>Ga0315275_10006470_pt1 | contig 11214 bp, 6 predicted proteins | sample YL17G03_0_MG_FD_205557 | JGI IMG/M metagenome (GOLD analysis project Ga0315275, IMG submission 205557) | Sediment microbial communities from Yellowstone Lake, YNP, Wyoming, USA - YL17G03_0 | ecosystem: Environmental > Aquatic > Freshwater > Lake > Sediment | place: USA: Wyoming | collected...
CGTTTCAGCCATGACCGCCCAGCCCTGAATGTGATTGAAGATGCTGGCGTTTTCCTTGGAGCCCTTGTTGAACAGAATCGAACGGATTTCCTGGCAGTAGATATTCTCATAAGGCGGCGCGCAAAGCATAAGGCCGTAATCGGTGGCGAGTTTTTCATTAACGGATTTCATCGCCTGCTCGGCGCGATTTTTATCGGCGTGGCCGCTGATGACGCCCCAGGACTGTGTATTGAGGTAGATTGAGCCCTGCTTGTTTTCCTTTGAGCCGATTTTCTCGCCGGATTCTTTGTATGCGCGGACGTACCATTTGCCGTCCCAGCCGTATTTGTCGAGTTTCTTGTCGATTGTCTCAAGCTGCTTTTGCGCCCATTTTACTTCCGCTTGTTTTCCTAACATCTCGCAAATCTCGATATAGGTCTTCAGTCCGTAACGCACCTGGAGGGCGACAAATACCGATGTCCCCTTTGTGCCTAAGCGCAGGCAATCATTCCAGTCAGCCAGAAGCCCGCTTGGCAGACCATTTTTGCCCGTGCGTTTGAGATTGAATTCAATCGCCCGGCGAAGATGGCCGAGCACGGTCGCCTTACCCTTATCGGCGTATGGCAAAACTTTATTATAAAAATCGATATCGCCCGTCTCTTTGACGTAAGTGGGAATCGCGTTAAAGAGCCACTGGCAGTCATCGGAACGGTAATCCTCTTCTTTGGGCAGTTTTTCTTTGCCCGGCTTATGCGTAAACGCCATCACAATCTGCATCGCCCCGCCCGTGGAACACTGGCCGGTAATCATAAGTTCAAGACGCTTGACCGCCTCTTTGGGAATCAAATGCATCACGCCCATAAAGTCCTGAACGGTATCGCGGTAGCCCAGGCCGTCGCGTTCGCCGCTGTAAATCAAGCTTGCCATTCTCGACCAGGAGTAAGTGGTAAGACAATTGAACGGGCTCCACATATTCATCATACTGTTGAATTGCGCATCAGGCGTGCAGATACCAAATCCTTCGAGACGGTTATGCCAATACTGGCGGACCTTTTCGAATTCCTCTTTTACTTTGGCGATGTCACCGAACTGCTTAACGACCTTTTTGCCCTCGACGGCCGCTTTGCCGATACCCATCAGGACGACAAATTCCTTCGACTGGCCCGGCTCGAGGTCAACATCAATTTGTATTGAGCCGCAGCCGTCGTCGCCATACGCCTTCGAGCCGGTGCATTTGCCTTTTTCAACGACCATCGGGTTGTGATAGCCGCGATAGGGAGTAATAAAAATGTCCCGGTCGGTATCGAAGCCGACTACTTCGCCGCCCAAAAACGCGAGGAATGAGTGCCTGTTCTGGTCGCCTTCGAGAATGCTGTTGCCGCTGGGCAGGGTGTAAACGGAACTGCCGTAATCAATCATTCCGTCAACAAAATCCATATTAACTATGCCGTGCGAATATTGCAGGTTAAGGAAGTCATTGAAGCAGTGCCACGTTCCCGGGTATTCGACGAAGGTAAACAAACTGAGGTTTCTTTTAACAGCGTCATAATTGGTAACCTTCAAAAGCCAGCACTCGAAATGTTTGCCAAGAGGAACGAAATATGTGGTTTCGGTCTCAATCTTTGAATACTGGGAATTGATGATTGTATAAGCCGTGCCGTGCCGGCAGGTGGTTTTATACTGGTCTAAGGGCTTGCCCACGGGCTGCCAGGCGTTTGACCAGTAGTCGCCCGATTGCTTATCGCGGACGTAAATATATCTTCCCGGCTGGTCAATTGGGACATCGTCGAACCGCAGCCGCGTCAGCCGACCCTGTGCCGCAGACGTGTAAAAGCTGTATCCGCCGCCGTTTTGGGTTATGATTGCGCCGTATTCCGTCGAGCCGAGATAATTCGCCCACGACCGCGGAGTATCGGGTCTCTCGATTACGTATTCTTTGGCGTGGTCGTCAAAATAACCAAATCGCATAGATTCCCCTCTCAAAAATGAGTTGTGTCCCTATGTAGGTTTATTCGGATTCGTTTTAAAATACTTCCGAGTTTTTCTTGATATAGTCGATTAACTCATCAACCTGCGTGAAGGCGACAGCGGTGCAGGTGTCGGCGGCGCCGTAATAAATGGCGATTCTGCCTGTGTCGGCGTCGTATAAGTTGGCGCAGGGGAACGTAACATTCGGCACAAAACCGACCGTCTCATACTGTTTTTCAGGTGTGAGCAGATAATCGCGGGTCCTGTATAAAACTTTCCATGGCTTGTCGATATCGAGAATGGCCGCTCCGAAACTATAAACAAATCCCTGACAGGTAAACGATACGCCGTGATAGAACAATAACCACCCTTCCGTTGTTTCAATCGGGATGGGGCCTGCGCCAATTTTCGTGCCCTGCCACCAGCCCTTGCCGCCCTTGCCCATAACGTATTTGTGATTGCCCCAGTAAATCAGGTCCGGGCTTTCGCTCATATAGATATCGCCGAAAGGCGTATGTGCGCTGTCGCTTGGCCGGCTCAACAGCAGATACTTGCCGTTTACCTTTCTTGGGAAAAGAACCCCGTTCCTGTTGAAGGGCATAAGCGGGTTCGGCATACGAATAAAGGTCTTGAAGTCCGTGGTTCGCCCCAGGCCGATTGACGCCCCGTGCATATCGTCACACCATACTATGTAGAAGGTATCGTCGATTTTTACAAGCCGCGGGTCATAGCCGTAGCTAATCGGGTTCGGTTTGCCTTTTTCGTTAACCCAGTCAATTGGGTCGGGCCCGATTTTCCATTTCAGGCCGTCTTTACCTCTTCCGGAAAACAGTATCGCACGTCCGTTTCTCTGGTCAGCCCTGAAGACCCCGACAAATTCGCCTTTATGCGGGGCGACTGCGCTGTTGTAAATACGCGCCGCCTTGGGTATCGGGTTCCAGTCGAGTATTGGATTACCGCTGTATCTCCACAGCACATCGATACAACCTTTCTGCTTATCTTCCCACGGTATATTTGGCAGCGATTCACCGATGATTGTCTTACCCTTTTTCATTTCATTCTTCCTTTTTCAATGTTGAATAAAAAACTCTTTAAGCGGTCGCGTGTGCCTGGCCGCTGGCTTTGCGTCTTTCTTCCAGCTCCGTTTTAACCTTCGCCATAGTCGTATCATCCAGTTTATAGAAGAACATAAGGATGATTAACGCAACCGCTCCTATCGCGACCGGTATTACGCTCATCATCGCCTTCAAGCCATTCAAAACGTCTATGTTCTGGGCTACATTGGCCACGAAACCGGTCGTCGCAAGGATCAGGCCCGCGAGCATACTTCCGAAAGCCCAGCCGAGCTTGTTCGACATAATTGAAGCTGAAAAAACAAGTCCCGTGGCCCTTCTGCCCGTCTTCCATTCGGAATAGTCAGCCGTATCGGCATACAGAACCCATAACAGGACCGAAATCGGACCTCCCACAACCGAACCGACGGTCTGAAATACGAAAATCAGCATTAAATCTTCCGGTTTGAAGAAATAGAACGCACCGGTGGAAATAAGAGCAGCTATGAAAAGAATGACCGTGGCACTTTTTCTTCCAACGAGTTTGGCAAAAAAGGGAACAAGTAAAACACCTATAAGGGATACCCCCTGCCCAATCGTATTGAAAGCGGATGCCAGGGTTTCCCAACCGAATTTATGAGTCCCCTCGAACAAGGCAACGGCCGGTTTTCCGAAAATGCCGTAGAACGGATTAACAATATATTGCAACAGGAAGTTAAAAACCTGTGCCAGCAATGGACTTTCCTGTCCTCCGACGTAATATTTGAAGTAGAAAGTAGTTACGCTCATACGGATGCAGACGAAGAGGATAAAAAGAATTGTCACGATGAACAGCCATATCCAGGGCACGTTCTTTGACAGGTCCTTCAGGTCGTTTTTTATGGATGTTTTTTCTTTGGCGATTGGCTGAATGCGTTCGTGCGTTGAAAGGAAGGTTATCAGAAAAAAGACGACAGCCGCAACAGCGTAAATAGCCATCGTCGTTTGCCAGCCCTTCGCGGCGTCACCCTGCCCGAAATGCGCCGCAAACGGCAGAACCGTCATTGAAACAATAATACCACCCAGATACGCGCCTACGAATTTTAAAGATGAGGCGCTGGTTCTTTCGACAGGGTCTCCGCTGATAACGCCAAGCAATGCTGTATAGGGAATGTTGACGGTCGAATACAGGAACATAAAAACGATAAATGTGACATACGCGTAAACAACTTTCCATGCGTATGCGAAATTGGGCGTTGTAAACGCGAAAACCGCTGAAACAGCTAATGGAACAGCCCCGAATAATATATAAGGTCTGAATTTACCCCACCGGCTTTTGGTGCGGTCCGCCGTCATTCCGATTACCACGTCAAAAAACGCGTCCAGTACCCTGGAGACGAAAAACATTATTCCAGCGGCAGCGGCAGATAGGCCAAATACGTCTGTATAAAAGAAAAGCAGTTGCGACATAATCGTCGCCCAGAACAAACAAGACGCTAAATCACCGAATCCGTAAAACGCTCGCTCTCTCAGTGAAACTTTCTGGATTTCGTTGCTCATAACATGTCCTCTCTCAATTTATTGGTTTATTCGTTAACGCCTGTATTTAAGGCCACAATTTTAATGAAGCCGGTGGGCTATTGCAAACCTTTTTCTCCGGTCTTTGGACAGCGGATTGCTATTGACGAAACGGTTTAAAATGGGTAATTTTGTGAGCTTTGCGAACAGATAAACCCGCCTCCCATAAGGGACGCCAAACGGCGTGCGGCGGATAAACCCACCAAAAAGCACGGCGGGTAAACTTGAGAAGCGGCAATTGCTTTGAGAAAGAAAGGAAGTAAGCAAGATGTTCACAACGATTGTTGGCATAAAGGCAAGAGAGATATTAGACAGCCGGGGCAACCCCACGGTTGAAGTTGATGTTCTTCTGGAAGACGGCTCATTCGGACGAGCCGCGGTGCCTTCCGGCGCAAGCACGGGCGCTCACGAGGCGGTTGAGCTGCGCGATACCAAAGAAAAGCGATATATGGGCAAAGGCACAGCCGGCGCGGTAAAAAACGTAAATGAAAAAATAGCGCCGAAAGTTATAGGTATGGACGCAATGGCCCAGGAAGATGTTGACCACCTGATGATAGACCTCGACGGCACGCCCAACAAAGGCAAATTCGGCGCAAACGCGATATTAGGCGTATCGCTGGCCGCAGCCAAAGCAGCAGCGGCATCCGCCTGCCTGCCCCTGTATCGTTATCTCGGCGGCTGCAACGCCAATATCCTGCCTGTCCCGATGATGAACATTCTCAACGGCGGCAAGCACGCGGACAACAACGTCGATTTCCAGGAATTTATGATTATGCCCGTCGGCGCTCCAACTTTCGCTGATGCGCTTCGTATGGGAGCGGAAACCTTCCACACGCTGAAAAAAGTTCTGAAAGAAAAGGGATACAACACAAGCGTCGGCGACGAGGGCGGTTTCGCACCATCGCTCAAGAGCAATGAAGAGGCGCTCGAAGTGGTGATGGCAGCGATAAAGAAGGCCGGCTACAAACCCGGCAAGGATATCGCTATCGCGCTGGACCCGGCAGCCAATGAGTTGTTTGACGGCAAGACGGGTAAATACAGCTTTTTCAAATCAGACCCTAAAAACAAGGTCTCAAGCGACACAATGGTCGAGCACTGGGCCAAATGGGTCAGCAAGTACCCCATCATTTCAATCGAAGACGGCCTGGCGGAAGACGACTGGGACGGCTGGAAAACGATGACCAATAAACTCGGCGGTAAAATCCAAATCGTCGGCGACGACCTGTTCGTAACCAATACCGAACGCTTGGCCAAAGGCATCGAGCTTGGCAGCGCAAACGCGATTTTGATTAAGCTCAATCAGATTGGCACGCTGACCGAGACCTTCGAGGCGATTAATATGGCCAAACGCGCCGGCTGGAACGCGGTCATAAGCCATCGAAGCGGCGAAACCGAGGACTCAACAATCGCCGACCTGGCAGTGGCAACCGGCGTCGGGCAAATCAAGACAGGTTCTGCCTGCAGGACCGACAGAATCTGCAAGTATAATCAACTGCTGCGAATCGAAGAGGAGCTTGGCAAAGCGTCCAGATACGCCGGCTTTATGCTGCAGAAGAGTTAATAAGGATAATCAGGTGAGCAACGGCAGGTGCGACAGCCCGACAGATAATGGATGATTGCACCTGCCGATTTTTTTGGACGGGACTATGGAAAACGAGCGAGTCATTCGAGCCGTTGTGTTTGTCATATTCTTCAGTATCGGCGCGGCCGTGCTGTCAGCGACGACACTGTGCGACGACCTGCTCGAATATTATTACTACAAAGGTCTGCTCGCTCAATCCGAAGAACACCTTAAAAAGCTCGAATCCCTGAACGCCGACTACGATACGCTGCTTGCCCAGTTTGAGGGCAACCCCAAGGAGCTTGCCCGGCTGGCCCCCGCGACGCTCGGCATCGAGTCGAATGAGCCGAACACCGCATACCCCCGCGCTACCACCGGCAAACTCGCCGCGGCGAGACGCGCATTAGCCGAAGAGCCAAACCAAACTACAATCATACAGGGTGTCCCGCCCTGGCTTGGCCTTTGCTGTCAGTGGCCTCGCCGGCACATCCTGTTTATCTCCGGCGCCACTTTGGTGTTGATTTCCTTTGTCTTCTTCGGCCCGACAAGAAACCCATCTCGCACAATGACAGTAACCGCCAGCGGTGAGCACAAAGTCGAACCAGGTCAAACCGCCAAAACCGAACCCGAACCGCCCCCACCCCCCGAAGCCAAATAACCCCTATATCAGACGAGGAAAACCACGGTCGGGCCTGACCCGGGCAAACCCGTGGTGAGCTTGTCGAACCAATCGCGGAAATGGCGGTATTACAAGCGGTTAAGTGATAAACCGCCCGCCCATTATGACCGATAATTACGAAACTGGCCAAATATGTGGACAAACTCATTGAAAATGTTAAAATGGGAAAGATTGGCGTTTTTTTGGTCTCTTTTACCGCACCCTTAATCGTATTATCAAAGATGCTTATAAAAAATTATACAGCGTTTCCGGCTCGACAAGTTCGCCGTTCCGGGCAAAGTCGAAGGATTGAAACAGTGATAAAACTCAGCACAGCGGTAGTGCTGGCAACGTGTTTGTTGTGCTCATGCGGGGAGCTGGATGTAACGAGTCCGGAGGATTATATCGGCCCGACCAGCCGGCCAGCCGAGCCAAATACCCAGTCCACCGCGACGGGCAAATCGGTGCAGGAAACAGGAAAACAACAAGTACCTGATGCCTACTCGCCTGTAGTTAAAATCGAACCGACGGGACCGCTCAGTATGACAATAACCGAAGCGGTCTTTATATCTTTGGAGAAAAACAAATCACTGGTCGTGCAGAAGTTGAATCCCCAGATAAACAGGACTGTCGAGCAGCAGGCACAGTCGGTGTTCGACCCGGATTTTAAGGGTATTGTTTCGGGAGGCAAAACGCGGTTAGAATCCCCCCCTTCGCCAGGCGGGAGCCCTTTTAAATCAACCGAAAAAACATTCGGCGCAGACGCCCTTCTAAGCGAGTTTTTGCCTACAGGCACAACCTTATTGCTTAACGGCAGCACAAACCGGTTAGATGAATCGTATGCCGACGATCCATTCATGTCAACCAGGCTGGGGGGAGGCATAACACAATCACTGCTGAGGGGTTTTGGCACCGCGGTAAATCTTGTCGCGGTAAACCAGGCCAGGATAGATACAAAGATTTCGCAATATGAACTTCGCGGATTCGTCGAGTCACTGGTGGCACAGGTTGAGGAAACATACTGGAACTATGCACTGGCTGAAAAAAGCATTGAGATAGTAAAACAAGCGATGCAAGTGGCGGAAGAACAGCAGCAGGAAATCGAGGAGCGGATTAACATAGGCAAACTGGCACGAAGCGAGCTTGCCGCGGCCAAGGCTGAAACAGCGCTGAGACGTCAGAACCTTATATTCGCGGAAAATAAACTGGCCCAGACCCGGCTTGAACTTCTGCGTCTGCTGAACCCTGAAGGCAATGATATCTGGGGAAGAGAAATCATCCTTAAAAGCGAGCCAACAACGGCAGCGATCGAACTTGACCCCGTCGAGACATATATCCTGCGAGGCCTGCAGATGAGACCGGAGCTGAACCAGGCGCGACTCCAGATAGACCGCAATGAGCTTGAAATTGTAAGGACCCGCAACGGCCTGCTGCCGCAGCTCGATCTTTTCATTACTCTCGGCAAGACGGGTTACGCCGACTCATTCGGTGATTCGGCCAGGAACATTTTCAAGGACGATTATTATGACGTTGCGGCCGGTGTAATTTTAGAGTATCCCCCGATTAACCGCCTGGCGCGGGCGCAACATCAGCAGGCCATATTGTCACGTCAGCAGGCGCAGGAGGCGCTTGACAATCTCGCGCAATTAGTCGAGGTTGATATAAGAAGCGCTTATCTGCAGATTACAAGCATGCAACAGCAGGTCATCGCGACAAAAGCGAGCAGAGAACTGCAGGAAGAAAAACTCCGGGTCGAAACCGGCAAATTCGAGGTCGGCAAATCAACGTCGATTCTCGTCGCGCAGGCACAGAGAGATCTTCTGCAAAGCCAGATAACGGAACTCCTGGCCATCATAAGTTACCAGATAGCGATAGTCGAGCTTTATCGGTTTGAGGGAACGCTTTTGATGCGAAACGGAATTGCCAGTCCTGGCGGCGAACCAGTAAAAACATCGAAAATCACATCGAGTTAATTTTGGTTGGTAAATCTTTATGAATAACAACAATAATAAAATTAAAATCTTGTCGGCTGCGGCGCTGGCGGCTGCGGCTCTGCTTGCCAGCTGTTCGCGGAAAACGCCCGCGCCCGCGCCGGTCGTGCCGGTATCGGTGGCACAGGTAACGCAACAAACCCTGCCTCTTGAGCTTAGCAGCTTCGGGACAGTCGAGGCGAATATGAGTGTTACAATAAAATCGCAGGTGGCCGGCATTCTCACAACAGTCCATTTCAAAGAAGGCCAGGAAGTCAACAAGGGTGATTTGCTGGCTTCGATTGATTCGCGGTCTTTCGAGGCAGCGCTCAAAGCGGCCCAAGGAGCTCTTGAAAGAGACGAGGCGCAACTGAAGAACGCCGAAAAAGAAGCCTCCAGGCAAACGGAACTGCTGAAAAAGGGCTATGCGTCACAGAACGATTACGACAACAGCATAACCGCGGTGGAAACGCTCAAGGCTACACTGAATTCCGATAAAGCGGCGGTGGAGAACGCAGCTGTACAGGTTGATTATTGTTCAATCCGCTCGCCTATCGACGGTGTCATCGGGGCACTTTCCGTTGACCAAGGCAATTTGATTAAGGAAAAAGACGTCACTATCGCGAGCATCAACCAGATAAGCCCCATCAGGATAAGTTTCACGCTGCCGCAGCAGTACCTGCCTTCGATACGCAAGTACATGGCCGAGAACACACTTGAGGTAATCGTTAAAATTCCCGGCGCAGAGGAACAGGAACCAGTGCGGGGTTCTTTGCTTTTTATCGATAACTCGGTAGATACCGGCGCGAGAACGATTCGGCTGTGGGGCATATCGCAGAACGAAAAACGCGTGCTATGGCCCGGGTTGTTTGTAAACGTTATTCTTATTCTTACGCAGGAACCTAACGTCATAGTTGTGCCTTCGCAGGCGATTCAAAACGGCCAGCAGGGTCAGTTTGTTTACGTGGTGAAGGAAGACAACACTGCCGAAGTCCGGTCTGTCACTGTAGTGCGCACGACTAATAACAGTTCCGTTGTTGAAGGTGTCAAACCGGGCGAAACAGTGGTAACGGACGGACAGCTCCGGCTGGTAAATGGCACAAAAGTACAAATAAAGGAAACAACAGGCACCAAAAACTAAGCGGATTAAAGATGAATTTCACAGCTTTGTTTATAAATCGGCCCGTAATGACAACCCTTGTGATGCTGGGGATATTAATCTTCGGCATCACGGCTTTTTTCGCCCTTCCGGTCAGCGACTTGCCGAACGTCGATTTTCCGTCGATACAGGTCTCCGCGTCGCTTCCGGGGGCAAGCCCGGAGACAATGGCAGCCGCGGTGGCGACGCCTCTTGAAAAACAGTTCTCGACCATCGCGGGCATCGATTCGATGACCTCAACAAGCTCGCTGGGCAACACACAGATAACGCTTATTTTCAATCTTAGCCGAGACATCGATGCGGCAGCGCAGGACGTTCAGGCGGCAATAGCACAGGCACAAAGGCAATTGCCTCAGGACATGCCGAATCCGCCGACTTACCAGAAGGTCAACCCGGCGGACCAGCCGATTCTCTACCTGGCGCTGACCGGACCGACGCTGCCTATGTATTCGCTGGACGAATACGGTCAAACCCTTATGGCGCAGCGGATTTCGATGGTCAGCGGCGTGGCACAGGTCCAGGTCTATGGCGCGCAGAAATACGCGGTCCGTGTATGGCTGAATCCATCGGCGCTTGCCAGCAGGGGCATTGGAATCAACGAGGTTTCAGACGCAATCGCGAGCGGCAACGTGAATCTGCCCACGGGAATTCTTTACGGGCCGTATAAGGCCGTTACGATAGAGGCGACGGGCCAGCTCAATAACGCCGCTGAGTATCGGCCGCTGATTGTCGCGTATCGCAACGGCTCACCCGTCCGGCTGGGGGACCTGGGCAAAGTTGTGGACAGCGTCGAAAACAATAAGGTCGCCGCATGGTACGTAACTTCGAGCACACAGCAGCGGGCAGTGATTTTGGCGATACAGAAGCAGCCCGGGACAAATACCGTGGCGGTGGCGGACGCCGTTATAAAGCTTTTGCCGAGCTTCAGGGAGCAGATGCCGGCGGCGGTTTCGCTGAATATACTTATCGACCGGTCGATGTTTGTCAGAGAGTCGGTAAAGGACGTTGAGTTTACGCTTGTTCTGACGCTGGCCCTGGTGGTGCTGGTGATATTCCTTTTCCTGCGAAATGTCTCGGCGACAGTGATACCGAGCTTGACGCTGCCGATGTCGATAGTAGCGACTTTCGCCACAATGTATCTCGCTGGATTCAGTTTGAATAACCTGTCGCTGATGGCGCTTACCTTGTCGGTTGGATTCGTGGTTGATGACGCGATTGTGATGCTGGAAAACATCTTCCGGCACATGGAAATGGGCAAAAGCGCGCGAAAAGCGGCAGTGGACGGGGCAAAGGAAATCGCGTTTACGATT
>Ga0315275_10006471_pt1 | contig 11213 bp, 7 predicted proteins | sample YL17G03_0_MG_FD_205557 | JGI IMG/M metagenome (GOLD analysis project Ga0315275, IMG submission 205557) | Sediment microbial communities from Yellowstone Lake, YNP, Wyoming, USA - YL17G03_0 | ecosystem: Environmental > Aquatic > Freshwater > Lake > Sediment | place: USA: Wyoming | collected...
CGATGGCCGACGCCGTCGCGCGTGCCATCGCGAACCGCTCGGCGCTGCTCGCCGAAGCCGGAACCGGCACCGGCAAGACGTTTGCGTACCTCGTTCCCGCGCTGCTGTTCGGCGGCAAGGTGATCGTGTCGACCGGGACCAAGACGCTGCAGGATCAGCTGTTCCAGCGCGACCTGCCGATGGTGCGCGACGCGATCAAAGTGCCCGCAACGCTGGCGCTGCTGAAGGGCCGCGCCAACTACGTCTGCCACCACCATCTCGAGCGCACGGCCACCGAGGGCCGCCTGCCCTCGCGTGACGACGCGCGGCACCTGCCGAAGATCATCGCCTTTGCGCGCGCGAGCGGCAGCGGCGACCGCGGCCAGCTGGCCGACGTCCCCGAAAACGCGTCGATCTGGCCGCTCGTCACGTCGACCCGCGACAACTGTCTCGGCAGCAACTGCGCCTACCACCGCGAGTGCTTCGTGCTGAAGGCGCGCAAGGACGCGCTCGATGCCGACGTGGTGGTCGTCAACCACCACCTGTTCTTCGCCGACGTGATGCTGCGCGACGAAGGACTGGCGGAACTGCTGCCGGCGTGCAATACCATCATCCTCGACGAGGCGCACCAGCTCCCGGATACGGCGACGCTGTTCTTCGGCGAGCAGCTGACCTCCGGGCAGCTCGCCGATCTCGCGCGCGACGCCGAAGTCGCGGCGCGCACCACCGCGCGCGAGGTTGCCGAACTGCCCGACGCCGCGTCGGGCATCGGTCTGGCGCTGCGGAAGGTGCGCCTCGCGCTCGGCGACGAGCAAGGCAAGCTCGCCGCGGCCGCCGCCACGGCCCGCCCGGAATTCACCGAGGCGCTGGAAGCGCTCGCCGCCGCGCTCGACCGGCTCGCCACCGAGCTCGGCCTGTTCGCCGAGCGCAGCGAGGACCTCGGCCTCTGCGCGCGACGCGCCGCCGACGCCGCCGCGCAGCTCGCGCGCTGGCGCGGCGATCCGGGCGCGCCCGTCGCGGCCGAGGACAGCGGCGACGGCGGCACGATTCGCTGGGTGGATGTGATGGCGTCGGGCTGGCAGCTGCACGCGTCGCCGCTGTCGATCGCCCCTCTGTTCAAGCGGCAGGTCGAGGCCTCGGGTCGCGCGTGGATCTTCACCTCGGCAACGCTTGCCGTCGGCAGCGATTTCTCCCTCTACCAGCGCGAGCTGGGCCTCGACGCCGCGGCGACCGGGTACTGGGAGAGTCCGTTCGACTACGCAACGCAGGCGCTGCTCTATCTTCCGCACGGGCTGCCGGCGCCCAATTCGCGGGAACACACCGAAGCCGTGGTCGCCGCGGCCCTCCCGGTGCTTCGCGCGAGCAACGGCCGTGCGTTCCTGCTGTTCACGACGCTGCGGGCGCTGAACACCGCACGCGACCTGCTGGCCCTGGCCTTCGCCCGCGAGGGATTGTCGTGGCCGCTGCTGGTGCAGGGCGAAGGTTCGCGCAGCGAGCTGCTCACCCGCTTTCGCGAGCTGGGCAATGCGGTGCTGCTCGGCAGTCAGAGCTTCTGGGAAGGCGTGGATGTCGCCGGCGACGCGCTGTCGGTGGTCGTCATCGACAAGCTCCCGTTTGCCCCGCCCGACGACCCGCTGCTCGCGGCGCGCCTCGAGCGCCTGCGCGTCGACGGCGGCAATCCGTTCATCGACTACCAGCTGCCGGAGGCGGTGATCAGCTTGAAGCAGGGCGCGGGGCGCCTGATCCGTTCGGAGACCGACCGCGGCGTGCTGATGATCTGCGACCCGCGGCTCGTCGACAAGCCCTATGGCAAGAAGATCTGGCGCAGCCTGCCGCCTATGCGCCGGACCCGCGATCTGGCCGATGTCGAGGCGTTCTTCGCGCGGGGACCGAACGAGTAGCCCGGGAAATTAGGGTCAGATCCTGTTTTTCACGCCTGACGCGACATACATTTCCGGCTCCGCAAGAAAAATAGGGTCTGACCCTATTTTCCGTCACCAGAACTTCCACCACGGCTTCTTTTCGAGGTCCGAGAGTTCGGTGGTTTGCGGGAAGGTCTTCTGCAGGATGCGGTTGGCGTCGTCGGCAAGCAAGGGGAGCCCGAGCTTTTCGTAGCTCAGCACCATGACGCCGAGCGCCTCCTGGGCAGCGGGCGTGCGCGGGTAGTTGGTGAGCGCCGCCTGCGCGCGATTGGCCGCCGCCACGTGGGCCCCGCGATTGAAGTAATAGCGCGCGACCTTGACCTCGTAAAGCGCGAGCGCATTGGTGAGGTACTTCATCCGGTCGATCGAGTCCTGCGCGTAGCGGCTGTCCGGAAATTTGGCAACCAGCTCCCTGAAGGCCGCGAACGCTTCGCGCATCGCCTTGGGCTCGCGTTCCGACAGGTCGAGCTCGTACACGTAACCGAGCAACCCCTGGTCCTCGCGGAAGTGCACGAGGCCTTTCAGGTAGTACGCGTAATCCACGTTCGGGTGATTGGGGTAGGTGCGGATGAACCGGTCGACCGCAGCGACCGCCGCCGCGGTCTCGCCCGCCCGGTAGTTGGCATACGCCGACTCGAGAATCGCCTGCTGCGCGTACCGGCCGTAGGGGAAGCGCGATTCCAGCGTCTCGAAGAGCTTGACCGCCCGCGTATAATTTCCTTCGAGCAGCGCATCGTGCGCGGACTGGTAGAGCCGGTCGGCCGACCAGGTCGAGGTTTCGTCCTTGACTTCCGGCAACATGCCGCACCCGCCGATCATGAGGGCGAGCGCGAACAGCCACAGCAGCAGCGCGGAGCGCGCCGCCACGGGGTGGCGGTGGCCCGGAGTCGTCGAGAGTGCCAGGGGCATGCGGTTGTGGTCCAGCAGGCGATGCATCCAGCGAATTATAACCGACCTCCCGTCCCTGCCCCGCCGGACCCGGCCGGGCACGACGTTTCCGGCGCACGCCCGGCGCACCGGGTGACGCTCCCGGCGGCCGCCGCGGGACAGCGGTTCGACCAGGCGCTTGCCCAGGCACTGCCCGAGTATTCGCGCGCCCGGCTGCGCGCGTGGATCGACGCCGGGCGCGTCACGCTGGACGGCCGTGCGGCCGACCCGACGCGCAAGATCCGCGGCGGCGAGGAGGTCGTGGTCCTGCCGATCGCCGACCCGCGCGAAACGCCGCACGCCGCGGAACCGATCGCGATCGCCATCGTGCACGAGGACGACGCGTTGATCGTCCTCGACAAGCCCGCCGGTCTGGTCGTGCATCCGGGCAGCGGCAACTGGGCGGGCACGATGCTGAACGCGCTGCTCCACCATGCGCCGCAGCTCGCCGCCGTGCCGCGCGCCGGCATCGTGCACCGGCTGGACAAGGACACCAGCGGCCTCCTGGTCGTGGCCAAGACGCTGCAGGCGCAAACCGATCTCGTCCGGCAGTTGCAGGCCCACACCGTGCGCCGCGAATATCTCGCGCTCGCCGTCGGTGACATGGCCACCGGCGGAACCATCGACGCGCCGATCGGGCGGCATCCGGCGCGGCGGACGACGATGGCGGTGGTGGCGACCGGCAAGCCGGCACGCACCCATTTCGACGTCGTCGAGCGTTTCGGCAGCGCGACGCTGCTGCGCTGCCGCCTCGAGACCGGCCGCACCCATCAGATTCGCGTGCACCTCGCCTCGCGCGGCCACCCGCTCGTGGGCGACCCGGCCTATGGGAAAAAAGGTCCGGTCGCCTTCGGCCGCCAGGCGCTGCACGCGTTCCGGCTCGGGCTCGTGCACCCGGGCACGCGTGTCGACATGGCGTGGGAAGCGCCGCCGCCAACGGATTTCGCCCTGCTCCTCGCGTCGCTTCACGCGGCGCGCGGGACGCTCTCGGCGCGATGACCGGGACCGGCACGGCGCAGGAAGCGAAGATCACGACGGTGGCCACGGCGCTGGCCGGGCGTCTGGCAAGCGCCGGGCTCGACTGGATCGTGCCGGATTGGCCCGCCCCGGCGCACGTCGGAGGATTGTCCACGACGCGGATCGGCGGGGTGAGCACCGGGGCCGCTGCGACGATGGACCTGCGCCTCGCGACCGGCGCGGCGATGCCCGCCGCAGCCATGGCGGCGCTGGCACGGAATCGCCGCCGCCTCGACGCCTTTCTGCCGGCACCGCTGTCGCAGGTGCACGGCACCGCCGTCGCCGTGCTCGGCGCAGGCAACCTCGCATCCGCGCGCGCCGCGCCGCCGGTGGCCGACGCCGCCGTGACGCGCGAGTGCGGCGTCGTCTGCGCGGTCCGCACCGCCGATTGCCTGCCGGTGCTGTTCGCGGATCGCGCCGGCACCGTCGCCGGCGTCGCCCACGCCGGCTGGCGCGGTCTCGCCGCGGGTGTGCTCGAAGCGACCGTCGCCGCGCTCGCGGCGCTGGGCGGAGCGCCGCGCGATCTCATCGCGTGGTTCGGCCCGGCGATCGGACCCGCCGCCTTCGAAGTGGGAAACGACGTCCGCGATGCCTTCGCCGCGTCCGATCCGGATTCGCTCCGGTGTTTCGCGCCCGCGGGCGAAGGCAAGTGGCTTGCCGACCTCGACGCGCTGGCGCGCCGCCGGCTGGCGACCGCAGGCGTGCATGACGTTTTCGGCGGCGGCTTCTGCACCGTCGCCGGCGCCACGCGGTTCTACTCGCACCGCCGCGCGCGCGACACCGCGCGCATGGCCACACTGGTGTGGCTGGCGCCGGGCGCTTCGGGGCCGCGGATATAATCCGTCCTCCCGTGGCGGGCGTGATCGGCTGCGCGATCCTCCCTGCACCGCACGGTCCGCCCCTTCGCCGCTCCCATGCACACGCTCGCCTACATCGTCGCCGCCAGCCTCGCCGGCGGAGCGCTGTCCATCATTGCCGCCGCGGGCACGCTGGCGCTGCATCCGTCGTGGATCTCGAAGCTCGTCAGTTTTGCCGTCGGCGCGCTGCTGGGCGCAGTGTTCCTCGAACTGCTGCCGCACGCGCTGGAAACCGGGTCGGCCGAAACGGTGATGACCACGGTGCTGGTCGGCCTGCTGCTGTTTTTCCTGCTGGAGAAGCTGGTGCTCTGGCGGCACAGCCACGGCCACGGCGGCGAGGACGCGGAACCGCAGAGCGAGCATGACCGCGCGGACGCGCTGATGGCCGGCACGGCGGGGCACGCGCATGGCCACGCCGGCGCCGGCCACGACGGCGACCATGGCCGCTCGGGACTCATGATCCTCGTCGGCAACAGCGTCCACAACTTCTGCGACGGCATCGTGATCGCGGCTTCGTTCCTCGCCGACACGACGCTCGGCATCGCCGCCACGCTGGCGATCGTGTCGCACGCGATCCCCCAGCAGGTGGGCGACTTCGCCGTGCTGCTGCATTCGGGCTATGCCCGGGGCCGGGCCTTCGCCTTCAATCTCGCTACCGGCGCGGCGACCCTCGCCGGCGCGCTCGCCGGCTACTTCGCCCTCGCCGGCATGCAGCAGATCCTGCCGACGGTGCTGGCGATTGCCGCGGCCAGCCTGCTTTACGTCGCTGTCGCGGATCTCATTCCGAGCCTGCACCGGCGGCCCGAGCCGGTGGAAACATTGAAGCAGATGGCGCTCATCGGTCTCGGCATCGCCGTCATCGCCGCGGCCCACGTCTTCCTCGCGCACTGACCGATGACGGCGGGTGTCTTCGACCCGCATCGGCTGGCCGCGCTCAACGGGCGCTGCGAGCCGTGCCTGGCGGCGCTGTGGTCGGCGACCCAGGCGGCCGCCGATTGAGCCGCGCTCGCCGGCACTGCGGCACACTCGCGCAGCCGGTGATCCCACCCTGCCGCCGCTGCAGCCCGGGCGACGCCTGCCCGTGGCTGCGGGAACTGCGCTAAGATTGATGCGGAAAGGGAGTTCGCGCGGCGCCTGGGCAGACACTGGCGGCCCGCGCAAATGCGCTGCGGAAGACGCGCCGGCAAGCCGCGATCACCGCCCCGGATCATCGACGACACGAGGAGAACAAACATGGCAACAGACACACACCGCGTTGCACTGGTGACCGGCGGCATGGGCGGTCTCGGCGAAGCGATCTGCGTCAAGCTCGCAGCGCTGGGCTACACGGTCGTCACCACGCATTCGCCCGGCAACAGCAAGGCGGCGGGCTGGCTCGATTCGATGAAGAAGCTGGGCTACACGTTTCACGCGTATGCCTGCGACGTCGCCGACTACGACTCCTGCAACGCCTGCGTCGCGCACATCGTCAAGGACGTCGGTCCGGTCGAGGTGCTGGTCAACAATGCCGGCATCACGCGCGACATGACCTTCAAGAAGATGGACAAGGTCAACTGGGACGCCGTGATGAAGACCAACCTCGACAGCTGCTTCAACATGACGAAGCAGGTCTGCGACGCGATGGTCGACCGCGGCTGGGGCCGGGTCATCAACATCTCGTCGGTCAACGGCCAGAAAGGCGCGTTCGGGCAGACGAATTACTCGGCGGCCAAGGCCGGGATGCACGGCTTCACCAAGGCGCTGGCGCTCGAAGTGGCGCGCAAAGGCGTCACCGTCAACACGATCTCGCCCGGGTACATCGGCACGAAGATGGTGATGGCGATCCCGCAGGAAGTGCTGGACAGCAAGATCATTCCGCAGATCCCGATGGGGCGCCTCGGCAAGCCGGACGAAGTGGCCGGGCTCGTCGCCTACCTCGCCAGCGAGGAAGCGGCGTTCCTGACCGGCGCCAACATCGCGATCAACGGCGGCCAGCACATGTTCTGACGGGGTCAGATACGCAACCTGCCCCCGCTGGCCGCCTGGCTGGGCAGGTTGCGGCTCTGACCCCGATTGCCGTATCTGACTCCGAGGCCGGAACGGCGCGCAACGCCCGCGAAGCGGCATGGTATGGTTGATTCCCCGTCAGCCATCCCCGGCAGAGCTTGCAAAACGCGACCGCCCCCCTCGTCGACCCCGGGCTCGTCCTCAAGGTCACGCCGCCGAAGCTGCGAAAAAGCCTGCTGGCGCGCGCGCGCCTGTGCCGGGATTCGACCGCCGGCGGCGATGAAGCCGTCATTCTGGTCGAGGCACCGGCCGGTCACGGCAAGACCTCGCTGCTGGCCCAGTGGCGGCTCGATTGGCTGCAGACCGGAACGGTCGTGGCCTGGCTTGGCATGGACGCCGAAGACAGCGCGGCAGCCACGGTCGGCGGCATTGTGGAGAGCTTGCGTCGGGCCACGGGCCGCGCCACGCTGGGCTTCAATGCGATCGAAGCGGTGCGCCGCGGCAGCGGCACGGCGCACGCGTTGACCGCGTTGCTGGCCGAGATCGCCGAAACGGCGGCGCCGACCGTCGTTATCTTTGACGACTGCGAAAGAATCACCGATCCCGCAGTCCTGGAGGTCGTCGAGTACCTGCTGCACAACCTGCCGCCGAACCTGAAGATCGTCGCCGCCTCCCGCACCCGATTGCCGTTGCAGACCGCCGATCTGCTCGCGCACGGCGACTTGCGCCGCGTCACGGCCAGCGAGTTGCGCTTCGACCTCGAGGAGACCATCCGCTGGCTTTCCGGACGCCTCGGCAACCGGGTCAATGCGGACATCTGCGCGCGTCTGCACGAGATCACCGAGGGGTGGCCGCTGGGGTTGCAACTCGCGGCCGCATCGCTCGAGCGGGCGGACGATCTGGCGCATGCGCTCGAGATGTTCTCGTCATCCCGCGACGACGCGACGCGACAGCTGCTGTCGGGGATGGTCGCGGCATTGCCGCCGGCACTGGTGCGTTTCGTGACGCGGTGTGCGCTGCTCGACGCGCTGCACCCCTCGTTGTGCGAAGCAGTGACCGGGGAGAAGGCGGCGGCGGCGGCGCTGCAACGACTGCTCGCCGAAACGCCGCTCCTGACAGCCGCCGAGGACGGCGACTGGCTGCATCTGCATCCACTGGCGCGGGAGTACCTGCGCACCTGGGCGGAGATCGAGATGACGGCGGCGCAGCGTCGCGAAGTGCACGTTCGCGCCTGGCACTGGCTCGCGGCGAACGGCTTTCCCGAGCAGGCCGCGCAGCATGCGCTGGCGGCAGGACGGCAGGAGGAAGCGTTCAGCCTCATCGCCGGTTGCCTCTACGACAAACTGCTGCAGGGCCATGTCGCGCTGGTCCGGGAATGGCTCGCGAAGCTGCCGGCGAAGGAGATCGCGCGGAACCTGCGGTTGCACCTGATGAGCGTGGCGGTGCGGGCCCAGGGCGATCATCCGCACGATCCGGTGCCTCATGTCGCTTTGCTCTGTGCCGACCCCACCGTGGATCCGGAGCTGCGGGAAATGGCGGGCGCCGTGCTGGCGCTGGCGTGCGCGTCCGCCGACGATCTGGACGGCGCCAAGCGCTATGACGCGGCGTACGCGCACATGGCTGCCGACGGCCCGGCGGCACTGCTCGCACCGCGCGCGCACACGGCCCTCATCTCCTATGTCGCCATTCACGAAGGCGCGACCGAAGAGGCGCGGCGCAACCAGGTGGGCATTCCGGAGGGCGGCGTCTTCAACCCGTCGAAAGTGTTCGGCGACTACCACATCGGCACGAGCTACCTCTGGGAAGGACGCCCGGTGCTGGCGGAACCCGTACTGCGCGTTCGCCACGCCCTGTGCGAGTCGCTCACCGGCCGGCGCGGGCAGTGGACGGCGATGCTCGGCGGCGTGCTCGCGGCGGCGTGCTGGGAGGGCGATGCGCGCGACGAGGCGCGGGCGCTGCTGGCGTACCGGCTCGACGTGATCGAGAACGGCGCGATGCCGGAAGGGCTCTGTTACGCGTATCAGACGCTGGCGCGGCTGGCGGCGGTCGATGGCGACGAGGCGCGCGCCTTCGCCTTGCTGGAGTCGCTGGCGGGCATCGGCGCGACCCGCGGCCTGCTGCGGCTCCGGGTCATGAGCCTCGCCGAGCGCATTCGCCTGCACGCCGCGCGGCAGCGTCCCGGACAATGCGTGGCGCTGCTGGCGCAGATGGAGTCGCTCTTCCAGGACCCGGTGCCGGCATCGGCATTGCTGATGCCGTTGCTCCGACTGCAGCTTGCCATGGCGAGAAGCTACGCCGCGCTCGCGAGCGGCGACGCCGACGGCGTTGCTGTGCACCTCGCGGCTGCCTGGACCCTCGCGCGGCAACTCAACCGCGGCCGCGAAACGGTGCAGATCCTCGCGCTGCAGGCGCTGCTCGCCGACCGTTCAGGCGCGGACCCGGGCTCGCTGCTGACCGAGGCACTGTCGCTGGCGGAGGCGGGTGGCATGGTGCGGATCTTTGCCGATACGCTGCCCGAGGTGATCGACGTCATCCGCAGCCGCGTCGACAGCGGTGCCGACGCGCCGGTGACGCGCGCATTCCTCGATCGGGTGCTGGCGGCGGCGAACATCCTGACGGCCGACACCGGGAAGGCCGCCCCTGCCCCGGGCTCGGCCATCCTCACGCCGAAGGAGGGCGAGGTGCTGGCACTGCTGGCCGCCGGCATGGCGAACAAGCGCATCGCGACGACGCTCGGCTTGAGCCCCGAAACGATCAAGTGGCACATGAAGAAGCTCTTTGCCAAGCTCAACGCCGGCAATCGCCAGCATGCCGTCGATCGCGCCCGGATGCTGGGTCTGCTTGCCTGAGCGGACCGGGAAGGCAATGTCAGGTGGCTGACGCCGCCGGTGGCAGCGCCACCTGGTCGTCGACGCTGAACTGATAGTCGCGAAAGACGTGCTCGGCCGAGAGGATCTGGTAGCTGCCGTCGGGCAGGCGGCGTGAGGTGTCCTTGAGCCGGTAGACGTAGTGCCCGCAGGTCCAGCAGTCGAAATTTCGCATGTGCGTGCACAGGCAGGCCTTGTCCGTGACCGAGACCTTCTTCGCCGCCGGGTGGCTCGCCACCTCGCGGTTGTAGGCCTCGATGTAGGCGCAATTGCCCGAGCTGTCGAGCAGGTAGCCATAGGCCTCGCAATTCGGCCGGTTGCCGGCGCCGATGGCCGGGCTGCTGGTCAGCATCCGCATCGGGTACCCGGTCGGGGAGATCGAGTTCACGACCACCTCTTCCTCGGCAGCCTTGAAGTACTCCTGCTTGACCTTGTCCGGCAACCCGCACTCCTGCGCCACCGTGAAGCGCGTCGCCACCTGCACCGCGGCCGCGCCGTTGTCGAGATAGGACACCGCATCGCTGCCGGTGAAGATTCCGCCCGCCGGGATGAGCGGAATGGCAAGTTCTTCCGCCTGCAGGTACCGGGCGATGTCGGCGACGATCGCGCGGAGGTCATGTTTGTCCCAATCGTCGATGCCGAAGCCCAGGTGCCCGCCGGCCAGCGGGCCCTCGACCACGATGTAGTCGGGCAGCCGGTCGAGCCGCGCGTTCTTGCGCAGGAACAGCTGCAGCGCCCGCAGCGACGAGACGATGATCCCGAGCTTGGCATCGCGAAACCGCGGATGGTCCGCGATCTGCGCCAGCGAGCCGAGGTGCAAACCCGCGCTTAGCGTGATGCCGTCGATCCCGGCATCGAGGGCGGCGGTGAGGCGAACGCGCAGGGTTTCGCGCGGCGCGTTCATCGTGAGCTTTTCCATGCAGTTGACGAAGATCATGCCGCCGCCGCGCTTGGCCTCCATGGTCCGACCGACGTGCATCTGCGTCGCCTCGGCGAGGCGGCCGAGATCGAACAGCACCGCCGATTTGTCGGTATTGGCGACGTTGTACTTGTAGAGCTTGGCCTTTTCCTTGACGAAGTGGGTATGGAACCGCCGGTCGGACACGGTCTGCACCATGGCGTCGGAAATGTGGCCGATGCCGCCAAGGCGCGCGATCTCGAGCGCCAGGCCCGCAGTGGAGATGTCGACCCCCATGCCGCCGCAGACAATCGGAATCAGTTCCTGCTTGCCGAAACGCAGGCGGAAGTCGTTTACACACCTCATCGCTGTCCTTCGCTGGTCAGGGCCCGGGCGCGCCGGCCGGCGGGACCTCGCGCATTATGCCGCGACGGCCCTGTCCGTGGCAGATCGTCCGCCCGTCCGTCCGCCCGACCTCCCCGCCCGACCCGACCCATCGCCGAACCGACGCCGTCGCCCGGCCGGCAAACGGCGCAGCCGTCGCGATGCGCCCACGGTCTGCACGTTCAGCTTTCTTTCAGATATCGCGCGTAGTGTGGTTCCTGTCTGCGGCATAATGGCCTGCAAATCAGACGGAGTCCCGCAAACCGAACGACGGAGAGCGCCATGCAGCCGATTCTACGCAATGCCTGGGTAGCCTTTGCCGGTCTGATCGGTTCGGGACTGGCATCGGCGGCGCTCGTCGTCGCACCGCTCGACG
>Ga0315275_10006473_pt1 | contig 11212 bp, 7 predicted proteins | sample YL17G03_0_MG_FD_205557 | JGI IMG/M metagenome (GOLD analysis project Ga0315275, IMG submission 205557) | Sediment microbial communities from Yellowstone Lake, YNP, Wyoming, USA - YL17G03_0 | ecosystem: Environmental > Aquatic > Freshwater > Lake > Sediment | place: USA: Wyoming | collected...
TAGGATTCCCTTACAGTTGCCCGCCTTTGCCGCTCGCGCGCAGAACCGTACGTTCTCCAGCACCTTCGCCCAGTCCGCGTCGCTGAACCAGTCCATGGTGGACCGCGCGTATACCATCACGAAGTTGTCCGTGAAGCGCTCGCCCCACGCGATGGACGACAGCGTCGCCAGCTCGCGCCGCTGCTTCTCTGCCCGCCCTTCAGCGGCTGCGGCCCACGCCTTCACATCGAAGATCATCCCCGCGCCCACGTCACTCGGCAGTTGCATCGCTATGCCGTCGAACGGCCTTTGCTCCATATCGCGAATGTTGGCCTTCACGTACTCGGGCGAAGGCCTGTCCTGCCCGATCTCGATGATCTTCTTGTCCATGACTTCTTCCTCACCCTTCGGCGTGCCGCTTACTCGCGCGCAGGTCGCGATGGTCGGCGCGGCGAGGGCCGCAGCTGCCACCACCATCCAGGGCAATGCTCGGCGGCAGTTACCAGCACGCAGCCCGTGCGATGGCGATGTCTGTTTCACTCTCAGCATCCCGGTCCGGCAGCGGTCTATCACAGTAGCTCGCCGGTGAGATGACGTCACTGAACAGGAGTGCTGTATGTCTGTACGCGTGGATGGCGAGAGTGAGGAAATCCGCGACAAGGGCGACCTCCTCGGGAGCGACCGCAAGGAAGCGCCGATCCAGGGGCGCTCCCTTCCTCCGTTGCTCACAGCGCACACCGATCATGTGGGCGACTCCGTCCTGGCGTTGGGGTCCGCTGGCAGGGGTTGCATGCCCGTCGGGGCTTTGCGGCTAGGCTGTTACGAGCCGCCAGGGAAGCGCGGCCCCCGGCTCGTAAGCTGGCGATGGCAACGCGATGCACGTTCCTGCAGTGGTCTGGTATAATGCGGCGGCGACCGTTCCTCCTGCCCCGGCATGGCTCACCCGATGCCGACAGGAATCGAGCGACCCCCATTACCGGCTGCGCACGGGGTATCGCCCGGAGCAACTGGCGGATGACAGTTCCTCACCGGTGAGTCCGATATGGCTGATCCTGCCCGACGCGGGGAGACGATGCTGGACTGGGCCGCGCTGGCCGAGCCGTATGACCATCACCTGACCACCCAGATGCCGATCTGGATTGGCCGGGGCGCATACGCGGAGCCCACTCCGCTGGAAACGCATCGGCACCAAGGCATGGAAGTGGGGGTGTTGCTTCGCGGCGGCATGGAGCTCCGGCGCGGAGATCACGTCATCTCGCTGGAGCCGGGTGACGTCTGGCTGTCGCCCATGTGGGAGCCTCATCTGTGGCGGATCACTAAGCCGCAGACCGCCGACGTGGTGGTGGTTTTCCTTCCTGAGGTCATGGACCCGATCTTCAGACACGACCCGAGCTGGCTGCGGATGTTCGCGGTGTCTCCCGAAGAGCGGCCTACAATAGGAACCGCGAAGCTGCGCCGGATAGCGTTGGCGATAGCGGATGAACTCTATGAGGAGGCGGAATTCCAGACGCCCGGGTGGGAGGCCGTCGTGCGGGCAGACCTGGCAAGACTGCTCATCACCGTATGGCGCGGCTGGGAGGCTGACATTCGCTACGAGACTGGCCGGGCTATCTGCCCGTCCGCCAGTTTGCTTGCTCAGCTCATGCCGGCCGTGCTGCTGGCCCAGTCGGACATGAGCGCCGATGTATCACCGGAGGCGGCGGCCGCCGCCTGCGGACTGAGCCTGTCGCGGTTCAGGCACGCGTTCCGCCAGACGATGGCAATGGGGTTCGGGCAGTTCCGCCTCCGGTGTCGGCTGGCGAAAGCGGCGGACATGCTGCTGACCACCCACACTTCGATAGAGGACATCGCAGAGAAGGCCGGGTTTGCGGACGGGAGCCACCTGCAGAGGACGTTCCGGAAGCACTATGGCATCACCCCGGCGGTCTATCGGCAGCGCGCTGAGATCACACCAAGCCTGCACCGGACAGGTCTGACCGTGGAGCGACTCCCAGGCCACCAGGGCCGGACACCAGGGGCTGCGACCCCCGAGTCTATCCCACGGCGGACGGAACGGCGCCACCGGTAGCGAAGGCCACTACGGACCAAACGGCTAATGGGGTCAGGGAGCGTGTTCGGTGCGGCTGTCTGTGCCCCTACTGAAGGACGGAGCGCCCTTTCGGGCGCTCCGTTCCAGACGCGCACACTACAACGTCAGCAGACTACTCCCAGGGGCCGGCTCCGAGGCCGCCCTCGAAGTGGCAGATGCCGTTCACGAACCCGTCCCAGGTATCCCGCTTCTGCCGCTCGGCCCATTGCGCCGCGGACATCCCGCTGATCCACTGGCGGTTGGGATCGTCCGGCGCGTACTGGTCAAGGATCAGCTCCGAGCTGAACCAGGCGGCGTGGCCATCGCCGAAGCCCACGTTCACACCGCCCAGGTGCCGGGCCTTCCCGTACTCCTTCCGGATCTGGGGGTCACTGTAGTTCAGGTCATGCGCGGCGCCGCAGTCCACGGAGAAATCGCAGTTCGTCCAGTCAACCCAGTTGCCGTCGCAGCAGGCGATGGCGCCAGGATTGGCGCCGCACATCGCGTAGGCATCGGGGTAGGCCATGGACACCGGATCCGTGATGGGCTGAGAACCTTCCCCGACCACGACGTAACGGACCGGGTCATCCATCATCACAGCCTTCAGATCCCGCTTCCCAGTGATGTTGATAGACGATGCAAACGCGCCCGGCCCGCTGGCACGCATATTCTCCTGGACGACCGTGTCGGTGCACTGGCCGCCCCAGCCCGGCGGCCAGTTACCGCCGGTGCACTGGCCGAAGCCATAGGAGTTGATCGTGTCCTTGTCACCCAAGCTGAGGATGACCTTCCACCAGTCCCCGCCATAGGCGTTCAGGATGGGAAAGCCCGATTGCTCGGAGCGAGCCGACGGGCACCGCCATACGTCGCGGTTCTTCACGTACTCGTCCAATATCACAATCGGCATCAAGTACGGGTTCATCCTGCTCGGAGCAGCAGTGCCGCATGTATTCAGCGGCAACTCCTTGGCGTAGATGGACACGAAGCCGTCAATCACCTCCGACCGATGCTCGGCCGGCCAGAGCGTGTCGTTGTTGTCCCCCATGTACATCTGGATTGCCAGGGCGATGTTCTTGATGTTGCTCAGACACACCGCCTTGCGCGCGGATTCGCGCGCCCTCGCAAACACGGGGAAAACCATCGCTGCCAGGATGCCGATAATCGCGATCACCACTAGCAGCTCAATCAGGGTGAAACCTTCACGTCGCTTCATCGCGGACCTCCAGGAATCCTGAAGATTAGGTACAACGCAGCCATATCGCGTCGGGCGGAGCTTCCGAGTCACCTCCTTCCTCCGGTCTCCGCCGTTCGGGGCATAGGCATGCCAGCAGATGACTGCCGCCCGACACATCCACGCGTATTATGACGTGAGCGCCAGTGGCCGTCACTGTACGTGGCTGCTACGTTGCTGAACGTTCTGCGGCACGGAAGCCAGACTGCGTGCGCCTTGGCCTCACCCGCGAAGGAGGGCGCGATGTAGGGCAGCTTCTGCTAGGCTTACAGCGGCAGCTCCGTGGGGCTTGGTTACCGCCCAACCCCATGCGGTAGGGCGAGGTGGTCGGCTGCCTCTCAGGCGGCGTACGCCGTCAGCACCTTCTCGATGGCGGTGCCGATCATCTCCATGTCCTCGATCTCGTAGACCGGATGGCACGGTACGAAGAAGGTGCGATCCTCCAGCCAGGCCGCATTCGGGCAGTGCACCTTGTCGTATTGGACTGCTTCTTTGCGCGCGTTTGGGTCCTCGAATGGGTACTTCAGCCGCCCGAACCCGTTGTGCTCCTGGTAGGCCCGCTCCCGGTAGCACTGCGGCCACATCACCGGCCCGGCAGGAACGCCCTCCTTCTCGATCGCCTTGACCACCTCGCCAATGGTCTTGCCCTCGAGCTGCTCGATGTCCACCACGACCGGGAACATCCAGAAGGCGTTCCGCCGCTCCTCTGTGTCCAGCGGCAGGTGCCTGATCTGCTTCACATCCCTGAGCCGCTTCGCCAGGTACTCGCCATTGCGCCGGCGCGCCGGCAGGTTCCACGAGTCGAAGCGTGCCAGCTCCCGGAGTCCGATTGCCGACTGGATCTCCGTCATCCGGTAGTTGAACCCAACGCTGTTGTGGATATACGGCAGCTTCGCCTCCAGCTCCAGCAGCCGCAGCCGCTCCTTCACATCGTATCCATGGTCGCGGAAGGAGCGGCAGAGCCAGGCAACGCTCTCGTCGTCGGTGATCACCGCCCCGCCCTCGCCGCCTGTGGTGAAGTGCTTGCTCTGGCAGAAGCTGAACGCCCCGACATCGCCGATCGTCCCCGCCTTCTTCCCCTGGTACTGCCCTCCATGGGCCTGGGCGCAGTCCTCCACGATCCTCAGCTTGTGCTTCTTGGCGATCGCCAGCAGCGGCCCCATGTTCGCCATCACCCCATACAGGTGCACCGGCATGATGGCGCGGGTGCGATCCGAGAGCTTCGCCTCCACGTCCTTGGGGTCAAGCGTATGGCTGTCCCGCTCGACATCCGCGAACACCGGCACCGCCCCCGCCTGGCAGACCGAGAAGGAGGTGGCGATGAAGGTGTAGGAGGGCACGATCACCTCGTCGCCCGGCCCGATCCCCAGCCCAGCCAGCGCGGTGTGCAGCGCGCTGGTGCCGTTGCTGGTGGAGATGCCGAACTTCGCCCCACACCACTTCGCCCACGCCTCCTCGAACTTCATGCCGACCGGTCCGGTCCAGTAGTTCACCTTGCCGGTCTCGAGGATGCGCTTGATGTCGTCCAGCACCGCCAGATCGAACGCCGGCCACATCGGGAACGGCTTCGTGTTGACGGGCGTTCCCCCGTCGAGCGCCAGCGTGTGAGTATTGGTTGCCATCGTCGTCTCTCCTCACCAGACAGCGTTCAGTCTGCCAGCTTCCTGAGCAGCCTCAGGGCGGTCTCCGCCATCTTCGTGCCCGTGCCGCGTGGAATGACAGAGGTGTAGACCTCATACGAGCCCTGCTCGAAGGCGGCGTCGCTGGGCACGTAGCCCACGGTGCCGTTGGCCAGCTCGCCCACGAGGGTGCGCGGGAAGGGAGAGCCGGCCTTGATCTGGAGGCCGATCTCCACGAAGATCTCGCCCGGCAGGCCGACTAGGCCCACCTCTCCTATCCGCATCGCCTGTATCGGGGCCGACTGCTCCCGCCGCGACTGCGCCAACCCGAGCACCCGCGTCGCCTTCAGCCACGCCGGATCGGCGCTCGTCGCCTGCCTCGCCTGCTGCTCGGAATCCGGCTCCGCCAGCCGCTCCTTCGCGGCCGCAACCTCGGCCTCGGTCACTTCGTCTCGCCGAATGGTCAATACCTCATGCGCCACTGCCAGCCGGGGCCCGACATCGTACCGGTGGATACTGTTGCAGGCCATGTGTGCCGCGCCGGCCACCACGTTGGCAACGCGGTCCACCTGGTAATGGTCGTAGGGGTACTCCCGCTCCGGGCCGAAGACGTCTATGTTGTTCACATCTCCACAGCACCCGTTGAGCATGATCGCCACGAACTCACGCCCGGCGCAGCGCTGCAGCGCCCCATCGAAGACGCCGAAGTAGTCGGCGCTGATCGTCTCGTGCCCACCGGCTCCCGGCCCGACATAGTGCAGGGCGTAGTTGGCCAGCGCCGCGATGGGGTTCCGCTCATGGTCCAGCACCGTGAGCACGCCAACCTCCGGGTCGGTCGGCCCCGCCGGACGCACCACCTCCGGCCTGCGGCCCGGGTTAGTGATGACAGTGCCGTCCTTCATCCAGTAGCGCCGGTTGAAGACCTCGCCGGGGCAACTCGCGGACGCGTGGCCGACCATCGCCGGGCGCAGCCGGTTCTGGGCCAGCTTGACTGCATCGGCGACCCGCGCCGGCAGCTGCGCCATGTACTCATCTTCGCGGGGAACGTCGTAGCCCGCCTCGGGCGACGGACCGAAGTGGGTGTGAGTGGCAGCGACCAGTATGTTGCTCGTGGGGATGCCCGTCAGCTCCTGCGTGCGCGCCTTGGCCTGGTCCGCATCCTCCTTCAGGAGATGGATGACGTCGCAGACCACGATGGCGAGACACGTGTCTTCGGATTCCAGCACGATCGCCTTGGCGTAGAGGTCGTCCCGAATGTCCTGGGCGATCCGGTCCTCATAGTATCCCGAGATATGGCACCCCAGGTCGGGTGTCATCACCATTCGGGCAGCGCCAGCGCGAAGCTTGTGCGTCATCATATGATCCTCCTTCGGCAGAAGACTGCACGTCGCGGCAGAGACCTAACAGTATACCAAGGATAGCGGAAGGACGGGCCGGCGGCACGGTACAGGAGTGCTGACTTCCTGTACGAGCGGATCGCCGCTCCGCGCGCCACGACGTGGCAGTCGAGGTGCCTCACAACAGACGGGATTCCAGCCATGCCCCATGCGCTCCCTCCGCCGTGGCGGCGAGAAGAGCCCGAGGCTTCCTACACGTTCAGCAGATGCGCCGACCGCGGCGGCATTACAGCCCTCTCGCCTACCGCCACGCGCTTCCCCGACCAGATGTCCATGCCGCTGCTCGGCACGTCTATGCCGCGGGGCACAGTGACCGGCGCAGGCTCATCCTCCCAGTTGAAGATCGCGAGTTGATGCCGCCCACCGGATCGCCCCAGCCAGAAACGCGGACACGAGTTCTCAAACAGGTCGAGCGGCCGCGCCGCAGATGTCAGGCGCGGGAAGAGCTTGCCGAGCGCGTCTATCCCGCGGCGGTTCAGGCGCGCGATGGAGTCCGACAGGAACACGTCGCCCCCACACATGTGCACGACGGTCAGCCAGACCTGCAAGTCGGAGAGTGAGGCCTCCGGCCCAGCCATCCAAAAGTGGTTTCTGTCGGTCCATTGTCGCTTCCGGTAGATGTAGTTGGGGGATGGATCAGCGCTCGTCTGACGCGACCGCACAATGGCAAAGTCGGGATCGATGTTCCAGAGATTGCCCTGCTCCCAGAGGTGACAGGCGATCTCCCGCGAGTTATGCCAGATGTGCGACCAGAAGGTGTGGATATCGGTTGAGACGCGCGAAGCATCCGTGATGCCTATCGAGGACTCGCGAGCAGCGCCGCAGTTCAGGATGTAGCTATCCTCTCCGACCGCGTCGCGTATCACCTTCAACCCGTTCCGGATCATGGCTAGCAGGCCGGTTGAGTCATCGGCCCGATGCCTCATCAGGCGGACCGCGTCGCTGTAGATGTAGTCCAGCTTGAAGTAGCGGAACCCTGCCTTCCGCAGCGCGCTGAACCAGTCGTGCAGAATCCGCAGCACCTCCGGCTGCGTCCAGTCGAGGATCGCGTTCCCGCCTGAAGTTGCCGGACCGCCGTCTTCATCCCTGATGAACAGGTCCTGGCGGTGCCGACCGAGATGGGTCCACGGCGAGCACTGCAGCGGCGCATGCCAAATGCCCGGCACGAACCCCGCTTCTTCGATTTCCCTCGCAATGGCACGGAACGATACCGGGAACCGGCGATTCGTCTGGTTCTCGCCCCAGTCGGTCCACCAGCCCATGTCAATGACGAAGTGCGTCAGCTTGCTCCTCAGCGGCGATGCCTTGATCGCCGCCATTTCCCTCCTCAGGTCGTCCATCGTCACCGACGCGCCGTAATAGTCCCACGAGTTCCATCCGGCGACAGGCTTCGCTGTAGTCCGCCCGAGGGTACGCAGATGGCGGCCGTAGGCATCGAGCAGATCCAGGGGGTCGGCGGCGACGCCGAAGACCAGGCAGTAGCACTCCTCCTTCCTTAGGGAGCGGTTGGGCTCGAAGCCGGCATCCAACGTCCCCCCGTCCACCCGGAAGAAGGAGAAGTCGCTCGATACATCGCCCACCCCTGCCAGGAAGCTGCCGCCGCGGCTGCTCAGGACCGTCAGGAATCGCGATACCGCGGTTCCTCGGCCCCTCCCCAGCATCACGACGCCCTTCTCGACGAAAACGTCTTCAGGCAAGAGCAGCATACGCGTTCGCGAAGTGTTGAGCGCGGGCACCGCCCCTTGGCCTCCAGCAACGCGTAGGAACACCCGTTTCAAGGGGCGCTGGCCCATCGGCCCCACCCATACCCTCACCTGCTCGAGGCCGCCATCTGCCGAGAGACCGATGCGCATCGGCCAGCGTCCCGCCCGGCCGCGGAGTCGTGTGCTTCGGGCAAGCGGCCGGTAGGTGTGAACGCCTCTGTCATCTTTGACTAACAACTCCGCACGCCACAGCACTCCTCCCGCGTCCTCGCGCGCCATAAGTCTGCCGGTCTCCTCATCAAACGACACCATGGTTCAAGAGTCTCCTTCCAAACGATGCCTGTGTCCTCGCCGGCGAATGAGGCCGATCCTCTGCACCTCGCCGGTTCCGTCTGGCAGGCCCTAGAACTGTAACGCCCTTCTCTTCCTACGCAGACTTCAGTGTCCTCCTGCCTCCACTGGGCCCGCACTCCGACCTCCCGGCACAAACGCCCGTTTTCCCCCCAGCCTGCAGAGACTGGCCGGGCAAGGGGTCGCCTCTGCTCTCCTTGCGAGAACCCGGTGTTCGAGATCTCTTCTCTCCGCCAATCAGTCGGATCTGGGGTGCCGACCCTACGGCCATCACCTGCCCTCGTATCGATACCGGACACGGGGCGTAGAACTGGAACCGGTGTCCGAGGAACTCGGAAACGGGCGAAGAGGATGGGAACTCATGCGGAGTGGGGGGAGGGGCTATACGGAAGCAGATCCATCCTTGCGATGCGAAACACTGGCTTCGGCCTCTGCCGAACCTCCCAGCCGATGGCGGCCGCGATCACCCGGTCGTCGTGCTTGCCTGGCTGCGCTTCCGTGCTCCCGGCCGAGTTCGAGCGCAACGTGAGAACAGCCCGTGGGAGGGCACTCACCGCGACCCCCTCGACTGCTCTATCAGGGGGATCACTCCAGCGCGCTACCGCGAGGGGCTGCGCAACGTCGCTCCGGACGGCATCTACTTCGGCCGCAGGGAAGGGGTCCTTGCTCGGTGAAGAACGCTGCAGATCCGGGCCCTGGTCCCGCGACAGGAGCACTACCGGGCTCGGGTGAGGAATCCAGGGAGTCAGGTCAGCAGGGAGTCAGGGACGTCCGAGGTGTAGCCGCGTGGGAGGGCGGTTTCGCCTCGCTGATGCTGACACTCTACGATCGCACGACTAGCGAAGCTCGCATATCTGTGGCGATGGAGGCGAGTCCTGATGAGATGCCGCATTCCTCTGGTCGCGTCTTTGGCCGTGTTGCTGCCCTGCGGAATGACGGCCTCTTGTGGTCGCGCCGATGCCGCAGAGAACCTTGGAGAGAGCAGAATGGCGGAGGCAGTCAGCGCCGGTAGCCGTCTCGGCGAGATGGTAGCCATCGCGGCTGGGAGTTTCCTGATGGGCAGTAAGGAGGGAGATCCGTATGCCAGCCCGGACGAGTCCCCCCAACACTCCGTCTATCCTCCCAGCTACCGGATAGGCAAGTACGAGGTCACCCGTGGTGAGTACCGTAGGTTCATCGAGGCTGGCGGCTACGAGGACCCCAGCTACTGGTCTGCCGATGGGTGGCGATGGAAGGAGAGTGACCGCGTCGACTACGCGGGAATGGGTGGGTCGGTCATCCACGCAGTGTGGCCCAATCCTGACCGACCTCGCCGCGAACCGGAACACTGGGCCGCCGAACAGGACTGGGGAACCGGCCCATTCGTCCAGATGGACAGACACCCGGTGGTGGGCGTCACCTACTACGAAGCAGAAGCCTACTGCAAGTGGGCCGGCGGCAGGTTGCCCACAGAAGCGGAATGGGAGAAGGCTGCTAGATGGACGGGGACCCGGTCTAGCATCTGGCCATGGGGCGACACCTGGGATCCCGAGAAGTGCAACAACCTCGATGATCACAGCGCTGCTGGCGGCGGATACCAGAAGCTGCAGAGCGCGCCGGTCGGCAGTTACCCGGGCGGAGCCAGCCCGTACGGCTGTCTGGATATGGTAGGCAATGCCTACGAATGGGTCGCTGATTGGCATAGATCCCACCCAGGCAGTCCCAATCCCTTTGATCGCACCAATGCCTATCGCTTCGTGAAGGGCGGGTGTTGGGATGACGGAGCCAGCAGCAACCGCTGCGCCTACCGAGGCTGGTACCTCCCCCCGAGCAGCGGAGGCACCGGGCCGGGCGACTGCGACTACATCGGTTTCCGTGTGGCCCGCTAGGATAGGCCTACCTGCAGGGCATGGTACCTGCGGTTAGCGCCACGAAGCTGTCCACGGTCAGCGTGCCTGGGACAGAGTAGGTGGTGAACGAAGCTGCACCTCCGGTGCTCCTGCCATTGCATCTCCGCGCGGTCCGACCAACTGCGCGGCAGCGGGGTCTGGCCGCCCGTGAGGCCCGCGGGCACCCCCTGTGCTTGGCTGCTGACGAGGAAGGCAGCAGCCCCCGAGACGCCGGGGGCGCGAGGGACACCATGTGTAGTGGTCACTTCGCCGCAGAACCGCCCTAGCTTTGCTCTCAGGCATCCCATGGAGTATAGTGGGCACTCGATTGCGGCGGAGGATGGACCCACGTGTCCGTGTCAGCCGGCCATGACGCCGGCCCGAGAGCCGCGGTCGGGTCCGCTGATACTCCGACTTCTGATCTCAGGCCCGGTCGCAGCCGGTACGCGAACGCTGTGGAATCGTCCTCTCGGACGTGGTATGGAAGGGTGAGTCTTGAAATGTAAGCCGGGGAAATGGCGGTGCGTCCATGGCCCCGGCAAAGACAACCGAACCCACAGGCGGTGTGAAACGGGGAGGCCCGGCCATGCCGCCTGTCTGTCTACAAGTCCATAGTAAGAAGCGCCCCAAGGCTCCGACAGAAACGGAGCCGAGGCGCGGGCAAGACGTACCGAAGACCATCATCCGCTCGCCAGAGCGGGGTGGTCTTTTCTGCATTTCAGGGGGGCGAGAATCCACCACAGGAGAACCGCAGATGAGACGATCTCCCGCCAGAGAAGCCCTGCAGATTGAGCATGTCGCACCCGACACGCTGCTGCCCTGTGCAGGCAATCCCCGCACCATCTCGGCCGGCCAGATGGCCGCTCTGCAGCGCAGCATCACCCAGTTCGGGTTCGTCGATCCGCTGGTGGTCAGGCGGGCCGACCGCACCGTCATCGGGGGCCACCAGCGACTGGAGGCGGCCAAGACACTCGGCCTGAAGACCGTTCCCGTGGT
>Ga0315275_10006475_pt1 | contig 11211 bp, 9 predicted proteins | sample YL17G03_0_MG_FD_205557 | JGI IMG/M metagenome (GOLD analysis project Ga0315275, IMG submission 205557) | Sediment microbial communities from Yellowstone Lake, YNP, Wyoming, USA - YL17G03_0 | ecosystem: Environmental > Aquatic > Freshwater > Lake > Sediment | place: USA: Wyoming | collected...
GCTCGCTGCCGGAGAGGCTCAGCGCGGCCGTGCTGAGACACCATCCACTGTACCCGGGGACGCCGCAGGAGACCGAGCCGTTGATCGTCGCCTCGGGGAGCGTTGTGAAATGCTCGACCGCGGTGCAACCGGGCTCCCCCTCGCCGCAGCCGACGGTCGAAGAGGAGACGGAGATGTCACAGCCGTGGCTCTGGCACCATGCTTCGGTCCAACCACAAACGGAGGGCGTGAAATACCCCGCCACGCTGCTCGTGGGCGGGCAGCCGGCGTCGGGGCTGGCGGAGAGTCCGAGCGTGCAGCCGTACCAGCCAGCGCCGGTCGGGTTGTAGACGGCCTGATAGTGACACTGCAGCCGCCGCCACTCCCAAACGGAAACCGTGCGGTTCGGCCCGAGGTAATCGGCCAGCGCCGGGACGGTCATGACGAAACCAACGCCCAAAGCCAGGAGAAACGCAAGCCCCGCCAGCCGGTGGCCGGGGACCGACCGCGGGTTCATGGGTCCCCCCGTCATTTGCGGACGCATCCATCTTACGGCGAATGCGGGAAGGATCCAAGACGCAATTCGCTCCTGCCAAGGCCAGGGGACCCACCTCCCCAGGGTCGGGAAGACCCCACAAACGGGATCCTGACTCCACGCCCGGTCGCTTCGCGTGGTCAGGAATGACCCATGCGATCCTCCCAAGGCCCTCCGCTCGTCCGGAACACAAGAGGGCTCCCTCATCGGGAGCCCTTCAGGTGACCCACTCAGGACTCGAACCTGAAACCAACTGATTAAGAGCCAGGTGCGCCCTTTGGCAGGGCGTTGCACCGTTCGCACAGCCTCTCCTGCAGTCTCCCAGAACTATTCCGTTCCGTTTTCTCTTTCCACTTCGTCCATTGAGTCCGTCCCGTTTGCAGCGGTATTGCAGCGGGCAGACAGGTGCAGTCTGCCCAGAGGGAGTGTCTGCCCTCTTGCGGTGCTGCTGAGATCCGCGAGAACAGACCATCGCGAACGTGTCATCAATATGAACTGGCCTCACGTCATGTCATAGTCGTGCAGGCAGGAAGCTTCCATGAATGAACAGAGCCAAGTCAGAGACCTGCCCCCAGGCACCAAGGTGTGGCTCTATCTTCGCCACTCGCCCGGTGATGATCAGACGCTCGAGTCACAGGAGGAGGCCTTGAGGGAGCACTGCCGGCGCAACTCCTGGTCCATCACGGAGGTCTTCCGCGACAGGGCCAAGTCCGGGCGAAGCACCTCCGGGCGGGAGGAGTTCAATCGAATGGTCTACCTGGCAAAGCAGGATCCCCGGCCGGCCGACGTAATCCTCATCTGGGACTTGTCCAGGTTCGGGCGTGACATTGACCAGTCACAGTTCTACAAGCTCGAGCTCCGCATGAGAGGCTGGCATGTAGTGTCGCTAAACGACGACATCCCGGAGGGCCCCGTCGGGACAATCATTGAGGCCGTCATTGCCTGGAAGAACCAGCAATTCCTTGACGACCTCCGGGCGGCGACAATCAGGGGGCTGCGCTACATTGCAGACCAAGGCTGCCTGCCAGTTGGTCAACCATGTGTGGGCTACAAAGCCGAGATGGTTCCCCTCGGTTCCGCTTTCCGCAACGGCGAACAACGGATGGGGAGGAGACCTTTCCCCGACCCTGGAGCTGCCCCTCTGGTCGTCAGGGCTTTCGAGATGAAGGCCCGCGGAGCGCCCAACAAGGCCATTGCTGAAGAAACCAGACTCTTTGTCACCAGCTCGGGCTCCTGGAACCACCTTTTCAGGAACAAAGCCTACATCGGTGAGTACAACTTCGGTGGCGAGGTCTTCCCCAACGTCTATCCGGCCCTTGTCTCGAGAGAACTGTTCTCAGAGACCCAAGACAGACTGCCGAGGCTTCGTCCTCAGATGAGAAAGCGCGACCACCCCCGGAGAAAGGGGTCCACCTTCTTCCTGGCTAACTTGTCGGTCTGCGGCCATTGTGGTGCCCCGATGGAGGGGAAGCGTGTCCACAGGTATCGATACTATGTCTGCTCCCGCCGAAACGAGGACGCCGGACTGTGTTCCGACAGCCGCCTTGTTCCGGCAGACGATGTTGAACAGAGAACCGTACGATTCCTGCTAGATCACTTGCTCCGGCCCGAGTACCTTGCGCAACTGCTCGCGTGGACGAACGAGCAGCTAGGCGGCGCCTTGAATGAGCTTCGGCTGCTCCTGGCCTCAAAGACGGCTGAACTGGAGCTGGCCGAGCATGCCGCACGCAGCATGGCTAACCGGTTCCTCCTGCTCCAAGAGCCAGCCCCCATTGCCGCCAGGATTGTCGAAGAGAAGGAGGCAGAGGTCGGACTGCTCCGCAAAGAGGTTGAGGACATTGGGAGACAGCTGGCTTCGAGCCAGATCCAAATGACACGTGAACAGATTGAGCAGTTTGCCCTCCAGGAAACCGCCCTTCTCGGCCGCGGTGAGCTATTCGACCTTTCCGAACTCTGTGCGCGGCTCCTCGAAAGGATTGTCATGACACCGGAGGAATGCAGGCTGGAGGTTTCGTTCCCGTGCCAGCCCAACAGGAGAGCAATGAACGACGCAGTCCGGTCATCCCGGGCGGCTTCAGGTCGCAATGCATCCACATGCGAACCAAGGCATGTCGCCGGTCATTGACCCGGCTCTGGCCGTGACACCAGCCTCCCAAGGGAAGAGTAGACCGACGCCAGCCTGGGGATCTGAGAATGAAGAGCTCTGCCGGAAAGGCGCTGTTAGCGTATGGCGCGACTAACGACCCATAGTCGCTGCATACGCAAGATGACAATGGAGGACGGCCATGAACATTCGAATGACTTTCGCCGAGATCCCCGCCGACTCGGTTGTGTATGACCAGCAAACAGGCCTCTTCCCGTTCTCCTCACGAAAGGAGGTCGACAAGGACCATGTCTGTCGGATCGCACAGAGTATCGAGGAGACGGGTTATTGGTCACCCATTCTGGTGCGTGCCAAGACTATGCAGGGACTCGCGGGGAATCACCGGTTCCTGGCACTTCTGCACTTGGCGGAGAAAAGCGGGACACCACTGGAGACCCTCAAGGTCCCGGCTCTGCTTGTCGAGTGCGACGAAGGAGAGGCCGTGGCCATCGGCCTCCTGGAAAACGAGATGCGGAAGCAGCTCACGCAATGGGAGCTAGTGAAAGCGATTCTTCGAGTTTCGAGCAAACGCGGAGAGGCAGTCGAGAGGCTGTATCGGCTTGACGGGAAGACAGTCGAACAGCTCAGATTCTGGCCGGACGGCCTGGATCACGACGCGGAAGAGGAGGCAATCAAGAGGAGTGCCAGGGCACGGCTCCCTAGCGACTGGTGGAGGGCCATCCATGAGCGGCTGGCAGACCACGACCAACTCCGTGCATGCCTGCAGGAGAAGCTCAGAGACCCCTCGTGGGTCCTGGGCCGGACTCTAGAGGACCTCAACGAGGAGATCACGCTTGAACTCAGAGGCTCTGGGATTCGATTCGAGGCTGGGAAGACCTGGAACTCTGTCCCCTCTGCCAAGTGCCTCGGCAACCAGACTTCCTTCGGCGAGGTAATTCGAACGCTGAGCGATGATCCTGACCGTCCACCTGCTACCCTGGATGGCAGGTGGCCCGGAGCATGTCGCTATCTGCGGCTGTTCCCGAAGTACATTCGGCACCTTGCTCCGCTTCCAGAGCGGGAATGCTGCGCGCGCACGTCCGGACATCAGCCAGCCGCAATGGCTGTGGGAAGTGGCAACTCCGATGCTGAACGACATCCGTCAGCGGAGAATCCACGTCCGCTTGAAGTGATTGATGCGTATTGTGTGGACCCGCGATGGCAGCGAGCCGACAGTTGCTTTGGTGAGCTTGAGGGTCTGGCCGCGGACGAGGCGGTGTCCACCTTCAGAGATGCTGGTCTTCCTGCGGTCCTACACAGCGGCGTTGGGGAATTGGAGGCTGGAGGACAGTTCGTCTGGCGGAGGCCCGACATCTCGGGTGCAGAGTGCACACCATCCTCATGTCCATTCGCGGGAAATGATCCACCTGGCATTGTGATACCAATCTACCCTCACGGCCCCGGTGACCCTGTCTGTTTGAACACCATGTGCGGAATGCCAGCGCGGGAGGAAAAAGGTAACCGTGAAGCAGACGCACGGCGAACAGACCCCGCGGGGCTGCAAGAGGCCCTGGACGGACTCCGAGGCATGTCCCTTCGGCGGACTTTGTTCAGTCCGCCAGGCAAAGGGGTCCTTCTGACCGACACCTTCGTTCTCGCAGCACTCGAGGAGGTACTAGTCCCGAAGTGGGACGTCAAGACCATGCTCCACGTTGCGGCCGGCTGCCTGCTAGCCGGGGATGTCGGGGAAATGAACGATCGGGAGACGAATGGCTTTCCCCGCAGCCCAGCAGGACCAGAAACGCTGCTGTCCCCATCTGCTCTGAGAGAGCATGCTTCTGACCATGAGGTTCGCGAGGCATTCAAGAGCGTCCGCGACCGCTACGTCAAGACCGCCCAGGATCTTGAGCGGTGGATTGCATGCCTCGTCTTGGTTCGCACGTGGCGCGATTGCACGGATACCCTTAAAGGGGCCGAGAGCGCGCTGGAACGGCTTGCGTGGATCAGCGCCTCAACGGATACGGTCGGAGATTAGCCTTGGGGCACGCGGGCTGGTCTGCTCACCTGAAGAAAGCGCCGATCGGCCAGCAGACACCTAAGACGGCCTGCCGGGATCACAGGACTTGTGGCTTCTTAGGACGGTCCTTGTAGCTCGATACCTCCCTCGAGAATGCCCTGCCGAAGAGCCTAGCCAGCAATGGGCCAGTCGCCAGCCACGCATCGCGTCGCGAGTTGTACCTCAGTCTTCGTGACTCGCATGCCACCAATCGAGGAGAGACAAGACGCCTTCGTCCACTCATCCCTTGGGCTCCACGGTCCGACCGGTGGGGCAGAGCCACCCCACGGGCTTGGCTCCACTCCCTTCGGCATTGTCTGAGCCGACGCAGGCCCCCTTCGCCGCCGACACCGCTGTACTTGGGCCCGCCACCTTTCGAACCCCACTGCAGTCTAACATGCTCGGGAGCATATTGTCAAGACTATATGGCCCACTGGATGCGTTGTAGTGACCTCGCAACGGGACAGACCAATTCAGAGGTCGTCTGGGGCGGATACACAGGCATCGTTCCAGCGGGCGCTCGTGCTCGCTTCCATAGGACAACGCCCTTGCCAGTCATGGCAAAGTCACGAACCGCAGCTATGAGATGTGCGGCCCAAACCCACGTGCCGGAGAAGAGGATTACTGCGTCGACCCGATCATCAGCCTTCATTCTCCGAAGGGCCGCCCGCACTTCCTCCTTGGAGGCAACCACGACATCGTGCTCGACCAAGCGAATACTTTGGTCCTTCAGTGTCTGCTTGGACTTCTGGATGATGGCCTCGTCGACAAGAGGTTCCCCCCATGGGATCCTTGAGACCGTTCCTATGTACACCATAGACGATGAAACCCACTGTCGGTGTGACCATTGGCTGGGCCTCCTTTCATTACATGAGTCCCTTCAATGTGGGATATAAGCTTAGATAGGCGGGGAACCTGCTTTCATAGTAGGCGGCGTTCTCCGGGTTGGGCTCAACAACCTCCGTCACGCGGATCCACTCCCTCACAAGACCCTCTAGATCTCCCCCCGTATGTGCAATCCGCGCAAGCATAGCGACCCCCAGACATCCGGCTTCCGTAACCGCGAGGGAACTGATCGGCCGGTTGAGAACATCCGCCTTAAGCTGAGTCCACCGACGGCTTCTGGCACCCCTTCCGGTGGCACGGAGTTCATCGATGGGTATACCTGAACGATTGAGGATATCTATGTTGAGGCGCACTTCAAAGGCCACGCCCTCCAACAGCGCGCGCAACACATCACTGCGCTGAGTCGTGAGGCGAAGGCCAAGAAGCGCACCTGTAGCTCTGCTATCAAAGTGGGGCGTACCTGTCGGCCCAAAGTACGGGAGGACCATCAGGGATGTGGGCCTATCGGCCATTCCTTGCAGGACAAGCTCGTAGGCGTCTTTCCCCGTTCGAGCCGCTTCCTCGACCTCCCTCTGCCCCCACTGGTCTCTGAACCATCTGAGCAGATTGCCTCCAGTAAGGCTGAAGGCAACGGTGGTGTACATCCCTGGCACCGTGTAGTCGTACGTGCACAAGTTGCTTTCGAAGAGAGCTTGGCTGAAGACCGGAGCAGAGAACGCGGGACACACACATTCCACAGTACCGGTTGCGTACATAGCCTTGCCAGCAGTAACAATTCCTGCGCCGAGTGCGCCGCAAGGCTGGTCATGCCCCCCAGCAACGACGAGGACGTTCCTCAGGAGCCCGAGGCCTCGGGCCACTGATGGGGACACCGTTCCCACAATCGTACCTGACGGAAGTGTACGAGCCAGCTTTGCCCTCTCAAGCCCAATGGCTGAAAGGATCTCATCTTGCCACTGGTGAGTGCGCACATTGAAGATCATTGTGCGCCCCGCCAGAGGCCAGCTGATGGCTGGTTCGATCCCTAGCTGATGATGAATCAACTCTTCGAAGCAGTAGAAGTGGCTGGCCCGGTGCCAGACGTCTGGGCGGTTGTCCCGGAGCCATAGCAGCTTAAACAGCGTGAACATTGGGTGAGCCGTGTGGCCCGTGATCTCGTAAAGCCGCTCCCTCCCGAACTCGCGACTCCAATCCTCGGCAATTGCGGCAGCCCTGGTGTCGAAAGACACCATCGCATTTCCGAGAACTTTCCCGTCTCTGTCAACCGGCGTGATAGCCTCGCCCTGGCTGGATACCCCCAAGGCGCGAACGGGATTGTGAGTGCAAGCCGAAGCCGCTTCCTTGATTACTCCTAAACACCCGTCGACTACCCGCTGTGAGTCTAGCTCCGCCCACCCTTCGCTGGGAGCGAGGATCGTGTGTTCCCGGTACGCGGAAGCCAACTCGCGTCCGCCATCATCAAACACGACTGCCTTGCATCCGCTAGTGCCTACGTCGAGGCCCAAGTAGCTCATTCCGCAGCATCCAGAGCCCTAGGTTTGATCATGTGTACCAGATGGCGAGGTAGTCCAGAACACATTCTTTCATGGCTTCGAAGATAACCGATTGGCGATAGCACGTGGTGAAGTAGTCCACTTGCGCACTACTGGAGGCATCTACCTTGGGTCCTAAGAGACCCTCCTTCTTCAACAACTGTGCCTTTTCCGATCCAATCACCTTGGCTGCGTTAACCACCATCTCTTTCATCAGCTTTGGGCTGGAATCGCGTTCAAGCGCGGTCCAGACATTGACCTTGCGGATCCCATCTTCAAAAAGCGTCCGAAGTTGGTTTCTGGGAACCGATGAGCACCCATGAAGGACCAACCTGGAACCAATGCGTTCCCTTATCTGCCTCGCCCGATCGGAGTCGTAGTACACGTTTGCAGAGCTGGCGCGATGCTCAGAACCTAGATTGGCAACCACGAGGTCTACACGGGTCTTACTAAGGAACTCCTCGGCCCTATCAGGCGTAGTCAGTTCGCGGGAAGCTCCTCCTCCAGCGGCAATCTCGTCACACGCCGCTTCAACCACAATGCGCTCGCCGTGCGTGCCCATGAACTTGCGCGTCGCTTCGATGTTCTGCGCGAAGGGAAGCGTTGATGCATCGAACATGATCGAGGAGAACCCAGTCATATCCCATGCTAGCAGGGGACGGTCCAGATCATGCTGGATGTGATCGAGATGAACCATCACTCTAGGGCTGGCGAACGGCGACTCCGAAGATGTGATGACTGCAAGGTCTGCCAGGAAAAGCCTCAATCCGATGTCCCACTTGCGTGTGTGCGTGTAGTTCGCACTCTGGCGGCGCTGAGGGTAGAGGTTGGTCATTGCGAGGATGATCGGGACATCCGCACAGCCGATTCTCCTCCCATGCTGTGTTGCGGCACAGAGGACAGCCTCGGCCGTTGTCAGGTTCTCTACGCCGAATGCGGGGATCACCCATCCCCGCTGGGCGGCGTCGCGGTAGACTCCCTGCACGTTCTCTCGTCCTGCGATAAGAGGCACCTTGGCCTCCTTGCCCTTGAATCCGTGGCCACCCGCCCAGAATGATTCACCTACTTAGGGGGAGAATGCTCATGAGCATCTGCATTCCGTCTGCCACCGATCTACATCCTGATTATAGGCCACAATAGGTGTCGGTGTGGCTTGCACAAGACGCACCAGAACTGGACTTTTCTGACCTGCCCCCGGAAAACTGGTCCAACATGCAAGTGGTAGGCGGACCAGACCAGGTATGATGGACAACCGGAGGCAGGACACCATGCCAAGGCGGCGCTATTCCACGGAAGACATCATCGGGAAGTTGAGAGAGGTCGAGGTGCTCCTGAGCCAAGGGCAGTCGGTTGGCCAGGTGGCAGTTCAATCGGCATCAGCGAGCAGACCTACTACCGCCCTGCCCATACCGCAGGATCTCCGACTGGCGCAAGGAGTACGGCGGCCTCCCGGAAGGACACCGGGACGGTGTGCGCACCGACCAGGCTCATCGCCTCAAGGCCCTCGAGCAGGAGAACAGCCGGCTGAAAAGACTAGTTGCGGACCTTTCCCTGGACAGCCCCCAGGGCGGGCTGACTGGCCCGGCAAGATGACGGCAGGCGGTGCAGCACTTGCAGCAGACCTTCGTCGTTTCGGAACGCCGTGCTTCCCGAAGGACACCCCGTTCGGGCCGCGAGCCCCGGCCCGACGGGGCGAGATGGCCGGGACGGGGTGCCGGGCGCTCGGTCAGCCCTGCTCTAGCCAACGCTACACTCCGCAGCTCTCCGAAGCGGAAGAACGTCTGACCGAGAGCATCGTCAGCGTGGCGACGAAATACGGCCGGTACGGCTATAGACGGATCACCACCCTGCTGCAATGGGAAGGGTGGCGGGTGAACCACAAGCGGGTAGAACGCATCTGGCGTCAGGAGGGGCTCAAGCTGCCCCAGAGACAGCCCAAGCGGGGCCGGTCGTGGTTGAACGACGGCTCGTGCATCCGGCTTCGCCCCCAGCACCCGGGGCATGTCTGGAGCTACGACTTCGTGGCTGACCGCACGCACCCTGGCCTGCGCCCAGGGCAGGCGATGGGCAGCCACTGCGAATGTTGACCGTGATCGACGAGTACACCCGGGAGTGCCTGGCAATCCGGGTGGGAAGGAGGCTGACGGCAGAAGACGTGCAGGATTGCCTCACGGAGCTTTTCTGTGCCCGGGGAGTGCCTGACCACATCCGCTCGGACAACAGGCCCGAGTTCACGGCCTGCAGGATCCGGCGTTGGCTAAGCGAGCCGGGGACACGGACCCTGTTCATCGAGCCCGGGAGCCCATAGGAGAACGGATATCTCGAGAGCTTCAATGGCAAGCTGCCGGATGAACTCTTGAACCGGGAGACCTTCTACACACTGCAGGAAGCCGAGGTGTTGATCGAGCGCTGGAGGCAGCAGTCCAACCGGAGGCGGCCGCATAGCTTCCTGGGCAATCGCCCACTAGCGCCGGAGGTCTATCGGACGCCCTTCTTGGGATCTCCGCTTGCTGCTGCAGCGGCCTTCGAACTAACATAGACTCTGGCACAGAAACTGGGGGCAGCTCAGGGGCGGCAGGCGGCAACGGAAAGGATACGGAGAAGCTCGCTCCGCCGGATGCAGTTCTCCAGGCGGAAGGAGGTCGTCAGATTCCCGAAGGCCTCTTCCTCCAGATTGCGGAAACAGTCGGCGAATTCGGGGAGCAGCGGTTCTGCCAGGAGGATCCCCCGGACCAACCGTTCAATCTGGAAACGGGCCCCGAAGGGGAAAGGGGTGTAACCAGGGAACTCCTCGGCGAAAGTCCTCTCCAAGGGTTGGATGATGTCCTGTATGAGTGTCTCCCGGCTGCCCCACGTATCAACACCGAGGCGTGCCTTCTTCTCCAGGACCGGACGGAGACGCTGTAGCCACGCGCACTCGGGGGCGGTGTATACCAGGCCCTGGAGACCGATGTCCTTGTAGGTCCAGATCGCCCAGCTCGCGCCATAATCCGCGAAGATCTGGAGCTGATCCTCCAGGAGGCGGAAACGCATCGCATCGACCGTTGGATCGCCGGTGTAGACAGGGCCGAATTCCCCCACCCAGACAGGGACTCCCCTCTCCAACATGAAGGCGCATTTGGCCTCGAATTCCTCTTCCAGGACTCGGCGGTCGTAGCGTTTCCCCTTGGACACCCCGGGATAGGGCCCCCCGTCGATGCCGCCGGGCTCGACGTAGGCGTGAACGCTGTAGGCGGTATTGGGCCATGGATCCCCGAACATATGGAAGTCGTTGCAGTAGCGATTCCCCTCCAGGAAGAGGATGTGGTTGGAGTCGACATCCCGGATGGCGCGGATTAGTCGTTCATAGAATGGAACAATGACCTTCTCGGTCGGATCCCCGGGTTCGTTCATCAGGTCATATCCGGCGACCCAGGGATGGTTCTTGTACCGGTCCGCAATTGCCTCCCACAGATGCACGGCGCGATCCTGGAAGTGCTTGTGTTGCCAGAAGAAGGCCTTATGGGTGGGATTGTCGCAATGCCAGTCTTGGTTCTGGTACCCGGGGAGCGCGTGAAGGTCGATGATGGTGTAGATGTGGTGGTCCGCACAGAGACGCACAACCCGGTCCAGGTCACGGAAGCTGTCTTCCTCAATGGTGAAAGGCTGCATGTCATCTTCGAAGTGGTGGTAGTTGAGCGGGAGGCGGAGGAGGTTAAGGCCCAGCGATTCGAGGAAAGCGGCGTCCTCGGCGGTGAAGAAGTCCTCCACGAACTGCTCTAGGAGCAGTCCAGCCTTCTCGGGGCCGAGCACCTGCGCGAGCGCCTGACGCATGGCTTCTTCGTTGGCGGGGAAACCCGCAATGAAGTTCTCCATGTTCATGCAGCCGCCAAGACAGGTGCCGCGCAGGGCCACTGTCCGGCTGCTGTCGTCGACAATGTGGGCTCCGGCAGTTCGGAGGAAGCGCCTAGGCTCGCTCATGGGGGGTTCACTCCACTGGGCGGTGACGGCTTGAGATCGTTGAGCACACTGCCCTCGGGGATCATAACACCTCGTAACCATTTCGGTCACAGGGCGTATTCACTCACCTAAAATGCTACCGGGGGTATATGGTTCTCTCAAATGAGAATGTTACTGAGGGAGCGATGCCCACCGACGACGAGATGACCATAGCTGAACGCCGGAAATACCTCCGCCTCCT
>Ga0315275_10006476_pt1 | contig 11211 bp, 11 predicted proteins | sample YL17G03_0_MG_FD_205557 | JGI IMG/M metagenome (GOLD analysis project Ga0315275, IMG submission 205557) | Sediment microbial communities from Yellowstone Lake, YNP, Wyoming, USA - YL17G03_0 | ecosystem: Environmental > Aquatic > Freshwater > Lake > Sediment | place: USA: Wyoming | collected...
CGCTCGCCGAGTTCCGCCGCCTGTTCGAGGAGGCGACCGAGGACAGGCCCGGGCTGAGGGTCTCGATCGCACACGCCGACGCACCGGAATGGGTGGACGACATCTCGGCGCTTGCCCTCGAGGCACGGCCGCAGGCGGAGATCGAGCTCGTCGAGAACCTCGGGGCCGTGGTCGGCACGCACGCCGGGCCGGGAGCTGTCGGCTTCTTCTGGTTCCAGGACGGCGAGGCAAGCCTCCACTAGTCGTCGTCGTCGCCGTCTCCGTCTCCGGCCCCGCCGTTCTGGCGCGGTCGGTCCTCGGTGGTCGTGGTCGTCGCCGGCCCGGTGTCCGTGCGGGTGCCCGTGAACACCGCGCGGGGGCTCAGCTTGCCGACCGGGTCGTGCGAGTCCTGGGTCAGCCTGAGCAGCGTGAAGTTGAGGGCGATCCCCGCCACCGCCACCGCTCCGACGAGAAGCGCCCCGAGAAGCGCTCGCTGCCACGCCCGCATGTCCACAGGTTACGCGGCACTCGCCAGCTCGCGTCGTGCGGTCGCAACTTCGGCCGGTCGGTTGCCGAGCAGGACCGCGACCGGCTTTCCGTCCGGGTCGACGTACCGTGCCCGGAACGACTCCGGCCCGCCGTCCAGCTCGACGTTCGCCCACCCTGCGGTCGCGCCGACCATCTGGAGGCGGAGCCCGAACTGGTCCGACCAGAAGTAGGGGGTCGCGGTATACGGCACGGGGGCTCCGAGGATCGCCGAGGCGACGGCGCTCGCTTGCCCTGAGGCGCTCGTCCAGTGCTCGACGCGGCGACCGTCGAAGCGCGCAACATCCCCGCACGCGAACACTCCTTCGTGCCCGGTGCGCCCACATGCATCAGTGGCGATCCCGCCGCGATCGGCGAGCAGATCCGAGGCAGGCTCGGCTCCGATCGCCACGAGGAGCACGTCGTACGGAATCGACGTGCCGTCGGCGAGGTCGACCCTGTCGGGCTCGACGCGTTCGATCCGCGTTCCCAGATGAAGCTCAACCCCTTCGGCCCGCCAACGGGCGGCGAGGAGATGACCCACCTCTGCACCTGCGACGCGGGCGAGAGGGGCCGTTTCCACCTCGATCATCGAGACGCTCGCTCCCAGCCCGACTGCCGTCGAAGCAACCTCGGCTCCGACGAAGCCGGCACCGACGACGACGAGCTTCGAGGCGGGCCGGATCGCAGCCCGGAGGGTCACGGCATCGGCGAGCGTCCTCAGGTGATGGACGTTCGGGAAATCGACGCCGGGCAGTGAACGGGCGCGGGCTCCGGTTGCGAGCACGAGCTGCGTCCAGTGGAGCTCGCGCCCCCGGATGAGGACGAGCCGCCGTCGCAGGTCGATACGCTCGACGGTCGCGTTCAGCCTGAGGTCGATATCGCGTTCGCCCCAGGAGCCAGGGGGACGCAGGAGCAGATCGGCCACGAGCCGCTTTCCCGCGAGGAACTCCTTGCTCAGCGCCGGCCGCTCGTAGGGTGCGATGGCTTCGGCCCCGACGATCGTGATAGGGAGCTCGCAACCTCCGGCCCGAAGGGCTTCGGCGCAGCGAGAGCCTGCCAGTCCGGCGCCGACGATCACGACGCCGTTCATGCCGCCTGCGCGCCCGTTTCGGAGCCGTAGACGGCTATCGCCCCCATCGGGCACGATCCGGCGGCGTCGAGCACCGCGTCGTCGTCGGTTTCGGCGACGAGCAGCGTTGCCGTGCCGGTCTCGTCCTGCGCGAAGACATCGGGAGCCTCGGTCACGCAGCTGCCGAAGCCGCTGCAGAGTGAACGGTCGATCTCGATGCGGTAGGTGCTCATGCTGCCTGCTCTCCTTGTCGCGGTGTGAGCTCTCGAGGGGGAGTGATCTTGCGGCGCGCCCGTGCTGGTACCGGGGGCACGAGGAACCGCCAGGCGGCTGCCGTTGCGACGGAGCCGACTGCGAAGACGTAGAGCGAGAACGCCCACGGCCGCGCGGTGTCGGTCCCGGCTGCGATCCCGTGGACGGTTGCAGCTCCGAAGATCGCGTACGTTGCCCAGTGCAGGCGCCGCCAGTTCTTCGGGCCGATCCGCTTTCGCATCGAGAACGAGGCGTAGACGAGCACCATCATCTCGGCGGCGAGAATTCCGATCGACGTCCAGACGGGCCGGTACGAGACGAGACCCGGAATGAAGAGCCCGGGGATGCTCACCTTCACGGTCGTATCGAGCACGAGCGCTGCGGCATGTCCTGCGAGTGCTCCGAGGCCGAGCATCGCGAGGATGCGATGCAGGTCGGTGACGGCGGCCGGCTTGAGAGCCTTGAACGGGCGCGACTTGACCAGGAGCCCTGCGAGGACGGACATCGTCAGCATCACGTAGGCGGTGAGCCCACCTGCGCGCGCGAGCAGCCAGAACGTCGGGTCGTGCTTCATGCCAGGCCTCCTGCCAGGATGGTGCGCCCGTCGTCTGTGACGACGACGTGGGGGAGATCGATGTCGGCTCCGAGGAACGCCGCCTTGGCGGCCACCTCGGCCGCGGCTGCGGAGCCGGCAACGACGGTCACGCGGAGAGGCGTAGCGGTGGCGGGCCGTCCGGTCGACGGATCGATCAGGTGGTGTCGCTCCTCGCCGCCCCGGAGCCAGCGGCGGCGGTCTCGTCCGGAGGTGGCGATTCCGCCGCTTGACAGTTCGAGCGTGAGGTCGTCGGTGACTCCGATGGGCCACGAGCCGCCGCGGACCGCAAGATCACCGCCGGCGTTGACGAGGCAGGGGCCGAGCACCGCGAGGAGCTCTGCGACGCGGTCGACCGTGTAGCCCTTGCCGATCCCTCCGAGGTCGAGATGGCCGCCCGGATCGAGGACGATCCTCGTCCCGTCGATACGAACACGACCGCCACAGTGAGCCGTCGGGGCAGTCGCCGCTTCAGGCGCGTCCGAGGCAACCGCGTCGAACGTGCGGTCGTAGCCGGCAGCGACGACGGCGTCATGGACGGTTGGGTCGAATCGTCCGCCCGTCGCGTCGCGGGCATCGAGCGCGAGCTCGACGACCCGAACGAGATCCAGGCTCGCGTTCTCGAGGACTCCCTCGCGGTTGAGCCGCGATAGCTCCGAATCGTCCCGGAAGCGCGACATCACCTGCTCGAGCCGCTCGAACTCTTCCTCGGCGCGGTCGAGCGCCATGTCTGCGCGCTCGCCGGGCTCTGCGTCGAGCAACAGCTCCACGTCGGTGCCCATTGCCCTGAAGGCTCGCCGGAGCATCACGACGTCCGTGTGATCGTGAGCGGGGGGAGGTTGACGACGCGAACGCTGGGCGCTGCGGAGTACTGCGAAGTCGACGACGACGTCGCGGACGACTGCGCCACCTGCAGCGATCGGGCCTGAGCAGCCGCGGCCTGTGCCTTGACGGCTGCGATCTGCGCCCTGCGGGCTCTCAGTGCCTGCCGGTACGCGGCCATCCGGGTGTCGACGACGTGCTGGACGAGCTTCGCGTCGGCCCGCAGTCGTTGCTCGCGCTGTGCGAGCACGGCGAGCCGCGGGTCGGTGCTGGTAGTGGCCCAGGGATGCGCGGCGACCGCTGCCCAGCTGAGGAAGAAGACGACGACCGCGATGACAACCGCGTAGAGCCGATGGCTCGTATCAGTCATCCTGCCCAGCCCCTTCGAACTCCGACCCCGGCTCTCCCCGCGCGATGCTTGATCACGACGATGAATGGCGGGCGGGGGTAGACGACGCGAAAAAAGACGACGACCGCGATGACAACCGTGTAGAGGCGATGGCTCGTATCAGTCATCCTGCTCAGCCCCTTCGAACTCCGACCCCGGCTCTCCGCCGGCGCGATGCTTGATCACGACGATGGGTGGCGGGCGGTGGTAGACGACGCGCACCGGAGCGGCGCTCTGGACGGGGCCGCTGACGGCGCTCTGCGTCGACTGGGTGACCGTCGCTGCCGCGGGAACGAGCGGCAGGGCCGGCGGCTTCTGTGCGAGCGCCTTTCGCAGCGACGCCTCGTACCGGTTGAGCTGCGCGGTGCGCTGCACGACCTGGTTGTCCTTGGAAACTCGCGCCTGGTTGCCGAGGGAGAGGGTGTTCCCGAGCGCGAAGACCCCTGCGACGGCTGCCAGGCCTACGGCGAGTGAGACGATGAGTGCGCGAGTGCGGGGCATTGTGAGACCTCCGGTTGAGATATGCCCTCTGAAGGTATGGCTGCTGTGGCAAGGATCGGGCCAGGCGAAGGCAAGGACTTCGCAAGGACTCGGGAGAAGATCGTGCGTGGAGTGGATTCGCACCCTACGATCAGTTCATGCATCTGCTCGTCGTCGAGGACGAAGACTCGATCGCAGAGCCGCTCGTCGAGGGCCTGTGTGCGGAGGGCTTCGACGTGACGCGCGTTGCGACGGGCCAGGGCGCTCTCGATGCGCCTCCCGTCGATCTCGTGCTGCTCGACGTCCGGCTTCCCGACATCGACGGGTTCGCCGTCTGCCGCGAGCTCCGGGCGCGCTCGGACGTGCCGATCATCATGGTCACGGCAAAGGGGGAGGAGATCGACCGCGTCGTCGGGCTCGAGCTCGGTGCCGACGACTACGTCGTCAAGCCCTTCGGCCTGCGCGAGCTCGTCGCGCGAATCCGCGCCGTGGCGCGTCGTACGTCCGGGCGCACCGAGGTGCGCGAAATACTCATCGTCGGCGAGCTCGAGGTTGACGTCCCGGCGAGGCGGGCGACGCTGGCCGGCCGCGAGTTACAGCTCACCCTGAAGGAGTTCGACCTGCTGGCGCTGCTCGCGTCCGAGCCGGGCGTCGTCGTCGACCGGCAGAAGATCCTGCGCGAGGTGTGGGACACGAACTGGTACGGCTCGTCGAAGACCGTCGACGTCCATGTCGCTGCTCTACGGAAGAAACTCGGCGATCCGACGCTGATCGAGACGGTGCGAGGAATCGGGCTGCGGCTGCGCGCATGACGCGGCGCCTGCTGATCAGCTATCTCTCCCTCGCGATCGTTGTCCTCGCGATGCTCGAGGTGCCACTTGGCTTCATCAACGCGCGCAGCGAGCGGGACCAGCTGACGGCCAAGGTCGAGCGAGACGCCGTCACGATCGCCTCGCTCGCGGAGAGCACGATCGAAGGTGATGCTCCGACGTCGAACCTGCGGGCGATCAAGGCGCTCGGCCGCCGCTACGCCGCCGCTACGGGTGCCCGGGTCGTGATCACGGACAGGCAGGGAATCTCGGTCGTCGACTCGTCCTCGTCCACACCGGGCCGGCGGGATTTCTCCACCAGGCCCGAGTTCCGGGCGGCGCTTCGCGGCGACGTCGCAACGGGGACCCGTCAATCGACGACACTCGGCTACGACCTCCTCTATGTCGCTGTGCCGATCGCCTCGGGCGGCACGGTCCACGGAGCCGCCCGCATCACGTATCCGACGTCGGAGCTCGACCGGCGCGTGCGCAACTACTGGCTCGCGCTCGTCGGGATCGCGGTCGTCGTGCTGGCGGTGGCGACGCTCATCGGCCTCAGCTTCGCGCGCTGGATCCGGCGTCCCCTGGCCGGGCTCGAGGTGGCCGCAACGGAAGCTGGCGCAGGCGATCTCTCGGCACGGGCTCCTGTCCCCGATGCACCGCCCGAGCTGCGCCGGCTCGCCCTCGAGTTCAACGACATGGTCGCCAGGGTCGACGGGCTCGTCTCCGTCCAGAAGGAGTTCGTCGCGGACGCCTCGCACGAGCTGCGCACGCCGCTGACGGCGCTGCGGTTGCGGCTCGAGAACCTCGAGCGTCATGTCGGCGCCGGCGGCCGGGCGAGCCTCGATGCTGCCGAGACGGAGGTCGAGCGGCTCTCGGGCCTTGTTGACGAGCTGCTCGCTCTCGCTCGCGCCGACGCGGGTACCGCCCCGGCCGAGATCGTCGACCTCGCCGGCGTGGCAGCTGCCCGGATCGACGCGTGGCTGCCGACCGCGGGAGAGGTTCGTCTTCGGCTCGAGGCGCCCGGGCCGGTGAACGCGCGAGTCGGTCGCGATCGGGCCGCCCAGGTGATCGACAACCTCGTCTCGAACGCCCTGCGCCATACGCCCGAGAGCTCCGCGATCACCGTCTTCGTGGCACGCGCGTCCGGAGGTCTCGTCGAGCTCCGCGTCGCCGACGAAGGTCCTGGAATGACTGCCGAGCAGAAGGCGCGCGCCTTCGATCGCTTCTGGCGCGGCGGCTCCGGTGCCGGCGGCTCGGGGCTCGGGCTCGCGATCGCCAAGCGGCTCGTCGAGGTCGACGGCGGCACGATCGAGCTCCGCGATGGACAGCGGGGCGGCCTCGAGGCGGTCATGCGCCTGCCGGCCGCCTAGATCTGCGAATTTCGGGCACGAAGGATCAAGGTTTGCCCTGAGACGCAACTCGAAGGTCGCCCTGATGGCAGCCGGGCTCGAGCGACGGATGATCGTCTCGAGATGACTGCGACCGTTCAGGAACGCGTGTCCCGACTCGAGTCGTCCCTCCAGCGGTTGGAGGAGCGCGTCGACCGCCTCGAAGGGCTCTCCGCGACCACCCAGGCCCCTGCGCCTCGCCCGCGTGCGGTTCCCGAAAGCGACGGGTCGGAGTCGCCGCAGTCCGTCGTGCCCGGGGCCAGCCTCGAGGACATCCTCGCCGGACGTATCTTCGCGTGGGTCGGCGGGGTCGCGATCGTGCTGGCGGCGGCGTTCTTCGTCCTGACGGCCGTTCGGCGCGGCTGGATCGACGAACGGACGCGGATCGCCCTCGCGTTCGTGGGCTCGATGCTCCTCGTGGCCGGCGGTGTGGTGCTGCACGAGCTGAAGGGCCAGACGCAGGCCGCAAGGGCTCTCGTCGCGAGCGGCATCGCAGCCGGGTACCTGACGCTCGTCGCTGCCACCCAGGCCTACGATCTGATCGCCCCGGCTCCCGGCTTTGTCGTGGCGGGAGTGATCGCCCTCTCGGCGATGGCGATTGCGGTGCGCTGGCGCTCGCCGCTCGTCGCCGGCGTCGGCATCGGCGGCGCGCTGCTCGCGCCGGTTGTCGTCGGGTCAGGCACGTCCGGTGCGGCGCTCGTCTTCATGGCGATCGCGCTCGCCGGCGCCGTCGGCGTGCTCGTGTGGTGCGCGTGGTCCTGGCTCGCGGTGATGGCGTTCGTGCTGACCGTGCCGCAGCTCCTCGTCTGGCTCTTCCCTGACGATCTTGACAAGCCGTCGCTCGGGCTCTCCCTCTGTGTGCTGATGCTCTTCTGGGCGCTCTACCTCGGGGCGGCGGCCGGCTTCGAGCTCCGGGTTCCGACCACCAGGATCAGGGTCTCCTCCACGATCCTGGTCGGCCTCGATGCTGCGCTCGTGACGGGAATCGGGTGGGCCCTCCTGGACGATGCCGGGTATCGCTCCGCGGGGACCGCCTGGATCCTCGCCTTCGCCGCTGCTCACGTGGCGATCGGGATCGCGTCGCGCTTTCCTTCTCGCGTGAATCCCACGTTGGGCGATCTGGTCATCGCCATCGGGCTCGGCCTGTCCGCGATCGGGCTCGCCCTCGCGGTCAACGGCCCTGTCCTCGTCGCCGGCTGGAGCGCAGAGGCCGTCGCTCTCGGTGTCGTCTCGTGGCGGCAGCAACGACCGAGGGTGCTGTCTCCGGCACTTGGATTCCTGGCGCTCGCGATCTCGCACGTCCTCGTGGTCGAGGCACCTCCGCGGGCGCTGTTCCTCGGAGTCGACGACCTCGGCGCGGCCGTCGCCTCCATCGCTGTGGTCGCACTCGCGGCAGCGGCGTTGGCGGCCCTCGCCGGGCCCGAGCACCGGTTGGGCGGTTCGAAGACGGGCGCCCGGGAGGTGATCCGCTTCCGTTTCCGCTCCGTCTTCGTGTTCGTCGCCGGGGTCGCCGCCCTCTATCTCGTTTCGGTCGTCGTCGTCGATCGATGGGGAGTGGACGAGAGCGGCGACCCGCGCCAGGCCGGTCAGCTCGTGCTCAGCCTGCTCTGGAGTGGGGTCGGCCTCGCCGCCGTTGCAGTCGGGCTCGTGCGTGACGTCAGGGCGCTTCGGTACGGCGGGTTGGCCCTGCTCGTGACTGCGGTCGTCAAGGTGTTCGCCTACGACCTCGCAGCGCTCACCAGCCTCGCCCGCGTGGCCTCGCTCCTCGTCGTCGGGTTGCTGCTGATCGCCGGGGCCTTCTTCTACCAGCGGCTTCGGCTCACCCCGGCCGCTTCTGCCGGAAGCGACTGGAGCGACGGATGAGAGCACGTGCCCTTCTCGTCGTCGCCACGGCCTTCGCCGTCTGGGCGTCCTGGGCGACAGCCGCCTCGGCGCCGCAGGTCGACGAGACGGCATTCCGTTATGTGCGCACTCTCGGTTGCTCCGGCGCCGGGTCTTGCGTCTTCGAGCCCGACGCGCGCCTCTACGCGCACGCGAAGCCCGGCTTCGCCGATCTTCGCGTCGTCCTCCCGAACGGCAGCCAGGTTCCCTGGCGGAAGATGCCGCGGGCGGCGGACGAGCGGGCCATCCCTGCCGCCGTCGTCTATCGGGGCCGCCGAGGACGGCGCGCGGAGACGCTGCTCGACGTCGGGCCCCGGAGCCCACGGCTCGACGGGCTCGCGCTCGAGATACCCGACTCCGGCTTCGTGGGGCGGGCCGAGGTGCTGGGAAGCGACGACCGGCGCTCCTACGTGAAGCTCTCGACGACGGTCGTCTACGACATCGACGGAGCCACGAGCGCGCGCAGCACGACCGCGGTCTTCCCACCGGCGAGCTTCCGCTACTACCTCGTGCGGACGAGCGGCGTGAGTGCCGTTGTCGGAGCGAGCTCCGAGCGCCGGGTTGCGCGCGTGCCGCTCGTTCAGCGGACATTGCGATCGACGCGCATCATGCAGGTGGGTCGCACGACGGTGGTCGTTGCCGATCTGGGATTCCCCCACGTGCCGGTCGGCGCGATCCGGGTCTCCACCGCCACGCCCGTGTTCGAGCGGGAGTTGTCGGTCGACTCGTCGGCCGACGGTGCGGCCTGGGTGCCGGTGGCGGTCGCCAGGATCTCGCGCCTACCGGGCTCGGGAATCCAACCCGTCGACATCTCCTCGAGCGGGCGCTTTCTGCGGTTGACGATCGCCAACGGCGATGACGCGCCGTTGTCCAGGGTACGCGTGAGCGCCCTCGCGCGATCGCACGCCATCCTCGTCGAGGGAGGAGGCACCGGGGCCCTCCGGCTCCTGTACGGCAACTCCCGGGCGTCGTCGCCGAGCTACGACTACACCCGCCTGCCGCCGAGCCTGCTCCGGCTCGACCGGGTGCGGGAGGGACAGCTCGGTTCGGAGGAGATCAATCCGCTGGAGGTCGTTCCGTCCGTGCGTCGAGGATTCTCGGACCGGTACCCGTGGCTGGCCGGGGCCGCGCTCGCCGTGGCCGCGCTCGCGATTGGCGCTGCGGGCCTCGCGGCCGCGCTCCGGCCGCGCCCGCCGCTGCCACCCGGAGACGGCGCCGGCGCCGGCAGTTCCTAGACCGCAGGACGGGCCCTCGGCACGGTCCGGGCTGGACCCGCGCCGGTCCCGGTCCTATACTCGGTCCCGGTGGCACGCGCGCTCACAGAGATCCGGCTCCCGGTCGGCTTCGCCGGCGTGGACCCGCCGACCCGCTGGCCCCGCCCGCGCAGCGCCCCGCGGCCCGAGGCGCTCGAGGCCGGTGTCGAGACGCTGCCGAAAGTCGGCCCGGCGGTGCGCGGCCGTCTTGCCAAGCTCGGCCTTCGCACCGTCGGCGATCTGCTGGCGCACCGTCCCCGCCGCTACGAGCGGCCGATCGACGAGCGGGCGATCCGCGATCTCTTCGGCGAGGAGGAGGCCGTGATCGAGGGTGTCGTGCTCGGTGTGACCTCGCGCCGCGGCCGCGGCCGGCTCCGCATCCTCACGGCTCGGGTCGCCGACGACACGGGTGAGATCAAGGCCAACTGGTTCAACCAGCCCTGGCTCGAGGCGCAGCTCACTCCCGGGACGCGCGTGCGCCTGCGCGGGAAGCCGAGCCGCTACGGCTTCCAGGTGGCGAGCTACGACCTCGGCGAGGTCACGGAGACCGCCGACTACGCGCCGGTCTACCCGGCCAGCGAGGCGCTCGCGCAGAAGCAGCTGCGCGCGCTCGTGGGCGCGGCACTCGAGCTCGCACGGGCCGAGGGCGACGCGCTGCCCGCCCGGCTCGTGACCGCCGAGCGGCTGCCGCTGCGTGCCGACGCGCTCGTCGCGCTGCACCGTCCCCGCTCGCCGCAGGAGGCCGAGGTGGGCCGCCGCCGGCTCGCCTTCGACGAGCTCCTCGTCCTCCAGCTCGCGCTCGCCCGTCGAACTGCCGAGCGGGAGCAGCTCGTGGCGGAGGCATTGCCGCCCGCCGGCGACCTCCTGCGGCGCTACCGCGAGGTGCTCCCGTTCACGCTCACCGACGCGCAGGACCGTGCAATCGAGGAGATCGACCGCGATCTCGCCCGGACGACGCCGATGCAGCGGCTGCTGCAGGGCGACGTCGGCTCGGGCAAGACGGTCGTCGCCCTCGCCACGTTGCTGCGGGCCGTCGAGGCCGGCCGGCAGGGTGCGATGATGGCCCCGACCGAGGTGCTCGCCGAGCAGCACTTCCTCACGATCGAGGGGATCTGCGCCGAGCTCGGCGTCCGCGTCGCGCTGCTCACGAGCGCGCTCACCGCCAAGGAGCACGCGAACGTCCGCCAGCTGATCGCCTCCGGCGACGTCCAGATCGCGGTCGGAACGCATGCGCTGATCCAGAAGGAGGTCGCCTTCCGCGATCTCGCCGTCGCGGTCGTCGACGAGCAGCACCGCTTCGGCGTCGAGCAGCGCTCGGCGCTCGGTCGCAGGGGCGGCGCTGCAGTACCGGCGGGGCCCGGCGAACAGGCGGGGGTGTCTCCCGAAAGAGCAGGGGAGACACCCCACGTCTTGCACATGACCGCCACTCCGATCCCGCGCACGCTCGCGCTGACGGTCTACGGCGATCTCTCGGTCTCCGAGATCACGGCGCCGCCCGCGAACCGCAAGCCGATCGTGACCGCCTGGGTCACCGACGACCGCAGCTCCGAGGCCTACGAGCGGCTGACGCGGCATCTCACGGACGGACGCCAGGCGTACGTCGTCTGCCCGCTGATCGAGGCCTCGGAGACGACCGTGGCGCGCGCCGCCGAGGACGAGGCCGAGCGGCTGCGCCGGGCCGAGCTGAAGGGGTTCTCGGTCGGCTGCCTGCATGGGCGCCTCAAGCCCGCAGAGCGGCGCTCGATCATGGCGGACTTCAAAGCCGGT
>Ga0315275_10006478_pt1 | contig 11211 bp, 8 predicted proteins | sample YL17G03_0_MG_FD_205557 | JGI IMG/M metagenome (GOLD analysis project Ga0315275, IMG submission 205557) | Sediment microbial communities from Yellowstone Lake, YNP, Wyoming, USA - YL17G03_0 | ecosystem: Environmental > Aquatic > Freshwater > Lake > Sediment | place: USA: Wyoming | collected...
AATTGAATATATAAGCTGTATCGCTTGTTGCAAGGTCGATACCGTCTGCGTTATGTATATCATAAGTTTCAACTGTAATTCCGTTTACTGTAATATTTTTACAATAGCTGATAAAAATTACGTGCATTGCCGGATTATACAAAGTAAGTCCGCCAAGGTACAATCCGTCAACGCCTTTCACGGTAATCATATCGCCTCTATCGCTGTCATCGCTGCCCTCGGCAGCTGCCTGTGCGGTGCCGAGTTTCGTAAGAGCGTGTCCTCCTACAGGCCCGACAGGGTCGGAAGAACCATTAACTATTCCGCTTCCGCAAATTCTAATGTTTTTAAGACTGCCGTAATTTGTTGTATAAGCATTTATTAAACCGGAATAGTTATTGCCGCTTAAGTAATACGGAAATCTTATAGTTGTCTTGGGATAATCAGCCGGGTTGTCGCTGCCGCGTAATGTCCCGTCAATTTGCAGCGTCATATCACTTTTGAGAAATAAAGCGCCGCTGACAAACGTCCCGGAAGGAATTAAAACTTTCCCGCCTGTCGTACATTCATCTATGGCTTTTTGAATCGCGGCAGTATTCAATGTATTGCTGTCGCCGACTGCGCCGTATTTAGTAACATCAAATACTTTCATTGCGGGGGCCGTTACCATCATGACCTTATTGCTGGGCGCTGATTCTGTTCCGCTGGCATCCACGGCTTTTACAATAAGTGAATATGGAGAATTGGCCTCCAATCCTGTAATATTGTAAAAAAGATTTTTTGTATTTCCCGCCAGAGACCCGTTTTGATAAACATTATAACTAACAACGTTTGAATAATCGGAAGGTTTATTCCATATTACTATAATACTTGAATCATCATAAGCCATAGGTGGAACCATCAGCTTTTGAGGCACGGCAACGGATGCGATTTTAACTGGTGCATTGGAATCTGATGGAGTCGAATTCTGGTCCTGCTGCTGAAAAGCGCTGCAGCCAAACCATATCAGTAAGGTAATAATGGAAAAAATAATAAAACTCTCTTTTTTCATGTTTGGACCTCCTAAAAATTTTAAATTCATTGAGCCAGGTAGTTTATTTTAAAATGGTCTCGTTGTCAAGAATTTCAACGTGTTTTTGCGCGATAAAGCGTTATTTTTTGCGCGGTTTTCCAGTAGACATATAATGCCTTTCCTGATATATCTTTGCGTCTAACTGGAATATGCCATACTGTAACCCTAAATGAAAGGAACAATATGACTTTTTTAGGTTTTCACCTTATCGATATAATGGCAATTATAGCCTATCTTGCGATTGTAACTTACATTGGCAAAAAGACTTCAGCCAAGATACACACACAAGAAGACTTCTTCCTTGCCGGCCGTTCGGTAGGCAAACTCCTACAATACTTCTTCAATATGAGCTCTATTATCGACGCCAATAGTGCCGTAAGAACTGCAAGCTTTACTTTCAACAAGGGATTGGGCGGTATATGGCTTATGTTGGCTCCTATCTTTTCAGGCCCATACTATTGGTTTATGGCCGGCTGGTTCAGACGAGTCCGGCTGATTACAATGGCCGAGCTGTTCGAGGAACGTTTTAAAAGCAAAATTCTGGCTTCCGTGTACGCCTGCGTGGGAATATGGCTAAGCATCCTCTTCATTGGTATCGGATACAAAACGTCGCTGCGCACTTTTGAGGCAATGACTATCAAACCTGCTGCAAAATGTACCGCACAGGAAATACAAAAAGTGGAGATGTATAAGGAATACCGCCAGCTTGATAAGCTCTATAGAGCAAAACAGCTCGAACCTGAAAAGGTCGCAAGATATAAAACTCTCGACAGTTTAGCTAAAAAAAATCAGATTTCCTCTTACGTATCCTACACAGAACCGGTTAGTTTTTATGTTGTTTATACGGTTTTTGTCGCTTTTTATACAATAATGGGAGGTCTTAAAGGGGCAATTCTGGCTGACCTGATACAAGGTATTTTAATATTTGCATTTTCAATAATACTGGTACCGCTTTCGCTGATTAGGCTGGGAAGCTGGAGCGAATTTACCGCAAGGGTACCTGACCATATGCTGTATATGTTCGGTTCCGGTCTGGATGAGTTCTCCATTGCTTCAATCACCGCATATGTAATAGCCACCTATGTAATCGGCATTACCGGTCATCAGGGCAATATGGCCCATAACGGCTCCGCCAAAGACGAACTGACAGCCAAGATCGGAGGTGCAGGCGGCGCCTATACCAAGCGAATCCTGACAATTCTATGGGGAGTATGCGGTTTGTTCGGCTATGCACTCTATCGCGACTCAGTATCTGACCCCGATACGATATGGGGAGTAATGAGCAACGACCTGCTCGGTATAGGAATGAAGGGTCTTATGGTCGCCGGCATCCTGGCTGCAAATATGGCTTACCTGTCCGCCACTTCTCTCTTTCTGGCAGCATTATTCGTCCGTCATCTATACAAGCCATTTAGCAAAAAAGAGAGCGAAAAACAATATATCAACGTATCACGATTTGCTATTGCCGGCTTTCTGCTGCTGGGTATTTATGTCTCGGAGGCCACTACCAGTATTATCAATCTGATTGTGGCTGTACCTGCACTTAATATCATTTTCGGAGCACCGGTAATGCTCCTGCTCTTCTGGAAGCGACTCAGTCTTAAAGCCGTATATGCACAGGTAATAGTCTGCTCGATATTGTTTGCCATACTGCCGGAAGTACTATCGCCATTTGATTCCATCAGACAATCAAAATGGCTTACCCAGCAAACCTCTGAACAAACGGTCACACGCAGCACATCGGCTACACAGCAGGACGTTGAAAAAGGGCTTGCTTCCGCTGTCGGACAAAAAATAAAGAAAGAAGCCACTATCCCTTCTAAAAGCATATATTATGATTCCGTAGCAAGAAGTAATCCGGATGATGCAAATTCTCCAATGATTGGCATAGGCAGACTGAACGTTGAACTTATTATCGCCAAAACAATTGGGCTGAATCTTAAAGATATGAGCCCCTCTATGCTGCTGACAACACGGTATATTGTGGCTTCGCTCCTGCCGTTTATCATCCTTATCCCGGTAAGTATGTTCACTAAAGATAAAGGTCTGGAAGAAAACATAGCCCGCTTCTACGTTAAAATGAAGACCAAGGTCATTCCAGACCGGGAAAAAGACCACGCCGAGCTTGAGAAAAGTTACGCCGACCCCACGCGGTTTGACCATACTAAACTGTTCCCCAACTCCAGTTGGGAATTTTGCAAATGGCCAAAAGAAGATATCTGGGGTTTTCTCGTCTGCTCGGCCTCTACAATCGGTATCTTAGGAGTTTTCTGGCTGCTGATTAAAATACTCTAAGTTTAGATTCAGCCAGGTCAATCTCGGGCCTGCGACTCAACGCCTGCTGCCGTCTGCAGACCGGCCGCGACTTCCGGAATAATCCCTTTGCGGACATATATCGGGTGAATCATTCGCCGTATAAGCGGCAGTTTTCTTGCTAAAAAAATCATAACAGCAATACTCAAAACTCCGCTCAGCAGCAGCGTATGTGGTGCTCCAAGATACTCGGCAACTACTCCTGCCAGCAAACTGCCCAGCGGCGCAATACCTATAAATGCCGTTACGTGAAGGCTCATTACCCTGCCGCGTTTGTCATCATCAACTATCGTCTGGAGAATCGTATTTATCGAAGCCATCTGAACCATTATTCCAAACCCCGGCAAAGCTGCCAGCAAAAGCGACAGCCACAGATTTCGTGAAAACGAAAAGCCGATAGTTCCGGCAGCAAAAACGCATGCCGCAACGACCACGACCTTTTCGAGACCCTGCACACTCTTGCGCCTCGCAAGATAAATCGCGCCGATAAACGCCCCCAATCCGACTGAACCCATAAGAAAACCCAAAGTTCTCGAATCGCCGTGCAAAATATCCTTTGCAAAAACAGGCATCAAAACATATGGCATCGCGATAAGACTCATCATCGCGGTATATATCAGTATCGACCTTATAGGCACAAAACCGAATGCATAAGCCAAACCATCCTTTATTCCGGCAATCATTGTGCCGTTGTGTTTCGCCCCCCCGCTACGGGTCAGCCTCATAGCCCCAAGGGAATAAATAACCGCCAGGAAACTTACGCCGTTCACAAAGAAACAGGCTGCTTCACTGACCAGTCCTATCAAAAAACCCGCCAGCAGAGGACCTATCTGTCTTGCCATATTGAATATCATCGAATTAAGCGCAATGGCATTAGGCAAATCCTCCTCGTTATCAACCATTTCACTAACAAAGGCCTGCCGCGTCGGCATATCAAACGCATTAATCACTCCCATAAAAAGGCTCAGCAGAATAATTCGCGTCATCGTTATACCGTCAAGGGCAACCATCGCGGTCAGCAGGAACGCCTGTATCATCGCCAGAACTTGTGTGATTATAACTATTCGCCGCCGCGGCCAGCGGTCGGCAAAATCGCCGGCAATCGCCGAAGCAAGAAGCACGGGTATCTGACTGCAGAATGAAACCAGTCCCAGATAAAACGGCGAACCCGTAACTCTGAACACCAGCCAGCCTACAGCGGCCTGCTGCATCCATGTGCCTATCAGCGATATCCCCTGGCCGAAAAAGAAAAGCCGATAGTTTCTATGTTTTAAGGCCCGCAGCATCAGGACAAATTCGCTTCTTTCCTGCGAACCGTTATTATTTGCCGTCATTTTTAATCCCATTCCGGTCTGAATAAACAAATGAAACGAGTGATTATAACAAACATATAACGCTTAACAAGCATAAACGCTCCAAATCAGCCCCAGCCGGATTTCAGGAAAGAATTTGACATTGCAGGAAAGAAGATTAAAATCTATCCGGATTTTCCACTATGACAATATTATATTATTTCACGTTTAGTTTATATAAATGACAACCGGCTCAGGAAAAAAACTTCAAATCCTGCTCGGCAGACAACAGTCAGGTCTGGTCATTGTAATCCTGCTGCTTGTCGTAATCCTCACCACCCTCACCGGCTCGCACATTGACAGAACAGCCGGCAAATCCGTAAACAACTTTTTCAATTCTCATACCCTTATGCAGACCGCCACTGACGCAAGTTTCTTTGCCGTTATGGCAGTCGGCGCAACTATGGTAATCATTTCCGGCGGCATCGACTTAAGCGTCGGTTCAATCTACGCCCTTTGCGGCGTGCTCACTGCGTTAATGCTCCGGCATTTTCAAATTGATTCGCCGCTCGCTGTCATACTGGGGATTCTCGCATCTGTCGGCCTCGGCATCGTCTGCGGAACGCTTAACGGCCTGATGGTTGTCGGGCTTGAGGTGCATCCGTTTATTATTACTCTCGGCACAATGTGGATATTCCGCGGCATCGCGTTTGTCATAAGCAAGGCCGAGAGTATTCTCGTGCCCGGTTCGCTCACGGCCTTTGCCAAGGCAAATCTGGGTTTAAGCCCGGCTCTTTATCCCGTTGCGATGTTGATTATGATTGCCGTTACCGCTGCGGGTGCTTTTTATCTTTCCAAAACCGTTATGGGCAGGCACATTTACGCCATCGGCGGCAACGCCGAGGCCAGCAGATACGCCGGCCTCCACGTCAAAAGAATAACCATTTCGGTTTTCGCAATCTCAGGCCTTACCGCAGGCATCGCCGCATTTCTCGGAAGTGCTTATTATGGCTCCGCCTGCTGCGGAGACGCGACAGGCTACGAGCTTTATGTAATCGCCTCCGCCGTAGTTGGCGGAGCAAGCCTTTCAGGCGGAAAAGGTAACGCTGTTAGCGCTATGCTCGGTGCGATTTTGATTATTCTTATTCGGCAATCTATCAGGACTCTTCACTTCGACCAGAATTACGAATGGATTATAATCGGTGCTGCGACTATTATCGCAGTTGTTCTCGACAAATTAAACGCCCGGCTTACTCTGCAAAGGGCAATGAAATAAAACAGTTATTTTTTTGGAGGACACTATGAAAAAGTTACTTATTTTTGGAGCGATTTTGGTCTTAAGTCTGGTTCTAATCAGCAATGCTGTAAAGGCTGAACCGAACGCACCGGCCGCTGAACCCAACAAATCGGCCGCCCAGCCGCAAAAAAAGTCAATCACAATCACTATGATTGCCAAGAGTTCCACCAACCCCGTCTTTCTTTCGGCTCGTACCGGTGCTGAGGACAAGGCAAAGGAGCTCAGCAAGAAACTCGGCATAGACATAAAAATCGACTGGCGCACTCCGCCTGTTGAGGATGGTCAGGTCCAGGCCCAGCGAATCGCACAGGCTGTCAATGAAGGCACTGATTGTGTTTTGCTTTCCAGCAGTGATGCGAGTAAGGTTACCGGTGTGATTAATGATGCCGTTGACCGCGGTGTGCCGGTTTTTGCCTTTGACAGTGATGCGCCGAATTCAAAGCGTTTCGCATTTTACGGCGTTGACGATATTGAGACAGGTCAGATGGTAATGAAAAATCTCGCGGAGCTTGTCAAAGGCAAAGCAAACGTGGGAATTATGGCGGGCAACCAGAATGCGCCGAATCTGCAAAAACGCGTCCAGGGCGCGAAAATGGAAGCGGCAAAGTATCCCGACATAAAAATCGTCGGCACTTTTTATCACGCTGAAACCCCGCAGGATGCTGCCGCAGAGGTTCTCAGGGTTATGAACGCTTATCCGGAAATAAACGCCTTTGCGATGATTGGCGGCTGGCCTCTGTTCACTACCACCCTGCTTACGGACCTTGACCCGAATAAGGTAACTGTCGTTGCAGTTGACGCTCTGCCGGCCCAGCTCGCTTACATCGAAAAGGGTATCGTGCCGATTCTGCTGGCTCAGTCAACGTATCTTTGGGGCTCTGTTTCCGTTGAATTAATAATCGACAAGATTTACCTCCACAAGGAAGTGCCCGTGATGAATAAAATGGAGCTTGTCAAGGTAACAAAGGAAACTTTACCGCAGTGGGCAAAGCAGCTCAAGGATTGGGGCTTTACCGATGTGCCCCAAAGGTATCTGAAAGAACAAAAATAACTTTGCAGCAGGATTCTTATTTACAATTTGAAAACATAACGAAGCGTTTTCCGGGCGTGGTCGCCGTTGACAATGTATCAATCGAAATATCGAAAGGCTCCTGTCACGCTCTTGTAGGCGAGAACGGTGCCGGCAAAAGCACGCTCGGAAAGATTCTGGCGGGTATTCACCAGCCGGACGGCGGAAAAATATTTATAGATGGCGCGGAGAAAAAATTCGCCAATGCCGGCCAGGCTTTCAAGACCGGTATCGGAATGGTTCATCAGGAGCTCGAATTCTGCGAGAATCTTTCCGTCGCTGAAAATCTTTGTCTTTCAGACCTTCCTGCCGCGGCAGGCATAGTCGACAAAAGAGAGCTTACCAATAAAGCCCGCCGGATGCTCAAGGTAATCGGCGCAGAACATATTGACGTTGCCGCAAACCTCGGCCTGCTTACGGTCGCCAATCAGCAGCTTGTTCAGATTGCCGAGGCCGTCGGCAGAAATGCCCGCATATTGATTTTTGACGAGCCTACGAGTTCGCTCTCCCAGTCGGAAACGGAAAATCTCTTCCATCTTATTGACGAATTAAAAAGAAAGTCAATCACCTGCATTTATGTCTCGCACCGCCTGGCCGAAATTTTCCGCCTTTGCGAGAGTGTAACCGTTCTTCGTGATGGAAAAGTCGTCAGCACGAAAAATATAACTGAAATAACGGAAGGCAAGCTTGTTGAGATGATGATTGGCAGGAGTTTCGAGGCATATTTCCCAAAACATATGAAGAATGAAAAGGGAGTGGAGCTTTTGCGGGTGGAAAATCTGTCAAGCCCCGGCAGATTCGAAAACATTTCCTTTTCACTGCACTCCGGTCAGATTCTCGGCCTTGCCGGCCTCGTCGGGGCCGGCAGAACTGAGACCGCACAGGCAATTTTCGGCCTCGATAAAAACACCAAAGGAAAAATTTATATTCACGGCAGGCAGGTAAATATCTCAAATCCCTCTCAGGCTTTGGGTTGCGGCATCGCCCTCGTGCCCGAGGACAGGAAGCGTCACGGCCTTGTGCTCTCGATGAACGTTGCGGAGAATATCTGTCTTTCAATCCTGGAAAAAATTTCTAATTTTTTCAAATCCATAAAAAAACGAAAGCTTCTCGAACTCGTCAATAAGTATTTTAACCTGTTAAAAATCAAGGCTGCATCGCCCTGGGTTGCGGCGCTCGGTCTGTCCGGCGGGAATCAGCAGAAACTCGTCCTGGCAAAATCTCTCGCGACCGACTGCGATATATTGATTGTTGACGAACCCACCAGGGGCATCGACGTTGGCGCAAAAGCCGAGATTCATAGTCTGATAGATGAACTGGCCGGCAAGGGAAAGGCGATTCTGCTTATTTCAAGTGAATTGCCGGAGCTTATCAATCTGTCAACCAATATTCTTGTTTTCAGACAAGGCAAAATCACCGGCTCTCTTTCCAGGGACGAAGTCACTCAGCAAAAAGTCCTCCGCCTTATGGTAGGCCTGGGAAACTAAATTTACCCCCACACCTATTTGTACGGTGGATAGGTAAAAAAATATTGAGCAGATACAGTTTTGCGAACGTTTTTCGATTTTGTTGTTGCAACGCAAATAGGTGTGGGGGTTTATCGCGTCAGCCAGCCCCCATCGACAGATATTATTGAGCCGCACAAATATGCTGACGCCTCGGAGGCGAGAAAAACAATCACGCCTTTAAGGTCATCGCAACTGCCCCACCTGCCGGCCGGAATCCTGTCGAGAATAGTCTTGCTCCGCACAGGGTCTTGTCGGATAGGAGCGGTATTATCTGTCGCCATATAGCCCGGCGCTATGGCGTTGACATTTATATTATGCTTGGCCAGTTCATTGGCCATCAGCCTCGTCAGTCCCGCCGCCGCGCTTTTGGAAGCCGTATATGAAGGCACAAGTATACCGCCCTGAAAGCTCAGCACCGAAGCGGTATTAATAATTTTCCCTCCCCTGCCCTGCCTGATAAATATTTTCGCAGTCGCCTGGCTCAAAAAGAAAAGTGTCCGGATATTGACATTCATCACATCGTCCCAGTCTTTTTCTGCAAATTCTACAAAAGGCGCCCGCCGGATTATACCCGCGTTATTCACCAGGATATCAATTCCGCCCAGTTTTTTTACGGTAGTGTTTACAATTTCCTCCACGCACTCTTTCGAGCTCAAATCTGCCTTTATCGTTATACACCGCCGGCCGAGTTTTTCAATCTGCTGCTGCGTTTCTTTCATATCGAGTATATCAACAATCGCGATATCCGCCCCTGCCTCTGCCAGACCGCCCGCCATCGCCTGCCCCAGTCCTCTTGCCGAACCCGTTACTATCGCGACTTTCCCGTCGAGTTTGAATTTATCCAGAATCATTTTTCTCTCCCTGGGTCTTTTAAAACTGGTTTTATTTTAAACTGTCTAATGAAAATCCCTGCATATCGGCAAACGCCTGATTTTCGCCGCCCATCGCCCAAACGAAGCTGTAATTTTTCAGACCTGCTCCGCTGTGAATCGACCAGCTCGGTGCAAACACCGCCTGCTGATTCCTGACGACAATATGCCGCGTCTGTTCAGGCTTGCCCATAAAATGAAATACAACCGAATTTGCCTCCATCGCAAAATACATATAAACTTCGGTTCTCCTAATATGCGTATGTCCCGGCATAGTGTTCCAGACGCTGCACGCAGCAAGGTCGGTACATCCCATAACAAGCTGGCAGCTTTTGATTCCTTCCGGATGAACATATTTATATATGGTTCTCTTGTTGCACTCCTCATCGCTGCCGAGATTGACAGCCTGCGCATCGCTCTGTTTCGCCGCCGCCGCCGCATACGCGGCATGCGCCGGATAACTTACGATATAGAACCTCGCGCTTTTTTGTGCATTTGCGCTTTCAAACCGAATGTCTTTGCTGCCCCTTCCAATATAAAGCAAATCTTTATAACCCAGCGTAAACTTTTTGCCGTCGACAGTAACAGTCCCTGCATCGCCGATATTGATAACGCCCATTTCCCGCCTCTCGGCAAAATACTGACAGGCCAGCTCTTCGCCCGCCTCTAATTTCAGCGCCCCCTTGGCCGGAACAGCCGAACCTATTATCGCCCGCTCGTCAAGCAGGTAAACCAGTTCTATCTTGTCGGCGGCAAAGAGCGTCCTCACCAGAAACGTATCTCTTATTTCCTCCGTATTCATTCTTTCAAATCGCACAGCATCGGCAGAGTAACGTGTTTCCATCTTTCAAATCTCCTAAATTTTAGCCACGAAGACACCAAGACACGAAGATATTATGAATTATTTTAAAAACTTAGTGCCTTTGTGTCTTGGTGGCTCCTTAAATCATCGGCTTTGTTCTATTGCACAATTGAAACGGCACACCCCACGGGTCGCGAAACGTTATTACACTGGTGCCGTCCGCAAGTTCTACTTCTTCGAAAACCGTCGCCCCCGCCGCAGTCAGCTTTTCTTTCATCGCTGAAAAATTATTTTCCGCAAACGCAAAATGAAAGCATAGCGGATGCTGCGACGAATAATCGCCAATAGCAGCATTCGCATTTGTATATATCTCCATACAAACTTTCCCTCTTTCGTCCGCAAGAAAATGCGTCTGGCTCGGCTTCGGCACGGCTCGAACAATTTTCATATTGCAGTTTTTGACATACCATTCTGCCATCGCCGTCGCGTCCGGCACATTTATTCCAAAATGCTCAAATTGCATATAAACTTTCCATATTATTTTTTATTAAGCGTCTGCGTCAGCCAGTCGGTTATTTTCTTTGTATAATCGGCATCGAAATTACTCCATTCAGTAATGCGGTGCCCAGCGTCTTTGATAGTGATAATATCACATCTTGCGCCGGCAGCTTCAAGCCTCGCCTTAAAATTCAGCGACTGCTGATACGGCACCGACTTGTCCGCCGTCCCGTGCACCAGCAAAAACGGCGGCAATCCCGCCCCTGTGTGATTAATCGGCGAACTGTCCCACAGAAGTTGCAGCACATTGCTGTCAACAGCCTCTTGCCCGAACAGGTTCTTCAGAGAATCGCTCAACCCGCCCCGCCGTAATGTATCCGACACCAAATCAGTCGGCGGCGCCAAACCGACAACTGCCCCGACGCGAGTATTTTCATCCGCCTGCACCGCCGCAAGACAGGCAATCTGCCCGCCTGCAGAATACCCGACTATCGCTATGCGATTCGGGTCGG
>Ga0315275_10006479_pt1 | contig 11210 bp, 5 predicted proteins | sample YL17G03_0_MG_FD_205557 | JGI IMG/M metagenome (GOLD analysis project Ga0315275, IMG submission 205557) | Sediment microbial communities from Yellowstone Lake, YNP, Wyoming, USA - YL17G03_0 | ecosystem: Environmental > Aquatic > Freshwater > Lake > Sediment | place: USA: Wyoming | collected...
AGCGGGATCCCAAAGGATTCGTCCGTGTCCAGCGGACCTGGAAACCGGGCGACACGGCTCGACTGCACCTTCCGATGACCGCGAGTCTGCGGACCGGCCGCGATGCGGCGACGGGCGGGCCGTGGGACGGCTCGCACCGAGCCACGTCGGTGACGATCCCTGACAAGGACAGCGCTCGGGGAGTGCCCTACGCCTCGGTCTCCTACGGCCCGCTGCTCTTCGCACTGCCGATTGCGGACACCGCCAACGCCAACACCCCTGATCCATCGGCTCGGTGGAAGTTCGCACTGGACGTGCAGGATCCCAACCTGGCGGTGGAGCGCACTGCGATGCCCGCCAGATGGGATTGGCCGCTGGCGGCGCCCCTGAAGCTGCATGCCAATGCGGTCGAGATCGCCTGGAGCCCCGACTCCAAAGCCCCGCGGCTGCCGCTCCTGCCGGCTGCCAAGGGGAAATCCCCGGAGCGAGTAACGCTCATTCCCTACGGCTGCACCAAGTTCCGGATCTCGATGTTCCCGGTCACCGCCGAGCCGGAGGTCAGAGCTTCAGCCATTCGTCGGGTTCTGTTCCTGGGCAACAGCATCACCTTGCACGGTCCCAAGGCGGATATCGGCTGGACCGGGAACTGGGGCATGGCGGCCAGTTCCGAGGACAAGGACTACGTCCATCTCGTCACCACCGCCCTGGCTCAGCATGCCGGGTCCAGGCCGCGGATCATGGTCGGGAACATCGCGGATTTCGAGCGAAACTACGCGACCTATGACGTGGACAAGCAGATGAAGGACCTCTTCGCGCTGGACCCTGACCTGGTGGTTCTGGCCATCGGAGAGAATGTGCCCGCGTTGGCCTCCGAGGGCGACAAGGCGCAGTTCAGGACCGGAGTGATGAGCATCCTGCGATGCGCCCTGGCGAGACGCCATCCGCTGGTGGTAGTGCGAAGCTGCTTCTGGGCGGATGCCGCCAAGGACGAAGTACTCCGACAGGCCTGCCAGGATGTCAACGGCATCTTCGTCGACGCCGGCCCGATCGGCCGGGATGCCGCCAACGCGGCGCGTTCGGAACGAGCCTTCACGCACGACGGGGTCGCCGCCCACCCGGGTGACAAAGGGATGAAAGCCCTTGCCGATGCCATCGTCGGGGCCGTCCTGAACTCCCAGACGAAGAAGACCGGATCGTGAAGACGGGACTTGCCTTTGCCATCGCAGCAGTGCGGTCGTCCGTGTAGCGCAAGGACCCCCGTCACTTTGCCGCCGGGTACAGCTCGATCTCGCTCACCTGGGCCGCGTTCAGCGTCACGGGGTTCACGGATTTCTCGATCACGAGCTTGAACGTGTCGGTCTCGACCGGCTCGATCTCCTTGCGGAACGAGCGCGGGTTCTGGTTGTCCTTCACGACGAAGACTTCCTTCCACGTCTTGCCGTCGGCCTCCAGGACCAGGCCCCTGAAATCGACTGGCCGGCCCACGGGGTCGGCAAAGCGGATGACCACACGGCCGATTCGAGCCGGCTTCGGCAGCTTCACCTGAACCCAGTGCGGGTGCGGAGTCTCGGTGGAGGAGTGCCACCGCTTGCCCTCGAAGTCGTTGGCGGCCGGAACAATACCGTCGATCGCGCGCGGCGTACAGCCTTTCTCGCGCTGGAGTTCGCTGTCGGACGTGGCCACCGCCCCCTTGGACGCCAGGGCAAGGTCGTCGGGTCCGGGGCCCTCATGGCCGAAGAGAGTGAGCGGCATCGTGATCGGCTCGGCGCCGCCCGTCACATCGATCCGCAGGCGCGTTGGCCCCTCATCGACGGAAGTGGCGGCAATGGCGAAGTCCAGCGTCCTGGCGGCGCCCGCCTCCAGCGAGACTGCACCGGTCGGCAGTGCCGTCACCATCCAGCCCGCGGGCAGGCCGGCCATGGCGATCTTGACCTGCAGCGCCTTGCCGCCCGGGTTGGCAAGCTTGAGCTTCATCGCCCGTGGCGCGCCGGCCGCGATGACCGGCTCGCCGGTGTAGTCCAGCGCGACCGAGAGGTCCGCTTCGTTCCACTCGACCACATAGGGAGACATGGCCCAGAGCTTCTCACACGCCGGGCGGTCCACGAGCACAAGTTCGCCCGCCCGGGACAGGTCGGTCGGTTTGCCGGCGATCGAGACGGGCGCGTCGTACAGGGCCAGGACCTTCTTCGCCATGGCGACTGTGCGGTCGGTGAAAGCCCGGGTGTCTTTCGGCACTTCGACGCCGGCGATGGCGACGTTCTGGATCCCGTCGCCGATGGGCTTCCGCCACTTCTCGGGAATGCCCTTGGTGCCGCCTAGAATCCCCAGGAGCGAGCCGAGCGTAGCGCCGGTCGAGTCGGTGTCGTCGCCGCAGTTGATCGTCGTGCAGAGGGACTTGCCGAAGTCGCCCTCGCCGTAGATCCAGCCGAGGACGACGAAGCCGATGTAGCGAGGCGACTGGAACCAGCCGGTATCCACCGAGGCATCGACGACTGCCTGGCGAGCGGCCTTCCAGTCCTTGCCGTCCTGGCGCGCTCGGAGGACCGCCCGAACGGCCTTGGCGATGCGGCAGTCGGCCGGGATGCTCGCCAGGCCGATCTGGAGGAGCTTGTCGCGGTCCGACTCGACGTAGGCCGCGCAATCGACGGCCGTCATGAAGAGGAGGGCGTTGGTGCCTTCGCCGGCCCCGTGGTCGAAGCAGCCGTCCTCGCGGGCGTGGCGGAGGGCCAGGGCCGGGCACCCTGGGAACAGGGAGGCCCAGAGTTCCGACCGGATGATCGCCCCGTTGGAGTGTTTCCACTGGGCGTTCCTGAATTCGCCCGACAGTGGCGGCAACAGGCCCAACTTCATGTTCGCCTTGCCGACGCCGTACTCGTTCCAGTCGACTGGAATGTACTTAAGCCAGTACCCCCCGAGGATCCGGGCGTCAACGCGGCCGTTGTGCTCCTCCATCGCCTTGAGCCAGAGCAGTGGCAGGTCGATGTCGTCGTTCGGTGCGGCCTTGCCGTCCTTGAGATTCGTGTAGAACGTAACTGTGTTGAGGTCCTGCTTGCCCTCGAAGGGCATGCCAAGCGTGCCGCCGATGTTCTTGCCGGTCCAGCAGGCGTAGACGCGGTCATGGAACTCGGCCTCGTTCAAGCTGACCTTGGGCTCGGCCTGAGCGAGCGAGGCAGCCAGGAGGATAGCAGGCAGGGCGGCGAGCAGACGCTTCGGCATGAGCGATCCTTGCCCGGGGTTTCCCGGATGGCCTTCGACCGACGACCAACGCCGGCCTTTCTGAGGATTCTATCGCCCCTCACGAGGTCCGCAAGCATGTCCTCTGCGCGGCGGGCGGGAGAGGGGGTATTCGATCACTGGTTGCCGTTGCGGTCGAACCAGTCTCGCACAGCTGGCAGACGCTCCAACGGGGTGGGTTCTCGGTCCGCAGGTACTCGATCACTTGCTGCTGCCGGTTCACCCAGCCGGCGATGGCCACGACGAGGAAGTGCCAGGGCGTCCAGGCCATGGAACAGAACGTATCGGCAGGGCAGCGACTCGGCAAGTACCGAATGGTGTGGGCCTGGGTGCCCGCCCGTCGGCATCGTCTCCAGTCAGTTGTCATCCCGTCCCCCTCCGCCAGCTGCTTACTCCACCACGCCAGCTTCCACACCGCGGGGGCCTACCAGAGGCCGGCAGCGGCCGGCACGGCGTTTCGGTCGTCCAGGTGGATCGCATCCCTCTTGCAGGCCGCGCGGCAGATGCCGCAGCCATAGCATCGTGCGAGGTCGACCGCCGTCTTTCGGACGGACGGGCTGTAGATGATGGCCCCGAACGGGCACAGACGCATGCACTCCCGGCACCCCGTGCACAGCGCCGGATCGACCCGGGCCACCCATTCCGCGCGGAACATCACCGGCGTCGAATGGGTCACCGTGGCGCGCATGGCTAAGCAGTCGCTCCGGTCGCAGTTGCAGATCCCGCCGATGAAAGGCGTCCCGAAAGTCCAGACCGTGTGGCACATGCCTTCCTTCTCGTGCGCCCGGAAGGCGGTGACCGCCTCGAGCCTGTCCAGCCTCTCCAAGCCGGCGCCCGCCACCCCTTTCAGGAAACTGTTGTCGATGCCGGCGAAGATGCGGCCCAGTTCTCCGCCGTCGGGCCCCAGGCTCACCCCGTAGCAGTAGCGCTTCTCCTGGCCCAAGGTGGCCTTGCGGCAGACGCAGGCGATGCCGGGGGGCACTTCCATTGCGGCAAACCATCTGCCTAGAAGTTAGACGCCGGCACCGGGAGTGACGCTCATGGACAATCAATTCTCCTTCGACGTCTTCCTCAGCCAAAGTTCCAAAGACAAGGCGGTCGTGCGCGCCATCGGCCGGCGCGTGCACTGGGGGGCATAGTGAGTTTCAAGCACCGTCCACAGACTTGGGAGGATGTCACCAGGTTGGCCCATTCGAACAGGGAGGGGTTCCGCTAATGACAGCCAGTCCTCTCTTCGCAACCGTAGGTAACGAGACGGAGAAGATTGACGTCCGGCTGAGCTACCGGATCGTCCGTCTGTTTTCCGAAGGTCTATACGTCAGCCCCAACAAGGCGATCGAGGAGTTGGTCGCCAACTCGTTCGATGCAGGGGCACGGCGGGCCGCTATCTTCCTGCCGGCGGATTTCCATGACCAGGGAGCGACGATCGCCGTTCTCGATGACGGCGAAGGCATGGACGCTGGGGGACTGAAACAGCACTGGCTCATTGGTAAGAGCGACAAGCGCAATCTGGCCACACTGCCGTTGGGCAGGCGGCAGATCGGCAAGTTCGGCATTGGCAAGCTCGCGACGTACGTGCTCACCAACCGTCTGACCCACATCTCCAAGAAGAAGGGCGGGTACTACTCGACCTCGATGGACTTCACGGCGGTCGATGACAGGGGAGACGAAGAGATAGAGCCGAAGAGTCCGATTAAGATCAGCCTCCGGAAACTCACTGAGGATCAGGCCAAGCAAGCCGTGAGGGATTGGACGAGTGCAGGCGCGTTTCAGAAGTGCGGGTTCACGCTGTTCGGCACGAGTGCTGCGAAGTCATGGACGTTCGCGATCCTCTCTGACCTCAAGGACAAGGTCCACGAGATTCGGCGGGGCAGGTTGGACTGGGTGCTGCGCACCGCGCTTCCTCTGCGAGACGACTTTGCCATCTATCTCGATGGAGCCAAGCTGGAACCCAGCAAGGCTGGCAAGGGGCTACTCAAGACGTGGACGCTCGGCAAGGACATCGACGAGTTGCCCAAGCCGGCTCCCGACGAGATAGAGGCAACCGAGGACAGAAACCAGCCCAAGGACTCCGAGACGCGCTTCGCTCTAGAGCATAAGGCGGTCGGCCGAATCACGGGATACGCCGAAGTCTACCGCGACTTGCTCACGGGCAAGTCGGACGAGCTCGGGCGGAGCCACGGTTTCTTCGTGTACGTGCTTGGACGCCTAATCAACGCAGAGGACGGGCATTTCGGCATCTCGCCTGACGAACTCCGGCACGGCACGTTCGGCCGCATCCGGGTGGTCGTCCATATGGATGGGCTGGACGAGTATCTCCAATCGGATCGCGAGCATATCCGCGAAGGACCAGTCCTCAAAGACGCTCAGAATATCCTCCGCGCGATCTTCAACAAAATCCGACCTGAGTTGGAGAAGGCGGACGCGGGAGAAGATCCCGGCGCGAAGCTTGCCCGCAAACTTGCGGGCAGTCCCGCCAGTTTGGCTCGTCGCCCCATCATCGAGATGGCGCGGGCCGCCTTATACGGCACGATCAAGTCGCGGTACATCGCGCTTCCTCCGGCGACCACGAAGAACGAGCGGGAGAAGCTGATCGCGGCGCTGGAAATGCGGGCAGAAACGCCGGAACAGTTCGTCGGGGGGATCGACTTCGCCTACGACGCCACATCGGATGATGGGATTGCCGTGTACGACGCAGTCACAGGCCGACTCAGGGTCAACGGCCTACATCCGTTCATCGGTGCGTTCTTTGACGAGTTCACGAGCAAGACCAGCGGCCTTCCGCTGGAGATTTTTGCGATGGCCGAAGTGCTGTTGGAATGCCATCTTCACCAAGCGGGGCTCAAACAGGATCAGATTGATACCACGATGGCTGCGCGCGATCAGTTGCTGAGATACGTAGCTCAAGAGTCTGGACGGAGGACCGCGTTGAGCGTCGCGAATGCCCTTCGGGAGGCCCGGAACGACCAGGACCGGTTGGAGATTGAAGTCGTGGAGGCTTTCCGCAGCCTTGGATTCGACGCTACGCGCGTCGGCGGCAAGGGAAAGCCTGACGGCGTGGCAAAGGCGCACCTCAGCGCGGGAGCGGACAACAAGCCCCGGCGGTACGCGACAACGCTCGAAGCGAAGAGCAAGAAGAAGGAGGGGGCCAAGCTCAAGACAAAGGCCTTCGGAGTATCCACGATTGCGCGGCACCGTGACGAAGCACAGTGCGAGCACGCCATTGTCGTTGCGCCGGCGTTCGACCACACACCGGGAAAGGACAGCGCCCTCGCCAAAGAAATCAAGGCGGACCGAGAAAGCACCGCTGCCAATGGCAAGCCGCGGACGATCACAGCGATTCACGTCGAGGACCTCGCGCGGCTGGTCCAGTTGCGGCCCGTCAAGCGCCTGGGGCTGGCCAGAATCCGCGAGATGCTCCAAGCCTGTAGCATGCCCGAGCAGTGCAAGGAATGGGTGAACAAGGTGGAGAACGAGGTCGTGGCCAAACCGCCCTACGCCAGGATCATCAACGCGATTCATGCGTTACAGCAGGAGTACGACATGGCGCCGGTAGAGTACGGGGCCTTGCGAGTCGCGCTGGGCAAGGAGACGCCACCCTACAAAGTGAGCACCAACGACGAGTTAATCGACCTGTGCAAGGCGATGGCCGCGATGGCCAGCTACGAGATCGCCGCTACCGACCGCGCTGTTGAGTTGAACCAGAGTCCGGAAAACGTCCTTGCAGCGATCGAGTCGGCGACGAAAGGCCCACCTTGCCCGTAAACACTGACTCTTCGGGCGCATGCGCACCGCCTACGATCCCGTGAGAGGCTGCCTACTGCATGTTCAAATCGCATAGAAAGACCATCCTCGAAACCCTCGGGCGCGGCCCGATTCATCCGTTTCCGGCGCGCATGGCCCCTGGAATCGCGCTGGAAGCCCTAGGTGAGAGCAAGAGGCCGCTCCGGGTGCTTGACCCGATGGCTGGTTCGGGCACCGTTCTTGCGATCGCGCGTGCCAAGGGGCACCGGGCTTTTGGCGTGGACCTTGATCCCCTCGCCGTCCTGCTTGCTGGCGTTTGGACCCGGACGGTCGACGCGGAGCGCGTGAACGACAAGGCTTCAGAGGTCTTGGATCGGGCAAGGGCGGCATTCGGCCCGCTCTCGTCGGGGCGAGCCTATCCGTGGGGGAGCGACAGCGAGACCCGGAAGTTCATCCGGTACTGGTTCGACGACTACGCGCGCTGCCAATTGGCCGCCCTCTCCACTGCGATCCACCGGGTTCGTGACAACGCGACCCGTGACGTTCTGTGGTGCGGCTTCTCCCGGTTCATCATCACGAAAAGCGCGGGCGCTTCGCTCGCGATGGACCTAGCGCACAGCCGGCCACACCGGGAGTTCGCGCGGGCGCCGGTCAAACCGTTCAATCGCTTTATCTCGGCTGTCGCGACTGTCGTCTCGAACTGTCCGCAGATCGGATCGGGGGCGGTTGGCCCCGCCACGGTCGTCAAGCGTGGGGATGCCCGGAAACTGGACGTCGAAGATAGCTCAATCGACCTGGTGATTACTTCGCCGCCGTACCTGAATGCGATCGACTACATGCGGTGCAGCAAGTTCTCGCTCGTGTGGATGGGGCACAATGTGGGCGCGCTTCGCCAGATTCGCGGGGAGAGCGTGGGCGCGGAGGCATCGTCCGAGCAAGCGCTGGAGGCTAGGTGGGTCAAGTCGCTGATCGACCAGCTCGGCCTCAAGCCAGTGCTCTCTAACCCAACTTCCGCAGTGGGGACGGTTGAAGAAAATTCTTTGCGCATTTTCGGAATCGTGGCCGGCGTTGGCGGGGCCGCGAGAGGGGTTGGCCGCGTGGCGGCGGGACGAAAACTCCGTGTAGTGAAAACCTTGCCTGTTGTGGCGCTCGGGCGGCGGCATAGAATGCAGGCATGTTTGTGCGGCCGATCCAGGTCACGAAGAACGGCAAGCGTCATGCCTACTGGGCGCTGGTCGAATCGTACCGGACCGATCGCGGTCCGCGGCAGCGGGTGGTGGCCTACCTGGGCCAGATGGACGAGTCGGGCCGGCTGGGCGTGCGTGAGGCCGCCTGCGGCAGCGGCTCTCGCCAGGGGCGTCTGTTCGACGCCATCAAGCCCGAGTGGGTGGAGGTAGATGTAGGCGGCATCCGGGTCGAGCGGTGCCGGGCGTTCGGAGGCGTGTGGCTGGGTCGGGAGTTGATGCGGCGGCTGGGGCTGACGGCGTTCCTGGGGCGTCTGCTGCCGCCGGGCCGGGAGGCCGTGTCGTGGTCGGCGATGGCGTCGGTGCTGGTGCTGGCGCGCCTGTGCGACCCCTCGAGTGAGCTAAAGATTGCGGAGCACCTGTACGCGGGGATGGCCCTGGAGGACCTGGTGGGCGTGCCGGCAAGCCAGGTGAACGACGACCGGCTGTACCGGGCGTTGGACAAACTCCTGGCGCACAAGGCGGACCTGGAAACGCACCTGAAGAACCGGCTGGGCAAGTTGTTCGACCTGAAGTACGACCTCCTGCTGTACGACATCACCTCGACGTACTTTGAGGGGGAGGCCGCGGGCAACCTGCTGGCGGCGCGGGGCTACTCGCGGGACCATCGGCCGGACTGCAAGCAGATTCTGGTGGCGTTGGTGGTGACGCGCGACGGCTTTCCGCTGGGGCACGAGGTGTTCGCTGGGAACCGGACGGACGTGACGACGGTCCAGGAGGTCGTCACGACGATGGAGGGCCGGTACGGCCGTGCGGACCGCATCTGGGTGATGGACCGCGGGATGGTCTCCGAGGAGAAGGTGGCTTGGCTGAAGGCGGGCGGGCGTCGGTACATCCTCGGGACGCCGAAGACAATGCTCCGACGGTTCGAGCGACAACTTCTGGAGGGGCCGTGGGAGACGGTACGCGAGGGTCTCCAGGTGCAGCGGTGTCCGTCGCCGGACGGGGCGGAGACGTTCATCCTGTGCCGGAGCCGAGAGCGGCAGGAGAAGGAGCGGGCGATCCACGAGCGGTTCGAGCGGCGGATCGAGAAGGGCCTGGGGGAGATCGAGGAAGCCTGTCGGCGCCGCAAACACGCGGTCGTCGAGGTGGCGAAGCGTGTGGGGCGTCTGCTGGGGCAGAACACGCGGGCGGCCGGGTTGTTCGAGACGGACGTGGTCGCGGAGCCCCAGGGCCGGGCGCGGCTCGTCTGGTCGAAGGTCCAGCGGTGGCGTCGGTGGGCGACCCTCTCGGAAGGCTGCTACCTGCTGCGGACGAACATCACGGACTGGAGCGCGGCAGACCTGTGGACGGCGTACATGCAACTGTCCGAGGCGGAAGGAGCGTTCCGCATACACAAGAGCGACCTGGAACTGCGGCCGATCTGGCACCAGAAACAAGGGCGGGTCCAGGCGCACATCCTGGTCTGCTTCCTGGCGTACGTGCTCTGGAAGACGCTGGGCGGTTGGTGCCGACAGGCCGGCCTGGGCGATGAGCCGCGGCGGGTGTTTGAGGAACTGTCCAAGATCCGCGTGGTGGACGTGGTGCTGCCGACGCGAAGCGGCCCGCAGATCCGCCGCCGGTGCATCACGCGACCGACGGACCACCAGACGATCCTCCTCCAGCACCTGGGCCTGACCCTGCCGCCATCGCTACGCCTGAGGGACGAAAAGGCCGCGGCCTTGTAGTGAAAACTTCCGCCCCTGGCGGGGTCAAAAAGGCCGTTTTGCCCCCCCAACTGCGGAAGTTGGGCTAACGCACAGAAGCCCTCGTCGGGGGAATCCGCGCCCTCAATCAGGGCCACCGGCTCGCCGCTGGACCCAGACGCCTGCTGCCGCGATGACGAGCACCGGCAGCACCCCTCGGAATCGCCATGTGACGCGACATCGCTTCACCGGTTACTGGACGTCCGGCATGGGCAACCGCTCGCGGCGGAGTTGGCGGGCCTGGTCCTCGGCGCTGTAGGCGCCGTAGAAGACGGCGTTGAGGTCGATCCAGACGGCCAGGCGCCGGATCTCGTCGTCCGTCAGCCGGACCTTCTCGTGTCCCGCCCGGAGGATCTTCATCAGCCGACTGCCGAGGGCCCCATACAGACCGCTCGGCGGCGTGACGTCGACGTTGTTGCGGCCGCCGAAACGGGGCACGAGGGCCTGAGCGGCCGTCTTCGCATTCGTGCCGGCGCCCCAGAATGCCATCGCGTCGCCGCAGAGAGACACGTACGACTTCGAGAAAACGTAGGGCCCGTTGGCGTTGCCCTGTTGCGGCAAGGCGCGAAGGTCGAGATCCTTCTCCGTCTTCTCACCGCCGTGACAGCGGACGCAGTGCTTGTCGAGGACAGGCTGGACAACCTCAAGGAACGAGAACGGCCGCCCCCCGTATGCGCCCGGATCGATGCGCGACGGGGGACGGCGCGATGCCATGATGAGGCGGCTCGGCGGGGCCGTCAGCCGGCCTTCGTGGCAGCCGACGCACGAAAGGAGTTCACCGCGCTGCACATAGGTAACCGACCGCATCGTCTGGTAAGCCAGTCCGTCGGCGTCCAAGGCCTGGAACAGGACGGGCTTCCCGGCCGGCAACTCGAAGTAGGCCGAGCCGTCGGGCTCGACCGGCACCGTGCCTAGAACCGCGCGGGCGTTCTCTTCCACGGCCATGCCGATGGCCGGCTCGTTCTGGTACGGCGTGGTCTTGGGGAAAATCTGGACGATGCGCAGTTGCCGAATGCTGCCCCGCGGCAGGTCGCCCAAGCCCTGGTAGACGTCTAGCAGCAGCATCTGGCCGGTCGCGCCCGCGTCGGTTGCGCAGGCGCTGGCCACCACCGGCGGCACCGGTCGGGCGGCCAGGGGGATCGGCGTCTCGCAACCGATCTCGGGGTCGCGGTAGATCAACTCTCGGTTGCCGAAGGCGTCCAGCAGGTAGAGCCCCAGGGCGTTGGGCGGATTGACTCCCGGCTCGAAGACGAGTGGCATCGGGCTGTAGGCTGCCAGGAAGTACTTCTCCGAGAGCGGCCAAGGCGAGCCGTAGTACTCCGGA
>Ga0315275_10006480_pt1 | contig 11209 bp, 3 predicted proteins | sample YL17G03_0_MG_FD_205557 | JGI IMG/M metagenome (GOLD analysis project Ga0315275, IMG submission 205557) | Sediment microbial communities from Yellowstone Lake, YNP, Wyoming, USA - YL17G03_0 | ecosystem: Environmental > Aquatic > Freshwater > Lake > Sediment | place: USA: Wyoming | collected...
CTCGATGGCGGACGGAAGTCAAAACCCAATGAGCGATTGCCCTGGGCCGTCTTGATCAGCAGCACCTGCTCGTCATGGAACGTGCCCATGACGAAGCCGAAGCCCACTTCGGGCCCGATGCTTGCCCCATTGTTCGAGGTTGCGGAAAGCGCCGAGCCGGCACTTTCCGGATGAAGACGGGCTTCCTTGTAGAACACATCGTTGCGCACGGTCCATTTGCCGGCATCGTCGAGCAGGTATGGGAACTTCTTGTCCTTCTTCGTCAACGTGACGAGATCGCCCTTGCCCTCAATCTCCACCTGCTCCAGCCAAAACGCGGCCGATCCGCCCTTGAAGTAGGTGATCGTGACTGGATACCGCTTGCCCGTCTCGAGCGCGACTTTCGTGATCACCGGCTTGCCACCGATGTCCTTGCGATAGACTTCTTTGCCGTCCAGGGAGACGACACTATGGGTGCTGTCTCCAAAACCGGCGTGAACTGTGTAGTTCCCGGTGGCCGGCACATCAATCAGCGCCGTGACCACGACGGTCTGCGTCCCCTCAGTCGCCGGCAACTTTTCCGCAACCGTCCCCAACGCCACCGCGACCGTCTTGACTGGTTGCTTCGTGGTCTCACCAGGACCTGGGTACACGGCGGCCTTCGCCTCGAACACCCCATGCCGGGCCACCGGCACCCAATCCTGGGCTCGGCCGTCATCGACCGAGCCGATCGGCATGACACCCGGAATGATCGCCGGATCGGCCGAGAGAAACGATTTCGGGTACGGCGGCCGGGCGCCGCTGATATCCCCCATGCCCACCATGTTGGACTGCCCGGCCAGGATGTAGACCTTGACCGGCTTGGTCGCGTCCCCCGCTTTCCCGTCCGGATCGGGTAGTTGTGCGGGGATGTCCTTCGCCGCAAGGGACCAACTGTTGGCCGCCATCAACACGGCGAGAAGGAGTGATACGGTTCTGGCTGGATTCTTCATTCTCGTTGCGTCTCCTGTTTGTCGTCTCTTCGGTAAACGATTACGGGGCCGCACTGCCCCTGACCTTGAACATCTACTTGTACACCTCGCGCACGGCCAAATCGATCAGTCCAATCAACTGCTTGTTCACCACATCCATGTCGTTCTTATCCCCACGTTTTGCCGTCAGCCACTGATTGATCTCACAGGCCGTGCTCTTGCCCTTGATCCCCTGGGGCTGGGTGATTTTCGGGGCGAGTTCCTTGCTCGGGATCGTGTAGAAGAAGTGCGGGTCTTCGCCGCCGAACTTGTCCTTCCAGCAATTTGCCAGGACGGAGAGTTCGGCTCCGTAGTTGGCGCCCTGATCCTTCTCGCACATGTTCGCGCCGCACAGGAAGATGATCCCCTTGAAGCTTCCGGGCCCAAAGCAGTGGACCATGACGTTGTAGGCATGTGAGGCCTCGGTGGTGACCGAACCCGAAAGGGATGGATAGCTTCCCCAGGCCGCGCCGTCCAAAGCCCGCTTCGTTGCCATCAACCGCGGAACGGACTCGCTCCAGTACTTCTTCCAATCGGAAATGTAGCGGCGGACATTGGCGTCATAATACTGGTTGCCCGGCGTGAGCCCTGCGAACTGCTTGAAGTCCTCCATCAGGCCGGGCGCCAGCTTGAGGTCACCCGCGGCGATCCACTGTTTCAACTCCAGGGCGCCCCCATCCATACAGATGATGCCCACCGGCTTGCCAGTCTTCTCGTGAATGCGCTTGCCCAGAGCCTCCGCCAGACCGCCCTTGGCATCCAGCCAAAGCGAGGCGTACCGGTTATCCGCCGTCGGGAGGGTGGAGATCGACACGCTGTAGCGGCGCGGATTCGGAGCCGTTGCGCCCTTTGCCCTCCGGGTCATCGCGCGCACCACGCCCGCAGCCCCGGGTCCCTGGCCGCCGCTGCCCGCAACGTACCAGACGTCGCCCACCACGATATTCGTGCAGACCCGCTCATGGGCCAGCTCGCCATCGATCGTGAAGGTGACCTTCAGCGTCTTGGGCTCGGCGCTGGCCTCCATCGGCGGGACCGTCACCTGCCACTCCTTCATGCCGGGGGTGACGGGGATGGTCTTCTCGATACCTGCGAAGCTGAATTTGATCTCGGCTTTGCCTTTCGCCTCATAGCCCCAATCGTGAATGGCAGAACCCCAGATGGTGACCGGCATGCCGGACTGGAACACGGCGGCGTCGCGGAATTGCGCGCTCAAAAGCGGCATCTTCCGGTATTCATTCAGCTTGCCGACTGTGGCGGGGTCAACCTTAACGCCCTCGACCTTGACGGGCTTGTCCGGCCAGGTGTCGCTGGTGACAAGCTTGTGGTCGTAGTAGATGAAGGGCGTCGCCGGCAACAGCGCGCGGTTGTAGAGATTGGGCAGTTCACCCACCCCGTTGCAGGCGTATGCCACGCCGCACGGCTCGGCCAGACCCGCCGTCGTCAGGACCACTTTCGTGCCGTCAATCTTCATCTTCGCCCGGTGCCAGACGCGGTCCTTGTCGGCAATGTAGAACAGCGTAACCTTGTCATCGCCGTTCTCAATAACAGTCGGCTCGCCGTGCGCCGAGGGCTCCTTGTACTTTGACTGGGTGCTGGTCTCGGTTTCCCCGATGACCAGACCGCCTTCGGCGTAGTCGAACTCGACGATCAGCTTGTTTCCCTCGACCTTGTATGACTTGTACATCGGCCCGTCGGCCACGATGTCCTTGCCGTACTGGTTCTTCAATGCGTGCCGGGCCAGGCGCTGGCCGGGGACCGCTTTGTTGTAGTAATGGACCGCTCCGGTCACGTCGATCTGGCTGGCCATGCCGGCATTGGGGATGTCCCGCGCAAGCGAGGTCCCCAGCCGCATCTCGGCCGTAGAATTGAGGCTCAACTCGTCACTGTAGCCCCCGGGGCAGTAGAACTGATGGAAGTAGACGGGCAGTTCGGGCCTGTCCCATACTTTCCGCCAGCCCCGGATCATCGAATGCAGGTTGTTGTAGTAGACCAGGCCTTCGCCCATGCTGGCATAACCCTGGTTCCAGATCGCCCCGCGAATGGCGTAGGGAACGACCGGGTTGATCTTGGCGTTGTACATCCAGGAGATGTCGCGATTGCCGCGCAGATTCCCCGGCGTCGTTTTCGGGATGTCCTTGGCCGGTTGACCGTTCTTTATGCGCTCGGCATTTTCTTTGAGCGTGTCTTCCAGCTCCTGGTAATACTTGCTCCATGTGGCCTTGTGTTCCGGCGTCGTGGGGTCGGCTTCGAGTACCTTCGTGTAAAGCCCCTTCGTATAATCATCCGTGCCGCTTTCAATGCCCTCGCGCGGAGTCCAGGCCTGGATCGTCGTCGTGCTGAACGCGCAGTTCACAATGCCGATGGGGATCTTCAGTTCCTTGTAGAGTTCATAGGCAAACGCAAACGCAATGGCGCTGTAGTCACTGAAGTTAGAACCGTCACTCCACTCCCCTTCGGCATGTTCGATCGGGTGCAGGGATGAGAAGACATTAGTCACCTTCCCCTCGCGAATCGGGGGCAGTTTCCCCTTTGCGGCTAATGCTTTGATGATAAGGCTGCTCGAACTCTTACTGGCAATCAACTGCATGTTCGACTGCCCGGAGGCCATCCAGACCTCACCGACGAGGATGTTCTTGAGCGTCACCTTGTTGCCCACACTATCGGTTATCACCATTTCCCGCGGTGCGGCGCTCGCCTCGAGCGGATCGAGCGCGAGCATCCACTTGCCGTCCTTGCCGGCCTCAGCCGTCTGCTTCTGCCCGGCGAATTCCACCGTCACCTTCGTGCCCGGCTTGCTCCATCCCCAGACCGGCACTTTCATCTGCCGCTGCAGGATCGCGTTGTCGGCGAAGGGCGCGCCCAGCTCGATGGCGGCCTTGGTTTTTGCCGCCGGCGTTTGCTCGGCGGCGGTCGCCGACAAACAGCAAGCCGTCAGCGTCAGAATCACTGCCCATTTCGATGCGGGTTTCCGCACGAGCGACCTTATTTTCATGAATCTAGTCCTTCTGTGGCCTTGTCTTGCTTCCTGAATCACTTGTCCTACCGCTTCATCACATACAACGGCGGTTTCCAGCCCACGGGATTCTTTTGGCTGAACCCGCCGGCTTCGATGAACAGGTAGTCGCTGCCATCGATGGTCTTGACGGTCATCTTCAGCGCCTGATACCGTTCCAGATCCATCAGGGCTTCCCCTGACCAGATCCACAGCCCGTCGCCGGTCATACCCTTGTCCTTGAAGGTAATCGCCGTGAACATGGCGCGGCCGGGGGCCATCTTCTTGCCGGGAGAAAACTCGTCGATCATCTTCACCTGGTCGATGATCGTCCAAGTGCCGAGGACCTTCGGGTTGGCGATAAACTTCCCGTCGTAGCGGAACTTGCCCTCGTCCGGCTGGAGCTCCCTGTTGTCGGGGTCCTGCACCGCCTGCCACTGAGACGTCAGCATGGGGATCACGGTCGCCGATTTGCGTATCGCCTCGTCGTTGATCGGCGGGAGTTTCATCTCCTCCACCCACATACTGAAGATCCCCTGCGGCACGGGCGGCATCTGGACGATGGCCCTGTCGCCGTAGCGCAGGAAGGTGGTGGCGGCGATGGTCACCGGGCCCTTGTTGAACTCCTCGACAAACTCCTTGGTGATGAAGCCGCCGCGGGGAATTCCGCCCATCCGCCTGCCGTTGCCTTCCTTGGTTTCGAGCAGCGGCTTGCCATTGATGCAGATCTTGAAGCCGTCGCCGCTGCCGACGTGCTGGCCGGTGCCGACGCGAATCCGGTAGAGGTGATCCGGCTTGAGCGCGGGGAACTTGAAGGTGCCGCGCACTAACAGGACCTCCTTGTCCCAGAGCGTGCGCATCGGGACGGAGTGCTGCTCACAGCCGGGCATCGGGCATGCGCGCCCGGCAAGCGGCCCGAAGCGGTCATTGTCGGTGCTGCGCTCAAAGCCGGAGTTCGGGCTTGGCTCCGGGTTGGTGACCAGCTTGCCGTTGTACTGGCCGAAGGGGGCCTGGCCCTGTTTCCAGCCGGCCTTGCCGGGATTGAAATCCGGGGCGAACCAGTTCTCCATACCCTGCGGATACGTTACCTTGCGATACCGCCAGGGGGAGATGTCGTACTTCTGCGTTTCCGGGGGATCAAACGTGAGATAATCCCACTTGGCGTTTTTCAAGTCGGGGCCGAAGGAATGCCAGTCGTAATCACTGACGCCGATTTTGCGGTAGAGGGCGATCAGGTCGTCGATGATGCCCTTGGTGTAGCTGTTTTGTGTCGTGCGATTGATCTCGGCGAGCAGCCTGCCGCGGTTCTTGCCCATGAATTCGTAAACCAGTTGATCGCGGATGATCGGGACGATCGCCTTTTTCAACTCGGGGCCGAGTTTTTCTGGATCCGCGCTCAGGAAGATTTCGGGAAAAGGCAGGGGATCGTTCGGGAATCGCTTCTTGGCGATTTCGTAGAGCACATCGTATCCACCCTGCACTCCGGCCAGCGACCCGGCGAGGGCCTTCACATGCGAGTCATAAACGGTGGTGATGTCCTGACCGCCGGCGGCGGTCTTGACGCCGGCATAACCGGTGAAAGACCCCTTGAGTGTCGCGGCCGCGAGTTTCTGCACTGCGGGGCCGGCCGCGGCAAGGTTTTTGGGCAGGGCCCCCCAGCGGACGGGGGCGGTCGTGCTCCACCGTTGGCAGGTCCTGAGCAACTCGCCGATGGCGGGCAGCACCTTCCGATAGCAACGTTCGTCGGCCACCACCGGAGTCAGCGCGATGAGCGCGGCGTTCTGGAGCCACTGTTCCTCGTGCTTGAGGAAAGGCAGCAGCAGATCGACGTGCGGGGCCACCCAGTCCGCCGGGGCGCGCCCGACGAGATTGAGCGCCGCGTCCTTGACCCACCACGATTCCGCCGGGTCTTTGAGCATCCCGATCACCGACGCGAAGACCTCGGGCGTGAGGAAGCGCTCCGGCTTGTCGGCCGGCAGATGCTCGGCCAGCACACCGAGCGCGGCCCGGCGCACCCGCGGGTCCGGCGAACGGATCCACTCGTGGATCAGGGCGGGTCTGGTCCGGTCGCCGGACTTGACCCACATGTAGTTGAACTTGATGCCCATGGCGTTTTTCGCCGCCAGGTTGCGGATGAGATAATCCGGGTGGTGCATGTAGCGGCGCAACACGTCGTCGTCCACCTCGCCCATCGCCAGCAGCCGCTCGATCAACGGCTTGGCGGAAGCACTCGCCAGGGTTTCATTCGACACGTCCTGGCGCTTGCCTTCTGCGTCGGCCACGGCTTCGAGCGAGAGGAAGGCGTCGTCGGCCGCAGTGCCCCATGGCCGCTCCGGCAATTGGTAGGGCTTGGCGAATTTCGAGAGCGGCGCCCCGGTGATCCGCAGCGTCTTGCGCGGGATCGTGTAGGTGAGCGCGTAAGCCGCGCCCCATTCCTCGCTGTCGTAATATGACCCTGTACCCTCGTCTCCGCCGATGATGCCAAACGCGCCGTTGAACCGGCGGGACAACTCGTAGTGCCACCGCCGGTTGTCCATGAACTCACGGTATTGCGCCGGCTTCTTCTCGTACAGCATCCCCATCGCGGGGCTGCGCCAGCCCTCGCCTATGCCGCCGCCGGTGTGGCCGTGGAGCATGTAGGTGGTGGTGTAGAAACTGGTCATGGCGCAGATGTCGCGCGCCGCGGCATAAACCGACTTCTCGCCGTCGGGCGTGAGCGAGGCGGCCGCCGCCATGGCGAAGGCGAGGTTGCCGTTCTTGCCGTTGTCTACAAAACTCGACTCGGGCCGGTCGTCGCCGTAGGGGTTGTTGCCGCGGCCCGCGAAGCGGAAAAAGTGCCGCAGCGTGCGGCGGAGCAGGCTGTCGTTCACGTTCGCGCCGCACTCCTTGGCGAGCATCAGGAAGGTGACCACCGCCGTGCCGCCGGCATTGAGATGGCCGTTGCCGTAGTCGACCCCCGTCACGCCGCCGCGGCCGGCCCAGGCATCGAGGTATTCCGCTTTGGCCGCTGAAGCCACCCACTTTTTAATGATTGGCAGCGCGGCGGCGTCGCCCGTGCGCAGGTAGTATTCGCAAAGCGGGATGCCGCCATAACCGAGGGTCCAGGCGTAGTCCGGCCCCGGTTTGCCGGCGAAGCCATGAACCCATTCGCGCACGGTCGCGAGGTCCTTGTCCTCGCCGGCCGAGAGCAGAAAGAGCATCCCGATCCCGCTGAAGCCCTTGTTGGAATCGGGCTTGGCCAGGTAATCGGCGTAGCCGCGCACGATCTTGTCGGACTTGGGGCAATTCAACGGCCAGGTCTTGCTGTAGGCGCCGAGAACGGGAATCTTGACGACCACCTTCTGTGGCGGGGCTTCGGCCGCGTCCTTGACCATGAACTTGACGACGCCGTCGGCGGCCTCCGCCTTGGTGATGATATCGCCGAGCTGGATGCGCGGGTCGATGTCGGCGAGCTTTTGGCCGTTGATGGTCTCGATGATCTGGCCCGCCTTGAGCTTGCCGGTGGCCTCGGCGGGTGAACCCTTCTCCACGTTCTTCACCTTCATCACGAAGGCCGGCTGGTGCAGTTCGATACCAATACCCACGGGCCCGAAGCGGTTGATGGTCTGGAGCGACGCCGTCTCGCTCGGGGCGGTGGAGAAGAGCTGAGGACTCTTGTAAAAGCTCTTGGTATTCGCCTGCTCCGCGGCAGTGCCGACTGCGCAGAAAACTAGCATCGATATGGCCAGGCCGACCCGCTGTGTCAATCTCATGATGCTACTCCGTAATCTGATATCCAATTAAGAACACGCATCAAGTATTCCACAAGGAACTAAACGGTGATCCCCGCCGCCTTGACGACGTGGATCAGTGCTCATCCAACATTGCTCTTCCTAATCCTCAAACCGGCCGGATGAGAAAGCCCCGAAGGGCCGGCTGGGTATTGCCGGCCCCTCGGGCTTGAAAAACCGCTCAGTTCGAGTTAATACCCGTCTCTCTACTTCCGACCCGGCGAAATGCCCGGTTGTTCACTGATTCTCAGATCGGCAGTTCTTCCTATTATTTGTTCTTCAGCAGCTCCGCCATGGCCTTGCCCATGGCTTCACCGACGTCCATATAGACTTCAGCTTTGCCGCCGTAGTGACCGTTTCCGCTGCCGCCTTGCGCCATGGGGTTGGAATAGACCGTGGCCACATTGCCCTTGAACTCAGGGTGCTTGCCGCTGGCGCCGTCCACCGCAAGCTGGGCGTCGAGCACCTTTCCCCCGTTGCCCCCGCAGCCCTTGGTGGATTCACCCAGGGTGGCCAGCACGAACTTCGCGTTGGGAGCATTGAAGTCCTTGCGCAACTGCTTGATGAACCGGACGAGATTCTGCTCGTAGCGACTCGCATGCACGGCGTTTCCGCAGTCCTTTTCGCCTTGCCAGAGGAAGAATCCCGCGACCTCGTACTTCGTCGCCCCTGGGTAGTGCTTGTCAAGCTCCGCAAGCGCCTTCTTCGCATCCGCTGTATCATCGTCATACTGCTTGCCGGCATACCATTCGATGGGCTTGCCGTTTTTATCCAGCCAAGGCGGCGGCTCTGTCGCCTTGCCTTTGGCCGGGTCCACCGCCCAGGAATCCGGACGATCCTTGTAGCCGGCATACACTTTGCCGCCTTCTTCGAACCGCTCGCTGCCGGGCGGCAGAAGATCCCAACCCAGACTGCGGTTGCCAATGCAGCACTTGAGGATCATGACCGGCGCATCGACGGCATTCCCGACAACATGCCCGATTCCGTGCTCCGGGCCGATGGTGCCGCCCCTGATGCCCATCCATTCGTTGTTGAGCGGACCCTTGCCGGACATGTAACGCACAAAACGGACATCCTTCCGCTCTGACCACTTACCCGCTTCATCCACCATGTAGGGATATTTCTTCTTGTTCTTGACCGCATTCTCCAGCGAACCGTCCTTGTCGCCGGCAATCTTCCCCATGCCAACCATGTTGGACTGTCCCAGCAGGATGAACACCTTGACCGGCTTGCTCATGTCCGCCGGCTTGCCGTCCGGCTTCGGTATTGCCTGGTTCGGACCGGTATTTACCTTCTCCGCGGCCGATACGCCGGCAACGCCAATGAGCGTTACCGCCAGCAGACACACCACACCAAACAATGTTCTTCGTTTCATCACTTTGTCTCCTGTTGTTTAAGGTTACCTATTCGACAATACGTTGCGCACTCAGTTTCGATTTCCTGTTGTTTTCATTTTCTCCTTTCTGTTACTTCACCGGCGTCAGCGTGAAATCCTTGATGGTCACTCCGCGGCTTCCGTCTTGGAGCGCGAAGTGGAGGACATTCTTCCCGTTGACCAGGGAGATCTCGACCGGCTGGGTCTGCTGCCACATGCCGATGGTGTAGGGCACCGCAATTTCAACCGGTGCTTTGGCATCGTTCGCCGTGAGCAGGAACTTCTGGCCCTCTTGCACCGTCACCACTCGTGCGGCCAGCGCATACTTGCCGGCGCGCGGCGCCTCAACTGCGTACTCGGCCTTGTAACCACCGGTGCAGTGCAATTGCATGCCGCCCGAGAAATTCTTCATGGACGCGAAGTGGCCCGTCGGATTGCTGTGGGCCACCGCCGGAATGGTGATCGTACCGGCCTGGGCGACAACGGTCTTCCGGTCCGCCTCCGCCAACTTCGCCTGCTCAACCTTCTCTTTTTCCTTCGATTCCTTCGACTCATTCGCTTCGGCAAGCTCCTGGCCGAGCGGGCCTAACGCAACCGCCGTGGCCGCGAGCGCAACCATTTGGAAATGAGCCATGCCGCTCCAAAAGCCGCCGGCAACGCCCTTGCGGTCGTTGTATGCCTGCTCGCCAAGGACGCGGCTGGTCCACTGCGCCCGCAACACCTTCAAGTAATCCCGCGCATGTACCCGCGCCTGTGTCTCCAGCAGGAAGTCCGCCCCGCTGCGCGGAGCCTCATCCTTGTCCCACCAGCTATGAGGGAAACCCGCGCCGAGATTGACTACCCAGCCTTTCGGCGTCCAATGACTCAACGCGGCATGTCCATGCTGGGTCACGCCCCAGGTCGGGATGCCAAAACTGCGCAGGATAAACCGTCCAAAGAACGCGCGCCGGCCGCACACGCCCCCATCCTTGATGATATTCTGATAGTTATGCAGCGAAGGGAGATCATCCTTTACGTTTTGCGACCCGTACGCGACTTCAGTCCTGACGGTTGCTGAATAGCGCCAGCCATAGTCGGGGTTGTAGATATGGTCGGGCCGGTAGTTCCGGAGCATCTCGCGCCCCCACGCCAGAATCTCATCGGGAGCATCACAGTTGACGACCAACCGGTATTCCCAGACGGCCAGGTTCTTGAATGCGGAATCCAGGTCGCCATTGAGGAACGCCTTCTCATAATGCAGGTAGCGCTTCACCGGGTCCGCATTGGAATCCTCACGCAGCATGGCATACTCCAAACTGGTGGCCAGCGCCAAGCGCTGCAAGGTGCCTTCGTTGGCCTTAGGGCTGGCCTGCTGAATCGCGGTGTAGATTTCCATCGCCCGTCCGTACTTGCCGAACTTGGCGCCGCCCGCTTCGAGCATCTGCTTCATCAAGGTGTTGTCGGCCAGAAGCTTCTCCACCAGGGCTTCCTGCTCCTTGCCCTGCTGGGCGAACTCCGCCAACCCCTGCGGCGTCGCCTCGGCCAGCACGGTGCCTTTGACCAGCTCCGCGTCCAGTTTGTCGCTCGACAGGAGAGACCCCGCTGCAGTCAGGAGAACCTTGGATGCCGAAAGCTCATTAGCTTGCGCCTTGGCCAGTGCCGCCTGAGCCGCCTGATTCGCCTGGGTCAACTTCGGCTCGTCGCTTTTCGCCTTGTCCAACGCTTCCTGACGCTCCTTGAGTGCTTTGATCCCGTCTTCCTTGTTCGCCTGCCACCTGGCCAGATCTTTCTGTGCCGCTTCGCGCTGGGCCTCCGTGGTCGCCTTCGTCAGCGCCGCATTCGCCTGTGCAATGCCCTTCTCGGCGCCGCCGATCCACTTGCCCTTCGCATGATCCACCAAAGCCGCTGCCCCTGCAATCTTACCCAGGGACTGCTGCGCCGCGTTCGCCTCCGCCAACGCCTTCTTGACCGCCTCACGGGCCTTCTGCAAGCCGGCCTTCTGTTGCTCATTGATTTTGGGCACCGCCTTGGCGACCTCTGCCTGCAACGCCTTGAGCTGCTCGGCGTATTGCGTCAGGAGCTTCTCCCCGGCCGCGGTGAGCAA
>Ga0315275_10006482_pt1 | contig 11208 bp, 7 predicted proteins | sample YL17G03_0_MG_FD_205557 | JGI IMG/M metagenome (GOLD analysis project Ga0315275, IMG submission 205557) | Sediment microbial communities from Yellowstone Lake, YNP, Wyoming, USA - YL17G03_0 | ecosystem: Environmental > Aquatic > Freshwater > Lake > Sediment | place: USA: Wyoming | collected...
CTCGATGCGCAGCAGGATCGGCGCGCACTCTTGGTCGGAGGTCATGTAAAAATATTTTTTAGCTCGGGATTTTCCTCGTGCGCAGACGCCTTCGACCGAGCCCATCGCGTCTGCGCACGAGGAAAACGCTCGCGACACCCGGCAATTTTTGCCGACATTCTCGGTCACCACAGACACGCACCATGCCAGGCCCTCTCGCCACTTGAGGCCGTAGCCGAAGCGGTTCTGTCCGCTGGCCAGCGCGCTCGTGGCGCGTTCTTCCATCAGATTATCGGGAGATTTCTGATGAACGGAGCGCGAAACGAGCAAGACAGAGTTGGTGGAAAATCGGCAGCACACCGCCCGCTCCGTGCCCCAAAAGAAAACCAGGCGCGAATCGCCGTTTGGTTTCACCGTCGCGAAGCACTGGCCGGCGTCGTCGAGCCGTTATCCCTCGCGTCCCCCGGCCCCTACCCTGCACCAATAAGGTGATACCATTTCGCCAGGGGAAACAACCAAAAAAATCAGATCAAGGACGAGAGGAGAAGCAGGATGGAAGGTTCGATCAAGAAGCTGGCGCTGGTCACGGGGTTGTCCCTGGGATTGCTGGCACTGCCCGTCGCCCACGGCGAGGGCGAGAACGACGGCATGACGGTGTTGATGAACGGCAATTTCGTGACGGCCGATCCGGAAAACATCAAATGGGCGCGCAATAAATCGACGCCCTACGGTATGCAAATGGTGATGCTCTACGGCGATCCGTCGAAGCCGGGCCCGTACATCTTCCGGGTGAAGATGCCTTCCGGGTACAAGCTGCCGCCGCACAAGCATCCGGATGACCGCACCGTCACGGTGCTGAAGGGAATCTACTGGGCCGGCGTTGGCGAACGCTACAATCCGATGGTCATGAAGGAATTCCAGGCCGGCGCGTTCTACATCACCAAAGCGAACGTGCCGCACTATGCCTGGGCGCGTACCGAAGTGTTCATCCAGGAAACGGGCACGGGGCCGATCGAGAAAACCATCGAGTACATCAACCCCGACGACGATCCGAGAACGCAGTAAGAGCGGTGATTGGTGATTGGTGATTGGTAATTGGTGATTCGTAATTGGTAAAGGCGGTAAGCGCGCCGCGCGGTGTTCTTAGGCAAACCAATTACTAATCACTTGTCACCAATCACTTGTTACCAATCACTTGTCACCAATCACTGCCCTTTGAGTGCCGCGCGTATCTGCTCCAGCGCGCCGGGATCTTCCAGCGTCGTAAGGTCACCCGGATCGCGGCCTTCGGCGAGTGCCTGGATGCTGCGGCGTAGCAGCTTGCCGGAACGGGTCTTCGGCAACAGGCTCACGAAGTGCACGCGCGCCGGGCGCCCGATTGCGCCGAGTTGCGCATCGACCGCCGCCATCACTTCCTTCTCGTGCGCCGCCGCCAGTTCTGCGGTGGCAATTTTCGCGGTGTCCTTCACCACGGCAAACGCGACCGGCATCTGGCCCTTCAGCGCATCGGCGACGCCGACCACGGCGACTTCGGCGATGTTCGAGTGCGATTGCACCGCTTCCTCGATCTCCCGCGTCCCCAAGCGGTGGCCCGCCACATTGATCACGTCATCGGTGCGGCCGAGGATGAAGTAATAGCCGTCGGTGTCGCGAATCCCCCAGTCGAAGGTCGAGTAGAGCAGTTTCTTCGCGAACGTGGAGAAGTAGGTCTTCACGAAGCGTTCGTCGTCACCCCAGATGGTGGTCATGCAGCCCGGCGGCAGCGGCGGCTCGATCACCACCACGGCTTTTTCGCCGGCGCCGGCCTCGCTTGCATCCGTCTCGCGCAGCAACTTCAGGTCATAGCCGTAGGCCGGGAACGATGGGCTGCCGAATTTGATCGGCGTCTTCTCCACGCCGGGCATGGCCGTCAGAACCGGCCAGCCGGTCTCGGTCTGCCAGTAATGATCGATCACCGGCTTGCCGAGTCCCTCGGAGATCCACGCATGCGTCGATTCATCCAGCGGCTCGCCGGCGAGGAACAAATGCCTCAGGGACGACAGGTCGTATTTCTTCAGGAACGCCGGATCATGCTTCTTCAGAACGCGGATCGCGGTCGGCGCGGAAAACATGACATCGACCCTGTGGTCCTGCACGATCTTCCACCACACTCCGGCATCGGGCCGTATCGGCACGCCCTCGTAAAGAATCGAGGTGACGCCGGCAATCAGGGGCGCATAAATGATATACGAGTGCCCCACTGCCCAGCCGATATCGGACGTGGTGAAAATGGTATCGCCGGCGGCACCGCAGTAAATATGTTTCATCGATGCGGCCATGGCGACGGCATGTCCGCCGACATCGCGCTGGACCCCCTTGGGCTTGCCGGTGGTGCCGGAGGTGTAAAGAATATACGACGGTTCGGAGGATTCGAGCCAGGTGCAGGGGACCGCCGCGCGCTGGTGCGCGCGGGCAAGCTCGGCCCAGTCGACATCCCTTCCCGGGACTGTCGCCATTTGCGGATCGAGGCCGCGGCGATAGATCAGAACTTTGGCCGGCGGGTGCTTCGACAGCCGGATGGATTCGTCCACCAGCGGCTTGTACGGAATTACCTTGCCCATGCGGCTGCCGCCGTCCGCGGTGACCATCAATAGCGGGCGCGCGTCGTCGATGCGCGCCGCGAGGCTGGCCGCGGCAAAGCCGCCAAAAACCACGGAGTGCACCGCGCCCAGGCGCGCGCAGGCGAGAACAGCGAACACGGCTTCCGGCATGTTCGGCATGTAGATGATCACCCTGTCGCCGCGCTTCAAGCCCAGAGCCTGCATCATGGCGGCGACGCGGTTTACTTCGTCGTGAAGCTGCCGGAAAGTGAACGATGCGGTCTTGTCGAGCTCGGTCGAAATCCAGATCAGGGCTTTCTGGTCGCCGCGTAACGCGAGATGCCGGTCGATGGCGTTATGGCAGAGGTTGGTCAGTCCGCCGACGAACCAGCGCGCGAACGGAGGGCGGCTGTAGTCGAGCACGCGATCGAACGGCCGCTCCCAGTCGATCAGCAGCGCCTGCTCGCGCCAGAACCCTTCGCGGTCTGCAATCGAGCGGCGATGAAATTCAGCGTAACGCTGTGCCATCAGTTTTCTCCCTTGTGCCGCCTGTTCAGGCGATCTTGACGGCCGCGCGGCCGCGCATTTTTGCAGTCATGACTTTTTCGAACACGCCCGGCAGATCGGCAAAATCGACCGTGGTCACGATGGTCTTGAGGTGCCGCGGCTTCAGATCGCTGCCCAGGCGCTTCCAGACTTTCGCTCGCAGCGGCATCGGCGCGTTGACCGAATCCACCCCCAGCAGGCTGACGCCGCGCAGGATGAAGGGCATGACCGTGGTATTGAAAGTGTGGCTTGCAGCCAGGCCGATGCTCGCGAGCGTGCCGCCGATCTGCATAGTGCTGGCAAGCCATGCCAGAACGTCGCCGCCGAGATTATCGACGGCACCGGCCCAGTTTGCCTTGTCGAGCGGTTTTATTTTCGCAAGATCGAGACTGCCGCGCAGCATGACCTCCTTCGCGCCAAGGCCCTTGAGGTAATCGGTCGCGTTTTCCTTGCCGGTCAGCGCCACCACGTCATAACCTGCGCCGGCGAGAATGTCCACCGCGATGCTGCCCACGCCACCCGTCGCCCCGGTCACGATCACCGGTCCATTCGCGGGTTTCAGACCGTCGTGCTCCATGCGCTCGACAGCCAGCGCGGCGGTGAAACCCGCCGTGCCCAATGCCATCGCTTCGAACAAATCCAGGCCCTTCGGCATGGCGACGACCCAGTCGGCGGGGATGCGCGCGTATTGCGCGTAGCCGCCATCGTGCGCGACCCCGATGTCGTAGCTGGTGGCAATGACCGCATCACCTTGCCTGAATCGCGCATCGCCCGACTCCACGACAGTGCCCGAGAGATCGACGCCGCCGACGCAGGGAAAGCGACGAATGATCCGCCCCGCACCGGTCGCCGCCAGGGCATCCTTGAAGTTGACGCTCGAATACGCAACCTTGATGACGACACTACCCGCATCGAGTTCATCGAGCTTCATGTCGACGTAGCGGCTTGCGACCTTGCCGTCTTCATTGAAAATCCGGTAGGCCTTCAGCGTCGTCATTTGCGTTCCCCGTCCAGGCATGATTTGCGGATATTAAGCGAGATGGGCCTCGCTCAGATACTGGTGCGTCTGCATTTCCACAAGCCGGCTCGCGGTGCGCTCGACCTCGACCTCACCGGCCGCCGGCCGCAGCAACCCCGTCAACTGCGCCTCGGCGGAAAGAATCAGCTTGACGCGGCGGTCGTAAAATTCGTCGATCAGCCAGGTGAAGCGCCGCCGCCGGTCCGCCTCGCCCGGGCCGACGCGCTGCACCCCGGAGATCAACACCGTGTGGTAACGGCGCGCGAGTTCGATGTAGTCGGCCTGGCCGCGCGGGCCGCCGCATAACTCCTCGAAACGCAACCACGCCACCCCCGGCCCGGTTCGCAACGCCCGGATGGTACGGCCTTCGATTTCCAACTCGGGATCGCGCTCGCCCTGCCCGCCGGCGATGGCCTCGAAGGTGGCCGCCATGGCGGTGTCGGCCGTGGCGTCGGCGGGAAAATGAAAAACCCCGCCTTTCTCCAGCGCGCGCAGCCGATAGTCCGCACCGCCGTCGACCTGCACGATCTCGAGGTGCTGCTTGATGAGGTCGATCGCCGGCAGGAACTGGGCTCGCTGCAGGCCGTGTCGATACAGCTCGTCCGGCGCCTGGTTCGATGTCGTGACCAGCACCAGGCCGTGGTCGAACAATCCCCGCAGCAGGTTGCGCATCAGCATCGCATCGCCGATGTCGGTGACGTGGAATTCATCGAGGCACAACAGGCGACACTCCCCGGCGATGTCACCGGCGATGTGCTGCAGCGGATTTTCCTCCCCCTGCAAATCGCGCAGTCGATGATGGACGTCCTGCATGAAACGGTGGAAATGCACCCGGCTCTTGCGCGCGATCGCAACGCAGTCGAAGAATGCATCCATGAGGAAGCTCTTTCCCCGGCCCACGCCGCCCCAGAGATAGAGACCGCGAACCGGCCGCCGACGCATGAATACGCTAAGCAGCGAATAGCCCTCCTGCTCCGACTGCGCCAGTTCGTCGTGCAGCCGTTGGAAATGTCCCGCCGCCTGGAGCTGGGCGGAGTCAAGGCGGAAACCATGCGCCTGCGCCGCCTGTCGGGCGTGGTCGGCGAAGGACTGGCGATCGTTCGCCCGTGCCGGCTGGCCCATCAGAGATTGATCGTGCGCTTGTCCACGGCCAGCGCCGCTTCGTGCAGGGCTTCGGCCAGCGTCGGATGCGCGTGCACGATGCGCGCGATATCCTCGGAAGCCGCGCCGAATTCCATTGCGACCACGGCTTCGGCTATCAGTTCGGACGCATAAGGTCCAATCATGTGCACACCGAGGATGCGATCGGTTTTCAGCTCCGCCAGCATTTTCACGAAGCCGGCGGTCTCGCCGATCGCTCGTGCGCGGCCGTTGACGATGAACGGAAACTGTCCGGCGCGATACTCGATGCCCTTTGCCTTCAACTCCTGTTCGGTCTTGCCGACCCAGGCGATTTCGGGAGAGGTGTAAATCACCCAGGGGACCGTTTCCAGGTTGATGTGTGCGGACTGTCCGCCGATCATTTCGGCCACCGCGACACCCTCTTCCGACGACTTGTGCGCGAGCATCGGCCCGCGCACCACATCGCCGATCGCATAGACGTGCGCGACGCTGGTGCGGCAATGCGCGTCCACCTCGACGAAGCCGCGTGCGTCGATCTTGAGCCCGACGACCTCCGCACCGAGGTTTGCCGAATTGGGTACGCGTCCGACCGCCACGATCAGCCGGTCGAATTCGGCTTTCTGTTCACCCAGCGCGTCGGCGAACTCGACCGTCACCGACTTCTTCGACGTTTTGACGCTGCCGATCTTCACGCCAAGGCGAATATCCAGTCCCAGCACTTTGGTGAAAATCCGCAACGCCTCCTTGGCCACTTGCTCATCGGCGGCCGGCAGAAAGGCCGGCAGTGCCTCGAGAACGCTCACCTCGGAACCCAGGCGTTTCCACACGCTGCTCATTTCCAGACCGATGACGCCGGCGCCGATCACACCCAGGCGCTGCGGAATGTCGGGCAGCGACAACGCGCCTACATTGTCCACGATGCGATCGTTGTCCACCGGGGCAAACGGCAGTTGCCGCGGGCTCGAGCCGGTCGCGATGATCACGTGCGTGGCTTCGATTGTTTCGGCGCTGCCGCCGTCCGTGACTTCGATCAGATACGCGCCCGCCGTGCCCGTGCCGGTGAAACGCCCGCGGCCGTGCATCGACGCGACCTTGTTCTTGCGCAACAGCAGCCCGATGCCGCCGGTGAAGGTTTCGACGATCTTGTCCTTGCGCGCCAGCATCTTCGCCACGTCGACGCTCACTTCCTTGACGGTGATCCCGTGCTCGCCGAACTTGTGCAATGCGCGCTCGTAGTTTTCCGAGGATTCGAGCAGCGCCTTGGAAGGAATGCAGCCGACGTTCAGGCAGGTTCCGCCGAGACTCGGTTTGCCCCTGGCGTTTTTCCAGTCGTCGATGCAGACCGTGTTCAACCCGAGCTGCGCGGCGCGTATGGCGGCCGTGTAACCGCCAGGCCCGGCTCCGATCACTGCGACGTCAAAGGTCTTTGCCATGATTGCCAATAAATCCGTGAACCGCAAAGGCGCGAAGGCGCAAAGAAAAACCCGCAAAGGAAGTCAAAATTGTTCAGAAGGTCACCAACGTGTGTCGCAGAACACTGGGCCGCGCTGTCAGGTCAGTCTCTTGTCAAGTCTTCCTTTGCGTTTCCTTTGCGCCTTCGCGCCTTTGCGGTGAAGAAGTTTGTCAGAGTTCCAGAAGCAGGCGCGCCGGATCTTCGAGCGCGTCCTTGACGGCCACCAGGAACAGCACCGCCTCGCGGCCGTCGATGATACGGTGATCGTAGGACAGCGCGAGGTAATTCATCGGACGGATGACGATCTGTGCGTTCTCCACCACCGGACGGTCTTTGGTCGCATGCACGCCCAGAATTGCGCTTTGCGGCGGATTGATGATCGGGGTCGACAGCATGGAACCGAAAACGCCGCCGTTTGAAATCGAGAAGGTGCCGCCGGTGAGTTCCTCGATGGTGAGCTTGCCGTCCTGGGCGCGCTTGCCGAAATCGGTGATCTGCTTCTCCACGTCCGCAAAGGAAAGTTGATCGCAGTTGCGCAGGATGGGCACCACCAGCCCGCGCGGGCTGCCTACCGCGATACCCACATCGAAATAGCCGTGATAGACGATGTCGTTGCCATCCACGGACGCGTTCACGACGGGAAATTTCTTCAGGGCGTGCACAGCGGCCTTCACGAAAAATGACATAAAGCCAAGCTTGACCCCGTGCTCCTTTTCGAATTTTTCCTTGTGGCGATTGCGCATATCCATGACCGGCTGCATGTTGATTTCGTTGAACGTGGTCAGGATTGCAGCGGTAGCTTGCGATTCCACCAGCCTCTGGGCAACGCGCTGGCGCAGGCGCGACATCGCCACGCGCTGCTCAGGACGGTCGCCGAGCACGCGGTCGATATTCAGCGGGGATGGCGACGTCGCCGGCGGCTTGGCTGCGGACGCCGGGGCCTGCAACTGATTACTTACGTCCTCCTTCGTCACGCGCCCGCCGCGACCGCTGCCGCTGAGCTGCGAAGTGTCGAGATTGTGGTCGGCGGCAATTTTCCTGGCGGCGGGCATGACGGCCCGCGGTTCCGGGTTGGCCGCGGGCGCCGCCGGCCTGGCCGGACTCGCAACAGCGGTTGTCGCCGCCACGCCGGCAGGCGCCTTTGCATCGGTATCGATGGTTGCAATCACTTCATTGCCGGCGACCGTGCCGCCGTCGCCCTTGATGACTTTGCTCAGCACGCCCGACGCCGGCGCCGGCAGCTCCAGCACCACCTTGTCGGTCTCGATATCGATCAGGTTTTCGTCGCGCCTGACGAATTCACCCTGCTTCTTGTGCCACGACAGCAATGTGGCCTCGGCGACCGATTCAGACAGTGCCGGGACCTTGACCTCGACTAACATGGCTCGTTCCTTGTTGGTTCAGCGTGTCCGCTCGAATGCCTGCCGCGGAGGCCGCAATTGATTAAACGCCGTGCGACAAGGCAGCGTCCACCACCGCTTTTTGCCGTTGGTTATGCAATGCCAGATATCCGCCCGCGGACGTGGAAGATGACGGCCGCAGCGCATAGGATAATTTCTGATGCGGGAGCATCTGACGCAGCAGGTAGTGCTGTATCCGGTGCCACGCGCCCTGGTTGCCGGGTTCTTCCTGGCACCAGACGATTTCGTTCGCATCCTTGTAGCGCTCGATCTCGATCTTGAACGGGTCGTGCGGAAAGGGGTAAAGCTGCTCCAGCCGCACGATGGCGATATCGTCGATGCCGCGCTCGCGCCGGGCCGCCACCAGATCGAAGTAAACCTTACCGCTGCAGAACACCACGCGCTTGACCTTCTGGATATTTTGCAGCCCCGCATCCGGGATCACCACCTGGAATTCACCGTTGGCCAGGTCTTCCAGCGAGGAGACCGATTCCTTGTGACGCAGCAGGCTTTTCGGACTGATGATGATCAACGGTTTGCGAAACGGCCTGATCATCTGCCGGCGCAGCAGGTGGAACATCTGTGCCGGTGTCGAAGGAATGCAGATCTGCATGTTGTAGTCCGCGCACAGTTGCAGATAGCGCTCGATGCGCGCCGATGAGTGCTCCGGGCCCTGGCCCTCGTATCCGTGCGGCAGCATCAGTGTCAGGCCGCAGATTCTTCCCCACTTGACCTCGCCCGCGGCAATGAACTGGTCGATCACGACCTGCGCGCCGTTGGCGAAATCGCCGAATTGCGCTTCCCAGATAACCAGTTCGTTCGGCTCCGCGGTGGCGTAGCCGTATTCGAAACCCAGCACCGCCTCTTCGGAAAGCACTGAATCGATCACCACGAAGTCCGGCTGGTTCTCGGTTATGTGTCGTAACGGAATATAGGTGCCGGCATCCCAGCGTTCGCGGTTCTGGTCATGCCATACCGCGTGACGATGGAAGAACGTGCCGCGGCCGCTGTCCTGTCCCGACAGGCGCACGGCGTAACCGTCCTTCAACAGCGCGGCGTAAGCGAGATTTTCGGCCATGCCCCAGTCGAGCGGCAACGTGCCCGCCGCCATTGCGCGGCGATCGGCGACGATTTTTTCGACACGGGAATGCAGTTTGAAATGCTGCGGGACGCTCGTCAGTTTTGCGGCAAGCTGCTTCAACGCCTCCATCGGCAGGCCGGTAACGGCCTTGTAGTTCCAGGGAATATTCTTGAACGGCGCCCAGTTCACCTGGAACGGCGGCTTGTAGTTGGAAAGAATGGTCTTGTTGGTGTGGAAACCGGCATCCAGCGCGTCGCGGTAGGTCTTGATCATTTCATCGGCATCCGCCGGCTTGATCACGCCCTGAGCGGCAAGTTTCTCGGCATACAGCCTGCGCGTGCCGGGATGCTGGCCGATGATCTTGTACATCAGCGGCTGCGTCACCATCGGTTCGTCCTGCTCGTTATGGCCGAGCCTGCGGAAGCACACCAGATCGATGACGACATCCTTGTGGAACTCCATGCGAAAATCCAGGGCGATCTCGGTCACCAGCGACACCGCTTCCGGATCGTCGCCGTTGACATGGAAAATCGGCGCTTCGACCATCTTGGCGACGTCCGTGCAATACAACGTCGAGCGGGTATCGCGCGTGTCCGACGTGGTGAAGCCGATCTGGTTGTTGACGATGATGTGCACCGTGCCGCCGGTTCCGTAGCCGCGGGTCTGCGACAGGTTGAGCGTTTCCATGACCACGCCCTGGCCGATGAACGCGGCATCCCCGTGCAGCACAACCGGCAGCACCTGCGTACCATCGCGGTCCTTGCGCCTGTGCTGACGCGCCCTGACCGAACCCTCCACGACCGGATTGACGATCTCGAGGTGCGACGGATTGAACGCCAGCGTCAGATGCATCGGTCCGCCCGGTGTCATGATGTCCGACGAGAAACCCTGGTGATACTTGACGTCGCCCATCGGCAATTGCTCGACCTGCTTGCCTTCGAACTCCGAGAACAGATCCTTCGGCATCTTGCCGAGCGTATTGACCAGCACGTTCAGGCGGCCGCGGTGGGCCATGCCGATGACGGTCTCCTGGATTCCCTTCGCGCCCGCGCGCTGCAGCGCCAGATCGAGCAGCGGGATGAGGCTTTCACTGCCTTCGAGCGAAAACCGTTTCTGGCCGACATAGCGCGTATGCAGGTATTTTTCGAGCGTTTCAGCCGCCGTCAGGCGCTCGAGAATGTGGCGCTTGAAATCCGCGTCGAAACTGGGCTGCGAGCGGATGCCCTCGAAGCGCTGCTGGATCCAGCGCTTCACCTGGGTATCGGTGATGTACATGTACTCGATGCCGATCGACCCGCAGTAGGTTTCCTTCACCGCACGCAGGATTTCCCGCAGCGGCATCTGGTCCGGCCCCACCAGCGAGCCGCTGTTGAACACCACGGTCATGTCGGCCTCGGACAGGCCGTAGTGCGCAGGATCGAGTTCGGGGACGATCGGCTTGTCGAAGCGTTTGAGTGGATCGACGCTGGCATGGCGCACGCCGAGAAAGCGATAGGCGTTGATCAACTGCAATACCGAGACCTGCTTCTTCTCCACCGTCGCCACCGCATCGGTGGGAACGTGCGCGTGGCCGTTGCCGCCGCCGCGTTTGCTGGCAAGCCGGATGAAGGATTCGACGACCGGCGCATGCGCAACGTCGCGCGCGCCGCCCGACTGCTGCTGCATCAGGTCGAAGTAACGCCGCCATTGCGGCGTCACGGCCTCGGGATCATCGAGGTAGGTCTCGTATAGATCCTCGATGAAGGGCGCGTTGCCGCCGAACAGGTAGGAACTGCCGAGGGACTCCTTCATCATGACTTTTTACCTTTCAGGATGGTCATTGAGCGATTGAGCGATTGAGTAATTCAAACTGGTTCTCCGCTTGATTGCTCGATCACTTAATCGCTTATTGATGTTTCCACAATGCACGACAATATTTCCGCATCCGGCTCTTTCCCTCACCCTCAGTCCCTCTAAAAGGGTACTCCCGGCTGCGCCTGGGTATCCCGGAGGGCGAGGGAAGAAAAGCCCTTCTCCCTCCGGGACAAGGG
>Ga0315275_10006485_pt1 | contig 11205 bp, 12 predicted proteins | sample YL17G03_0_MG_FD_205557 | JGI IMG/M metagenome (GOLD analysis project Ga0315275, IMG submission 205557) | Sediment microbial communities from Yellowstone Lake, YNP, Wyoming, USA - YL17G03_0 | ecosystem: Environmental > Aquatic > Freshwater > Lake > Sediment | place: USA: Wyoming | collected...
GCTGTCAAGCGAGGCCTTGATGCGGCTCAGTTCTTCCCGGCGGGAAAAGTCATCGCGCCCGTGGAGGATGTAGAGCATACTGCTGCGAGCATATACCAGGCCGCGCGGCAGCCTCAATGGAAAAGATCGGAAATCTACACCCAAAAGACACCGGCGGGCGTTAACATAAGTACTCCCCGGAGCGTCTTACTCCATGGAAGGATGTAGCGGTTCGCGCGATGGGAGAAGCGGTAGTGGATCACCGGAGTAACCACGAGGAACCCATGAACGAGCAGGACCTCACAGACCAGATGCTCCAATGGGCGCGCGAACGGATGGCCACCGAACGGGCTCCCGCCCCCACTCACACCTCGACCAATGAAGTGACGGCATCAGCCGACCCGATTCCCCGCGGCCATTCCTGTCTCATCGTCGTTGCCGCCCACGAAGGCATGACAGATTGGGGCGAGGCCCACCTCTTCGACGACGCCGCGTCGGCCGCATCCTTCGTCGCCAGCCTCGTGGAAGGCGGCCTCGACCAGGAGCGCATCGCCGTGTTCACCGGCCGGCCGATGGCTATTAACGTGACCTACCGCCCGGTGGTGGAGATCAAGAAGGAGGAGGAGGAAATAGCCAGCTAGCGCCCCAGTTCCCACATTCTCGCCGAGCCTGCTCACGGGGTCCCCGCCTGAGGCGGGGGCCTATTGCTTTGGTTGGGGTTCGGCGGGCTAGGGCGAGGGCGTGAGCTGCGCGCCCAGGGCCAGAACGGCCTGGAGGTTGTCCAAAACCGGCAGGCTATTGAGCTCGGGACGCCCGGCGAAGTAGCGCAGCCAGCCCTGCGTCTCCGGGTTCAGCCAGTAAGCCGCCTCTACCGGCACGGCGGCGCAAGTGGCCAAGGCCTCAGCGGTGAGCTTATCGTCGCCGCCGCTCCACACCGCCAGAGACCACCTGCCGGCCGCCGGGCATCCCACCATTTGCCCCGGCGTTGGTGTCGGTGTCGGCGATGGAGTCGCCGTCGGCGTGGGCGACGGCGTCGCCGTGGGCGTAGGCGTCGGCGTGGGCGAGCCGGCGAGCGAGTCGTCGCGGTCGCCGAAGTCCACCGTCCAGAACCAGCCATACAGCGACTGGGGGTTGTAGGCCTGGCCCACGCCGGCCACCTTGAACCCGGCGGTGAGCATCACCTGGTTGTGCCCCGGGGAGTTGCGCCAGGCCTCGAAGGCCTCTTCCGGCGTGTCTTGCCCCCAGGCGATGATCTCCCCCCAGCCGCTGCCTGCGTAGCCAAAGTCCTGGATGCGCTCCCGCGGGTCGCGGCCCAGCGAATCGATGTGTTCGCCCTGGTAGCCGTTCGCTGCCATGTCCTCGCTCATCCACCGGGCAGCGGCGCTGAGCGTGGGCGAGACCTTGAGCGTGGACAGACCGTGGTCCTGCCGGTAGTCGTTGATCAGGCCCAGCAGAGCGGCCTCGTCGTCGTTCAGCGCTGGAGTCAGGCCCCGCGCCTGCGGAAAGCCCATCGCCAGGAGCGATAAGAAGGCTCCCACGGCCAGCGCTGCGGGTAAGGCCAAGCGCAGCGCCCACTTCCAGCGCGGAGTCATCGTCGTCATAGGCAACCGCGCCCAGCGTAGCGCCTTCGGGCCGCCCATTCAACCGCTGTTGTATGCGGCTCACGCGACGTGGGCAGACGTAGGGGCGGCTCTATTCCGCTCGTGGTGAGCCTGTCGAACCACGAGCGGTCGAGGGCCGGATTGTCCTACCGTCCCGGCGAACGCCAGGCGACCCGGCCGCCCACCAGCGTCGCCTCCGGCCGCAGGGCGAGGAGCTCCGCCGCCGAGCAGGCGATGGGGTCACCCGAGAGGATCACAAGATCAGCCAGCCGTCCGGGGCTGATGCTGCCGCGCTCTCCCTCGGCGAAGGAGGAGAAGGCGGCGCCCGTGGTGTACATCGCCAGCGCCTCCTCGACGGCGAGAGCCTCGGCGCCGGGCAGCGGCCGACCGCCCGCGCTGCGACGGACTACGGCGCCGTACAGCCCCGCGATCACGTCGGGCGGCACCACCGGGCAGTCGGAGCCGGCCGCCAGGAGCACGCCGGCTCGCTGTAGCGAGCGCAGGGGATAGAGGAGGCCTTGCTTCTCCGACGGCACCAGACGCAGGTAGCGCTCGCCGGTGTAGTACAGGAAGGACGGCTGGGTGGCGACCAGCACGCCGGCCGCCGCTATCCGCCGCACGAGCGCCGGCGGGCACAGCCCGCAGTGCTCGATGCGATGGCGGTGAGCGCCGCGCCCCGACGGGCGCCCGCCTGGGCGCGGCCGCCCGGCTAGAGCCGCCTCGAAGGCAGCGACGGCGGCGGCCACCGCCCGCTCCTCCACGGCGTGGATGGCGACCTGCCAGCCCCGGCCATGCGCCTCGGCCACCAGGGCCGCCAGCTCAGCCTCCGCGGGATAGATCTCGTCCCCCAGCTCCTTGATGACGATCTTGGCCGCGCCGAGGCTTATCGATTCGCCCCGCCTCCGGCTGAAGCGCTGGCCGTCCTCCAGGTGGTCCATCCCCACCATGGCCGTGACTCGCGGCGCCAGGTGGCCCTCGCGGCGCAGGCGGCCCATCAGCTCCCACTCCGGCGGGCCATTGGTGTGAGTGGCGTCCACCAGCGACGTCACGCCGGCCGCCAGGAAGCGCTCGCTGGCCAGGCGCGCGCCCTGGGCCAGCTCTTCGTACGATAGCGGCGGCACCGCCCGCTCCACGACCTCGTTCATCTCCAGTAGGAGGCCGGTGGGCTCGCCGCTGGAGATATCGCGCTCCAGGTAGCCGCCGGCGGGCTCCTCCGTCGTGATATCGATGCCGCACAGGCGCAGCGCTAGGCTGTTCAGCACGCAGGCATGGCCGCTGCGGTGGATGAGGCGCACGGCATGGTCGGGGGCGGCGGCATCCAGGTCCCAGCGCGTCGGCTGGCGCCCCTCCGCCAGGTCGATCTCGCTGTAGCCGACGGCGCGCACCCAGCGACCGGGCGGCGTCTCCTGGGCGCGGCGGCGGATGGCCGCCTGGATGTCGGCGATGGAGGACACGGCGGCCGGGCTGCAGTCTACCGAGAGCAGGCTGGCGGCGTAGGCCAGCAGGTGGCAGTGGCTGTCGATGAAGCCGGGCAGGACGGCGCGGCCGCCGCAGTCGACGACCTCCGTCCGCGGGCCCACGTGAGACCGCACATCCCCGTCCGAGCCGACGGCCAGGATGCGCTCGCCCTCAACGGCGACGGCTTCGGCCCCCGCCATAGGCGGGGCGTCCATGGTGATGACACGCGCATTGTGGAGGACGAGCGTGGCAGGCAAGAGACTAGTTCACAAAAATGCGACCGCGGCTGGCGGATGTAGCGGAGGCCTTCAGGCCTCCATGGATGGGGCGTGGAAGGCTAAAACCTTCCGCTACATCGGAAACCCGCAGGGATGTTCCAGCTACAGCAGCGTCATCTCCCTCAGGTCCGGCGGCACGATGAGCGGCACCGGCGTCAGGGCCTGTACTTCCTCCGGCGTCCAGCCGGGCACAATCTCCCGCAGTACCAGCCCCTCCGGCGTCACGTCCAGGACGCCGACGTCGGTGATGATCTGGTGCACACAGGTCGGGGCCGTCAGGGGCGACGTGCACTCCCTGACGATTTTCGGCTCCCCCTCTTTGGTGCTGATGGTCATGAGGGCGATGACCCTTTTGGCGCAGAAGGCCAGGTCCTGGCCGCCCCCGAGGCTGCCGATCTGCTTGCCGGGGATGGTGAAGTTGGCCAGGTCTCCCTTCTCCGACACCTGGAGCGCCCCCAGGATGGTGATATCGATGTGGCCGCCGCGGATGATGCAGAGGCTCTCGGCGTGGTCCATGAACGACATGCCCGGCTTCGGCGACACCGGCTGAACGCCGGCGTTGATCAGGTGGATATCGGCCTGGTCCGGGTCGTCGATTATCGCCCCGAAGCCCAGCACCCCGTTCTCGGAGTGGAAGAGGATCTCGATGTCCGGCGGCACGAAGTTGCTGCAGAACGTGGGTATGCCCACGCCCAGGTTGATGATCATGCCCTCCTGGAACTCCTTGGCGGCCCGAATGGCCATGGTCTGCTCGTCCAGTCTCTCTCCTGGCATCGTCCTGCTCCTCCATACCTGCCTGCCGGCATCAGCCAGAGGCTGATCCGCCTCCGGCGGAGGCAGGCGCTACATGGGCTCGTCCCAGGGCCGCGGCTCCTTGGGCCGCACCACCACCCGCTGCACGTAGACGCCGGGGGTCACCACCGCCTCGGGGTCCAGCTCGCCCAGCTCCACCACCTCGTCCACCTCAGCGATGGTCACCCGTGAGGCACCCGCCATGACGGGGTTGAACGTCCGAGCCGTGCCGCGGTAGACCAGGTTGCCGTAGCGGTCGGCCTTGTAGGCCTTGATGAGGGCGAAGTCGCTGGGGAGAGCGTGCTCCAGCAGGTGCTTTCGCCCGTTGAACTCCCGTACCTCTTTCCCCTCCGCGACCACCGTACCCACGCCCACCGGCGTGTAGAAGGCAGCGATGCCGCTCTTGGCCGCACGGATGCGCTCGCAGAGGGTGCCCTGACCCAGGAGCTCCAGCTCCACCTTGCCAGCCAGTACCCCCTGCTCAAAGGGGGTCAGAATGCGCGCCGGGGCCGCAGGAAAGGAGAGGATGCCTTTCTTCACCTGGCCACGCTCTACCAGCAGGCCCGGGTCGTACCAGTCCGACGGCAGCCGCAGGATTACGGCCATCCGGGTGCGCAGGACGTCCAGGAACTGCTGACCCCAGCCGCCGGTGTTGCCGACGATGGTCAGCTCCTTGACCTCCTTGCGGGCTACGGCGGCGATGAGGTAGCTGGGGCACTCCGCCGGCCCGCCGAAGCCGGCGATGAGGACGGTCGAGCCGTCGGCCATGTCGGCCACGGCCTCGTCGAAGCTGCCCACGATCTTGTTTATCATCGGCTCCGGCCTCCCAGAAGCAATCCTACTGCTGACGGGCAGGTAAGGCACCCCTAGGATGGGGGGAAAGCTTTGACCTGTCAAGGAAGGTTATACTAAAAGGGCCAAGGGTTAGGGGTCAAGGGACTTTAGAGTAGAGAGGAACCGCGCCGTGGACAAGAAGATCACCTTCGAAGAGGCCATTGAGCGAGCCAAACGCATGTCCGAGCGCTACGTCGAGCGGGGGCCCTACCGCTTCTTCCCCCAGCAGGAGATCGTCGAGGAGGTACAGCGGGGGCTGGCCAAGAACCTGGTGGAGCACGGCCGCCTGTTCTGCCCTTGAATGACCCTCAGCGGCGATCCCGTGGAGGATCGCAAGAAGATCTGCCCCTGTGAACGACATCACGAGGACATCGCCCGCGACGGCTTCTGCATATGAATGTTCTTCGTGAGCGAGGAGTTTCTTCGCCACTACGAGGAGACGGGGGAGATCACTCCCAGCACCCTGGGCGAGGTCGCTCCCCTGGGCCAGAGCCTCTTCCCCGCCGAAGCCGACGCCCAGCGCCTGCCCAAGAGCAAGCGGGGGCCCGTTAAGAACCGATAATAGCCGGAACCGCTCGTCCTGAGCCTGTCGAAGGACGAGGCCTGGCGCTCATGGTTCGACGGGCTCCCGCCAGAGGCGGGCAGGCACCATGAGCGGTTGGGCGCCCGAACACAAAGAGGCCCCGCCTGAGGCGGGGCCTCTCTTCTTCGTAGCTTGGCGTCTAGTCGGCGGACGGAAGGACCTTGGGCTGGAGCAGCTTCATGGCGACGCCACAGCAGTGGACGTCGCCCTCCCCCGGCTTGATACAGAGGACCTCCGTGCCGCAGACCTCACACTGAAACCGCTTCCCTAGCTGACTGGCCATCCTCCACCTCGGTCACTGCTTCAGTTGCATCGGCTCACCGCAGCAGGAGAGGGACCCTTGTCCACCCTTGGTGACGATCATCTCCGTGCCACACTTGTTACACTGATATCGCTTTCCTGTTTGGTTCGCCACCGCTCTCACCCTCCATCGGGCGGCTGGGCGCGCTCCCACATACGTGATCCCCACCCCCAGCGACCTAAAGTCTAGCGCGATCGAAGATAGCAGTCAATCCTTGTGGGAGTCAGGGTACCGGTCATATCTATGAGGTGGAAATCGCGTCACGCAACCCGTCGCAGCCCTCGCCAGGGCCGCTTCCATCGCAGCCGCAGCAGGCCGCGCACGTCCTCCCACACCGTTCTCGGCACGTTCACTCGACTATCGGGGTCTTCCAGCCAGCGCACCGGCACCTCTTTGAGGCGATAGCCCGCCTTTTCCGCCAGGATCAGCAGCTCCGTATCGAAGAACCACTCATTGTTCTCGATGAGGGGCACCAGATTCTGCACCGCCCGCCGGCTGGCGGCCTTGAAGCCGCACTGGGCGTCCGAGAAGCGGGTGAAGAACAGCCCCTTGATCATCACGTTGTACCCGCGGGAGATCGCCTCCCGCCGCAGGGAGCGGCGGATGTTCGCTCCCCGCGCCAGGCGGCTACCGGTGGCAACGTCGTAGCCCTCGCTGGCTATAGACTCGATGAGGGGAGGGAACGCCGCCAGGTCAGTGGAAAGGTCTACGTCCATATAGCACACGATGTCCGCCGGGCTGTCGAGCCAGGCCGCCCGCAGCGCCCGCCCCCGCCCCTTCTGCGGGACGTGGAGACAGGCCACGTCCGTGTGCTCCTCCGCCAGTCTCTGCGCCACCGCCAGCGTCCCGTCGGTGGAGGCGTTGTCGGCGACGACGATGCGGTACTGGTGGGCGAACCCCTCCGCCAGGAACTTGCGCAGCGTAGCCACGCTGTCCGTCAGGACGTGCTCTTCGTTGTAGACCGGGATGACGATGTCGACGGAGGCCATACCCTCGATCCTCAAGAATCGCAATGTAGGGGAGGCCTTTAGGCCTCCAGCGGGCGACCTAAAGGTCGCCCCTACATCGCATGTCCTATTCCAGGCATCTGCCAGCCAGAGATCTTTCTGAGCAGAAGCCTTGCTCCCTAGTGCTTGAAATGACGGATGCCGGTGAACACCATCGCCACGCCGTGGGCGTCCGCCGCCGCGATCGTGGCCTCGTCGCGGATGGAGCCGCCGGGCTGGATGATGGCTGTGACGCCGCCTTCGGCCGCCATCTCCACGCCATCAGGGAACGGGAAGAAGGCGTCCGAGCCCAGGACCGCTCCTCGCGCCCGCTCCTCGGCGCGACGCAGGGCCAGGTGGACGCTGGTCACCCGGTTGGGCTGGCCGGCGCCCATGCCCAGCAGCGCGCGATCCTTGGCCAACACGATGGCGTTGGACTTCACGTGCTTCGCCACCCGCCAAGCGAAACGGAGGTCGGCCACCTCCTCTTCGCTGGGAGCCCGTTTGGTCACCACCTTCAGCTCAATCGAGTCGTCGGCGTAGGCGTCCGGCTCCTGGGCCAAGAAGCCACCGGAGATGCGGCGGTAGTCGAGGGCGGTGGCGCAACCGATGGCCGCTTTCGGGTCGACGCGCAGGATGCGCAGGTCCTGCTTCTTGCGCAGAATGGCCAGCGCCTCCTCGGCGAACGCGGGCGCCACCACGATCTCGTAGAAGGTCTTGGCCATCTCTGCTGCCACCGCCGCCGTCAGCTCGCGGTTCACGGCGACGATGCCGCCGAAGGCGGAGACGGGGTCGCCGGCGAGGGCGCGGCGATAGGCCTCGGTCAGGTCGTCGTGGGATGCCAGGCCGCAGGGATTGGTGTGCTTCACGACCACGGCCGTGGGCGATGCGAAGTCCAGCGCCGCCCGCCAGGCCGCCTCCGCATCCAGGAAGTTGTTGTAGGAGAGCTCCTTGCCGTGAAGCTGCTCCGCGGCGGCAATGCCCCAGGGCTGTCCGCCCCAGAGCACGCTCTCCTCCCGATAGACAGCCGCCTTCTGGTGGGGGTTCTCGCCGTAGCGCAGACTGAACAGCTTGCGCAGGGGCAGCGTCATCTCTTCGGGGAAAGCCTCGGCGTCGGCCCGCAGGTACTGGGCGATGGCCGTATCGTAAGAGGCCACGTGCTGAAACGCCTTGAGAGCGAGGCGGCGGCGCTCGTCCAGCGACACCTGCCCCGAGCGCAGGAGCTCCAGCGCCCGCGGGTAGTCGGCGGGGTCGACCAGCACCAGGACGTGGGGGAAGTTCTTGGCGGCGGCGCGGATCATCGTCGGCCCGCCGATGTCGATGTTCTCCAGCGCCTCCTCCAGGCTCACGCCCTCGCGGACGACCGTCTGGACGAAGGGATAGAGGTTCACCGCCACCAGATCGATGGCGCCGATGCCGCTGCGGGCCAGCTCTTCCATGTGCGCGGGCCGGTCGCGGCGGGCCAGAATGCCGCCGTGCACCGCCGGGTGAAGCGTCTTCACCCGCCCGTCCAGGATCGCCGGGAAACCGGTGATATCGGAGACGCTGCCCACCGCCACGCCGGCCTCGTCCAGAGCTTTGTGGGTGCCGCCGGTGCTGTACACCTCGAACTTCAGCTCCGCCAGGCCACGGGCCAATTCCACCACACCCGCCTTGTTGGAAACGCTGATGATGGCCTTCACTGCTGGAACTCCTCTTCTTCCTCTTCGAACTGTTCCGCTACCTCCCGCACTACCTGGCCGCTGCCGCCGCAGAGGGGGCAGGTCACCAGGTCGGCGTCGACCTGCTCGATGCCCTGATACTCCATGAACTTGTCGCCTTCCGTCCAGACGTAGGTGCGATTGAGGTCGTAGTCGTCGATGCGGAAGGGGCGCTGGGTGCGGCCCTCCTCATCGATGTAGCCCAGGTCGCCGGAGCCCGCCAGATGGTCCTGGAAGAACAGGCGCAGGGCCTCGCGCGCGTTCTCGGCCTCGATGTCCTCCTCCCACTCCGTCTCGTCGCCCTGCGGCACGCGCGCCTCGTCACCCGACGCACCGAGCGCGCGGGCCAGGCCGCCGCGCGGGCCCCGCACCGTCCTCTCTACGTAGTACACCCGGAAGTTAGCCATGGCAGGAGTCCTATTCGATTATCACTCTCTTCTCCCCCGTCCCCCGCACCACTTCCCCCACCACCAGCGCCTCCGCCACCTGAGCCCGCACTGCCTCCACGTCCGAGGGGTCGCAGACCAGCACCATCCCCAGGCCCACGTTGAACGCGCGGTACATCTCGTCCTCTGGGATATTACCGCGCTCCTGGATGAGGCGGAAGATGGGCGGCACCGGCCACGAATCCTCGTGCAGGCGGGCGGCGAGCGTCTCCGACAGGATGCGGGGCAGGTTGCCCGGCAGGCCGCCGCCGGTGATATGGGCGATGCCTTTCAACCGGCCCAGGATAGGCTTCAGGTCATTGTAGTAGCAGCGGTGCACCGCCAGCAGGGCGTCGCCCAGGCTGCCGCCCAGCTCCGAGTAGGTGCGCTCCAGCCGCGCCCGCTCCTCGCCGGCGTCGCCGCCGATGCCCACACCCAAGACCTTTCGCGCCAGCGTATAGCCGTTGGTGTGCAGCCCGCTGGAGGGCAGGCCCAACAACGCATCGCCGGCGCGGATGGACGCCCCGTCGATGATGGCGTCGCGCTCGACGACGCCCACGATGAAGCCCACCAGGTCGAAATCGCCCGGGCCGTAGACATCGGGCAGGTCGGCTGTCTCGCCGCCCAGAAGGGCGCAGCCGGACGCGAGGCAGGCCTCCGCTACACCCTGCACGATGGCCGCTCGCTCGTCGTCAGACAGCGAGCCGCTGGCGATGTAGTCCAGGAAGAAGAGGGGCTCGGCGCCGGCGCAGAGGATGTCGTTCACGCAGTGGTTCACCAGGTCCGCGCCCACGCCCTGGTAGCGCCCCATCAGGGCGGCCAGCTTGAGCTTGGTGCCCACGCCGTCGGCGCTGGCCACCAGCACCGCATCTCGGTGCCCAGACAGACGGAACAGCCCGCCGAAGGGGCCCACGTCGGCCAGCACCTCCGGCCGGCGAGTAGCGCGGGCCAGGGCGCCGATGCGCTCCACCAGGCGAGCGGCGGCGTCCACGTCCACGCCCGCCTGGGCGTAGGTCATGCCCTTAGGGGCCTTTTCTTCAGCCATTGAAGGGAATTACACCACCCCAGCCTCAGCCTGAGGCTGATCGGCCTCCGGCCGATGAAGGCTGGAGGCATGAGGAAACCAGTCCATGCCCCAGCCTTATGATCATAAACAGAATAGTTCGACATTGCCCGGTAAGAGGCCTCGAATGGGACGTGAGATGTAGGGGCGACCTTTAGGTCGCCCGCGGGAGGCCTGAAGGCCTCCCCTACATTCCGAGGGTTGGACATGCATATGTCGGTTTGAGCGGCCGGCCTCCAGGGCTCTACCTCATCCTTGAACTCGACCTTTCTCGGAAGGACGGCTCAGGATGAGCGGAACGTCAGAACTAGTGGCGGTCTTCTTCCCAGGTCCAGGCGACGCCCACCGGCTCCGGCTTCTCACCGGGCTGCGCCGGCCGCCGCTCGAACACCAGCTTATCCATCTGGAGCTGGACGGCCATCGGGTATTCGCCGGTGAAGCAAGCCGTGCAGAAGCTATCGCGCGGCTGGCCCACGGCCCGCAGCAGCCCCTCGATGCTCAGATAGCCCAGGCTGTCAGCGCCGATGTGTTGCCGGATCTCTTCCACCGACTTGTGGCCGGCGATGAGCTCCCACTTGCTGGCCATGTCGATGCCGAAGAAGCAGGGATGGCGGATGGGAGGCGCCGTGATGCGCATATGCACCTCGCGGGCGCCCGCCTTGAGCAGCATCTCCACCACCCGCGGCGTCGTCGTGCCCCGCACGATGGAGTCGTCCACCACCACCAGCCGCTTGCCGGCCAGCACCTCGCGCAGGGGGTTGAACTTCAGGTAGACGCCCACGTCCCGCAGGCGCTGGTCGGGCTGGATGAAGGTGCGACCGACGTAGCGGTTCTTCACCAGCCCCTCGGCGTAGGGGATGCCGGACTCGCGGGCGTAGCCGGTGGCGGCGGCGATGGCCGAGTCAGGCACACCGATAACCAGGTCGGCCTCCACCGGGTGCTCCCGCGCCAGCTCGGCCCCCATGGCCATGCGCACCGGGTAGAGCAGCTTCCCCCGCAGGACACTGTCCGGACGGGCGAAGTAGATGTACTCGAAGATGCAGAGGCCGCCACGCTGTTGCTGCACCGGCCTGTAGGAGCTCACGCCGCTCTCATCGATGTACAGCGCCTCGCCGGGCTCCACCTCTCGCTCGAAGGTGGCGCCCAGGTGATCGAGGGCGCAGGTCTCGGAGGCCACCACCCAGCCGTGGTTGAGGGAGCCCAGA
>Ga0315275_10006488_pt1 | contig 11201 bp, 12 predicted proteins | sample YL17G03_0_MG_FD_205557 | JGI IMG/M metagenome (GOLD analysis project Ga0315275, IMG submission 205557) | Sediment microbial communities from Yellowstone Lake, YNP, Wyoming, USA - YL17G03_0 | ecosystem: Environmental > Aquatic > Freshwater > Lake > Sediment | place: USA: Wyoming | collected...
TAGATATAAAGGGACTGACGGGTAAGAAAAAACAGGTTCCACAGATAATAAAGGAACCGTTCTATAAGGTATTAGAGGTATTAAAAAAGGTAAATAGTATGGATGAATACGAAACTGCAAAGTCCGAGATTTGGAATATCTGTAACGAATATTACAAGAAGATAAAGAACAAACAATGGGATAGTATGGAGCAACTAGCGTATAATGTTAGACTCAGTAGAGCAGTAGACCAGTATGCGGTGAATGCCCAACACGTTAAAGTGGCAAAAATGCTTCAGGAAATGGGACAAGAAGTGCGTGGGGGAGATAACGTAGAATTCATCAAAGCAACAACTGAAGAGGGGGTAATGCCATTATTAGGGGCAAATCCAGAATTTGTTGATATAGATAACTATCTTGCAGAACTAGGAACAACAATGATACAACTGCTTGACCCCATGGATATATCATGGGAAGAAATAGAAGGCGTGACGACATTGGATATGTTTACTGGAAAAACGTCGTCACGGATTCTTAGAGAGAAACGTTTAAATACATAAATGTAACATTATTGGTGAGGTTAAGTTATGAGCGAGGAAAAAAAGGTAGCAGTTTTTACTGCACTGGCTGATTTGCCTAGAAGCTATGGGTTAGTACCAGTTATATTAAATCAATTAGATCAACTAGTTCAAGGTGGATGGAAGGTAGATTTATATACACAAGCCCCCTTCAATAAAAATCATCCAGATGCTAAATTGATTCCTATGTCAGTTAATCTTTGTCCAGATGTGCCCTTTGTACATATTTATGACTATACTCCCGGGACTCCTGCACAGACGTTTCCAGTAGATGGAGTGGGTGAGAACGGGGAACCTAATAAAACCAACTATGTAAAACAAGTAAAGCTATTAGAGGATGCCCTAGAACCAAAACTGTCCAAATATGGTGTTATTATAACTCATGACATTATATTCCAAGGATGGTTTGTAACACATAATCAGGCTATTAGAAATATAGCAGCAAATAATCCAGATATTAAATGGATTCATTGGGTTCATAGTGGACCATCTGCACGCCCTTCATCATTAGATTTTCCATCTTCTCTTAGATTTACCCCATTTCCTAACTCTGTTATAGTCTGCCCAAATAAGACTATGGGACCAAAATTTGCAGAAATGTACAATATGCCTATAAATTCTATAAAGACAGTCTATCACACATTCGATCCCATAAAGTTCTGGGACATGCATCCATGGAGTGTATCGATGATTAAGAGATATAAACTTCTCGATTGTGATGCTTTGGCTGTATGGGCTACTAGAATAGATCATCTAGAGGGTAAGGGCATGTTCCATGGAATACATCTCTTAGGACAATTAAATAAATTGGGGAATGTCAAAATGTTATTCCTCAACAGTTGGAGCAACCATGAAGGTGCAAAACACAACATACGAAGATTAAGAGAGGAAGCTGAAAAGTGGAGTGTGCCAAAAGGTAATCTATTATTCAGTAGTGAAATGGGAACGGAATATGAATTAGGTGTACCTAAGCAAGTTGTAAGAGATTTAGGTATGATAGGTGATATGTTTATATTTCCATCACAGTCGGAAACATTCAGTCTTAGTATGGTTGAAATGGCTGCTATGAAGAACATGCTCATGCTTAACGAAGATTTGAAAGTACTTCCTGAATTATGTGGAGATAGGGCAGATTATTTCAAGGCAAGTTCCGAATGGGGAGGAATGAGAGATACTACGGACTATAAACCAAGCGCGGAACAATATTGGATGGATAAGGCACATGAATTCTGGAAGACGTTTAATGAATATAAACCCCTCCAGCAACATAGACACGTTTTGAAATATTATAATAATGAGTGGGTGTTTAAGAATCAGTTAGAACCGTTATTGAAAGGAGAATGGTAAATATGAAGATAGAATATCACAAATGTGATCGTTGTGGGAAACTAGTAGAGATACACGAAGGGGGTTATCTTCACAATATTAGTTTAGATGATACTGAATATGAAATATGTGAAGATTGTTTTTCATCAATGTTCTTATCCATGACATCATATAATAAAGAAGTAGATGAGTTTTTAGAGAAAAAGTTAAGTGAGAGTGAATAAACATGCCAGACTATGAAGTAATAGCATCAGCAACTAAATATGTTCCATTCTGTATATTGACAGTGAAAGATAAGGATGGTAAAACGGATTATATCGCTGTCAAGGAATGGGTCAAGGATAATGGACTCCCTCTCGTGGGGAAGAAAGTCCATATAGAAACAACTAATAGGGAGATAATTCCATCGGATATACAAATACCGGTTGAATACCCAGATGAACCACAAGTAGGGTAAACCATGCCAGAAAAGATTTCTTTTGTCATACCCTATATCCATGAATATCCTGCGATTTGCCATACTGTGTTCAGTATACAGGCGGAAATGCAAGATTCACCATACAATTGGGATATTATAGCCGTGGAGAATGGTACTGTAGATGAAAATACGAATCGTTGGTTTACCGAAGGCGGACCACGCCCCCCTGTTTTTAGAGATGAGTTGGGGAGAAGAATCAAGTATTTATTTGACCCCATCCAATGCGGACCTCATGCGCGAAATACAGGAGCTAGGGCTTCTGACGCTGATTACGTTATGTTTATGGATGCTCATACTGGTCTTGGGAAGAATAGTGTGTCCCCTCTGGTTGAGTTTTTAAAAGATACCCCAAATGCTGGATTGGTGTCAGGACTAACAAGTTGGAGTACGTATTGGTATGATAGGTTAGGTTCATACTATGAACTATTCCTTTTGCCAAAACAACAGGCAACTCACAACGGTGGGCGCACTCTTGATGTAGCAATGCACGGACACTATATGAGTGCTGGTCACTTGTCTGATAGGTATCCAGAACAATATCAGAAAAAACTTCCCATACGCGTGGTGATGGGTAGTCAAGCATATACCATGTATCGCAAGAAAGATTTCTTGGATATTGGTGGGTATTGTGATGCCGCTCGATTTTACCCCCATCCAGAAGGATATATGCCACTGAAGCTACAAATGGCTGGGAAAGAAGCATATGTACATCTTGGTTCTTATCATTTCCATAGTATGTTTCCAAGAAAATATAAAGTATCTGAAGTAGAAGCAAACACAAAGATTCAAGAACATGGTGGGTATAGTTGGCAGGAACACGGACGCATGAATATCTATAAAATAGCTTATATACTCGGTGAAGAAAAATGGGCAAAGATATGCAGAAAGTCTATAGCCGAAGAGAGTGGTGAACATCCCGGAGAGGATAAATTGCTTGAATTAGCTATAGAACAAGCAAAACCAATACGTGAGGAGTTAGCTCCCAAGTTCAAATATACATTAGAAGAAGTCCTCACTAGTGCACGCAAAGAGAAGTTGCCCGGAATGGAGAACTGGTTCGACCCTATCGGACCAGACCCATTGGCGGCATAAAGTTTAAATAGTTAGATTGATAGTATAAAGGAGAGAAGAATATGCAGATAGTTGGAACTTTTAACATGACGAAAGGGGAATGGATGATTCCCCATATGGAACACGATACAAAGGCAGATGGTTGGCTTGGGTTTTATTTTGAAGAGTTTATTATGGATTGGTCAATCCTACCAAGAGGTGCAAAGGGGAAACTCTATTTTGAGTCTCAACATGCTGATATACCCGGAACTCCTCCAGTAAAAGAAGGTGGGGAAGTTAGATTGGCTTATCAGTATGAGCCATGGCATATGATACCTGTTCCTGATTCTAATGTTAAAACTTATCAGAAGTTTGGTGCTAGATGGCAAATGTATGAATCCAATTGGTTCGATATGCCAACTACTCCGGGTCTTGCATGTGTATGGATGGAGGGAAAACCATATCCGGACAGAAACATTACTTTAGCACTTATTACATTAGTAGTTGCCATCGATATTCCAGAGGAGATGCTTAATAAGAAAATATTCGTACCAGAAACTCCAGAGTCTAAACCCACGATATTTGAACCAGTTCCGACAACATTTGGTTGATAAACATGGATAAGGAACACGAGATTTGGGATTTACCCGGACATGTAGATTTCCTTATTAACAATGTTTGGGGAAAGCCCGGAACAAATAGAGGCAGACATCGAGAAGTATTACGTCTTACAGCTAATTATGTTACTACCGATGAAGTATTAGACGCAGGGTGTGGTATGGGGCATTTTTATCCAGTATTAATGGAATCTCGTCCCAATGTGAAATACTGGGGATTTGACAATAGCAATGAGATGATCAAGAAGGCAAAAGAATTTTTTCCACATATGGATGGCAATTTTGGTAACGGCGACCTTTATAATATGGATAAGTTTGGAGTATATCAGACCGTAGTTTGTATTGATATTTTAATACATCTTCCAGACATAGTAACCCCCATAAAGGAAATGTGGAAGCATACTGGTAAAGAACTTATCATAGTGACTAGAGTAGGAGAACCATTTGTAGGAAAATATGGTAACACGGGTGCATTCAATTTCCCACCGGATAAGAAACTTATTAGCCGTTCTGATAGCAGGGAAGACCTTTTAAAAATATTCAATGAACTTGATGGCGTAGGAACCATAGATGAGAAAATCTATGATGATAGGTCTACTATATTTAGAATGTCTAGGAAGTAAATAAATGGTAGAATACGAACCAGAGTTTATTATAGATAAGTATAGTGAACTTTATAGACTCATAGTTAGTATAGGTGGCAGTGCTAGTTGTGAACTTCCAATAATCTTTGGTTCAGTTATAGCTTTACAAGCTAAAAAAATAATTGATCTTGGTGTATCTTATGAAGCCGGCACATCTTCTATTCTTCTTTTAGCATCCAAACTAACAAATGGTCATGTGTGGAGTGTTGATATAAACGACTCTGATATAGCAAGAGATAAAATCAATAGATTAGGATTATCTGATAATTGGACTTATACTGTTATGAATGATTTAGACTATATCAAAACATGGGATAACGGACTTATAGATTTTATTATGATAGATACGTCCCATACTTATGATCAAACGATAGCTGAACTTAATGAATATTCAAAAATAGTAAGAGTTGGCGGGAATATATTTCTTCATGATTCTGCTAAAGGATATGGATTTGGGGATCAAGTATATGGTGTTTATGAGGCAGTAGAAAACTTCGTAAATAATAATTGGGAACGTGTGTATTATACTACTAAAAACGGATTAACTAAATTGACGAGGTTATCTGATGGCTAATATCATGTTTTTATCTAATAACTATTTTGATTATACCGATTTGACCTGTTGGGAGAGTTGGGTCAAAGAGTTAATGAAAACAAACCATCTAGAGTTTTGGGGATATGATTTTCCAGAATATGAAGATTTTTTAACACTTGAACAAATAATCAAACGTAGGTTTGGTGATATTAAACCAGATTATATATTTCAATTCCAACAGGCAGGAAAAATGTTAGGAGTACAAAATGTAGATATTCCAAAAATATTTATTTTCAGTGAAGGAGACTTCATGTATGATGCCGCTGGATGGGCTGATTATTGGAACGAACGAAAGTTTGATTTAATAATAGTAAGAGTGTGGTCCTCTCAATCATATAAATGGAGAATACAACTCAAAAATGCTGGATATGAATTGCCTCCAAACATGAATAATAATTTTCTTGAATATGATCCAGTAGTTAAAATGACAGAAAAAACAAACTGTCCAGTGCTTCCTCTTCCTCATTGTATAGACCCTACTATGTTTAAAGACTATGGTTTGCCAAAGAAATATGATGTATGTATGATTGGGCGAAGAACACACCACTATCCAGTTCGTATAAGGGGTATAGAAATAATTGAAAGTGAAGAATATAAAAACAAATATAATAGTTTATTTTCCGTTGGATTAGGATATAGAATTGGATGGATGGGAACTCCAGAAAGAGACGAAATGCGAACTATGGGTCATTATTGGGGAGATGAATATGCCCAAAAACTCAATGAATCTAGAATATCCATTACTGATGGTTCAGTTTTAAATATAGCAGTACCTAAATATTTTGAGGTTCCAGCTTGTAATAGTGTACTCATGGCACCATATCCAGATAATTACGAACGTCTTCATTTTGAGGATGGAGTTAATATGGTAAATGTTAATACAGATAACTTGAAAGATAAATTAAACTATTATTTAGAAAATGAATCTGAATGTAAAAAAGTAGCACGAAATGGAATGGAAATGATTAATAAGTATCATACAGCAGAAGTTAGAATGAAAGAGTTATATAAAATAATGGAGGAATATCTGTGAAAGGAAATCCATTTATATCTGATAAGTTCTTATTGAACTATACTATAGACGAAATCAAGCAACTACTTGATGATTATTGGTGGAAACTTCCTCCAACTACTGTAGAAATAGACCCCACAAATCTATGCAACAATGCATGTATTTGGTGTATGTATCATGATTTTAGAGAAATAGTTCCAGAAAGTATTACATTAGACGAAATGAAGAGTATTATTAAGCAACTTTCTGAGTTTGGTGTTAGGTCTATTACATTTACTGGTGGTGGTGAACCATTATGCAACAAGGATGTGTTTCCACAGGCATTCCATTTAGCTAAAGCTGCTGGTTTACAGGTTGGACTTGTAACGAATGGTATGTTTTTAGGAGATTATGTTAAAGATATAGCTGAAACGTGTAGGTTTGTAAGGGTCAGCTTAGACGCTGGAACAGCAAAAACGCATGCATATCTCCATGGTGTACCGGAACATATTTTTAATGACGTACTAAAAAATATTCAACTACTTGTTGGCAAAGTAGATACAGGGTTGGCATTTTTGGTACATCCAGATAACTACACAGAAGTAGAGAAATTTTGTAAGATTGGTGCAAGTTTAGGCGTATCATATGTTGAAGTTCGTCCAGTTCTGATGCCCGGGTTGACACTCAGTAATAAAATTGTTGATTCAGTTATGGAACAGTTACAGAGATGCAGAGAAAGAAATAAAAACTTGAAGGTATTTTGTAGACTCGAAAGATTCGAGGAAGTCGGTACAAAAACGCAACCATTTTCTATATGTTTGGGAACTCCATTGGTTGGGGTAATTAGCGCAGATATGAACGTGTCACTATGTTGTCAATGGAGGGGGGTATCTGAGTATAACTTTGGAAATCTCAAAGAACAAAGTTTCAAGGATATTTGGTATGGTGAAAAACGTAGGAAGATAGTTGAATCTATAGACGTTAGTAAATGTACTCCTTGTAGATATAGAGGATATAATAGATTATTAGAAAACCTTAAGTGTGCGGAACACATAGAGTTTCTGTAGGTGTATTTATGAGCGATACTTTTTATGATTATGCTAGGTTTGATGACCAGAAAGTAATAGAAATAATGAGTGGTTGGGATGGATTAGGTGGTTATCACGGTCTGCTCGTAGCTAAAATGGGCATGCTTACAATGGGTGATAGCCTTTTAGATGTTGGATGTGGGTTGGCTCACCTATATGAAGCAATAAATAGAATCAGAAATACACCAATTCCTAAATATGTTGGAGTTGATATAGATGAACGTGTTCTTAAAGAAGTCACAGCACGATATCCACAATTAACGTTTATGAATAAAAATGTCTATGATTTATCTGGACTTGAGATTTTTGATACGGTAGCATCTGTTGGTTTATATCGGTATGCTCCGGCTAAAGTGGATAGTCTGATGCAGATGTTAGCCCACACAAAGTATTGTTTTCTTACTTGTTATTATGTAGAACCTCCAGAGCGTGGGAAGATACTTGATGTATTCCGTGTACCCGGATGGGCGCATGAGTTTGTTACACACGACATAGATGATAAACTTGAGATACTTAGAATGTGGAATTTGGGGACTATGAAGATATGAACATACAAGTAATTTGTGATGGAGATGGTTCAAGCGCAACTACAACTATGTATGGTGTTGCAAAATATTCTAAACATAACCTCCAGATATTACAATGGTATCCTGATGTATCTAAAAAGCCAGATATGATATATTTACATTATGGTACATTAGTTAATACTATGGAAGATTTAGTCAAATCACATCCAGAAATTAAATGGGGGGTTGGAGTTGTTGGTCAGTTAAATATGTTTAGAATGTACGAAAATCTTTATGTACCAAAGATACAATATGTTCCCGCTATGAAACTTATGGATGGAATAATAGCATTAGGAGAAAAATATAAACAAAATATATTAGCTTTTAATGATTCTATTCCAGTATATGAGTTTGAAGTTGGGGTAGATAATGGTATGTTTTCCAGACAACCACCTCAGAAATATTTCTCTATAGGAATGGCAGAAATATTTAACTATCCACTTGTTGATGATTGTCTTCGTAGATTTTTACATTACCCATTCCCCCACAAAATGTCGTGTGGTGGAACTGGAACAGATAGATTATTTCATGAAATGCCTAATTTTTATAGAGATATATCAGTATTCATAGATAATGTTTGCGATCCACGCCCGGGAGGACTTATGTTTTTGGAAGCCGGTGCAGTTGGTAGACCAGTTCTATGTATGAAAAGTGGGATATTGGCAAAATGGTTTCCAGATGAATGGTTAGCTAGGGATGATAATGATATGATAGATAAAATACATTCTCTAGAAGATAGGAATACCTACGAAAAAGCAGTTAATCAATGGTGTAATATAGCTAAATCTAGAGATTATTCAATAGTAGCAAAAGAATTTGACTATGCTTTTGATAAGATATTAGGAAGTTAGAAAAAGGTTTTAAAAAGTGGAGAAAAACTCTAAAAAGGTTTTTTAAAGATAATAAGCCTTATATGGTAATGTAGACTATTATTCTATAGATTAAATATGTCGTCCATCAATGTAGATGAAACAGTGCCAATAGAAGAGACGGAAACACTTGTTATAGAGAAGAAAATCTCTGATGCTATTAAAAAAGCAGCAGATGGAGAAGGTATAGAAGTTGAAGCACTGCTGAGTGATGTTTTTGGTGATGGATTCTATGTTGCAACACAAGATATTGGAGAAACAGTAGTTACATTAAAATATGTTGATCCTTGGTCGGAAACCGATAAGACAGTACAACCTAAAAGTTCAGATGGGGAAGAAACGCCAGCAACGTTGAAAACATATCGTAGACTTAGAGACGAATTCCCACCCGTAACAGCTGGTATAGAATATTCTAAATCATTTACAGCTGGTGGTGGATTTGAAGTTGACATCGAAGACCCAGACAATGAACATCAACAGGAAACAAAGAAAATAATCAATGAACTTAATCGCAATCTTTATCAAGACGAAGTAACTCGTGGATTAGATGCTATTTTAGATATTCTTATAGACGAAGCCTTTACTGTTGGGTGTTCTGCGGCTGAGATAGTTTATGATAAATTTAAAACAGAACCACCAGATGTCACTGAATATTTGACTCCATCATCAGAAGAGGATGTAGCAAATGGTACACCAGTTTATGTTTCTAATGATCTAACTAAAGAAGAATGGAAAGAACTTGGTGGAATAGTACAACTAAAAATGGTAGATGATGCTGTTCAACGTATGAAACCGTATCGCCATCCAACTACATATAAAATCGAATATTGGACTGTTGACGAAGAAACTATTATGAAAGAGAATGAAAAGAGAAGCAAAGAGAGTCTCGAACTTAAAGAAGTCCCTATTCTTCTTCCATGGCAAGTTCTTTGGCTTAGTTGGGATAGACGTGGTTCCAATGTTAAGGGCAATTCTCTTATTAGACCAGTAGCTAAAACAGCGGTTCTTCTGGAAGAAATATATAGAGCCATAGGAATTTCACAGAAAAAATGGGCTGACAAGAAATATTTCTTCATACTTGGGAGTGACAAAACTGGTAGGTCTTGGGCACCACCAAAAGTTACAAACTTCCTCCGCGATGTAAAGAAAATGACAACGGAAGGTGGAACTGGTATCGCTGTACCTTCTGGATTTGACATCAAAGATATAGGTGGAGAACTATATGAGGGAGATGCTATCATTAATCATTTGATTTCAATGATTTGTGCTGGCATGCGTTATCCACAAGATTTCTTATCTCCCGGCAAAACACAGGCAAGTGATACGCCGTGGTTGGCTTGGATTGTTACATATGCAAGTCATCAAAAACTTCTTAGACGAGCCATTGAACATCAGTTGTGGGAGAGACATCTATATACCGTATTTGGTGGAACTACTATTCGTGTATCTAGACAAGGACAAAAACTAGAGAATCAACCACTAATTCCTATATATGTTCCCAAGATGTCTTGGAAGAGTGAAGGAAAGTGGCATATTAAACAGAAGATTGAGGAATTAACAAAGATTCTCAATGTTGCCAATCCAGTTAGTCCAGAACTAAAACTTGAAGTAGAGAGTGATATAGCAGTTACTCTTGGTTATAGTGAACTCAGTCTAGAAAATGCTAGAGATATTTTAAAGATGAGGCAAAAAATCAACGTTATAGAAGCTGAAGCAGATCAAACCAAAGCGGAAATACTTAAAGAAGTAATGGAAAAAGCTTTAAAGGACAAAGAATTCAAGGACAGCATCGTACCTATAATACAAGGCACTTCACAGAAACCAGATGTAGCTCCACCACCCGCAGTTGGCGGCAATCCAAAACGTCCTCTTCCAGTTCCTCTTAAGAGATTAGCTGGTGGAGTTAGTAGATTCAATAAGGATACGGCACAACCCAATGCTAAAGAAATGGCTAAGTCTCCCGGAGATACCAGACAACCAAAACCAAATACTGGTACAATAAAAACTCAGGAAAGTGAGGAAGGGGAAGAAACAATCCAATTTGAATCATATGATGAATTAATAAGAACTAGTTTAAAGATGAGTGAGCATAATAGTAAGATAGAATTGTATGGAAAGATGATGAAAATGTTAGACAATATGATAGGAGATGAGGATTGATGGTGAACTTTTATACAAATCCAGAATGTACTGAACTTCTTCAGGAACTACGATTCGATGATAGTTACATTGAAGACATCTATGGTGGTATGCTACAGAATGTTGTGGAAGTTGGAACCGTTGTTACCAAAGACATTTACATAAAGAATTCCGATGCTGATATGGTCGTTGTGCAGGGAATAGAAATAGATTCACCATTCATAACAGCCGTGGTAGAGAATCCCCGACTTTCTAATGGTGAAATTTCCAAGGTTACTACG
>Ga0315275_10006490_pt1 | contig 11201 bp, 10 predicted proteins | sample YL17G03_0_MG_FD_205557 | JGI IMG/M metagenome (GOLD analysis project Ga0315275, IMG submission 205557) | Sediment microbial communities from Yellowstone Lake, YNP, Wyoming, USA - YL17G03_0 | ecosystem: Environmental > Aquatic > Freshwater > Lake > Sediment | place: USA: Wyoming | collected...
AAAAGAATAGCGCTTGTGTTGGGTGAAGAAGATAGTTCTACAAGTCGGGACCGAGAAACTGGCTTCACAGAGCGATTGCAGGACCGCAGTCATGAATTATGGGCAAGAACAAGAGGAGATTACAGCTATGAATCCGGTTATGAGGCGGCAAAAGAAATACTTGGGAAAAACAAAAAACCGGATGCCATTTTCTGTGTCAATGATCTTATGGCGCTGGGGGTTCTTGATTATGCAAGGGGAAAGTTAAGAATTCGAGTGCCTGAAGACCTTTCGATTATTGGTTTTGACGATATCCCAATGGCAAATTGGCCTAGTTACTCGCTCACAACATTTAGACAACCTATTGATAAATTAGTCGATGCAGCGATCGAGAGGCTCTTGACTGCAATGAAGTCTCCAGGGGCAGACACGGTGATAAAGAAGATCCAAGGTACATTAATCCAACGAGGCTCATCGAAACCGGTGGAAACTTTGGCACATAGGCGGTTGCGGAGATAGGGAAGGCATTTTTCTCTTTTAGGCTTAACGCATACGTATTCTTTTAAAAGGGAGGAACGCGAGAATTGATGGATCTCCATGTTGAAATCCGCGATGACCGATTAAAAAAGATGATTGGCCCAAGTCCCAAACTGGAGCGGATTGTCTCCGGTTTTAGATTCATCGAAGGACCTGTCTGGCACCCCTATGATAAGTTCCTGATCTTCAGCGATATTTTGGGAGATTGCATATATCGATGGAGCGGGAAGGAAGGGTTGAACACCTTTCGAAAACCAAGCCACATGGCCAATGGAAACACGTATGATCGGGAAGGAAGGCTTCTCACCTGCGAACATGCAACAAGCCGTGTCAGTCGAACAGAAAGGGACGGGAGTAGTGTTGTTCTTGCGTCCCACTTTAACGGAAAAGAACTGAATAGTCCAAATGATATTGTAGTAAAAAGTGACGGAGCCATCTATTTTACCGATCCCAATTCAGGCCGTGGGCCTTTTTACGGTGTGTCCCGGGAGCAAGAATTGCCCTTCCAGGGAGTCTATCGTATCCATCCTGAGAATCAATCCCTTGATCTTCTGATTGATGACTTTTCTAAACCGAATGGACTCTGTTTCTCTCTCGATGAAAAGCAACTCTTTATTAATGATACGAGCCGGATCCATATCCGGGTCTTTGATGTCACAGAAGATGGGACTCTGAGGAATGGCAGGGTCTGGGCTGAAACTATTGGGGAAGGAGAAGGCGTTCCCGACGGCATGAAGATCGACCAAGAAGGGAATCTCTACTGCTGCGGGCCTGGAGGGATTCACGTTTTTGATGGAATGGCCAATTGTTTGGGGGTTATTCGAACGCCAGAAAAGGCGGCTAATTTTACTTGGGGGGATGAAGATATGTGTAGTTTATACATCACAGCTTCAACCACCCTTTATCGTCTCAGGGGTAGGATGTCCGGACTTCCATTATTTTAATGAAAATGTTGTCTGATGAAGGGAGGTGGTAGAGAGAGAAGTATTGGAAGCTAAATCAATGATGGTCGGCATGTCTAAAATATGAATTGAACACCGAGAAAGGAGGGAGGTTATGTTTAAGAAATCAACTTTTTTATTGATGGTTGCCATGATGATGCTTGGATGGATGACCTCGGCGTGGGGGCAAACCAAATTACCTTATGGATTGAAACCGGGGAAGCCGTATGATGGGACAAAGATTTCCATTCTGCTCCACCCTTCGAAACAAAACGAGGCGATCAAACAGAGGACCAATAAATTTACCGAAATCACCGGTATCAAGGTGGAATACGATGTTACTCCTTATGGTTCCCTGCTCGAGAAGATTACGTCAGAAGCTGTGGCTGGAACGGGTGTCCATGATGCTTTCATTTCTTCCTCTCCGTGGGGCCCTTCTTTACAACAATACATTTTACCCTTGGATAACTACGTCAAGGAATCAGGAATTGACATGAAAGGCTATCCGAAGGTCTATGTCGATGCTTGTACTTATGGAGGGAAATTGATCGGGATGCCTTATCGAGGACACCCCCAATTACTATTTTATCGGAAAGACATCTTCAAAAAGTTAGGACTTAATCCCCCAAAAACATGGGCTGAGCTGGAAAGCGTCGCAAAGACTATTAAGGAAAAGACGAACCTCTACGGCATTTCTCCCTATTATGCCAAGGGGACTTCAATGCAAAATCTTTTCGTCTGGTCAACCTATCTGTGGAGCAATAAGGCGGATCTCTTTGACAAAAACTGGAAACCGATCTTCAACAATGCAGCGGGGGTGGAGGCGACTCAGCGCTATGTGGATCCTCTCCTCAAGCAGAAGGTTGCACCTCCTGGATCGGTCACCTATAACGAGTATGAGGGGGTACAGTCCGTTGCACAAGGCGAATCCGCAATGGTCATCGTCTGGTGGTGGGTGTATTCCGTTTTAAATGACCCCAGTGTGGCGAAGCCGGAAGTTGCCGGTAATATTGGAGCAGTCCCTGCACCTGGATGGGAAGGTAAAGATAAAGGGACGAATGCTCTTCTTATGCCTCTTTGTATGTTTGCTTCTTCAAAACACAAGGAAGCTACGTGGGAATGGATGAAATGGGCAACAAGCCCTGAACTTGAGAAGGAAAGAGTGCTGGATAAGAGTAATCCAAAAACAACAGAAATCGTGATGGTTAACTGGTCAACTTTTCGCGATCCTGAAGTTAATAAGGCATGGGATGGTTTGCCCGCGGAAGGAGCAAAGAGTCTGGAGGTCGCAAAATTTTTCCCTCTCATCCCTGAATGGCCAGAGGTCTCTTCGGTTCTCGAAATCGCAATTAATGATATTGCTACAGGGAAACCGACAAAAGAAACATTAGACCGTGCTGCAAAAGAGGTGGAGGGGATTATGAAACGATCCCGTGGAAAATAGGGATGATTCCTTTGGTGGAGTAAGAATGTTATGCGAATTCTTGCTCCACCTTGCTATTACCTACTTAGCCTTAAAGGCCTGGGAGTAAATTCATGGTACGCAGCAACTACATCAAATATTTCATGATTGCTCCTGCCCTTCTTGCGCTGGCAGGGACGACTTTATATCCCTTTGTTTACGCATTTTTCCTTAGTTTTCAGAATTGGAAATTGAGTCGGTCTCCTGTTCCGGGTCCATTTGTAGGTTTTGAGAATTATATCAGGGCATTTAATGACATCCACTTTTGGAATAGCGTCATCGTCACCATCAAATTTACGATTGTCTCAGTATCCCTTTCGATCATCATCGGCCTGGTAATCGCCCTGTTGCTTCAGAAGTCAAGCCGATTCAACACTATACTGAGAACCCTTTTGATTTTTCCTTTTGCGATTAGCCCAGCTCTGAAAGGTTTCACCTGGCGTTTCATGTTAAACCCTTATTTTGGAATTCTCGATTCCATCATCGATTTCCTGTTTCCTCCGTTTGCCAATGTCGTATGGCTGGGAGGAGCTGAGACCGCTCTGTTTTGGCTGGCGGTTACCGAAGTATGGGGCTGGGCACCTTTTATTGCCCTCGTTTTCATTGGGGCCCTCGACTCTATGTCACAGGACCCCTTTGATGCTGCAAAAGTGGATGGAGCTTCGGCCCTTAAGACTTTTAGATATGTCACCCTTCCAATGTTAAGGCCCATCATTGTGATGGTCACTCTTTTAAAGACCATCTTTTCCATCAAGGTCTTTGATCAAGTGGTGACCCTTACAGGTGGAGGCCCAGGCTCGGCCACAGAAACAATCAATTACTATGTTTATAAAACTGGATTTAAATTCTTTGACATGGGATATGCTTCAGCTATTGCTTACCTGATGGTCGTCGTTCTGTTCTTTTTAGCCCTTCTTTATCTCAAGACCGTTATGAAGGAAGAGGTTTAAAAAATGATTTATTCTTGGAAAGATATCCTTTGGGAAGTTGTGAAAGGGATAGGAAAAGCGTTAATCGTCCTTTTCATTTTTTTTCCTATTTTCTGGCTTTGTCTGACGGCTTTCAAGGTGGCAAGGGATGCCTACTCGACGAAGATCATTTTTCAGCCCACCTTTGACAACTTTATCCATATTTTCTCTGCCCCATATAACTTTGGCCCTCTTGTTCTTAATAGCCTGGTGGTCTCGTCACTCACCATAGCCATCGCTATTCCACTTGCCACTATGACTGCTTATGCCCTTTCCCGGTATACCCTGAAGGGTAAAAATGTCCTTCTGGTCTGGATCCTTTCGAGTCAGTTTGTTCCGCCCGTTGTCGTTGTTCTTCCTTTCTATGGACTTTTCAGAAGTTTACAATTACTGGATACACGCACAGCATTAGTCATCTTAAATCTATCCTTTGTCCTTCCCTTTGCAATCTGGATGATCAAAGGGTTTATTGATGCGTTACCTGCCGAGATCGAGGAAGCGGCTGTTGTGGATGGATGTAATCAATTTCAGACACTCCTCCGCGTGACCCTTCCCTTGATCATGCCAGGGATTATTACGGCAGCGGTCTTCGGTTTTATTCAGTCCTGGAATGAATTCCTATTTGCCCTGATTATCACCGAGAAACACGCGACCACATTACAGGTAGGGTTGATGTCCCTCTTTGGGGATCGAGGCATCATCTGGGAGGCGATGGCCGCTGCTGGATTGATTATCATGATTCCAATTTTTGTACTCTCGATTACGATTCGGAAGCATTTCATCCAAGGATTGACCATGGGGGCAGGAAAATAGTGTCAGAGAGTATTGAGGACCTCTTCTGAGTGATGAGTCCTCGATAGATATTGATTCATACCAAAAGGAGACCATCGAATGTCGGAAAATGAAGTCCTTGTGAATGCAAAAACCCTCGAAAGCTTTGTGACGGACCTATTCCGTAACGTCGGGATGGAGGAAAAGGATGCCACCTTCAGTGCCCATGCCCTGGTTCAAACCAATCTCTGGGGGATAGACTCGCACGGGATACTGCGCCTCCCCATCTATATCAAGCGACTCCGATCAGGGGCTGTCAAGGTAAAACCGGATATTAAAAAAATAAAGGGTTCGCAGGCATTGGAAGTGCTGCACGGTGATGACGGTCTCGGTTTTGTTGTGGGCCGGCTGGCCATGGAAAGGGCGATCCAGTTGGCTGATACATTTAATGTGGGTGTGGTAAGTGTAATCAGGAGCAATCATTTTGGCGCGGCAACTCTTTATGCCCGAATGGCGGCAGAACGAAACATGGTAGGCCTGGCGATGACCAATGTCATTCCCAATATGGTTATGCATGGGTGTAGCAAGCCGGTTGTGGGAAACAACCCCATTGCCTTTGCGGCGCCTACTTTTGGTGATTTTCCTTTTGCGCTCGACATTTCACTCTCTGCAGTTGCTGGCGGCAAACTCCTGTTAGCCAGTAAAAAGAAGGAGAAGATTCCCCTGAACTGGGCCACAGACAGAGAGGGGCGACCTACGGACGATCCAGATAAGGCCTTTGCGGGATTCTTGCTGCCGGTTGGAGGGCATAAGGGCTTTGGCCTTGCTCTCATGGTGGACATCTTATGTGGAGTGCTGACCGGTGGTGTCTTCCTTAATCAAATGAAGGGAATGTATCACTATCCGGACGATCCCAGCCTGACAGGCCACTTGATGATTGCCATCAATTTTTCCTCTCTCATGGGTCAGGAGGAAATGAAAAGCCGCATGGAGTTTTTCTGCAAGACCGTGAAGAGTGCACCGATGTGGGAAACGTCGCAGGAGATGCTCTTGCCGGGGGAGATTGAACATCGGACTTTCCAGGAGAGGTCGAAAAAAGGCATTCCTATACCTTCAAAGCTCTTCGAGGAATTGACTGATCTAGGCAAAGAGTTGGGTGCATCAACATCGTTAATATGAACGATTCGTTAAATATCCAATCAAGAAAGGAGAAATAAGAAATGGCAAGAAGAAAATCGGTCTGGTTTCACGAAAATCCAGGGCCCGAGGTGGTTCAGTATGCGAAAGAGGTCTGTGATGTGGCTATCCTACCTCTCGGTTCCATAGAACAGCACGGTCCCCATTGTCCGACAGCAAGCGACTCCTTCAATGCCATGGGCATGGTTGAAAGGATTGCAGAGAAGTCAGGAGCTATGGCCCTTCCCTGCCCGATGTATGGTTCTCATCCATACCATCACTGGAATATGCCAGGGACCATTCCGCTGACCTACGAAACCCATATAGGCCTCGTCATGGACGTGGTCAGGGGTGCAGCGGTCTCTGGTTTTAACAAGTTCATTTTGCTTTCGGCCCATGGCCAGGTTTCTTCCACAATCTTGGCGGTTCATAAGCTTGGTTTGGAGGGATATTTTGTTCTTTCCCTCCACTGGTATGATTTCCTGAGAGATAACCAGGAGATCCTGGAGGACCCAATGTGGCATGCCGACGAGGCAGAGACCTCAGTAGCCCTCTACCTCTATCCCAAATTTGTGGATATGAGCAAGGCAGTCAAGGGCGAATGTGAGGGACTGATCAGCCCCAAATGGAAGATTGCGCCGGGCATGCAGGCCAAACCGGGTCAGATGTACCATTTTGAGGGAACCTTCGCCCTTCCCGAATGTTGCGAACTGAAAAACGGAGTCGTCGGTGATCCGACAAAAGCAAGCCGAGAGAAAGGGGAAAAGCTCGTGACGAAGCTGGTGGATCTCGTGTCCGAATTGATTGCCGAGATCAGGGGAAAATATCCCGTCGGAATCAAAATAAAAACCTGTGTATAACGAGCTTTAAATAAGGGCGGGGATTGATCCCCGTCCGAAAAGGGACATGTTTAAGAGGTCCAATAGTAGGCATGATGAGAGGAGAGCCATGAAACTAAAAGGTAAGGTTGCCATTGTCACAGGAGCTACAAAAGGCATTGGCCTTGCCTGCAGTCAGGAATTTGCGAAGGAGGGAGCCAAAGTGGTATTGGCTGGCCGGAGCGAAGATCTGGGCCAGGCAGCGGTAAAGCAGATCAAGGCCGAAGGGAGAGAGGCCATCTATGTGAAGTGCGACGTGAGTAAGAGCAAGGAAGTGGCTTATTTGGTTGAGGAGGCCGTTAGAAAATTTGGTCGTCTTGACATCATGGTCAGCAATGCAGGGGTCAACAACAGGGCTGAGTTTCTGGATGTTACCGAGGAGGATTGGGATCGGGTCATCAATACAAACTTGAAGGGGGTCTTCCTCTGCGGCCAGTACGCAGCTAAACAGATGGTGAAGCAAGGAGGCGGTGGAGTCATTATCAATATGTCCTCGGTGATGGCAGTCTTAGGCCTCAAGGAACAGGTGGCCTATTGCGCCACCAAGGGCGGAATCAATCAGTTGACCAAGGTGATGGCCCTGGGCCTCATCGATAAGGGGATCCGCGTCAATGCTATAGGTCCTGGTCCAGTCTTGACAGAGCTCATGAGGAGGGTAGCACATGATAAAGACGTGATGAAGAAGGTCCTTCTGCGGACACCTATGGGCCGGATTGCGAGTTGTGAAGAGATTGGCCGGGTCGCTGTATTTCTGGCAAGTGATGATTCCAGTTTTATCATCGGCCAGACGATCTATGCGGATGGCGGAAGGATAATCCAATCCTTCGATCGTGAGTACGGTGAAGACGAACTTGAAAACTATCTCAAGACCCTCTAACAGTTTGCTGGAAAAGTTATTTTATTATGGGCAGAAGATCAAAGGGTAAGGAGAAAAAGAGATGCCTCTTCCTAAAATTGGATTAATGACCTTTGGGGATGCAAGGACCCATGAATGGGAGAATTATTTCAAAAACGTTACCGAGCCACGCCATCACCAGGCGGTCGGATATTTCAAAAGCCTTCCAATTGACCTTTGTTCCCATCCGAAAGTGGCTCGATCAAGAGAAGAAATCGATGAGCAGGTTGACGAATTGAAGGGCAAAGGCGTGGAGTCCTTCATTGCCCATATCCCCTGCTGGACATCTCCCAATTTGGTCGTCCGGGGTGTGCAGCGCATGAATCTACCCACCGTCCTCGTTTCCAATAAAAGTGCCAGTACTCATGGTACCGTGGGATTGCTCGGTGCGGGAGGGACGCTGGACCAGATTGGGTACGACCATCTCCGAGTGAAGGAGGATTTTGAGAATGGTCCTGCGGTCGCTGACAGGGTGCTCCCCTTCATCAAGGCCGCTTCGGCAGCAGTCCGCCTGAGAGGAGAAGTATTCGGTCTTTTTGGCGGCCGGTCTCTCGGAATCGATACGGGCCTGTTTGATCCGATGCAGTGGAAACGGATGTTTGGTGTCGACACAGAGCACATTGACCAACTCGAGATTATCCGGCGGGCCGAGGGGATTTCCGAAGATCGAACCTCCCAGATGGTCTCTTGGCTCGGCCAGAATGTGGACGACATTGCCTACGATCAAAAGGGACTCATTCCAGATAAATTGGCCTTCCAAGTCCGTTGCTATCTAGCCACGAAGGAAATCATCCGGGAGATGGGACTCGACTTTGTGGCCATAAAGTGCATGCCTGACCTGAGCACCCATTATGTCCCCCAATGCATGACGGCCGCATTCCTTCCCAGCCCTTACGATGCAGAGGGGACCAAGGAAACGACGGCTATGGCCTGCGAGGCCGACGCAGATGCTGCTTTGACTCTGGAGATTCTGAAGCATCTCTCCGGAGGAAGCCCTGTCCTTTTTGGCGATGTGAGCCATATCAACTATAAGACCCACACCCTCTATATTCCGAACTGTGGCGGCATGTGTACCTGGTTTGCCCGTCGTTCGAACAACGCCTCCGAGAATCTGAAGTGCGTCCAGATCCGGCCTGCCATGCGGCCAGGAGGCGGCGGAATTACCTATTTTGCCTGCGCACCCGGACCGATCACCTTGGCCCGGCTCTATCGGAAGGCGGGGGAGTACCGGATGGCCATCCTGCCCGGCGAAGGGGTAGAGCTATCCCAAGAGGATTATGAGGAGTTTGTAAAGGCTCGGGGCAGGCACCAACTCCCAACCGCTTTCGTAAAGGTCTCGGTCGACCTAGACCGATTCATAGAAGAGTTCGCGTCCAACCATATCTGTGCGGTGGCTGGAATACACGTTCATGAATTGGAGCAATTCTGCCGGATCCTTCACATCCAGCCTGTGGTCATGGATCGGTGAGGTAGGTAGGTAGGGAGAGAAACGATGAATCCAAGGGAACGTTTTAAAAAGGCCATGAATCACCAGGAACCGGACAGGGTTCCCATCGACTTTGGCCGCCACGTAGGCTCCATCCACCGAGAGGCCTATTTGAAATTGCAGGGATACTTAAAGGATTGTCCATTAGAAAATCAGGACAAGATCCTTGACCGAATGGCCCAGAATATTGTTCTTGATGAGAGCCTGTTAGAACAGTTTGGTGTCGATTTTCGCTGGTTGACCCCAAACTGGGTAAGTGTGAAGGAATTAAGTCCGGATTCTTACCAGGATATGTGGGGGATTGTCTGGAAGTTTACCGGGGGGATGTATAGCCTCATTCGTTCTCCCTTAAAAGAAGCAACCCGGTCTGATTTGGAACGTTACCCCTGGCCCAATCCCCATCATCCGGATTTGTTCAAGGAATTGAAAGAACAGGCCAAAAATCTTTTTGAAACAACGGATTATGTGGTCGGTTGCGATAGCATCAAAGGGGGAATCTTTACGACAGCACTCCAAATGAGAGGCTATGAGCAGTTTCTCATGGACCTCGCGATCGATGTGGAGTTTGCCGAGACCCTCCTCGACAAGATCCTCTGGCTCTATCAGGAGATGTGGGCGGAGTATCTGAAAGCCGTGGGACGCTACGTGCAGATCGCTTACTTTACAGATGATATCGGGACTCAAACCTCCCTCATGATTTCACCCAAGACCTTTCGTGCTCTCATCAAGCCTCGGCTTCAAAGACTGATCGCCCATGTCAAGGGACTGGCTGACGTCAAATTCATGTTTCATACGGATGGGGTCGTATTGCCCGTGATTGAAGATCTCATTGAGATTGGAGTTGATATCCTCAATCCCATTCAGACCTCGGTCGAGGGGTTGGATCGAACGGATCTCCTAAAGGAGAGGTATGGTGACCGATTATGTTTTCACGGAGCCATCGATGTCCAACAGATCCTTCCGAAAGGCACAACAGAAACGCTGCGGTCAGAGGTAGCTAAACGGATGTGCGATCTCGGGAAAGGTGGGGGATACATCCTGGCTCCCTGCCACAACATCGGTCATGATGTACATCCAGCAAATGTAGTTACCTTGTTTGAGGCTGCCCAAGAATTGGGGCGCTATCCTTTATTACATAAAACCGCTTAAAGAAGAGGTTGAAATCCAAAAAGGGGTAAAAGTAAAATGGCCATAAAAGAAGTTTATGAAAACCCTGTCAAGCAGATGTTAAAGGAAGGAAAGAAGACGATCGGGGCCTGGCTTCAAATCGCAAGTCCATTTACGGCTGAGATCATGAGCCGTGCCGGGTTTGATTGGCTAATCATCGACATGGAGCATGGCCCAGGGGATATCCTGACTTTAACTGCCCAGGTACAGGCAATGAACGGATCCGGAGTAATTCCCTTCGTCCGGGCGCCGTGGAATGACTTTGTGGTGATAAAGCGGATCCTGGATGCCGGGGTTTATGGAATTCTGGTTCCTTATGTCAATTCCAAAGCCGAGGCAGAGGCTGCCGTGAGGGCGTGCAAATATCCGCCCGAGGGGATCCGGGGGATTGCGGGGAGCCCCCGTGCTGCAGGTTACGGACAGAACCCAAAGGAATATCTCACAAAAGCAAACGACCAAATCCTGGTCATCACCGCCGTGGAAACGATGGAAGCCGTTTCCAATCTCGATGAGATTCTAAAGATTCCAAAGCTCGATGGGATCTTTATCGGTCCAATGGATTTAGCAACCTCAATGGGTTACTTTGCCGACCAGAATCATCCAACAGTACAGACGGCAATTGCCGAAATCGAGAGAAAAGTGCTCGGTGCGAAGAAGATCCTTGGAACAATCGCGAATGACTGGGAGCAGGCGAAAAAGCTTTATCAAAGGGGGTACCAGTTGTTGATGATCATGGCGGATGGAGTGGCCCTAGGCAAGTTGGCGGCTGAAAGAGTTGCTCTTTTTCGGAAAGAGTTTCCAAATGGTTAATTGAAATTGTATCTACCCCTCGTAGTCGATCACGATCCATAGGATCCTTATGGAGATTTGGAGGGCACCATGGCCAATGTCGTTTTGAAAGAGGTCATTAAGAGATTCGGTGATTTTGTCGCTGTCCAGAA
>Ga0315275_10006492_pt1 | contig 11197 bp, 8 predicted proteins | sample YL17G03_0_MG_FD_205557 | JGI IMG/M metagenome (GOLD analysis project Ga0315275, IMG submission 205557) | Sediment microbial communities from Yellowstone Lake, YNP, Wyoming, USA - YL17G03_0 | ecosystem: Environmental > Aquatic > Freshwater > Lake > Sediment | place: USA: Wyoming | collected...
ACGCGATGGGTTGATCATTCCCAAGGACGCTGCATTCAATTTCACGAGCTTGTACGATCCCCTTTTCGACGAGGATCTTCAGGTCGTACTCAGCGGCTAGCTCGATCGCCTGCATCAACTCGCGACGATTGTGCGCTTTTGAAATACCGACGCTTGATCCCAAATTTGCCGGCTTCACAAAGCAAGGATATGAGAGTTTCCGCTCGATGAGTCCAAGGATCTTTTCGGAATGATCCTTGTATTCGGCGATCCAGAACCACACTTCCGGAGCCACGGGGATTTTCGCAGCTCGCAGCAACTGCTTCTGCACAACCTTGTCCATTCCCAATGCAGATCCGAGCACACCGGAACCGACGTAGGGAATGTCGGCAAGTTCGAAGAGACCCTGGATGGTACCATCTTCACCGAATGTTCCGTGGAGAACGGGAAATGCAACATCGATCTGTTGAGGAGCCGGCTGTGCCGACGAATCTTTGAGTTCGACAAGACCTTGCTTACGCGGGTCGGGCACCAGAATGTGCTCGGGCAAATTCTCGACGTTTGCTCGCTCTCGCAGCAACTCAAGCGCTTTCGCAGAGCTGAGCCAGCGCCCTTCGGGAGTGATGGCAATGGGGAGTACTTCGTACTTGCTTTTGTCGAGAGCATTGATGACGGACGTTGCTGAGACGATCGACACTTCGTGCTCTGCTGACCGGCCTCCGAAAATGACTCCGACACGAATTTTGTTGGGCATGGGCTGTCCTGAAAAGTCCGCTGTGACCTACGTTCGCTTCTTTTTGATGAACGTCTCTTTGAGTCGTTTCACCTGTTCTCCTGCCAGAACCTTTTCCCCGCCTAACATCCGGGCAACAAACGTAATGTGGGCGGCATGTTCGACCTTCTCCATCTTGAAGTATGCATCATCAAGATCCTTCCCGAAGGTAACAACTCCATGGTTCGCCAGGAGAATCGCGCTGGAGGTCTGGACGTGCGGAGCTATGGAATCTGCTACTTCTTGCGTCGATGTGACGGCAAAAATCGCAAGGGGGATGGGACCAATTCCGATGATGACCTCGGGCAGCAATGGCTTGTCCAGCGGAATTTGCGCGGTCGCAAAGCCTGTTGCATAGGTGGGGTGGGCATGTACAACAGCATTCACGTCCGGCCGTTGGCGGTAGATGTACAGATGCATCCCCAGTTCCGTCGACGGAGCGCGACCCGGGTGGACAATGGCGCCATCAATGGTCACTTCGACAAGGTCGCTTTCGACCACACGACCCTTGTTTAGCGATGTAGGAGTCGCCAGAATATTCCCATTCGGCAGCCTTGAACTGACATTGCCATCAGAGGCTGTTACAAATCCATGTGCGTAAAGGTTTCGGCACACGGCCACAAGCTGGTGCGCAATCACAGACTTCGACATATTCCTTCGATGGTGTGAGGAGAACTTCCGGATCAAAATAGACAAAAGTGGTGTGAGGTTCAAGCAAACCGGGTTATTCACTCAGTAGCAGGTACGAGAGAACGACGAAGCTGATCTGACTGATGACCAAAGAGATTGCGGCCCCTCGGTCGAGTCTGTTGGTGCTCGAAAGACTGGCCGGATCTTTTGACACAAGGTACCTGCCAAATTCCTTGTTCGCTTGATCCTTGAGGTAGGCCGATGTCACGCCGGAAACGATCATCGTGAGACCAGAGACATACGTTGGCCAATGGTCCATGGCCACAAGGTCCGGTCCGCGGAGATCCCTTGAAGAGAGATCGGCCCCGGAGCCACCGGTCGGGCGCAACTGAAGCCGCAAGAAACCTTGTTTGATTTCATTGAACGGTACCGTCAGGGAATCATATCCGTTTTTCTGGATAACCAGGTTTCCTGCAATGGATGGGGTGCCACGGACATAGAGCGGTGTCACGCCGAGCGACTTTCCATCGAACAAAACGGTACTGCCCGGAGGATCTGTCTGAACCTTCAGGGTACTCCCCAGCACAATGCGCCTTTGGAAATCTCCCCCATCCCCAACCTCCAGGGTTTCTTCTTTTACAGATGCATTCCAAGAAAACACTGACGGGTAGTATGCTTTGATGCGATGACTCCCCCGTTGTATGGAAAAGTTCTTGATCGGAGACTTTCCAACGAACATTGAATCGATGAAGAGATCCGCTCCAGACGGATCTGTCAGAACTGAGAGTGTACCGAGTGAGTCAGGACGCGAAGAAGTCTGACTCAAAAGGCTCGAGCACACAAGGACCGACGCTATGATGAGAGTCTTCGTCATTGCTGAGCCGGTTTCAGTGCAGCGATATATCGGTCTTCATAGGTCAAGAGCATCATGTCTCCCCAAATGACCGGCGAGACTTTGATTCGTCCGGGTGCTTCGTATTGCCAGATCTTCTCGCCTGTGGTCACTCGCAGCGCGTACAGGTTTCGATCCTGAGACCCAACATAGAGAATATCTCCAGCCACCAGGGGTGCACAACTCACGACACTGCGACAGGAAAAGCTCCAAAGTTTCTTACCGTTCTCGAGACTCAGCGCCGTGACCCTACCATCCGCGGTCCCGATGAATACCTGTTGCTGTGTGGCAGCTGCAGGCGCAAAGATCCGCGTTCCCGTTTCATACTTCCAGCGCAGTTCTCCCGATCGTGTATCGAGAGCATAGAGAACACCGTCAATGGCGCCGACAACGCACAGTCCGTTTGAAAGAACGGGTGTGGCAAAGATGCTTGCAGTTGCTTGATATTTCCATCGAAGCTTTCCACTCAACCGTTCCACAGCATAGATGCCTCCTCCGTCCGAGCCGAAGACAATCACCTCCCCATCAGTTGCGGGAGACGATCTCACCGGTTTACGTGCATCCTTCTCGGCAAATTCATATTTCCAGAATTCCGAACCATCCTCTTTCTTGACACATTCCAACACTCCATCGAGAGTAACCACATAGAGAAACTCCCCCACCACGAGCGGAGACGTTTCGATGGGACCGTACTTGCCCGTCCATTTGCGCGTCCCCTCACGGAGAAACATGCACAAAACCGTTTCTGTGCCCAGAGCGCAGGCGACGTATACGCACCCTTCATCCCACACGGGTGTTCCGGAAACTGCAGATTCCATCACTGCATAGCCCATGCGGTCTCCGGTCGCAAGTTTGATGGCATGGAGCTCTCCCCGCAATGTTCCGACGATTGCGACACTGTCCCTTACCAGCGGTGAGCCGGAAATTCCCCCGAGGGCGTCGTACTCCCACATCGGTTTGAGCGGGGGCATGACGATTGAAGAACTTACGTTCGTTCTCGAAGGAGCACCGCCGTAGGTCAGCCAATCATAGGGCTTTTGAGCCAGTTTGCGCTGGATCTGGAGGCCCGCGCAACCTGAAGCGAGGACGATCAAGACCGCGACGATGGCCAGAACCGGCCGCTGCGGAGAATAACCCTTTCGAACGCCAAATGATTGTGATGTTCCGGTCCCACGATTTCTCAAGGTCAAAAGTCCCATCCGAAAAAGAATTGATAGAACAGGCCATCCTGAAACCTTGCCATGTTGTTCTCGATGCGTTTGCCAATGTCGTAGCGCAGAACAACGATTCCTCCCAGATTGAAGCGGATCCCTGCTCCGATGCTCCCTTTCGTCTCGGTGTACTCTGTATCCCATGCTCCTCCCACATCTGTGAAGAGAGCCCCACGGATTGAACTGAATGAGAGTCCACCGAAAGGAAACCGGACACCAATCTGATCAACAAACGGAAATCGCAGTTCATGGCTCATGAACCAGATTTTTTGACCGCGGATTTCCCAGCGAGGCCACCCGCGCAAATCCCAGCTTCCACCCATGAAGAAACGTCGCGCCTCCTTCCCGTCGTTATACCAGAGATTAATACGCGAGGCAAGCGAGCTGCGTGTGGAAAGTCTCCAGTAGTTTCGATAGTCGGCGATGATACTATAGTAGCTAGCGTTGGAATGCAGAACATCGGTGGTGTACGCCAAGGTCAACCGTGTGCGAGACCCGTCGAGCGGTCCTGTTGGACCCCACAGGGAATTGTCTGCAACGAACGAACACGAGCTCGAAACCAGCAGCGCCTTGCGGGGCACTGCCTCGACGAAGATATCCTTGTCGGAGTTGCTGACCGTCATGCCGGTTTCGAAGCGACGGAACTGTGAAAGGGGATAACTCAAGACGAAGTAGCCGCCAAATGACCGTTCATAGTAGTACACATCAGGGTCGGTCAAGTCGTACCGATATCCGGCAAAATGAAAAATGCCATAGTCGTAGTTCGTCCGTTTGCCAAGAGAAACACGCGAGATGGCGATATTGAAACTTTCGAGGAATTCGGAACGAGCCTGCGCCGTGTTGTAGATCAGGAAATAGTATTGATCATTCCCGAGCACATCGCTCATGGCCACAGCAGCGCCGCCGGACGTTCCGAACACCGGATCGGTAGAAACCTGACTTTGAGCAATATCGAGTTTGTAGTCTCCGGCATATCGGTAGTTTGCTTCGATGGAAGAAGACTGCAACCGGGGAGCTTCCCACGGATCCTTGCTTGCATCGAACCGAAATTCTTTCTTCTCAGTTGCAGAACTCAGAAGTGAGGAAACGCCGCCGACCTTCTTAATCTGGAAACTGAAATTCTCGAATGCGGTGAACACCAATTCGTTGCGATCAGTCCAGCTGGGATCCTGAGCAGCTGTCGTCAGGTGCGTCACTTTCACCATCGACCGCGCAAGCCTGGGCTGGCTCATGTCCAGGGCCCACACATTCTGTGCTCCGTCGATATCGGAAGTGAAGGTCAGCAACTTCCCATCCCGCGACCACGACGGGGAAAGAAAGTTGGCACGGCCTATCGTTATGTAGTCAATTTCTGCATTGCCGAGATCGTAGCTGAAGAGATTGAGATATCCCTCCTTCCCGAAGGATGTTCTATCAGAACTGAAGACGATTGTCAATCCGTCCGGAGCCCACGCCGGATCACGATCTTCATAGATATCATTCGTCAGCCTGCTCAGCGACCGGGATGTCAGATCGAATACGTAGAGGTCGCTCATTCCGCCCTTGTCGACAGCGGATAACGCGATGCGATTGCCATCGGGAGACCAGGACGGAGACCCCAGCACAACGAGATTCGTGAACCTGAGCGTCTCCTGCATCTTCTCCGTCTTCAGGTTAAACAGGTGAAGAGCGTCTGTCTCTCCGCTCTTTGTCACAAACGCCAGGACTCCGCTTCTTGAGACATCCAGCTTGTTCTGGAAAAGGTGAAATGCTTCGAATTCACTCGATCGCTCTCCCTCCACCAGAACCTCCGGAGTTGGTTTCTCCTTGTCCAAGTCGACGCGATAAATGCTGGTATAGCCTGTTTGATTGCCAATGAAATAGAGCTCGCGTTTCCCATCACGGTTGTAGAAGAGCGGCTTCAAATTGAAGCCGACGTCAACGACATTCTTCATAACGCCGCTTGGCAGGTCCTCGTGGGCGATGATCGGATAATAGTGTTTCTTCAGTGAATAGATCCACTCGTCATCGAATTCCTTGTAGGTCTTCCCAATGGTCATTTTCATGACATCGGTGAATGACGCCGTTTTCCAGAAATTCTCCATCAGCAGAAGGATCTTCTCCGGGCCAAAGCGTTCAGCGATAAAAGACAGGACGTTCTGTCCCTCTTTGTACATCAGGAAGGAACCGTATATCTTTTCCATATCGTCGACCCGGACAACGTAGTTGCTGAGCACAGCGTCCCGCATTACCATTTCGGCCTGAGTGTCCCATGCGGTGGACCAGAACTCGGCCAAACCTTCCGTGAACCACAACGGTGGTGTGCGATCCTGTGATTGGCGATGGTCGAGCAAGACACGATTGATCTTGCTATGCATGAACACGTGCACCAGCTCATGCCGAATGACGTGCTCAAACCGTTTCATGGATCCGTCGTATGGGATGACGACGCGTCCTTTCAGGAATTCAAAGAACCCTCCAACCCCCTCAGGGATAAATCCTGGCGTGATATTGGTCTGCTCGAAATGGAGGTGTGAACTGTAGAAGACAAGCGGGATCCGCCGGCTGATGTTGTGATTGAACTGCTGTTCATGCAATCGGTAGCTTTCCTCCGCGAATTGTGCTCCGCGCTCCGCCAGCTCTTTCATCTCGGAATAGTAGTAGATCTCGAAATGCTCGGTCTGCAGCACCTTCCAATCGAAATTCGTGTACTGGACTTTGTTACGGCCAAAGTAGTAGAATTGTGCGGACGCTGTCTGCACCAGAAGAAAGACAAAGACGAAGTATTTGAGAGAAATGCGCATCACGATATGAGCGATTTGGCTCGGGCGATGTCTGTTTGGCTGATTGGTCAAATAGTGAATTGGTCAACGGCGGTTCATTAGTTCATTGGTTCACTCACAACTCAACCATTCACCAATTCCCGCCGAAGGCGGATGGGCCTTCGCCCCAAACCACTCACCAGTTTATTGATCTCCTGATCACGCTTTTGCGAGCTCACCCTTCAAATAGTCAATCACCCTCACAGGGGTAGGATTTTCGTTATTGAGGATCGCAAGGTAGTAGCTCACCCAGTCACCCGCATAGACAAGCGAGAAGATTCTTGCAAGCAGAGATGCTCCTTCACTCCACACTTCAAGGACTGTCGATGCTTTCTTCCGAAGGATGCCTTTGGTGAGCTCTTCACGAACCCGCACCCGTGGATGCGTATCGACGTCTCGCAAGAACACAACGGCTATCTTCTTCATCAGCTCGCGATCAACCTTCCATCCGACGATCTCGTTGTGGTTCATTTCGGGCAGCAAGTGACCAAAAGCCAGCTGTTTCGAGTTTTCGCATATCTGGCCCCGCCACCGGACATTGACCGCGTCGAGTCGGTCGGATGCAGAATAGATGACAGGGAGCTTTCCCTGCAGACGCGTTGCCAGGTGCAGAGCACTATTCTCTGTACTCTTCAGATCCGCATAGATACGCGATTTCTTTTTGAGCGCTGCGACGGTCTCGCGTATATCAGCGGGTCGAGGTTTGATGTACCCCATGCGAGAGAATGCCACCAGGAGGGGAAAGAACGAATACCCCAATGCCGCCCGGGGCTGGAGACCAGATGGGACGATGATGCAGGAATGTCCATGTTTGCGGGCCAGACGCTCGGCCTCTCCCCCCGTCGTAATGCAGAGCACTGATGCTTTTCGACGAATGGCATCACGATACGCAGCCATCGTTTCCTCTGTGTTTCCCGAATAGCTCGACACGATCACGAGACTGTTTCGATCTACCAACCCGGGCAGAGTGTACGAACGATTGACGAGAAAGGGAATCCGAAGCTCTTCTGCAAGGTACGAGCGAAGAAGATCTCCAGCGATGGCTGACCCGCCCATGCCCGTCAGCACGATAGACCCGACACCATCGGACGTGAGAGAAATTGCGGAGCGTGCTCCGATACGCAAGGCTTCCTCAACCTGCAGCGGAAAATCCGCTACGCATCGAAACATATCCCCCGTATCAGTTCCTTTGATCCGGTCTGCTGTTATCTTCACAGGCTTTGTTGACAAGAAAAGTCCTTCTTCTCGTGAAATCCTGGAATCAAGGCATCCTTCTAGCCGATCGGCATATCAGGGAATTTCTTCTTCATGACCGACCTGAGATAGTCCTTGATCTCCTTCTCTGTCTTCAAGGACAATGCGTGTTTCGTAATCTTTTGTGCCTCAGAATACTTCACAGAACGGATGATCTTCTTAATTTCGGGGAGCATATTCGGCACGACGCTGAATTCATCGAGCCCGAGGCCGAGCAGCAGGATTGTGGCAAGTGGGTCGCCAGCCATTTCACCGCACATTCCTACCCAAACGCCTTTCTTCTTTCCCCGCTCGATGATGCGCCGGAGGAACCGCACAACAGCAGGATTGAACTCCTGATAGAGACCGGCAACGACGTCGTTTCCACGGTCAACGGCAAGAAGGTATTGAATGAGATCGTTCGTCCCGATGCTCAGGAAATCTACTTCTTCAGCGAGATCCTCTGCGATGACAGCAGCGGCGGGAACCTCGATCATGACACCAATCTTCATCCGCGCGTCGTACGGAACATTCTCTTTCCTCAGCTGGTGTTTCGCTTCGTCCAGATACTTCTTCGCCTGCCTCACCTCAATCAGGGTTGAGACCATGGGGAACATCACGCCGACGTTCTTGCGTGTGCTTGCCCGGAGAATTGCCCGCAGCTGTTCAATGAAGAGGTCCGGCTTATCCAGCATCACACGGATCCCCCGCCATCCAAGAAAGGGGTTGTTCTCTTCAATAGACTCCGCCATCAGCTTGTCCCCGCCGATATCGAACGTGCGGATGATGACACGCTTCGGGTACATCGCTTCGGCAAGAAGTTTGTATTGAGTGTACTGCTCCTCTTCCGATGGGAACACCTCTTTGCCGACGATCAAATATTCCGACCGGTAGAGGCCAATGCCATCGGCCCCCTGGATCTTGATAAAGTCGAGTTCCTCTTCGAACTCGGCATTGGCGGATAACTCCACCCGGTGATGGTCCAGAGTTTCTGCGGGAAGATCACGCAACCCAGCAAGCCTTGCCTCAAATTCATGGTACCGTTCGCGCTTGGCCTGGTACTTCTTGATGGTGTTTTCCGTGGGATTCAGGACGACCGTACCACTGTACCCGTCCAGAACAATGTGCTCCTGATCATGCACCAAATGCGAGATGGATTTCAGACCGACGACTGCCGGGATCTTGAGCGCCCTGGAAAGAAGAGCCGTGTGTGACGTGATGCCACCGAGGTCTGTCGCGTACGCCAAGACATCATTACGGCTGAGGATGAGAGTGTCCACAGCGGTGAGATTCTGCGAGACAATAATAGAAGAACCTTCCAGGCGCGAGATAGCTCTTTGTTCTTGAAGATTCCGAAGTACCCTGTTCTGCACATCTTCAACGTCATGAGCGCGCTCCAGGGTGTACTCGTCCTTTGACGCGAGCATGATTCGGTGGTACTTACCGATTTCATCGTTGACCACAAACTCAGCGTTTTTCAGTTCCTTCCTGACCCGTGCATAGATGGCGTCAAAGAGGACCACATCTTCCAAGAACATCAGCTGAGCTTCAAAGATCTTGACCTTGTCTTCACCGAGTTTCTTCTCTGCGAAATCAAGTATCTTCCTCAGTTCTTTCTGGGAACGGGCAACGGCTTGCTCCAGGCGACTGAGCTCCCGATCAACATCTTCTTGATGAATCGAACGCTCTTCAAAAACCGGAGCATGCTTCTGAAAAAGAAATACAGGCCCAATGACAATTCCCGGAGACGCCGGAATGCCCTTGAGAACAGTTTCTTCCTTCTGTGTGCTGTTTGTTTTCACTCGACCCACAATGGCTATTTTTCGTCAAACCCTCTGGCGAAGAGATCGACAACGGCCTTGCTCGCCTCCTCCTCATCTTCACCAGAAAACCGCACGACGAGCTTCGAACCCTGTTCCGCCGCCAGAGTCATCACACCGATGATACTTTTTCCGTTGATTTCCATTCCATCCTTCTCGATGAAGAATTCCGCTTTGAACCTCGCAGCGAGCTTCACCAGCGTTGCTGCCGGGCGGGTGTGAAGCCCAGCTCTGTTTCTGATCGATACTTCGCGTTGGATCATGCGTCCCCGAACTCTCTTCCTCAATATGTCCGGTTGAGGAGCATATCCGCAAACCATGCTAGCATCGCCTGCGCTCGTGATGCCGGAAGCCTGTGGAGTTCCTTCTTCGCCCTGAGGATATCTTTCTCAATGCGTCGGCGAGCTGCACCAATTGCACCCGTCTCGAAATAGATTCTCCTGTATGCGGGGATCAGGCGACGGGAACCTCCTTTGTTTCTCACGATCTCGGCAAGCAGCTTCTTGTCATTACCACGGGCAACGCGGAGCGCCTCGAGGAGCAGAAAGGTCTTTTTTCCCTCCACAAGATCGCCGCCAACAGCCTTTCCGAGCTCTCGCTCGTTCCCAATGATATCGAGCAAATCATCCTGTATTTGAAATGCGCGTCCGACATGTTCGCCATACCTTCGCAGGGCCAAAACCGCCGACCGCGAACCGTTGCCAATCAGCCCGCCAATTTCAGCAGCTACAGCAACCATTTTGGCAGTTTTCTTGTCGATCATCAAGACATAGTCCTTCACTTCAACGGATGAGCGCGTTTCAAATTCCTTGTCATAGGCCTGGCCTTCGCAGACCTCCACAACGCCTTCGGTGAAAATCTTGGCAATCTCCTGAATGTTCGCAGACGTCGTTTTCAACAAGGCCCGGTACGCCAGAGCGAGCAACTCATCACCGACAAGAATCGCTACATTCGTATCCCACTTGGTGTGCACTGTCTGACGCCCCCGCCGCGATGAAGCGCGGTCCATGATATCATCATGCACGAGAGTAAAATTGTGCAGGATCTCAATTGCCGTACCTGCGTAGAGAGCGCTTGCCGGTTTGCCCCCGACGGCCTCGCATGAGAGGAGCAAGAGAACAGGACGGATCCTCTTCCCTCCCCCATGAAGTACGTACTTCAGCGGCCTGTACAGCGACCGAGGGACCTGTTCCCGGACAAATCCCGACAGCGATCGTTCGACAAGTCGTTTGTATTGATCGTACTGATATGCTTGTGTGTTGGTATTTCTCATATAGAGATTCATGCCCGGAGAACCAACTGCTGTCGCTGAAGATCCTGGATCGTTCTGGAACCGGTGAGGAACATCGCCCCCTTGAGCTGATGTTCCCATTTCGAAATTGTCGACAAGAGAAAATCCTTCCCTCCGGTCTCCAGCGCTCTCAGCATCGGACGGGCGGAGCCTGCAAGGTCAGCACCGAAAGCAATCGATTTTCCTATTTCCAAGCCGTTCGTCACCCCTCCGGAAGCAATGACCGTCAGGGAAGGAACCTGAGTCTTCAGACTGCACACCTGCCGAAGAGCATCGACAGTCGGTATTCCCCAATCCCAGAAAATGTCGCCAGGCTCATCTGCCTGTTTCCGAGCGTTCCTCGCGTTCGGACGGACCTTTGAACGTCTGAGAATTTCGACCCCGGCCCAGCTCGTCCCACCGGCACCAGCAACATCGATGATGCTGACCCCAACATCAACGAGTCGTTTCACTACAGAAAGAGAAATCCCTGCTCCAATTTCCTTGACTATGAGAGGGATCGACAATTCCTTGACGAGCATCTCAATTCCTTTGAGGACCCCCCGAAAGTGAGGATTCCCTTCCGGTT
>Ga0315275_10006493_pt1 | contig 11197 bp, 9 predicted proteins | sample YL17G03_0_MG_FD_205557 | JGI IMG/M metagenome (GOLD analysis project Ga0315275, IMG submission 205557) | Sediment microbial communities from Yellowstone Lake, YNP, Wyoming, USA - YL17G03_0 | ecosystem: Environmental > Aquatic > Freshwater > Lake > Sediment | place: USA: Wyoming | collected...
CAACTGGCACGATTGCCAACCCACTCACAGCGGTCCAGCACACCTCATGCCGCGTTGATGCAGCAACGATCGCCGATCTAGCTAATCAGTATCAGGCTGGATTGATTGTTATCGGAAAATCATTCGATGAAGAAGGATTATCTACTCCAGCAAGTCGCAATGCTGACCGTTTGGCTGAGGCCATTGGACAGCAATGTGATATTCCATTAACGATGTGGGATGAAAGCTTTAGTACTCAGGATGCGCGACAGGCGCGCATTGAAATGGGTACTTCACGCCGAAAACGCCATGGCCATCTGGATGAGCTGGCTGCAACTGTCATCCTACAATCTTATCTCGACTCTAAAATGAATATGTAAGATGTCAAATCCACGCCCACCCTCTCCAAAAGGCACTTGCCTGCTTCTAATTATCGTGCTTATCGGTTTGTTAATTATCTCAGGTATTATTATTCCTAAGCTCATTACCTTCCAGGCTGAGCAAATCATCGGTACACCCTCCTCACAATTAAGTTATTTCAGACACCTGTATCTATCGGCTTTAATCCTGCTGCAATCCCACGATCTGACCCAACCACAAAACCCTGATGGTGTTGATATTAGTCTGACAATCAACCCGGGAGAGTCGGTTCCTTCCATTATAGGGAAACTTCGGGAATCTGGTCTGATCTCCAATCCAGGTGTATTCCGCAATTATCTTCAATACACCGGTCGGGATATCAGCCTGAAAGCTGGCGAATATACCCTTAACCCTGCGATGTCTCCCATCGAGATTGCTCAGGCAATCCAGTCTTCAATCTCTGCTGATGTCACCCTGACCATCCTGCCAGGCTGGAGGGTTGAAGAGATCGCCAATTCTCTAACGACCTCCGGTTTTAATATCACACCTGAAGAATTTCTGCAAGCAGTGCGATACCACCCTGAAGGATATAGTTTCTCTTCCTGTCTGCAGGACGACTCACTTGAGGGTTTTCTTTTTCCCGACAGCTATACCTTGCCGCGGGAATCCACAATCAATCAATTGCTCCCGCAAATATTGATGAATTTTGAAGCTCAGGTAAATCCTGAGCTGCGCAGCGGTTTCGCCACCCAAGGTTTGGATCTATGTCAGGCGGTTACCCTCGCATCCATTATCCAACGGGAAGCTATCCTGGACGAGGAGATGCCACTCATCGCTTCAGTCTTCTACAACCGATTGAATTCTGGAGCTGTGCTGGCATCCGATCCAACAGTCCAGTATGCCTTAGGTTTTAATCAGAAACAGGGTACCTGGTGGACTAACCCACTATCCCTGAATGATTTGCAGGTCGATTCCCCCTACAACACATACATCTACCCAGATCTTCCACCCGGACCAATTTCCAACCCTGGGCTGTCAGCACTTAGGGCGGTCGCAAACCCTGCCCAAACCCCCTACTACTACTTCCGTGCCGCATGTGATGGCTCAGGTCGTCATTTATTTGCTGAAACCTACGATGAACATTTGACAAACGAGTGTCCATAATCCATGCACCTGGCAATCAATTACTCTCTCCCTGCCGCGAAGCTCTTACAGGCTGGCAGAATCAATTTTGACTACTTTAAAGCCCCTGACTGGAAGTGGATGGTCGACGCAGCTCAAACTCTTCGACCTGTAACCGTGCATTTTACACTGGAGGCAGGTAATGCAAGTCCCGGGCATGTGAATTGGGAAGCCGTGGAGAATTTGGCTCAAATCACTGCGACTTCTTATATAAACCTGCATTTAGACTCCAAGCGAGAACACTTTCCAGGTATTACTGTGAATACAACCGATCCTTCAGACGTGAAACAGGTATTTGCTGTTCTGCTTTCAGATATTACGAGTGTGGTCGAGCGCTTCAGCCCCAGCCGTGTCATCGTCGAGAACTCACCGTTTCGTGGTGAAGCCGGGAATACACTGCGACCATGTGTCGAGCCATCTTTGATCACCCGGATTGTTGAAGAAACTGGTTGCGGCTTTTTGCTGGACATTTCTCATGCCTTCATTACTGCCCATTACTTGGGTATGGATCATGTGGAGTACTTCTCCCACTTGCCTGTTCGCCAGATTAAAGAAATCCACTTTGCTGGGATCCATCGCCTAAACGGTCAGCTCATCGACCACCTATCCGTCCTGGATGAAGATTGGCACAGGTTGGATTGGGTGCTTGAACGGTTCCACTCAGGTGAATGGAGCCAACCATGGATGCTGGCGTTTGAATATGGGGGTGTTGGAGCAGAATTCGAGTGGCGAAGTGATCCCCATGTGATCGCCGAACAGGTTCCACTGCTATTGGAGAGGTTGAGAATACAAAGTTTCTAATTTTCGGGTTTATACTCTTTTCAAAATATAATAGGTCGCCTTTTTGTCCCCCACTTTGATTAGAATACCTCGAACAACAAGATCCGCCAGATCACGCCGCAGCGTCTCAGCATGTACATCTGGACATAAAGACTGGTATTCATGACTACTGATACGCTTGATTTTAGCCAGCTGAGCCAGAGCCATTTGTTGTCGAGAATTTAAATCCAGGTCTAAATAAGCGGATAGATCCGGCAACCTTCCATCAGATCCAGCACCTCGCAGGCTGGAAAATAAGGTCACACGAAAAGTACCAGCAATTTCTACAAATTCCGGGGGCAGCAGCCCTGCATTGCGGGTCACGTCAACCACCCGATCCAATCCATACCCAAGACGCTCTACAAACCCAAGATCAGATAACACTTGAGAGATAACTGCATTTCGAGCAAAGCGTGCTTCCAGCAAGTTTTCCAATGTCACCGGACCAGGTAATGTGCCTGGAGAAGAAATCTCTAAGCGGTCTGCAAAGATGTTTATGTGGATGTTATCCCCTTGCAGGTTGTAATCACGATGTGCGACCGCATTCACGAGCAATTCACGTACTGCTTCAAATGGATATTCCAAGCTTTCCTGATGCTGGAATCCCACCAGCCTTACGGTAGTATTAAGATTCGTGCGGATAAATTCTTCCGCTTGTCTTAACTGCTCAGGCAGGTTACCTTTGATATCTTTTTTAATATACATGCCGGATAGAGCCACCTCAGGAAAGCGCCCTGCCAAAATGGTAGCATTGGGAAGCCATTGTTCGGGGTAACGCCCGAATAGTAATAACGCTGCATAGGTCAGCAGCAATTCATCACTCACCCGCTTCAAACAGCCACGCTTGATCAGAAATTCATACGATTTCTCCAAATCTCCTAAGGGTACATTTCCTGCGAAATGGGTGTATGCCATGACTTGATCTTCGTCCAAGTCATTTACGCTTGCTTCCGGTATTATCCGAGTTTCAAATTGTACGGCACCTCGTTGTTGAAGCAGTTTATACAACTGACGGGCAGATAATGGATTGGTTTGAGCTCCGTTCCTCCCGAGGTACCTGCCATCCAGACAGTATACATGCGGTAAACCGGCCGGTACACTAACAAGGATGAGATTCATGGGTTTCGCCATTCCCGTTCTTTGAGCTGTGACTTGGCGCGGAATAGGTAATACCAGGGTCGGATCAGCAAGAATGGCTGCCTGAAAGACACGTTCAAAGACAGCCTCCGGGTTATTTATCCCCACCAGCTCACCAGCTCGAGGAGAAACCCCCAAAATAACCATCCCACCTTCTGAATTTGCCATCCCAACCAATGTCATCGCTAAGTAGGATAATGGAACATCTTCTGGGAACCAATGTAGAGTTGGTCCCATTCCCCTAGAAAGTAGAGTGAGGATTTCAGTCGAATTTTCCACCATGTTCATCCATGCCCATTCTTCCCTGACCAAAATCCAAAAGTAAACCTGGTACAAGTTGATCAAACACTCAACCTGCACCAGGTAATTGTATATTAATTTCTTATTACACGTGACTGATGACGGGGCAGTTTTATGTGGAGCTGGATTCGGTTATGACTTCCACCACCACCTCAGCTTCTTTAGCCTTCTTTTTCCTTCGAATGTTTTGCCTATGTGGCGAATTGGGTTTGGGAGGCTTTAAGGCTACCTCCAAAACCTGATCGATGTGATCTACAAGGACAAGCTGTAATTCGCTCCTTGCCCGCTTTGGCACATCGACCAGATCCTTGGCATTTCGTTTCGGTAATATCACAATCTTGAGACCGGAGCGGTGTGCTGATAGTACCTTCTCGCGTATGCCACCCACCGGCAAAACATGCCCTCGCAGGGTAATCTCACCAGTCATACCCACATCCCTGCGCACTTCGCGCCCTGTATAGGCGGATACCAATGCTGTACAAATCGTAATTCCGGCACTTGGACCATCCTTGGGAATGGCTCCTTCAGGTATATGGATATGAATATCCAAATTCTCGTATATCCCTGGATCAATATCAAATTGGCGGGAGCGCGATTTTAAATAAGAAAGGGCTGCCTGAGCAGATTCTTGCATCACATTTCCGATCTGACCGGTGATCTGCATATTACCTTTCCCGTCCATCAGCAGGACCTCTACCGGCATGATCTCACCGCCATTTTCTGTCCAGGCAATCGCGGTGGCAACGCCCACCTCATCTTGCCGTTCGGCCTCTTGATTGAAGAATTGGGGTGGCCCGAGGAATTTCTCCATCGCCGCGGGGCTGACACGCGTTGGAAATGATTTCCCTTCGGCTTTAATCCGAGCGATCTTCCTGCAGATCATGCCAATCGAACGTTCAAAATTACGTACTCCAGCTTCATAGGTATATTCCCTGACAATACGTTTGAGTGCCTGATCCTGAAAGTGTAATTTATCCTCATCCAGTCCAGCCTCCTCCAACTGCCTTGGAATCAAAAATCGACGGCCAATTTCGAGCTTTTCTTCTTCGATATAACCAGGAAATTCAATCACTTCCATCCGGTCAAGCAACGCTGATGGAATCGGTCCTGTATAGTTGGCTGTGGTAATGAACATCACCTTGGAAAGGTCATATGCCAACTCAAGGTAGTGATCGGAGAAAGCGTGGTTTTGCTCCGGGTCCAAGACTTCCAATAAGGCAGAAGAAGGATCTCCTCGAAAGTCCTGCCCAAGCTTGTCTACCTCATCCAGCATGAAAAGTGGATTTATCTTACCCGCCCGTCGCATGGTCTGTAATATTCTCCCAGGTAATGCGCCGATGTATGTCCGCCTGTGCCCGCGGATCTCAGCCTCATCCCTTACCCCACCCAGGGACAAGCGTACGAATTTGCGCTCCAATGCTTCTGCAATGGAACGACCAAGTGATGTCTTTCCCGTCCCAGGTGCACCTACAAAGCACAAGATGGGTTGCTTGGAGCGTTTGGGCTTCAGGCTTTTGACAGCGATGTATTCGAGGATACGGTCTTTAGCACGCGGTAGACCATAGTGGTATTGCTCAAGGATCTCAGCCGCATGGGAAACGTCAAGATTATCTTCTGTGGTAGTCGTCCATGGCAAATCCAGGATCCAATCAATATATGTGCGAATGATGCCAACTTCTGGAGACATGGCTGGCATCTGGTTCAAACGGTCAATCTCTTTCAAAGCCCGCAACATGACTTCTTCAGGTAAACTGATACCTTCAACCCGCTTGCGTAAATCTGAAATCTCTCGAACCCATGGATCAGTTTCTCCCAGCTCTGCCTGAATAATCCGCATCTGCTCCCGCAGATAAAACTCCCGCTGGGTACGGTCGACCTCACTTTGAGCCCGCGTATGGATTTGATCCTCCAGCTCAAGTACATCAGCCTCCTGAGCTAACAAAGCGACAACAAGTTTTAACCGTTCAGATGGGTTAAGCATCTGCAAGAGTTTAAGTCGTTCATCTATTGGAGGAGAGATGGTAGTCACGATCATATCTGCTAGCCAGCCTGGCTCTTCTATATTCAGAGCATATAAATAGGCTTCATCAGGAAGACTGCGATTTAATTGCACACACTTCTGAAACAATTCCAGTGCGGTACGCATAGTCGCATCAATCTCGCGATCCAGACGGGTGGTCTCATATAATGGGCGCGCCCTGGCGACCATAAAAGGCTCTTGCTGGGTAAATTCGACCACCTCCAACCTTCGACGTCCCTGAGCGAGGGCTGAGCTCGAGCCATCCGGCATGCTCACCAGGCGACCCACTGCCACTTCCACGCCAATGGATAAAAATTCTCCAATTTTGGGATTATCGATGGTTGAATCGCGCTGAGTAAGAGCGATCATCGAGTGGTTATCCATTTGCGCTTCTTCAATGGCTAGGAGAGAAGCCTCCCGCCCAACAAAAACTGGTGCCACCATGTGTGGATAAATCACCAAGTCACGTAAAGGTAATACTGGACATTCAATCAGCCCATCTGGATCTGTTAATGCTTCTGGCACCTTATACAGTTCTTCTGTACGACGATGGACAGCCTCTCCAAAATCATCATCCTCATCATGAAAATACCAATTACTATCTTTCATCAATATCTCCTGATATTAGCTTTCTTCTCCCAATATTTTCGTGCTTCTGCAACAACAAATATGCTGCCAGTAACCAGTACCAAACCATCCTCACCCACCAGCTTCAATGCTTTTTCCACCGCCACAGGGATGTCCTCAACAATAGCAACCGGATACCCAAAGGACTTCGCCATCTCTACTAATTTATCTGGCTCGATGGCTCGCGGATGAAATGACTTAACCGCGATTAGTTCTTTTACCAGCGGCATAAGCTCCATAAACATACCCTGTATATCCTTATCCTCTGATGCTCCGAACACCAATATAGCCGATTTGCCTGGAAAATATTCATTGATAGTGAGGCGTAACTTTTGAGCAGAGTCACGATTATGTGCACAGTCAAGGATTACCGGGGGTGATTGCTGAACTATTTCAAAGCGGCCTGGCCAAAATGCCTTGCTAAATCCATGTCTAATTGCATCTTGGTTTATATTCAAACCTTTATGATTAAAAATTTCCAAGGCGGCATACGCTGTCACTGCATTGGCTGCCTGATTCGCTCCCAATAGTGGGATGGACAATATCAACGGATTATCTGGATTTTCATCAGGGGACCATACACGGATTGATTGACCTTCCAAAGAATGTGATATTCCTTCATACAAAATATCACGACCCACTTGAATCAAAGATGAACCGCGTTCGTGTGCAACTTGCTCAATCATCTGGAGAGCTTCTTCGTCCTGGGGAGAGGTTACAACTGGCAAACCGGGCTTAATAATACCCGCTTTTTCACCTGCGATTTGTGTGAGCGTGTTCCCCAATAACAGAGTATGGTCATATGAAATTGATGTAATAACACATACTATTGGCTGCACCACATTCGTGGCATCCAAACGTCCCCCCAACCCCACCTCAATGATGGCTGCGTCGACTTTTTGCTTCGCAAAATACATAAACGCCAGCGCAGTGGTGATCTCCAAGGTGGTAAGCTCTGGTATGGCAGCTACATGCGTTTTGATTTCCTCGACCATTTCAGCCAAATCGGCATGTGGAATGAACTCGCCATTGATCTGGATGCGTTCAGCATAATCATATAAATGTGGAGATGTATACAAACCCACTTTATATCCAGCCTCATGCAGGGCACTTGCGCAGAGGATACATACGGACCCCTTGCCTTTTGTACCTGCGACATGAATACTCGGATACGCCTGCTGAGGATTACCCAGGGAAGTAACCAATGCCTGCATGCGTTCCAACTTGAATCTGGCAGGCGAGTAAGTAACTGCCTTTTGCATGCTGAAATCTACAAAGCTATATAAGTAATCCAGCGCACCTTTATAGGCATCTTCAATATTTTTCATCGCTCAAGGATTGTAACTCTTCGGAGAGCTATCGGGAAGAGGAAATTGTTTCTACTTGCTTGCAGCTATTATGGCAATTTAGTCAAAAATTGTTCATGGTAGAATAGGCGCGTGTTGTTTAAAATCCTAAAGGGTATCGTTAGATTTATAAAAATCACCATCCTGTTTGGTTTGGCGATACTAATACTGCCACGTTTAATCACTGCCTTGTATGCGATCCCGCGAATTTATAACACCAAAACCGTACCATCCATACCTGTAGTTATCGTTTTTGGAGCTGGTCTCTGGCGGGATGGTACTCCCACCGCTGTCCTAAAAGATCGGATCGCTACTGCTTCAGAACTATACTTTTCAGGCAAAGTGCAAAAAATACTGATGAGTGGCGATAATAGCTATCTTGATTATAACGAACCCGGTGCCATGCGAGAATATGCCCTCAGTTTGGGTGTCCCCGAGACAGCAATTGTCCAGGATTATGCAGGCAGGCGCACCTATGATACCTGTTACCGTGCACGTGACATCTTTGGGGTCAATAATGCGATTTTGGTAACCCAGAGTTTTCATTTGCCACGTGCACTGTATACATGTAACGCTTTAGGCTTGAAGGCTGTTGGAGTAGCTTCAGACCAACGAGAATATCGTCTGGGTTCATCACTTTATTGGAACCTGCGAGAACTCCCCGCCACCCTGACCGCACTTTTGGATGTACACCTCCTGCGACCTGTGCCAATTCTAGGCCAGTCTGAGCCGATCTTCCCTGATATTAACCAATGATATAGTCATTAATATTAACCAGTAATATCGATTTCGAATTAAGGAGTCAGGATGAACCGAGCTGATGCTTTAAAAATTGTGCATGATTATGTAAAGAATGAAAACCTTGTCAGGCATATGCTGGCGGTGGAAGCTGCCATGCGTTTCTATGCTGCGAAATTTGGTGAAGATCAAGACATATGGGGGATCACTGGCACTCTGCACGATTTTGATTGGGAAATTCACCCTACTCTAGAACAACATCCGCTGGCAGGAGCAATTATCCTGCGTGATCGAGGTGTCCCCGAAGAAATCGTGCGCGCGATATTGAGCCATGCTGACCATACCGGGATTCCACGATTAACCCATATGGAAAAAGCACTCTACGCCTGTGATGAAATTACTGGTCTGATCACAGCAGTCGCCCTCGTTCGACCATCCCGATCATTATCAGATCTTGAAGCTTCATCGGTTAAGAAAAAGTGGAAGGATCGTGCTTTCGCCGCTGGAGCTAACCGTGACGAAATTGCCAAAGCAGCTCAGGAATTCGATATTGAGCTGTGGGAGCATGTCACGAATGTCATCCTTGCCATGCGCACAATCGCTCCTGACTTAGGCTTGGCAGAATAACACCTTTTTCTTTAGTATGAAAAGTACGGGTGATACCTGTATTTTTTTATCCCTGATTTGTAAAGATATTGTCCTTATTAATGAATGTTTTATTGACTGAACTTGACATTTTATAAAAGTGGCTTATACTATTTTCATAATTTAGAGTAATCGCACGGGGAGCCTGGTGATCCTAGGCTGAGAGGAGGTCCGCAAGACCTCGACCCGCGAACCTGATCCGGATAATGCCGGCGGAGGAATAGCTGTATAAAATCAACTCCTTCCACCGGTCATGGGGTAAGGAGTTGTTCTTTTATGAAGCGAGCCATAATATTCGCGAATGGGAAGATGGATCTCCCACCACCTATCCTCAAGGATATTCAATCTTCCGATTTGATCATTGCTGCTGATGGTGGAACACATCATTGTGAAAGATGGGGGATCATGCCAAATGTGATTGTTGGAGATTTTGATTCACTGGTTTCCAAAGAAGTAATCACCTTTCAACAAGCTGGGGTTGAAATTATTCAGTACCCAGCCCACAAAGATGAAACTGATCTGGAGTTGGCTCTTCAACTCTCTTTGAAGGGCGAGGTTACAGATGTATACATCCTTGGTGCATTGGGTGCCCGCTGGGATATGACCATAGCAAATGTCTTGCTAGCTGCGAATCCGATGTTCTCCCAAGTTAAAATTCGCTTGCTGGATGGCTTACAAGAGCTTATTATCCTACGTGGCGAAGGTCGCATTGATATCGATGGTCATCCAGGCGATGTAATATCTCTCATCCCGTTGGGTGGTGATGCCTATGGGATCACTACTCATGGGCTTGAGTATCCACTAAATGATGAAACCCTTAATTTTGGCTCCCCCAGGGGGGTAAGTAATACTTTCTCACATGATCAAGCACAAGTATTTATCAGAAAAGGGATTTTATTATTATGTAGTATTAACCGGGAGATCAATTAATCAAGTATGTTCTTCAAGAAAGGGGTGTTTCATGAAAAATATGTCAATCTATATACTGATTGCGATCACACTTATACTTTCTGCCTGTGGTCAAGCAGCTAGTTCACCAACGATTACTGCCAATGCACCTCAGACATTAACCGTAATGACTCATGATTCGTTTGCTGCCTCAAAAGCTGTCATTTCTGCATTTGAATCTGCCAATAATGCCAAGATTCAGTTCATTAAATCTGGTGATGCCGGTACTGCCCTAAATAAAGCTATCCTTTCAAAGGATAACCCATTCGCAGATGTTTTTTATGGGGTCGATAACACATTTCTTAGCCGGGCACAGACCGAAGATATCTTCCAACGGTATGACTCACCCATGTTGGCTGACATTCCGGACCAATACAAATTAGATCCACAAAATAGAGCCTTGCCAGTGGATTGGGGTGATGTGTGTTTAAATTACGATAAACTCTACTTTTCTGACCACAAGTTGTTGCCCCCACAAAACCTTGAGGATTTGCTCAAACCGGAATACAAAAATATGTTGGCCGTGGAGAATCCTGCCACATCATCCCCAGGTTTGGCATTTCTCTTAGCTACGATTGGTCACTTTGGGATCGATAAATACCTGGATTACTGGCGCGGATTGGTGGCGAATAATGTCCTGGTAGTCAATGATTGGGAAACTGCATATTACACCAATTTTAGTCGTTGGGGAGGTGACCGACCGATTGTGGTTTCGTATAATTCTAGTCCTCCATTTGAAGTGCTTGGATCAAAGACACCCTTGCCTGCTCCTCAAACCGCAGTAATCACCAGCGATGGTTCATGTTTCAGACAAATCGAGTTTGTGGGTATTCTGCGTGGGACCAAAAACTTGGACCTGGCTGAAAAATGGGTTGATTTCATGCTTTCTACGACCTTCCAGGAAGATATGCCGCTCCAAATGTATGTCTTCCCAGTTAATCCTCAAGCAAAGCTGAATGAAACTTTCCAGAAATTCCTGGTTATACCAGAACATCCTGCTTACGTCAGCCCGGAAGATATCGCTGCCAATCGTGAAGTCTGGATTAATGCCTGGACGGAGACCGTGTTGAGATGATCCTAAAGCGGCATCGGTCGA
>Ga0315275_10006494_pt1 | contig 11196 bp, 10 predicted proteins | sample YL17G03_0_MG_FD_205557 | JGI IMG/M metagenome (GOLD analysis project Ga0315275, IMG submission 205557) | Sediment microbial communities from Yellowstone Lake, YNP, Wyoming, USA - YL17G03_0 | ecosystem: Environmental > Aquatic > Freshwater > Lake > Sediment | place: USA: Wyoming | collected...
GGGAGCTGAAAGGAGTTCCATTAAGGATAGAGATTGGGCCAAAAGATATTGCTGAAAAATCTGTTGTTGTTGCAAGAAGAGATAATGGCAAAAAAGAGAAAGTAAAGGAAGCTGACTTGGGCAAGCAGATGAAGAAACTGCTTGACGAAATCCAGGCAGAAATGTATGCTCGGGCTAAAAAGAATTTTGCAGCAAGAATAGTTGAAGCACATTCAAAAGAAGAGATAAAGAAAGCAATGAATGACAAGAAGGTTGCAAAAGTCTATTGGTGCAAAGAAGGGCAGTGCTGGGATGAAATCAAGGCAATTATGGAAGGCATTGAAATGTTTGGCACTGACTTGCATAAAGCAAAAGAGGGCAAGTGCGCGATATGCGGAAAGCCAGCTACGATTATTGGTTATGTTGCGAACACTTACTAGAATTTTAGCTTTTTTCTATAACTAATGACTCGATGTTTTCAGCATCATGAGGCTTTGTCAAAAGCTTTGCCCAGCTTGTGCTGTTGATTGGGCGGTAGGCTTCTCCAAGAGACCTTGTGCTGCCCTTGAATTTCTTGTCAGAATACCTGACAGACAAGCCGCCTTCCCTGTCCTTGTCGAGCTGATAATAGAAACTTTCAGGTATATGGACTACTGTTCCATTGTTCGTGAAGTGTTTAGTGTACACATTTGCCATTTCACAGCCAGTTTTTAATAATGAAAATATAAAGCTTTTGCTTCATCGTGTTACCACCAATAGGTGGTTAAAAATAGAAAGATTTATATATGAGTATCACTTTACTAGCTATAGAATTAAGGCAAAAGGGGTCCTGAGATGATTTCTACTTCCCTCCCCTGAAACGTTCAGGGCCTGCTGACCTTTTTCTAACAAACTTTAACTAATAAAACTCAGCAAGCTTACCCTCCCTTCAGACTCAATTGTTTCGATGCTCTTTGTACCCTCTTTCTGGCATCGCGCAGATCTGCTTTTGCTTTTCTTAAATCTTCTTCGGCAAAAATCTTTCTTTTGACAGATTCGTCTTCTAATTCTGTCAGTATGCTGTACAGTCCCTTGTCGGGCCTTAAATTATCAGGACACTCGTGTTTTGAACCGCTGTAGATATGCTCCCATTCCTTGGTGCCTTTGCGCAGGACATACATCTGAACATGCCAGTCTGGCCTATTTGCCCAGGGATCGCCTGCATTGTTGTCTGTGCATTCTGAAATTATTGCTTTCAAATTGCTGTGCTCTTCCACAAAATGAGCAGTATATTGATTGCCGTTCACTCTAACTTTCTTTTCAAGTAGTTTATACGTTTTCATTTACCTTCACCTCTCGATTTAATTCAATAAAACTCAGCTAACTTCCTGCACAGCTCATAGTTCCGTTCTGAATCCATTTTGTTCCAGTTATGGAACTTTTTTGGAACCATTTTCAGGAACTGGCTCTTGTTTCTTCTCTGTTTTATGAACTGCGAGTCAAGATAGATTTTCCAGGCATTCTCATCAAGGGGCAGTTCTTTCAATATGTCATCCTGCTCTTGCTCTTTTTCAAGCTCTGAAACAACTTCAGGCAAAGGCTTTTTCACCTTATACACACTCTGTCCTGTTGATACAAAACATCCTCTCTGGCTCTCAATTGCTATACTATATAGGGGGAATCTGAACCTGAACCACCTGACAAGCAAATCCTCTATCTTGTGCTCTGGAGAGACTTTTGCATACAAAACTCCGTGTTTTGAAAGCTCAAATCTTGTGAACATCTTGGCTCTGCATAAACAATGGCTTACCTGCCTTTTCATGTTGTAGTATTTTCTTGCATCTGCTGTCGACAGGCTTTTCAGCTCTGCCTCGCTCTGCGTGTTAAGCTTTTCAATAAATTTTACGTCAAAATCCTTGTGCCGTTCTATCAATTTAACCACCTCTTTAACATTGCCTGGCTTTTGCCTTCTATCTCGATAAAAGGCTTTGCCCGCTTCAGGACAACTCCCATGTTGTGCAGCTGCCTGTAGTTTACTATCTTCAGCTTTCTGTTCTGCATCCCTCTGATTCTCTTGGCAGTCATCGGGCCTATGCCAGGAATTCTCATCAAATCTGTGTATGCTGCTGTGTTTATGTCAACTGGTTTCTCAAAAGTTGCCCTAGCCATCAGGACTTTGGGGTCTTCGTTCAGCGGAAGCATGCCGTCCTGCATTATGGCTTCAAAATCATTCAGTTTAATTTTGTAGTTTCTGAGCATAAAATCAAGATTGTACAGCCTGTGCTCTCTCAGCAGAGGTTGTCTTTGCCTTGCCTCAAAAGCAGTGCCTTCAATTGGAGTAAATGCTGAATAATATCCTCTCTTCAAATCCATGTTCTTGTACTCCCAATCCATCATTTTGAGAATCTCCAAGTCAGTTTCGTCAGAGCCTCCAACAACAAGCTGGGTTGTCTGTCCTGCAGCAACTTTTGATTTTTGCACAATGTGCTTAATCCAAGCCTGCCTTCTCAGAATATCTGTCTTGAAATCTTTTACAGAGCTTACTTCGGACATTCTTGACTTGTTTGGAACTTCAATGTTAATTGATAATCTGTCAGCAAAATCTGCAGCCTGCTTTATCAGCTCATAACTTGTGCCTGGCAGAATCTTGAAATGAATGTAGCCGTGAAACTTGTATTTTGTTCTAATTAAATTGACTGTCTCAAGCATCTTTTCAGTTGTGTAGTTAGGATCTTTTGCAATGCCTGACGAAAGGAACAAACCTTCGACATAGTTTCTCACATAAAGCGACATGAATGTTTTTGCCAGTTCGTCAGGTTCGAACATTGCCTTTCTTGTCGCACAGGGATTTGGGCAGTATTTGCAGTCAAACTTGCATTCGTTTGTCAGCAAAGTCTTGAATAACGAGACACATCTTCCATCCTGCGTGAATGTGTGACAGATTCCTCCAAGTGCAGCATTGCCTATCCTGTCGTTTGTTGTGACTTTTCTTTTTGACGCAGAACTTGCGCAGGAGTCATACTTTGCACTTTCGCCAAGGAGCTGTAGTTTTTCAAGCGTGTTCATACGTTTGAGATGATTTTTGCCTTTAAATAGGCTACAAGAGGATGTCCAGTGGCTAGTGGTTTAAACATTCTCTTACAAGAGTCTCCTCAACAGAAAATGCAATCTTTCCATTCTCTTCCTTCACAGTTCCTATTGATGTTGGAAGAACAAAGTATAACTTACCATCTTTAGATTTTTTATCTTTTTTCATGATTTCAATTAACTTATCAGTATTTCCTTCATATCTTACAGGAAGCCCTGCTTCTTTGATAAGTTTATTTTGCCTATCTAATGCGATTTTATCCAATAATCCCAATCTTGCAGAAATTCTTCCTTCATAAACCATTCCTAATCCAACACCCTCGCCATGGGGGATAGTATAACTGCCGGCAGTTTCAATAGCATGTCCTATTGTGTGGCCGTAGTTCAAAATCTTTCTCAATTCGCCTTCTTTCTCATCTTTTTCAACAATTTCTCCTTTAATTTCACATGCTCTCTTAACTACTCTCGTGAAGAATTCTGTATCTCTTGCAGAATGGTTTTCTTCCAAAAATCTAAACAGTTCAGCGTCTCTAATCACAGCATACTTTATAATTTCTGCAAGTCCATTCCTAACTTCTCGTTCAGGGAGAATTCTTAAAGTTCCAACGTCCGCGATTACAGCCTTTGGCTGATAGAAACTGCCAAACAGATTTTTTCCTTCTGGAATATCAACTGCTGTTTTTCCTCCTATGCTGCTATCGACTTGAGCCAAAAGAGTTGTAGGAGCTTGAATATAATTTATTCCTCTCATAAAAAATGAAGCAACATAACCCGCAAGATCTCCAACAACTCCTCCTCCAAGTGCTAAAACAACAGAATCCCTGTCAAATTCTCTTCTAGCTAATTCTCTGCCTATCTTTATTGCGGTTTCCGGAACTTTTGATTGTTCTCCTGCAGGAAAATCTAACAATTCTGCTTCCAACCCTTGTCCTATTAATGATTCATTCAAAACTTCACCATACAATTTTCTCACATTTGAATCAGTCACAATCGCATATCTAGTCCCGAATCTGGAAAAATCAGTTTTCAATAAATTTCCTGCATCAATTTCAATATCATAACTTCTATTTTCAAGATTTACTGTTACTTTTTGCATAAATGTAGCAGATGTCCACAGATATATGAAGTTTTCCACGATTTTACATCCATTTCCTTTTGTAACTACTTTTGAATACTAAAAATGGTAAAGCTTATAAGTTGGTTAAGCTCAAGCTGCATTTATGGGGGACAAAAGCCTTGAATCTATTGTTGGAAAGAGAATAAAGTGCCAGGTTATTGCAGAGGCATTTGCTGACACCTGCAAAAGGCTTGATGCAAAATATTCGCGGGTTTATCTTGATGATGTTTGTTATATTTTGGGAATTTCAAAAGCATCTGCACAAAAATATGCAGGCATCTTGGGTGTAGGCTTTGACAGCAAAAGGGCAGACAGGAAGAAAGGGAAGATTGTCAACCACGATTTGAAAAGATTCAAGACATCAGTTTATGAGATTATGGCGAAAAAATATGCCCCGCAGCTCAAGAAGGCAATTAAGAAGGGTATAAGTTCAATGCAGGACCTTGAGCAAAAGCTTGGGCTTTCAGAATCAACTATTCTGGCAGTTGCAGAATATTCAAACATAAAGCTGCCGAAAGGCAAGAGGGGAAGAAAGCTAGGTGTTTTCAAGAGAAAGCCCGACGTAGATTGCATGATAAAACGTGGATTCTCACTTTCGCAGATGGCTGAAAAGCAGGGATGCACACCGCAAAACATCAACTACTACCTTGGCAAGTCCGGGCTGAGAGAGCAGTGGAAACAGTTAAGGCTGGAATTGAATCCCCACTTTGGTGCTAAAGCCAAAAGCAGGATTGCCAGCTTAATTTACGGCCAGATGTACAGCAAAGCAGTTAAGAATGAGGACAGGCCTTACCAAAGAGCACTTGAGTACAGGTTTGGCGGCCCAGGCAGACAAATCCCTTTGGAGAATCTTGTTAAGCTTTTCAAGGAATATTATTCTGCAATTGACGAGAACAAAAAAGTGACTTATATGGGCCTGGCAAGAGCAGCAGGCATGAGCTATTCAAATGTTACTACTGTTTTTGATGTCTTGGATTTAGGGCACAGGCAGCATCTGAAACAAACAAAATGCGATATGACAGGGGAACGAAAAAGGCAAATAAAAAAAGTTTTGCATGTGGACATATCTGGACCTGATGCTGCTGACCTGCTCGGCTTGCCTGAATATCTTGTTGCAGCATACTTGAGGCGCGCAGGAACCCCAAAAAAAGAAACCAAGCCGTTGAAACAGTTTTTCTTCTCTGTAGGGGAAACTGATGCATTGACAATGAGAAAAGCAAGAAGAATATATGAAGCCAAGGATGCGGGCTTTAATTTAGATGAGGTTTGCGAATACACCGGCTACAAGAAAGAAGTTGTTGATTATGCCCTGCAGAACAGGAACGAAATTCAGGAAAAAATTATTTCTTGCTGGGATTATCTAACTGGCGAGAAACATGACAAGCCTTATCTTTAGTTCTGGTTAAAATAAACTTGCTTTCAAATTCTGGCGCATATATAATTTTTTGAGAAAATTTTGCAATTATTTTTTGAAAATCCAGACAACGTTTATATAGATGGATGCTTTATATACTTTTTAAATGGCGGAAAAAATCAATTTTAATGTTTTTGTGGTGTTTTTCTTAGTCTAACCTACACTTTCCGCAGGAATTTTTTGATTTTTTATTGAATTTACTTTGGAACCGATGAATAACCCCAACTTGCTGGTCATGGGCGCCTCCGGAGGCGTTGCCAATGCCTTTTTGCAAAGATTTGTTTCCCACAGAAATCTTTTTGGAAGCCTGATTCTGCTTGACAAAAGAAAAAATTTTCTTGACAACAAGTACATTGACCACAAAAAACTGGAGTATGTTTTTGTTCACAAAAAAATAGTTCTTCCTGAAAGAGAAAGAGAATATTTGAATCTTTTAAAAAAATACAGGATAGATATTGTCCTTGACTTGACAGATATGGATTCAATCCCTGTGATAGAAGCAACAAACAAAGCAAAAATCCCTTACATAAACACTGCAATGAATGATGAAGAAAGAGAAGTATATGATGTTGTCTCTGAAGTTTTCTCGAAAAAATCACAACTGGACAATGCCCCGCACATATTATGCACAGGCATGAATCCGGGTGTTGTAAATCTCTGGGCCAGGCACGGCATAGAAAAATTCTCGATACCCAAAAAAATAATTCACTTTGAATATGACAGTTCAAGGGTTGCAGCAAAATGGGAGCCAATGGTTACTTGGTGCCTGAATGAGTTTTTGATGGAGACAGTCGTAGACCCTTCTGGAGTCATGCTGGGCAGGGACAGGCTGAAAACATTGCTGCCAAACGGACTTGAGAACAAGCATCCGCTCAGGCCAATCCTTTTCCCAATCATGAAGCTCGACAAGTATCCTTATGGATTTACTGTCCTGCATGAGGAAAACATAACAATCGCGAAAAGATATAATGTTCCGTCCAAGTTTGTTTATTCGGTAAATGTTAAAACAATGGAAAAGATTATGAATATATACAAGGAAAAGAAAAAAGTCACAGAAAAAGACCTTTCACACGGAGACAACTCTGAGAAAATACTTGCAGGCTCAGACAACATAGGTGTTGTGCTTGACTATAAAGATAAAAAAGTTTATTATTTCAACTCAATGCCGAACGAGTCAGTCATTGGCACAAATGCAACTTACTCGCAGGTAATTGTAGGAGTTTTTTCAGCTCTTTTCACCCTTATGTTTGAAAGATTAAAGCCAGGCTTGTATTTCCCAGAAGACTTATATCACACGCGCTTCAGGAATTATGTCTTTGACAATCTAAGGACGCAGGAATTTGTTTTCAGGAAGAAAAAAGGCAAGCTTGTTCTGAAGTCATACAATCCGCAGGTAAGGGCGAACATAACTGGCTCATTCAAGCGCGTATTTTTTTAAATTTTTCAAAAACTTTAAATATGATTTGGGCTTATTGATGTTAAAAAATCAAGAGGTGAATATATGAAAAAGTCAATTCTTGTAATATTGGCAGTATTGGTGCTGGCCATGGCTTGCGCCGCTTATGCAAACAGTGATAATTCAAGTGATGATAACGGCGCAGATGATTCTTCTGATGACCGCGTAGATGATTCAGCAGATGATTCAGCAGACGATTCAGAGAATCAAACAGTTGGGCCGATTAGCGAAAGAGTTAATAAAATAAAAGAGCTTAGAGACCAGATACAGGAAAAAAGAGATGAGCTTAAGCAGGAGCTTCAGCAGCTGCGTGAAGATAAAAGAGCAATGTGGAACAACACAAACAGAGTCAGGATAGCAGTCCATGCTTTGCTTGCGCTTGAGAACTTCACTGGAGGCATTGGAAAGAATGTTTCTGCAATTGCAAGAGAGTTCAACAACTCCATCAGGGCAAGGCTTCACTTTGAAGAGCAGATACAAAACAGAAGTGCTTTCAAGAGATGGCTCTGGGGCGGAGAAAGGAATGCAGCAAAAGAGCTTTTGAAACAAGTCAACAGGACAGACGAAATGATAAAGAAGCTTGAGATGGTAAGAGCAAAATGCGTAAACTGCTCACAGGAAGTTCTGGACTTGCTTGACGAACAGATTTCTGACCTGAAAGATGACAAGGAAAGAGTAAAAGGTCTTGCAACAAAAGAAGTAAGGAGAACAGGAATCCTAGGCTGGCTATTCAGAAACAAAGATTAAATTCTTTTTTTATTTTTTTCTTTATTTTTATTTAAAAAATTAAAATAAAAAATTTATTTTGCTTTTCCTTCACCTACCGGCTTAAGCTTTGCAAAAATGTCTGAGCCTTTTGTGTCCTTGTACTTGTTGTCGTGAAGCTCAAACCAAGGCAAGCCATTTTGCTGGTATTTTTCATATGTTACTGGTGTTGGCGGAGCTTCGTGCCCTGTAACTTGCTTGAAGTCTTCGCTTGACACAAGATAAATCATCTCAACAGAAGTTGGCTTTTCTTTCCATACTTCTATGCCGTGCGGGTCAGGATAGATTTTCTGCTCAATCTCTCCTCCTCTTCCAAGCCCCATGCTTCTTACGCTTTTTACAGAGCCTCTTGATGCCATGAATTGTTTAGTTGGTCCTGGCTCAGATGCACAGCAGTACATATCCGCGAAGCCGCATGATTTCAATTCCAAATCTTCGGATCCAAAATATTCAAATCCACCGCCAACAATAAATTCATGCGGTCTTGTTGCATGCACAAGCTTCTGCCCGTCTTTTGGGTCATAAACAATCATCTGGATTCCGCCTGCAACTTCTTTTCCAGTAATCTGCCCTTCAACAGTTTCTCCAGAGCCCATTTCAGCTGCAACAAACTGGTAGACTTTGCCGTCTTCTGCTTTCCATCCATCAATCCACGGTTGAGGCGGAACAACCAAGTAATTCTGCTCTTTCTCAAGCTTGATTTCTAAACTTGATTTTTTCTTTTTTCCTCTTACTCCTTTTTGAAGCGATGGGTCAAATGGTTTTCCTGAAACTGCGTTTATGTTTCCTGCACCAATAATAAGTGCCTTTGGATTTTCCATATATCCTCTCCTGAAATTCATCCACATTGCTTCCTGCCTGTACATTGGCAAAAAGTATCCTTCCTCTTTCCAGTCTTTTGGAGCTCCTGACTTGAAGTCCTTTACCCTGAATACCGGAAATGAACCAAGCCCAGCAGGCAGGCTGTTGACTTGCCCTTCAGGCACTCTGCAGGTTCTCTGGAAGTTTATTTTTAATCCAGCAACGTCCACGTATTCGTGCTGAAACTTTTGAAGCAGTTCGTGTGTTTCAATTCTCATTTTTTCCCTCCGAAAGCTTTTTTGCTTTCATACTATTGTATGTGGAGCGGAAAGTATATAGTTCATCAGTGTAAAAGCCACAATTTGTGTATTTTTTACTAATTTGTTTATTTTGGCAGGAAAATTATATATAGTTGTACTTTCATATCAATGCCATGAAACGAAGAATAGTCCAGCATGGAAGCAGCTCTCTGACAATAACCCTGCCTATAAAGTGGGCTAATAAGTTCAGCATCAAGAAAGGTGATGAGATTGATGTTCAGGAGTCAGGCTCTTCAATTGTCATTTCGACAGAGAAGCAGCTTGCTTCTTCAAAAAAGCAGTTTTCTGCAACAGATTACGGCATATTTACAAAAAACAATCTTTCACATTTGTATCAGCTTGGCTATGATGAGATTGAAGTTAGCTATGATGACACAACAACTCTAGAAGAGATAAAAAACAGAATCCAGGACTGCCTTGGCTTTGAGATAATTGACCAGAAGCCGAACAAGGTTTACATAAAGAGCATTGCCTCAGCAATGGAATCTGAGTTTGAGACTCTGCTAAAGAAATCTTTCCAGATTACTAATGATATGGCGAAAAGCATGCTGACTGCATTTGAGAAAGGAGAGTTTGAAAAACTCAAAGAAATTAAAAATATGGAGTCTCTCAATAACAAATTTACTGACGTATGTTTGAGGATTCTTAACAAGAAAGGTTACAAAAAGCCAAACAGGGTTATGCAGATTTACGAAGTTGTAAAAAATATTGAAAGGATTGCAGACGAGTTCAAGTATTTGTGTGTGCTTCTTGAAAATTCAAAAAAGCTTGACAAGCCTTTAGTTGATTCATTCAGGCAGGCAGCAGATTATTATCTTGCTTTTTACGAAATGTTTTACAAGTTTGAGCCAAAGCTCAAGCAGAAGCTTTACAAGGAAAGAGAAAGCCTTGTTAAAAAGTTTTCAGAGCAGATGTCTAAGAATCCGTTGTTTTACCATCACCTGATTAATATTGTAATGAAAACTTTTGACGGCGCAGGCGGATATTTTGCTCTAGTGCTTTGAGAATAAATATTTCTCGTCTTTCAATAGTTTTTTCAGTTCTGATTTTATAACTCGTATCGGTTCAGCCCAGCCACGGTTTAGATTTTCAAGTTTAAAAATGTTCATAAGATTGCCATAATGGAGGACTGCCTTTTCTTCAATATCCTGCTGTTCTGTCCTTACGGGATCATACATTTCATAAAGATTCCATAATGCGCACTGTATTAGTGAATCGTTTACGTTTGAGACGAATCCAGGTGCTTGTTTTTGGTAGGCAGATTCCAAGTCAGTAAAACCAAAATCATAGCTTTCGCATACATTTTCTGCATGCCTCAGATGGTGTGTCCAGAAATCCATCAAGTCTGAATACGGATTGTCAAGTGAGATAGATTCCCAGTCAATCAATCCAAAAGAGTTTGTGCTTATTTTCATGCCGTAGTCTTTTGATTTTGTAACAATATTCCCCAAGTGCACATCTCCGTGCGAGACAACTAAATCACCCGACTGCTTTTTGTATAGGTCTTCGCATGCCCTGATTAATTTTTCTGCATGCTTTTTTTCAATCTTTAGTCCTGCAAGGAGCCTGTTTTCAATTTCTTTTTCAGGGCTTGCTTGTTTTAGGATTAATCCGTATTTTTCAAAATCCTCTTTTGCAGAAGTGAGCTTTATGTGAGTCTGCGCAAGCATTTCAGCAACAGATAATGCTGCTGCATGCATGTAATTAGGTGCAAGCCTCATGTTGGAGATAAGCTGACTGTACGGGTTTCCTGCATGCTCAACAACTGCGCCTCCAAGAATTGCAATATCAAACTGATATTTTTCTTTTGACGGCTCAAACCCAATGGGCTTTCCGGTCTGAACTCCTTTTTGGTTTGCTATATAATACACGATAAGCTCTTTTGCAGTCTGCTCAGGGTCTGCCTTGAAAACCCAAACCTTGTGCAGCCAGTCCTCGCCGTGCTTCAGAAAATAAACTTCTTTTACCTGTTTTCTTGTTGTCGGCATTTCATTGATGCAGGTTATTTTTGCAACAGATTTGTATGCCAACGACAAAATGTCTTCAAGCTTTTCAACATCAGAAGGAATGGCTTTGTCAGCTTCAACATCTTGAGCTCCCGCATCGCAGAACAAAGCCTCTTCATGAAGCTCCCCAGATTCTTCGTAATGCGCATCAGGCTTAGGCAAAGCAAAAGCTTGAGGTGCAGCTGATTTGAATGTTTCTGATAAACTCGATTTTATATTCCTGCTTCCTTTTGAAAAAAGACCTCGCACCTGATGACTGGATCCCCGTTCTA
>Ga0315275_10006495_pt1 | contig 11196 bp, 19 predicted proteins | sample YL17G03_0_MG_FD_205557 | JGI IMG/M metagenome (GOLD analysis project Ga0315275, IMG submission 205557) | Sediment microbial communities from Yellowstone Lake, YNP, Wyoming, USA - YL17G03_0 | ecosystem: Environmental > Aquatic > Freshwater > Lake > Sediment | place: USA: Wyoming | collected...
AGACAACACACCATTCTCAACAACAATCACATCATCAACAGTAAAACCAACCGGCGCCTCACTGAACGTAAACGTCACCATCGTAGCATCAGCAGCAACAGTAAACGACGAAGCACCCATCGTCACCACAACAGACGGCGCCTGCGTATCAATCGCATAAGGCGGCGAATCATCACCAACACCAGCATTCAACGCAGCATCAGTCCAACCAGTACCAACAGTAATCACATTCGACGCATCAGAAACACCAGGATCAGCAGTAAACGTCGCATTATACACCAACGGATCAACCGTCACAGCGAAATCAGACAACACACCATTCTCAACAACAATCACATCATCAACAGTAAAACCAACCGGCGCCTCACTGAACGTAAACGTCACCATCGTAGCATCAGCAGCAACAGTAAACGACGAAGCACCCATCGTCACCTCCACAGTAGGCGGCGTTACATCATACGTCCATGTCTTCGCCGTCGAGCCAACGCCTGCGTTGCCAACATCATCGGTCAGGCCGGTCTTGTCAACCGAAGCGACGACAGTCTCGCTATCTGCAATCGCTGCAAGATCAGTCGCGTCTTGGCCGCCATCTAAATCCAACGTGTAGGTATTCCCGTCCACAGGAGTAAATGTCGAGCCATCAATAGCGCCAGCGCCAGCGCCAGCGAAATTCAAGGTGATATCTGATGCATCGAAGCCATTCACGTCCTCAGAGAACTCGAAGGTGAAGGTGAGCGACGCTTTTGTCTTTGAAGGGCTTGTGGGAGTGGTTGTGATAGTAACCGTTGGAGGTGTCGTATCGATGATGACAGTAATTGGTGTGCTGGCGCCGGTGTTGCCTGCGAGGTCTGTGCAGTTGACGTAGACGCTGTATGTGTCTTCGGATTGCGCAGATGATGTAAGCTCCGTATCCGTACTATTTTGTACAGTGGCGCTGTTATTCACGGCGATATCATCGAAGTAGAGGGTGCAGTCCGCGGTCGCGCTGAGAGCGTCGGTATAGCTGAAGGTGATGGCCGGCGTGGTGTCGTTGGTGCTGAAGCTCGTGTTGAGGAGCGTGACGACCGGTGGAATGGTGTCGATCACGATGTCGTGCAGGCTCTGGAAGGTGGAGTTGTCAGGAAGCGTCAGGGTGGCCGGGGTGTTGTCGGCGCTCGAGTTGATATCTCCGGCGTTGAGGTCGATAGAGGCGGAGACATAGGTGAGGTCGTCAGTGTTCTCGCCTGGGCCGACGATGTAACGGAAGGTGATGTCGGTGCCCGGACTACCGCTCTGGTAGTTTGCCGTGCCTCCTGAGTTGAGGTCGAAACTCGGTGTGCCGGTCACGTTGACGCTCTCATCGAACGTCACCTCGAAGTCGATGACAGCACTCTCATTGTAGTATCCTTCGGCGAGCGTGTCGACCGACGAGATTATTGGCTCTGCGCTGACCGCAGCGGCAAAAAATATCATTGCAAAGAGAACTACTATCGCCGTCCGTTGTGTTGACATGCCTAACACCCCACGTGAGTATAACGCGTACTATGTCGAGCGTGTGACTTATTCACACCACCGGAGTAGTTTCCCGGAATGTCATTTATATATGTTTCCGTCTGCAAAGCGCTTTCTGTCATACTTTCAGAATGAGAACAGGATAAGAGGATACCTACTCTTCCTTCTTCGCGTCCTTCTTAGATGGGGCGGCCGCCTGCTGCGGCGGGGCCTTCTTGCGCGCGGCGCGGGCCTCTGCCGCTCTCGCCTCGCGCTCCGCCAGGACCGCGCCCTTGTCGACCACGGTCCGCGCCTCGACGCTGCCGCCCGCCGCCTCTATCTTCGATTTCGCCGCGGGGACGATGACCGGCACGGTCACCTTGAGCTTGCGCGCGACCTTGCCAGCGCCGAGGAGCTTGTCGACCCCGAGCGTCGCGAGGTCGATGGATACTATGCCGTCTGCGACAGTGGCCTTGCCGTCCGCCACGAGGCGGTCGGCGACCGATGAGAGGTGGCCGACGTTCATGGTGGCGACGTCGGTGCCGGTGATCGAGGAGAACCCTATCTTTGATGGGTCGCGGCCGCCGCGCAGGCTCTTCCATGACGAGGGCTTCTTGCTGTCGGCGCGCTTGCCGCTGCCGGCGTTGCCGCGTCCGCCGCGGTGGCCGGCGCCACGGTGCTTCTTCATGCTGCCGTAGCCGTGCGTCTTGCTCCCGCGCAGGCGGGTGTTCTTCTTGCGTGTGTGATTGGCCATGTGAATTTCACCTTGTGATTTGCTCTGCCGATTTGCGCTGCGGCGGTTGTACCGCTCGTCCCTCGCGGCAATCGCGTCGAACGGCCTGCATGAATCGGCCGTTCTCCTGGTTGCACACCAAGGCAGCGCTGCGGATGGAAATGGTGATTGTCGTTAGGTATTTGATATTGCGCTTAACTCACATCATCTTCGCGAGGAAGGCGTCCATGCCCTTGCGGCGCAGGCCGAGGCATCCGCCCTCCTGGTAGCCGACCTTGATGCCCTTGTGGCCGTAGCCGCCGCGGGGCGGGTGCATGCGGAAGACGTTGAGCGTCTTGCCGTCGCGGTCCTTGAGCGAGCCGCGCTTCTCGTTGAGGAGCTTGAGCGTCTCCTCGCTGATAGGGCCGTAGGTCGTGAGGTCCTTGCACTTGAACATGAGGCCGCGCACGCTCGCGTTGTCCGGGAAGACCGAGCAGATGTGGCGGCGGCGGAGGCGCAGGCGGTCGAGCGCGCGGTGCACGTCGTGGCGCACGCCGATGGTGCGGTTGCGGATGAGCACGATGGCGAGCCTGCCGCCCGCCTGCGCCGCAGGAGCGTCATTGCGCTCAACACTTGCCGACGTTGCCACTGGGTTGGACACGGGCGTTTGCATGGTCACTTCGTTTCCATGCCGCTCGCTCTTGCTCGCCGGCTTCGGCGCAGCGCGCTTCGCCATCGCCGGTTTGGCTGCCTTCTTGGGTTCGGTTGCCATGGGTATCATCACTCGCTCTGCGGGGTCGTGAAGGGCACGGGCGCGTCCGTCGGGATATCGCGCGGCTTCTTCTTGCCGCCCTCGAGTACCGCGAGCGTCTCGTTGTCCTTGTCCGAGAGTTTCATCTCGGAGAGCTGTCGCAGCGCGCCCTCGCACGCCCTGACCATGTTGATCTTGTCGCGGGTCTGGCCGAACGACTTGGACCAGACGTCCTTGACGCCCGCGAGCGCGAGGATCTTGGCGCACTCCTTCTCGACGCACAGGCCCTTGCCCTTCGGCGCAGGGAGGAGTTCGACGATGACGCTGCCGCACTTGCCCTTCACCGCGAAGGGGATGCTGTGCGGCGTCTTGCAGTTGCACTGCCAGCTGCCGCAGCCGCGGCGGATCTTGAAGACAGAGAGCTTCGCGTGGCGCACCGATTTCTCGCGCGCGGGCACGGTCTCCTTGCTGCCGCCCAGGCCTATGCCGATGTGGCCGTTGCGGTCGCCTACCGCCGCGACGGTGGAGAACTTCGGCTTGTTGCCCTCCATCGTCTTCTTCTGCGTGCTCTTGAACATGCGTCGCTGGCCGCCGCCGAACTTGCCCTTGGCCTGCCCCACGAGGAGGAATTCGGCCTCGATCTTGATGAGGCTGTCGACGATCTCGGTCTCGAGGATGCGCTGGCCGCGGCCGAGGATATCATCGATGTCGGTGACCTCCTTGTTCTTCACGGCGAGGCCGAGCGCGGTCTTGGGCTTCCATGCGTCCAGGTTGACTTCGGGTAGCTCTTCAGGCATGAGTATCACGTTCCTTTTGATTGTGTCATAGTTGGATTGCTCATTTGAGTATCTGGCTCTTCATCGCCTCGACGTCCTTCGCGAGGCCTTCATCGATGTGCGCGCCGGTCGCGCGCTCGTCGCTCGGCAGGGTCTCGGCGCTCACGCGCACGGAGAGGCCGCCGTCGATGGCGCCCTTGACGACCGCGTAGATGCGCCCGCCCGGGTGGTGCGTGTGCAGGCCGATGTCGACGATGATGTCGCCGTCCGCCTTGCCCTTGACGCGCTTCGCGAGCAGGACTCCGGTGAGGTACGCCGTGGGGGTGTTCCCGGTCGCGCTCTTCCAGCCGAGCTTCCTGAGGTCTGTCGCTCGCGCGGTCGCGAGCACCCGGTCGCCGTCGGGTTCGTACTTGACGAGCTGCGCCTGGATGCTCTTGTTGCTCGCGCGTATCACGAGCCGCGGCAGTCCGCTCTTGAGCAGGACGAGCCGTCTCCTGTAGTCGGTGCGCCCCTCCTGCTTGCGGCGGTAGGGCATGACGAGTTTTTGTGCCATGGGATCACGTGAGGTATTTCATTCGTTTTGTGTTCACTTGCTTTTCGCCGGTCGCGTGGCGAGGTTCTGCTCGTTGAGGTATATCTTGACGTGGCGGACGTTCCTGAAGAACCCGCCCTTGCTCTTGGAGTACAATGACCGGAAGGTCTCGCGCGTGATGATGCCCTTGGCCTTGAGCTCTTGGAGGAAATCGCGCTGCGCGCGCACCTTGTGCATCCACTCTATCTTCATCGGGGCGCGCGCGGTGGCCTTGCCCTCCTTGCTGCCCGGCCCCTTGCGGAGCCCCTTCGCGCGCTGCTTCGCGTGGTGGCGCGCGCGGCCGCGGCTCACGCCGCGCGCCGGGATCTCCGTGATGGCGCCCTCTGCGATGAGCACCGCGATGTCCATCTTGGTGATGGCCGCCTTGATGTCGTTGAGGCGCGCCGGGTCGAAGCGGACGCGCTTCGGCGCTGCGCGGAGCAGTCGTCCCGCGAGGCGTTTCTGGAGTGTGAGGTCGAATGTCATGGTGTCGCCTTACTCTGCTCTCTTGGCATCCTCATCTTTCTTGGTGCTCTCATGCTTGTGCTCATGCTCTTTGTGATCGTGCGGCTTGTGCTCGTGGATGTCCGTCGTCCTCTCTTCGACCTTTTTTGTCTCATCGGACTTGTCGCCGGACTTGTCGCCGGACTCGGCCTCGGGCTTCTTCTTGTCCGAGTCCTTCGCCGCAGATTCGGCCTTCTCCTCGAGCGACTTCTGCTTGGCGGCCTTGCTCGCCTCGCGGGCCTTGCTCGCCGCGGCGCGGCTCGCGAACTTCGCCTTCAAGGATTCTGCCGCGCCGGGCGCGGAGTTGAGGAGCGTGAACTTCTTGGCCGCGGCGGCCTCGAGGATGAGGATGCGCTTGCGCGCGCCGAGGCCTCCTGCGACGATGACGCTGTGGACCTTCGGGTCCAGGCCCTCCAGCTGCTTGACGACCGACACGACGGTCGGGTACAGGCCGTTCCTGTCCATGCCGCGGACCTCGAGGGGCGTGTGGTACCCCTGCTGGAGCTTCACCTTGTAGCCGCGGCGGCTGTCGCGCATCTTGCTGTGCAATCCTTTCGGGCTGCGCCATGCCTTCTTGACGCGCTTGTGCTTGTGCGCACCCTGCCGGAGGAACACGGGCTGGCGCCTCTTGAGATACGCCTTGACCTTGAGGAGTCTTGCCTTGTCTGCCATGAGTATCATTCCGTCATTTCGTCTAACTTATCTTCTTGCCGTCCTTCACGGTGATGTAGATGCCGTCCTGGAAGACGCGCGTGTCGTAGCCGGGGCGCCGCGTGACGAGCTCTATCGCCGCGGCCTGGTTGCCCGCGAGCTCCTTGTCGACGCTCTCGACGGTGATGTCCACGCCCGCGATGGTCACCTTGACGCCGGGCTTGATGCGCAGTTGCCGCGGCACCCCTTCGCCGATGAAGTTCTTGACCTCGAAGAGGTCGCCCTTGAGCGTGACGCTCATCGGGAAGTGGCCGCTGCATATCTTGAGCTTGTAGGTGTGGCCGTCCTTCGCGCCTCTGAGCATGTTGCGTATGTGCGCCGCGTTCGTCTCGAGTAGGCGCTTCTCCTTCTTCGTCGCATTCTTGGATGAGAGGACGATGGTGTCGCCGTCGACAGAGACCTGCACCGACTTGCTCGCCACGATGCGGCGGAGCTCGCCCTTCGGCCCCTTGAGCGCGAGGGCTGTGCCTTGCATGGCGGCGGTGACGCCGCTCGGGACGCCGATGGTCTCCTTGAGTTCTGCGAGGTGCATGGGGATCGTTCCTTGGTTTTGTGATGGTCTTGTGCTTGTGTTGTTGCGTCACGGCGGTCGTACCGCTCGTCCCTCGCGGGATTTTCGTCGACGGCCCTGCATGCACACGGTAGCGCTTCGCTACCGGCGCGCCGGAAGCCGCTGCTTCCGAGCGAATCGGGCCGTCTCCTGGTCTACGCCAAGGTGACGCTTGTGAATGCAGTTATTGTTTTTCCATTGATGAGGTTTCAGTATGCGTATGCGAGGAGCTTGCCGCCGAGGCCCTGCTCCTTGGCCTGCTTGTGGGTCATGATGCCCTTGCTCGTCGTCACGATGAGGACGCCGAAGTCCTTCGCCGGCAGGTAGCGCTGCTCGAACATCTCGAAGTTGGCCGCCGTGACGGTGAAGTTGGGCGTGACGACGCCGGTCTTGTTCAGCTGGCCTGAGAGCCGGACGCTGAGCAGGTTGCCCTTCCTGTCGTTGGTCTCGGAGAAGCCGGCGATGTAGCCGTTCTCCTGGAGTATCGCGAGGACCGCGCGGATGACCTTGCTGTTGGACAGGGTCGTGATCTCGGCGCGTCCGAGGCGTTGCGCGTTCTGGATGTTGCTGAGCACCGCTGCGAGTGGATTGTTCATGGTCATGAGTATGCACCTACTTGTACTGCTTGAATCCGAGGTCGACCGCCTTGTCGCGGAAGCACTGCCTGCATAGGTGCAGGCCGTAGCGCCGGATGTGGGCGCCGGTGCGGCCGCAACGGATGCACTTGCGCGTGATGTCGCCGGTCTTGCGGACTTTCGGCACGTTGTGCTTGAGGTACTTTGCGTACTTGCCCGGCTTGCCGCCGATCTGCTTGAGCACCTTGGTGTGATGTGATGTCGTCATGATTGTCAGTCCTCGTGTGTCTTCTTACTCCTCTTCGCCGAGCTGGGTGTTGAACCGCTCGGCCATGAATGCGATCGCCTCGGTCTTGGTGATGACGTGGCGGGGGTGCACGGTGCCCGCGCGGATGCGCCTGTTCTTGACGCGGTAGCCGGGGCGCGTGAGCGTGATGCATGCCTGCAGCCCGATGATGCCTATCTCGGGGTCGTACTTCGCGCCCTCGATGTCGATGTACTCGGGGATGCCGAAGCTGATGTTGCCGTTCTCGTCGTAGTTGCGCGGCTCGAGCTTGCCGCTCTTCGCGGCCAGGAGGCGCGTGATGAGCGCTTCAGCCCTCTTGCCGCGCAGCGTGATCTTGCAGCCAATCGGCAGGCCGGGGCGCAATCCCCAGGCGGGGATGCGCTTGTGCGTGACGGTCTTGACCGGCGGGACGCCGGTGAGCTGTTCGAGGAGCTTGACGCCCTTGTTCAGCAGCTGCGTGTCCTTGCCGGCGCCGATGTTGAGCGTCACCTTCTCTACGCTGATGCGCCTCATCGGGTGCATGACCGTTTGTGTCTCTTGGTTCATGGTATCACGGAAGTGTCAGTTGTTGGTTTGTGGTGAGCTCTCGTTTCATCTCTCGTTGAGCTTGATGAGCGGTCTCTCCTTGCCGATGACGTAGGCGTGGGTCGTCGCGGTCTCGAGGAGCGCGCCGGCAGCGGCGACGACGATCATCTTGCCTTCGATGCGCTCGACCTTGCCGACCTTGCCGATGTGGTTGCCGCCGGTGAGCAGCACGGTCGCCCCGGGCGCGAGCGGCAGGTGGTCGGTCATCGCGCCCTTGCTGTCGAGCACGATGCTATCATTGGTCTTGGCCGCGGTCTTCTCCACGATGAGGGTGCGCCCGCTCGTGCAGGCGATCTGCGTCCGGCCTTTCGTGAGCGTTGTCTTGCCGCGGACCTTCTGGATGATGATGTCCTCGTCCTTGCCCACCGGGGCGAGGTAGAGGGTGTTGCTCTCGTTGATCAGGAGACGGTAGCCCTTGCCGCCGACGGCGAGGATATCCATGAAGCCGACCGCGCTGTCCGTGTCGTGGATGCGCCTGCCGTTCACCGTGACAGTCTGCGTGCGGAGCACCTTGCGCGCCTGCTGCGACGTGAGGACGAGGCCGAGCATGTCGCGCATGAGGACGACGGCCGGCATGGTGAGCCCCATCCTCTGCCCGCTGGGCTTCGGGCGGCTGATGAAGGTGGTGGTCTTGCGTAGCACAGGCCAGGTCTTGGGGGCCACGATGCGCTTGAGGTGGGATGATGCCATGATTGTCACACTCGGTTTGTCATACGGTTAATCGTTCAGTCCTTCTTCTCGTCCTGCTTCCTCTGCTTCGTCTTCTCTTCTCTTGCCTTGAGCGCGTCCATGCGGCGCTTGTCGCTGGTGTCAAACTCGACGATCATGAGGTTGCTCGCGTCGAGCGGGTACGGCACCTTCGTCGCGCCGTCCTTCTTGATCTGCTCGACCTTGCTCACGTACACATGGCTGCGGGCGACGTCGACGCGGTCGACCTTGCCCTCGCGCCCCGCGAACTGGCCGCGCAGCACGCGGACCTTGTCGCCGGTGCGCACGCGCAGCGAGCGTAGGCCGTGCTTCGCGCGTAGCTCCTTCACGAGGTGCGACGCGAGGAACTTGCCCTTGATGTGCAGCGGCGCGTTGTAGCGGTACTTGCGCTGCTTGCGCGGCTGCGTGCTCGCCTTCCATGCGGTGCTGAATTTGATTTTCATGAGTATCATGCCGTCTTATGAGCGATGCGCTCGTACAGCTTTCTCGGCTTCGGGCCGTGGACCAGGGCGCAGTTCCTGAACATGCCGATCTCGTCATGCGAATACAGCACGCCGGTGGTCTTCCTGTTGAACGGGTTCGTGAAGTAGACGAGGTGGGTCGCATCGATGCCGGACTGCGGCGCGATGAACGTCGACGAATACAGCCCCTCCTCAGGATTGAATATCTGGACCTCGAGCGTCTTCCTGTCCTCGCTGATGCGGGCTTCGAGGGACGGATACGAAGGGACACGCGGGAGTCTTGTCGTGGTACGGTTCTTCTTCATGAGTATCATTATCTCCTGTAGTCGGGCGTCTCGTAGTCGGGCGTCTCGATGGTGAACCGCGTGATGCGGCCTCTGCTGTCATGGGTAAGGTGGATCTTATAGCCGAAACCGAGGAATCCTGTGTAGCTCATCGCCTCTCCCTCATACTGGGCCCCGAAGCGCTGGGTGGATGCCTTTTCGCTGGCGCGGAGCGTGACCTCGAGGATCTTGCCCCTCTCGATGAGGCGGGTCTCGAGCCTCGCCTCGCCGTCCGTGCCTTTCGGGATTGGTTTCTTGACCATGCGTTCACATTTGAGCGTTATACGATGACTGTCGCGACCTTCGCCACTGCTGGCCATCGCGTCGCGACCTCTTTCGCGATCGGCCCCTTGAAGATGGTCCCTTTCGGGTTGCCCTTGTCGTCCTTGAGCACGACCGCCGCGTTGTCCTCGAACGCGACGCGCGTCCCATCGGTGCGGCGGTACTCGCGGCGCTGGCGCACGATGATCGCGAAGACGACCTGCTTCCTCATGTCGGGGCGGCCCTTCTTGACCGCCGCGAGGACCATGTCGCCCACGCCCGCCGCCGGCTTCTGCCCCTTGACGGTCTTGTGGCCGTAGACGCTGAAGACCTTGATGACCTTCGCGCCGGAGTTGTCACAGGTCTCTATCTCTGCCTGGAGCGGGAGCGCCCGGGTGACGTTGGCTTTGACTGCTTTCATAGGTGTGCCTCTTGGGATTGTGTGTTTCTTGCGTCTAACTATTCTCCGCGGATTTCACGATGCGGGTGACCATGAAGTTCTTCGTCTTGCTGATGGGGCGCGTCTCGACTATCTCGACGATGTCGCCCACCTCGGCGGCGTTCGCCTCGTCGTGCGCCTTGACGCGCGTGCGGCGCTTCTCGTAGCGCTGGTACTTCGGGACGTACTTGCGGCGCTCCCATTCGACCGTGACGGTCTTGGTCATGCGGTTGCTGATGACGGTGCCGGTGAAGGTGCGACCGCGCGTGCTGACCGCCTTGCCCTTGATGATGACCGCTCCTGCGGTGGCCTTCGCCGCCGGCTGCGCGTCTGTCTTGCGCTCAACACGGTCGCTTCGTTCCCGTGCCGCTCGCTCCTGCTCGCCGGCATGCTGCTCAGCCTTCTTCGGCGCCTTGGCCGGCACGGTCACTTCGTTTCCATGCCGCTCGCTCTTGCTCGCCGGCATGGTCACTTCGTTTCCATGCCGCTCGCTCTTGCTCGCCGGCTTGGGTGGTTTGGTTTCGCTCATGGTTGTTCCTCTATCGTGATGAGTTGGTCCTTGATGATCGTGATGTCAGTATGTTTCTTGTTCGTGATGTCGGTTGTCCTGATGGTTATTGTGTTCTTGGTCTCGTCGATGACTGTGCCGTGCTTGCCCTCGATGCTCCTGTTCTTCGCTTCCCTGATGGTGATGGTCTTGCCGATGAGCATTGGTCGCCTTTTTTGCGCCGCGGAGGTCATACCGCTCGTCCCTCGCGGCATTTGCGTCGAACCGACTGCATGCGCACGGTAGCGCTTCGCTACCGGCGCGCCGGAAGCCGCTGCTTCCGAGCGAATCGCCGGTTCTCCTGCCTTCGCTCCAAGGCGGCGCTTGCAGATGCGTGGGACGTTATGTCCGTGGTGAATGCGGTGCTTGCCTACTTGACCTCGATCGTCTCCGCGGAGAAGCCGAGCTTCACGAGCTCCTCCTTGGCGTTGCGCCGGTGGTCCCCTTGCAGTTCTATCCTGCCCTCCTTGGCTGTCCCGCCACAAGCGAACTTGTTCTTGAGCTTCTTGGCAAGGTCCTTGATGTCGACCTCGTGCTCGTTGATGCCTTTGATGACGGTGTAGGTCTTGCCGAACTTCTTCTTGTCCAGCACGACCGTGATCTTCTGTGACTCGCGGGCGATCGCCTCGCAGACGCAGAGCTCTTGTGGTAGGCCGCATGTGTTGCAGATGGTGCTCATCGTTTCGTTCATCACCTTGTCAGTTCTTCTTCGCGCCGGTTGCCTGGCGCTGGAGCGTCTTGATGCGCGCGATCTTGCGCTTGGTCTCGCGGACCTTGCCGGACTCCTTGCCGATGCCGGCGGTGGCCACTTTCGCGTTGAGCTTCATGAGCTCGAGCTCTGCCATCGTGTACTCTTTCGAGAGCTCGTCCGGGCTCTTCCTCTTGAGGTCTGTGAATTTCATGAACATCACTCAGTCATTACTCTATCTTCTCTTCCGCGGCGGGAGCCGCGGGCTCAGGAGCTGC
>Ga0315275_10006496_pt1 | contig 11195 bp, 11 predicted proteins | sample YL17G03_0_MG_FD_205557 | JGI IMG/M metagenome (GOLD analysis project Ga0315275, IMG submission 205557) | Sediment microbial communities from Yellowstone Lake, YNP, Wyoming, USA - YL17G03_0 | ecosystem: Environmental > Aquatic > Freshwater > Lake > Sediment | place: USA: Wyoming | collected...
TGAAGTGTTTGAAATGGCCAAGTGCGCCCGTAGCTCAATTGGATAGAGCATCGGACTTCGGATCCGAGGGTTGGGGGTTCAAGTCCCTCCGGGCGCACCAAATAATCAACTGGTTGCATCTTCTCTTCCCGTTTCCCCTCCAGACTGGTCACGGTTTTGGTCACGGTTCCAGAAAGACTTCCTCGATTCACCGCATCCCGAAGGTGTCCAGGTGCAAGATGGGCATACCGGAGGGTGGTCTGAATATCGCGGTGGCCAAGGATCTCCTTCACGGAGACTAAGTCTACTCCGGCCATAACTCTTCGACTCGCGGCGGTATGGCGGAGCGAATGCCAGCAGACTCCAACAATCCCTGCTTTTCGTAGGCCAGGCTCAAACGACCGGCGGAGGAAGGCGCGGCTATCCATCGGCTGCGTCGCGTCCTTTAATCCTGGGAAGACCCAAGCCGACCTAAGAAACGAGCCAAAAGACCTCAGGATCGCCCTAGCCTCTTCGCTCAAGGGCACATGCCGGGTTTTCCCTCCCTTGGGCAAGGGAAGCGTAAGGACACCGTTTCCCAAGTCAATCTGATCCCATCTCAAACGAAATTGCTCTCCCCGCCTCAGACCCGTCTCAATCGCAAAGGCGACCAATTCCCATTCACCCTGTTGCATCACCCCGCGGAGCCGGGCCAACTCATCTTCTGACAGAAACCGCGTTCGCTTCACTTCGGGGAAAAACTTCAACCCAGAGACGGGGTTCTGAGTCAGCTTACTGTCTTTCACCGCCAGCATGAGCACATGACGGAGAAACGCAAAATGCCGGTTGATCGTCGCATCGCTCCACCGCCGCTTCTGTTGAAACTCTTTGGGAGCATTCGCGGGGCGAGGTTTGAGCTTGGCGCGCATTTTAGCCTGAACCTGCCGGCAGTCTTCTCTTGAGATATCGACAAGCATTCGCTTCCCTAGCAGCAGCGACCAGCGACGACCATACCGCCGTTCACCCTCAATGTTTAGATTTGTGGACCCTTCGAGACAACGGAGAATCCACGCCCGAAGCGTGATGTCCTTCCGTGGCGCAAACTTCTCCGGAAAGAACGTCCTTTCCCGAATGTCAGCTTTCAATCGGCCATAGAGAGCTTTGGCTTGTGATTTGGTATCACAGCGGTACCATCGCTCTCTCCCGTTGATGTAGAGGCGGACCCACCAGCCCTTTCGATCCTTCCGCTGGGTGATGCCTCGGTCCTGTCCACCCTTCCGTGCCATTAGCGATGCTCCTTTTTCGATGTCTTCTTGGTGCCTTTTCGCCATTTCCGTGAGGCGACCCGCATTTGACAGCGTGGATCACAAAATAGTTGATCGCGTCGCGCTGCCAGAAAGATACGTTGGCAATCCTGGCAGGGACGGATGCGCCCCGCATGGTACGCCAGTGACACCGCTACGCGGTATTCAAACTCTTTCGTCTTGGGTTTAGTCGCCACCAGGAGGCTCCCGTGGCGAGCGTGGAATGCGCCGGGCATGGTGACGACTAAGGTGAGATCTGAAAAGGTCACGGGCGCGACCGCGTGCTGCCACAAATGTTCCAAATGGCCTCGAATGGTGCCTTGAAGCTGCATCGCCTCTTTGCGGCTTGGCAGCGTGTACTCCAGCGTTTCGCCTGGGATTGCCTGCACCGTCCAGCCACTGGCTGCGGCGATGGGCAGCGCGTGTCGGTCTGGACCGTCGGCCTCGGCAAAACTCGCCACCTCATACGCTAGGACCATCCACTCGCTTGGCGTGAGGATGTCGAGGTCACGTTGGATGAATTGCACGAGCCAACCGATCTCCCCATTGGGGGTGGTCGTGATGCGTTCTCGTGCCTTTTTCATCTCGCGGTCAAATTGTTGCCGGATGGCCTGGCGATTCAGTGTCATGGCGTGCTGTCCCTCCTTCATCATGCCGGAGCGATCTCAGAAAACTTATCCCATACTCGCTGAACAAATTCTCACAAAAATACTTGCTCTGTATGGCAAATCTCTTGGTGCGCTTCTCACCAGTGTGGTAATGGCTTTCATATAAGTCATGTCTATATCAACATAGACATGATGCTGTCAACCACATTACATCAGAGGAGGTGCCTGTATGCGACCCAGTGCCAAGCTACTCACCGTGCGAGAAGTCGCCGATCGACTCGGGCTGAAGGAAAGCACGATTCGGAAACGTATCCTGCAACGGCAGATTGCCTATGTAAAGCCCAGTCTCCGGGCGGTGCGGATTCCCGTCGAGGAACTCGACCGCATCCTTACCGCTGGCTTTCGACCCGTGGTGACGCCCCATGCGAGCACCTAACCTGCACGAATTGAAGGGCGCAGCCACGGAATCATCAATGGGAGTATCCGACACGCAGCCTGAGGATGAGAGACGGATCGCGCCGCCGAGTGTGGATCCCACACCGGCGGCGCAGCCGCCCAGCCCCCGACCTAGTATAACGGGGGCAGAAACTGCACATCCCCAAGACGAGCCTCGTCTCGACGGGTTCCTGTTCAGTGTTGATTGGCTGGCCTTTACGGTGCCCTCGTCCACCGTGGAAGAGGTCCAACAACGGGTGGGCGGCGACTGGATGGAGCTGGAGAAAGGATTTAACGGCTATCCTCGTGCTTGGCTCTGTCTCAGCACGGGAGGAGGAAGTGGCCGCATAGGGACGGGGATGCCCCACCGAGCACGAGAGGTACATGTCTCTCTCTCCGGTGAGATTGTCTCGGCCTGGGAGCCGGAGAAGGTGCAAGCACTCTGTCGCTGGATCAATGAACTGAAGGGGCATGGGACCCGCGTCGATGTTGCCATGGATGATCGAACCGGGCATGCCACGGTTAGTCAGGTGATTGCCGCTGCCGATGCGGGACAAGCGGTCATGCGGTGGAGAACCTATGATGCCAAACGACGATGTTCCTACAAGGGGCAAGACGACATCCAAGGGGAGATGGTCACGTTTGGGAGCCGACAGAGTGAATCCTATCTCAGAGTCTATGACAAGCGGATCGAAGCACAAGGGAAGGGGAAAATGGTGGACGGGTCCTGGGTGCGCTGGGAGTTGGAGTTCAAGAAAGACCGGGCGCAACTGTGTGTGGACCTGTTTGCGCACCTGCCGCTCGACGAGTGGCGTGAATTTACGGTCGGGCTCCTGAAATCGTGTATCTCATTCCGGGATACGACGGCAGATGCGCCAGCCTGGGAACGGTGTCGGTCGTCGGAACTGCCCTGGTGGAAGTTGCTGACCGAAGGGTTTACGCGATGCCGGTTTCATGTAGCGACAACAGACCGCAAACTGGAAGAAGTGCTCGCCTGGTTCTCACAAGCCATGGGCCCCACGCTCGCGGCCCTCTATTGTGCGGTAGGACCCGAATGGATAACCAAAGTGATTCAGTCGGGATCGAGCCGCTGGAAGCCGCAGCATTATCAGCTGATGAAGAAACAGACACCCAAACGCCCGTATCTATTGAAGGCGACATAAACTGGATTGGATAAAGAGTTGCTTTTTCATGCGATATTCGCCGGCGTGGACGCAGGCGCACCATTGTGGGAGGTAGAAGGGGGGTGTCGGAAGACTCCCCCCTGAACTTCTAAGGCCTCAAGGCTACAGTTGCTGGTCCATAAAACTTGCAAGAATTCCGGCCTCCAACTTCCCATGATCTCAACCGTTCAGAAGCAGCTTCTCCTTGTCCCTGAACCAGGTGTGAAGCTCGGTGAACGTTTCCTATTTGAGTTGAATACTCTGTCGACCTAGCGAACTTCACGGGTAACCTAATAGCTGGGCCAGGTCAATCACAGAAATCATCAAATGGGTGAGCCCAGACGCCGCAGCCTCCTGGCGAATGTGGACAGCTGAACAGTGACCCCCTGCGGCCGAAACGGTCTTGGCTACCGAGACGGTATCGCAGGACCCGGTGTCCCTCATCCAGCACGATCTTCCGCGCACCACACTCGCGGTGCCCTTCACTGTAGGGCTCATGGCCGCCTCGTTGTGGATCTTGCGGCCCTTCCCTGCCCGTGCTGATCCGGGAGACCCTGATCGTCGTTGCGACGTGGCCGATCATGCTGCTCGGAGTGCGGGTGCGTTAGGAGCGGGTTGAAAGAGTGTAGGCAGGCCTGCAGGGTATTGAAAAACAATTCCGGACTCAGGGAAACATAAGTGCAGGTGGCTATTCGCGGTATCTCTTCCTAGTCTGTGGTATTTGGCAACAGTCACCGACTTGTCATTGTCCCGAAACTCCTCAATCTGCCGGATGGTGCAGCTCTCTCTCTCTCGTGCTCTGAGCCTACAAACCCATGTGCCACTGAACTTCTCCCCCCTCCTGCCTTCACATGCCACCATCCCGTGGCACCGACAATGCATTACCGTTCCAGCAGCAGTGCATATTATTTCCAAATGAAGGAGACAGGCCTATGAAGAAACACGTGAACGCCGGGGTGGCCCTCGCCCTAGTTGCCACCATCGGCCTTGCCGTCATACCGAGCGCCAGTGGAGGGGCGACCGAGGAGTCCGCTTCGCAGACAGCGAAACTCCAGCTTCCCAAGGAGAAAGAGACCGCCCTGGGGCTCTATGTGACGGCGAAGGAGGCCTACGAGAAGTGGAAGGCCGAGCCAGACAACATAAAGATCATCGATGTCCGCACCCCTGAAGAATATATCTTTGTCGGCCATCCGACGATGGCCTGGAAAATCCCCCTGGCCGCGCAGGTCTATGAATGGGACGCCAAGAAGAAACAATTCCCCATGAAGCCCCTGCCCGACTTTGTCTCTCGGGTGAGTGAAGTGGCCAAACCCGACGATACGCTCATGGTGATGTGCCGATCCGGAGGCCGCAGTGCCATGGCGGTCAACCTGCTCGCCAAGGCCGGGTTCACGCACGTGTACAACATCACGGATGGAATGGAGGGAGATACGGTCAAGGATCCCCATAGCGTCTTCGTGGGGCAGCATCTGGTGAACGGTTGGAAGAACTCAGGGTTGCCATGGACCTACAAGCTTACTCCAGACCGGATGGTGTTGCCCAAGGTTCGGTAGCGGGGCTACAGGAGAGACAGCACCATCACCAGCTCTCTGGGAAAGGGAGGTGGTCAAGATTGCTACGGCGCATTAGTGAAGGCACATGGGCGTATTGAGGCCCTCAACTCTTAACTCTTAGGAGGTAGTAGCATGGATTTATCACGCAGGCAGTTCATAAAAGGTTCCGTGGGGACGGTCGCCGCCGCCGCCATCCCGGTGGTAGACAGCGTGACGGGGGGCTTAGTGATGGCTGAGGAAGCAAACAAATCAACCACGGCCCCACAGAAAAAAGTCAGTACGACAGTACCATTGAATTGGAAAGAAGTGTGGTTCACCAACTGCCCGATGATATCCGCCAACAACGTGGACCAGGAGCTGGGGTGGTGCCGTGAGGAGTTCAAGAAGATCGGCGTTGAGTACGCCTACTTCCGCCACGCACCCGAGAACAACTGGTACCCCCACTACATCCACAACCTCGACAACCTGATCCGCTTCGGCGGCCTGTATCCCCCGATCCACGTCCATGCCGACATGCGCCGCACCGTGCTGTTGGGGGCAACCTGGGTCTACGAGGGTGGGGTGATGCAGGTGCGCGCCAGGGACCCGATCTTCCGGATGAAGGACCTGAAAGGCAAGAAGATCGGCATCACCAAGAGCCTGAACACCATCAAGACCGACTGGTGGCGCATCCAGGAACACATGGGCATCGAAAACATGCTCAGGCTGAACGACATGACCATGAACGATGTGAAGCTCGTGGAGTTCCCGTATCCCGACGACTGGTACGACAAGCCCGATATGCTGGTCCCGCCGATGAACAATCCGTCCGAGCTGTGGATGCGCCGTGACCACAAGCACGATTACGCCTTCCGCCCGTTGGAGAAGGCACTACTCGCGGGCACCGTCGATGCCATCTACAACCAGATGGGACAATTAGGACAGCTCTCGGAGGCTACGGGCGAAATCAAGTCCATCTTCGATCTGTCTAAGCATCCGGACTGGACGGTGCAGGTCGCCAACACCCCCGCCGTCATCACCTGCACCGACGTGATGGCCAAGGAGCACCCTGAACTTGTCATTGCCTATATGAAGGCGATGATCAAGGTCGGGCGCTGGGCGAACGAGCACAAACGCGCCGCTGGGGCGATCCTCAACCGGCAAACCTTTTACCTGGACGCCGAACACACGTACGAAGGCATCCAGCACGTCGACATGGTGCCGAGCCTGAGTGCGCAGAACATGCAATGCATCAAGATCGGTAAGGACTTCATGTTGAGCCACGGCTACATCAAGCGCGACTTCGATGTGGACGCCTGGGCGGCGCCAGAATTCCTGGAAAAGGCAGCGGTTGAAGTGCTCAAGGAGGAATGGGAGAAAAGAAGCTGGAGCAAGCTTCCCAAGGGAGGCGGGCTTGAGGTGGAAGGCACGCGGCTCGGGTAGTCGAGAGAAAGCGCAACTAAAGGCGTGTGCCTGCGGTCCCATGAACGTCACCGGCAAGAAATGATCCGTCGGTGCCAGGTAAAGACTAATTAATAAGGAAACAAAATGAAAGTCATCATCGTGGGTGGAGTGGCTGGCGGGGCATCCTGTGCGGCGCGTCTGCGCCGGCTGGACGAGAAGGCCGAGATCCTCATGGTAGAACGCGGACCGTACGTCTCGTACGCGAACTGCGGGCTTCCCTACCACGTCGGCGGCGTGATTGAGAAGGAATCGAGCCTCCTGGTGGCGTCGGAACAGATGTTTCGGGGAGCGTTCGCGATTGATGTGCGGACGAACTGCGAAGCGATCGCGATCTCGCCAAAAAAGAAGACCGTGGACCTGCGCAATGTCGCAAGCGGCGAGGTGACGACCGAGTCCTACGACAAGCTGGTGCTGTCGCCCGGGGCGCCTTCGGTCCGTCCGCCCCTGCCCGGCATCGATCTGCCCGGAATCTTCCAGGTGCGGACCGTGCCGGACGTGCGGACGATTCGAGAGTGGATCGAGGGGGGCACGACGTTCCTGGCGGGGATGTCCAACTACTCGGGCATTCAGATGGTGAAGCCCGTGCGGCGTGCGGTGGTAGTGGGCGGCGGGTTCATCGGGCTGGAGATGGCGGAGAATCTGGTCCATCTCGGGTTCGACGTGACCCTCATCCAGAAGCCCAATCAGGTCCTGTCCCCGTTGGACCCGGAGATCGCGTGCCTCGTCGAGGCCCACGTGAAAAAGCATGGCGTCCGTATTCTCGCCAATGACGGCGTGGTTGGATTCAAGCAGTTGGAAGGGGGCGCGCTCGAAGTGCACACGATCTCCGGCAAGACGCATGCGGCGGACATCGTGATCCTCGCGATCGGCGTGCGGCCGGACACCACCCTGGCCAAAACAGCCGGCCTCGCGATCGGCGAACGCGGGGGCATCCGCGTGGACGAGCAGATGCGCACGAGCGACCCGGACATCTTCGCTGTCGGCGATGCCATTGAAGTCAAGGACTACGTGACCGGGCAGTGGAGCCTCGTGGCGCTGGCCGGGCCGGCGAACCGGCAGGGCCGGATCGCGGCCGATGTGATTGCCGGGCGCAATTCCCGTTACCGTGGTACCCAGGGCACCGCGATCATCGGGCTGTTTGGGGGCGCCACCGCCTGGACTGGTGTCAGCGAGAAAACGCTTAAGAAGCTCGGCGACCAGGACTTCGAGAAGATCTATCTCTACCCAAATTCGCATGCCGGGTACTATCCGGGCGCCAAGATGCTCGGGTTGAAGGTCATCTTTCGGAAATCCGACGGACGTGTCCTCGGTGCGCAGGCGCTGGGCGAGGACGGACCGGCGGTGGACAAGCGGATCAGCACCCTGGCCATGGCTATCCAGATGGGCGCGACGGTGTACGACCTCGAAGAAGCCGAGTTGTGCTACGCACCCCAGTTCGGCAGCGCGAAAGATGCGGTCAACTTCGCCGGTATGGTCGCCGCGAATGTCCTTCGGGGCGACATGCCGCTCAGTCACTGGGATTCCGTGGACAGCGCCTTCCTCCTGGACATGCGTGAACAGGTGGAACTGGCTGTCGAGAAGGTACCGGGCGCGGTCAACATTCCGATGGGACAGCTCCGCTCGCGCCTCGGCGAGCTTCCTCGCGACCGCGAGATCCATGTCATTTGCCGTTCCGGCCAGCGTGCCTACTACGCGACGCGCATCCTGTTGCAGAACGGGTTCAACGCACGAAATATCTCCGGCGGCATGCTGTCACGCGTGACTGCTCTCGGTAGACTAAAAGAAATGGATTTGACTCAACTTGAGCCGTGATCAACACACAAATCACCTGCAGAGACTTATTATGAAGTGCGAAGTGATGGTTGGCATTTGCTTCCCAAAGGAAAGAAGTCTGGGTAGTAGATAGAAACAAGGATGTCGGTAGCGATTTCAACTGGTGTTGGGCTTAACATACATAAAGGAGTTGAATATGCGTCAGATGATTGGGGCGATTCTGCTACTCATGCTTGTAGTGACTGGCTGTGCTTCAACGCAAGAGGCCAAGTCGGTGGAAAAATCCGGATTCTTGGGGGACTATTCCCTGCTGAAGGAGGGCCAGCGCAGTACGGTCAAGGAAGGGGCTGAAGATCAAGCCTTATGGGTCTACAAGAACCCCGCCGCCGATTGGCGCAAGTATAAGAAAGTGTGGCTGGATCCCGTGACGGTCTGGATGAGTCAGAAAGACTCGCAGCTCAAGGAGGTGTCCGTCGAAGATCGGCAGAGGCTGGCGGCGCTGTTGTGGTCAAAGCTCGACGAGCAACTCAGAAAAGATTACGTAATGACGAGCCAGGCTGGTCCGGACGTGATGCGGATCCAAGCCGCTATCACCGAAGCGGGAGAATCTAACGCAGTGCTGGATACGGTGACGAGCGTCATTCCACAGACACGGCTGCTTTCCGGCATGAAGAGCCTCGCGACCGGGGTATCGGCGTTCACGGGCAGTTCGAGCATAGAAATGAAGGTCACCGATACTGAAATGGGAACCCTCCTGCTGGCGGCAGTGGACCGCCGGGGCGGCACCAAGAGCCTGAGTGGTGTGACCAACTCCTGGAATGACGTGGAGGAGGCCTACCGCTTCTGGGCTGAGAAGGTCCGTTACCGTGCGTGCCTATGGCGTGGCGGGATGAATTGCGTCGAACCGAAAGCCTAAGGTGTATCACTTCGAGAGCGATCGCAGACCAGGTGCCGGGCACCGAGCATTTCCGCAACGTGATACGCCATCCCGTGGTGACCGGCTCCGAGATTCTGTCGCTCCGGGTGGACGAGAGCGTCTATTGCCCGAACGCACGCTTCCTCGAGGACCGGATTAACTAGGAGGTCGCGGCGAATCCAGTGCTCCGCCATGTCATCCTCGTCTGCCCGGCGGTGAACACGATCGACGTCTCGGCGTGCGAGAGCCTCGAGGTGATCAACCACCGCCTCAAGGACGGCGGGATTACGTTCCACCTGTCCGAGGTGAAGGGCCCGGTCATAGACCGCCTGAAATGGTCGCATTTCCTGGAAGAGCTGACCGGCGAGGTCAACCTGACCCAATATGACGCCGTGTCCAGCACCAACCCCGATCTGGCACACCGCACGCTCGAGACCCAGAGAGTGCCGGAAACCGCACTCTGAAGCGTGATTGTTAAGGATAGGCGATTCCAACGCCGGGAACGAATTCCATGAGCTGGACTTAGCGCTATCTGCTACGAGATTACGTCCGGAATTCGGGCTGGATTCTACCCGTGTTCGGCATGGTGTACTGGCTGGTGACGGTTATCCGCAACAAGAGATCTGAAGCCCACGACGGCAGAATAGGCAACTGGTGATGAAGGGCAGCTTCAAAACCCGAGGTTATCTCAGAGGCTAACAGGTCGGAAGAGGATGTATGGGAATGCTCTCCAGGCTGAAGCATGAAGTCCTGCACGTCGGCGGCGTCTCCCTCTATTTGCTCTTTTGTTTTGGCATCTTTGCGACGCTTAAAAAGCTGTTTCTGGCCACCTATCAGATCGAGTTCTCCGCCCTCGTGCCGACGGTGCTCGGCGCTCTTGCCCTCGCAAAGGTCGTTGCGCTCCTCGATATGACGCCCGTCTCCACACGTCTCGACACCGAAAATCCAATCTGGGTGGCCACGCTGTACAAGACGCTATTCTATTGCGGCGTCAGCGCCCCTGTGCTGTTCGCGGAGAGAGCGTGGCATGCGTACCGGGAGACTGGGGCCCTCGGTGAGGCGGTCGAAGAGGCGTGGACACATACAGATCGAAACGTTGTGTTGGCCAAAGTCATCATTGTCGGCCTAGTCTTTGCCTGCTACCACCTCTACCGGGGAATCGACCGCCGTCTGGGACAGGGCGTACTCCGGCGCATGATCTTCAGCCGAGGATGAGCGTGGCGATGGCGCCTCAATTCTGTGGAAGGCCAGACAGTTGGTGCGTGGCTCCGAGAGTGGGGCTACTTGTACTGCCCCCACTTAATTTCCGAGCAGTTTATTGACATCCAGGCTAATACTCAGTCAGGCCCACCCCAGCCAAGATTTGCCAGATATCAGAACTTTGGCTGGAGCGGGTCGTTAGTGGTCCTCGAGTCGTTGGCCGCACCGCAAAACTGCAATGTTACTCCGGATACGGTGATATCGAGTTCCTACTATTCTGGTTACGGTTTTGGTCACGGTTCGGTTACGGTTTTGGTCACGATTGCCAATGTGCCGCCATCGCCACTGATCGCACAGCTCATTGGCCTAATCGCCTTTATCCATAGTGGTAACGTCGCTGTCTGTCATTCCTGCTCACTCTCAGTATCAGAAGTACTAGGAGGGTCTTCGGATCCGAGGGTTGGGGGTTCAAGTCCCTCCGGGCGCACCACTCCATCCTGTGAAGCCTCAGGGTGGAATCATTGAAGTATCAGTAGCTTATAACCGATCTGCCTGGCCCTTTCGAGAGGGTCATCCCCCCACCAAAGCTGCATAGATTTCTCGTGTCCTCGGCAGTATCTTTGCCACAAGAAGCAGTATCCATGGGGTGTCTGAAATGGTGCTATGCTATAGGCAAGATCGTGTGAGACTTCCTAGCGGGAGGCTCTCAGGTCGAGGGCAGTGGCAGGCCTGGACGAGGCATTGTCCCTGTTGTGGGCGCTGGTTGACGAAGCACGATCCCACGGCACCCTGGGTCTGTTCCTGCGGATGGCTGGGTGGATAAGAGCACAGTCACCAAGAGG
>Ga0315275_10006499_pt1 | contig 11194 bp, 11 predicted proteins | sample YL17G03_0_MG_FD_205557 | JGI IMG/M metagenome (GOLD analysis project Ga0315275, IMG submission 205557) | Sediment microbial communities from Yellowstone Lake, YNP, Wyoming, USA - YL17G03_0 | ecosystem: Environmental > Aquatic > Freshwater > Lake > Sediment | place: USA: Wyoming | collected...
TTGCGCTGGTTCTCATAGGCTTGCTGGTGTGCGCATTTCACGCTATAGCTTGCTATTCTGGCTGCTTTAGAGCCGTTCAAGTATCTCAGGTATGCCAGCACAAACCGCCGCTGCTTGTTCGTCAGCTTCGCATCTTCGAGCATCCTTGCTATCTCAATAGGCATTGGCCTCGGTTGAAAACGATCCATAGCTATTCCTTATTTGCTGAATCCGCACAAGAGTGCCGTCTCCTCGCGCGCATGCATAAAAGCGCACAACAATTCCGGGAATTCCCTGTTTTCTGCCTTTTTGAGTGGCGACATTCTCATCCAAAACCCTTATTAGTAATATCCTCTGCGTCGCCAGGACTCGCGTCTTTTTCGGCGTCTTTCCGCCCAACCGTGAACCCACGATGGACACCGTTTGACAAAGACGTGGTGTTTCCTGCACCAACGCTGTAGGGTCCTGCGCGGTATGTTCAGAATCCTTGCGGTAGCCCTGACGCCGTGTTCCTCGATTAGCTCAAAGGCATAGACTTTCTGTTCGTCGTTGTAGCGGTATCCCTGACCAAGAGACTCGAACCAGGCCCTTTTCTCCTCGTAGATTTCTCTGTGCATGAGTCGCATTAGTTCTTTTGTGACTGCTCCCCTCATCTACTTCTTCTCCCCTTTGTGTGCTTGAATTAGAGCTTGGATCGCGGCCTTGATATGCCCCGGCAGTCCCCTGAGACGGGGGGAGGCGCAAATTAGGCGCAAAAACCGATTGTGTTCTGGGTATGTCACCAGTGTATTGTCAGTATGTAGCCAGTGTGTAATCATTATTCTATGCAAAATAACAGCTATAAAGAATGGTGAGACAAGCACTTATGGGCGGCGTGTCTGCTTTGGGAGCAGGAGGCCGCTGGTTCGAATCCAGTCACCCCGATTTCATATCTCCCTGCTATCAATAGGGTTGTGAGAAATCATTCCTGTGTCATTAGCCTCGGCAGATGCTGTGCTACACTTATGACTACACTTTTGAACGTGTTTTTTGGAGGTACAGACCATGCCGAGAAGCAGACCAACATCAAACCCAGTTTCTTATCACAAGCACACGAAGCAGTACTATGTTACACGGGACAGCAGGAGAATCTACCTGGGCTCAGACAAGGAACAAGCTCTGGAGAAGTACCACCGACTCGGATTGGGGCTGCAGTTGCCCGCTGTCGAAGAGGTAGCACCAAACCCTCTGATTTCAGTAAAAGAGTTGGCGAACCGGTTTATTGCCGCTCAGCGGGCGAATTGGCGAAATCCCGAGACGACCCTGACTTGCTATAAAGGTTGGCTGGGTCGTTTTCTGCGGGATCACCCAAGGCTGATGGCGTCTGCTCTCACGGTTGAGGCGTTTGCTGACTGGAAGCTTTCTCTCAAAGAACGAGGATACTCAGCCGAATCCATAAACCATTATCTCTCTGCTGTAAGGGCTATGTATGTCTTTGCCGAGGAGACAGACCTCATTCAAAAGGCTCCGAAGTTGAGGCGTGTGAAGAATGAGACAAGGCCAAAGCTGGGAGCCAAAGACAAACCTCTTTATACACCGGATGATCTGCAAAGAATGCTGGCAAAGGCTGATTTGCAGATGAGAGCGATGATCCTGCTGGCTCTGAACTGTGGTTTTGGCCCGAAAGACGTCAGGGATTTGACATGGAATCACATTGGTGGTGAGAGGGTAACCTTACCCAGGAGCAAGAGGGGTGTTTGCCAGACGTACTTACTTTGGGCTGAGATCCGAGCATTGCTGGAGGAAATCCGGCAAGAGAGGCTCGAGCTTGAAGCCAGAATGGCAAAGCGAAAGGCTCTGCGCTGTGACAATGGTCACGTCTTTGTGACCAGATTCTGGAAACCTTGGAGCAAAGACGCCGTTGCTGAGCAGTTCCGCAAGCTATGCAAAAAAGCAGGTGTACCGTGTTATGGCTTCTATCGGCTTCGCCACTGTGCGTCCACAGCTATGTCGTTGGTAGCGACGCCTCACGTCCAGAGGAAATTTATGAGGCACAGCCAATTGCAGCAGCAGGTAACCTACACTCATACGCCCGATGCTGAAGTGGACTTGGCTGTGATGATGGCCCGAGAGAAGCTGCTGGGCAAAGGCAGCCTTATCTCAAGTCAGGGAAAAAGTCGGGACCATGAGGAAGTCGCCTGAGTTTCTTTCTTGTGCCAGGTTGGTTTCGTTGGCGTGAATTGTCCATGAAATCGTCCAGTGCTTGTTGCCTGATTCGATAGAGAGGTCTCTTCTTGCCTGCACCTATGTTGACGGCTGAGATTCGACCCTGGCGTATAAGGTTGCGGACCTGCTCTGCAGTCACTCTGAGTTGCTTGGAGACCTCTTCGGGTGTGAGAAACAGCTGGGTCTTTTGGGGAGCCTGCTGCTCGTTGTCGTGGGTTGGTGATTGTGCGCTTTCTAACTGCATTTATTGAATCCGCATCGATCACAGACGTTACAGCCAGATTCCCTTCTCAGGGGGTACCTGCAATCGGGACATCTGTTAGGGGAAGAGACTGTTACAGGCTCACAATCCTGCCCCAGTAATTCTTCAATAGCCCGAGCAATAGCATCCGGGCAGGAGAGGACATCGATATCGCTGTTCTCCTTCTTGCGAGCTACCGTCGACAGGCAGCGAATACCCCTGAGCTGCTCCACGAGGATTTCTGGAGCCACACCGCTTCTCAGTGCTACCGATACAATGCGGGCTGTTGCTTCGCTCTGAGATGGACAGCCACCGGCCTTGCCGAGGTTGGTGAAGATTTCGAATAGGCCTTCTTCGTCTCGGTTGATAGTCACATACAGTGAGCCGCATCCTGTGCGTTTCTTGATTGTGCTTCCAGTTGTTCTCTTGGGGCGCGGCCTGGGCGGAGCAAGATATACAGTCGGCTGCGCTGCCTTTTGACCGCTGGTGAGGACCTGGTTCTCACGCGATCCGTCTCTGTAGACGGTTATGCCTTTTGAGCCAAGTTCGTAGGCCAGCCGGTAAGCCTTATCGACATCCTCTATTGTTGCATCAGAGGACAAGTTGATGATCTTGGAAACGGCGTTATCCGTGTACTTCTGAAAAGCGGCCTGAATTCTGATATGCCATTCAATTGAGACTTCATGGGCAGTTACCAAGACGCTTGCCAGCTTTGACGGAATCTGAGAGATCTCATGAGGTGGGACACCTGCAAACAGTTGGTTCCGCACCCTGTCGGTTAGCCAGCCCTGTTCACGGCCTATATTCTCGATAAGAAGATGCAATTGAAAGAACTCTTCGCCGTCCAGGACCCTACGCTTGGACACAATGCTGAATATGGGCTCTATTCCACCTGTGCAGCCGGCAATAGTGCTGATCGTCCCAGTGGGGGCGATTGTTGTTACCGTGGCATTCCGCAACGGAGGCTGTTCTTATGTTTTACCTTGGTCTTGCATTCTCTGTGCTCTGGCTGGTCAACTTTGTCTATCTATTTATCCTGGACCGGCAAACAAGAGATATTGCCAGAAGGCTGGATGCTCGCACGACGGGAGCCTGACCCTTTTATCTGCTGTCGTCGATACGTTTGGCCTTTTTGAAAATAACACCAACTGAGGTCATTGCACCAAACCAGATGGTTTCTCGCCTGTTTATGCTTTGCCTTCAAGCAGTTGTTGCTGCTCGCGATTCGCTGTCATTTCTGTACACGACGGTCTTACCGGCTGATCCACAGTTGTCTTATTTGTGAGAATTGCAGATTGCCTGTCTCTCACAAATGGGAATGCCCGGCGGTACAGCGCTTGGGCGATATACGTGGGCTTCGCTCTTCCTATTCCTATCCTGTTGTCGGACAAGCCCTTACCGCATTAAATCTTTATCAGAACCAGAAACTCAAAGTCTGGCACGTTGTTTGCTCCATATTCATTTGATGTGTGAGGTTTAGAGGCACGTCGTTCGCAAGAACTACTGTGGATTATTGTTCGGTTACAGGACTGCTCAATTGTTGAGGAGGATGTTATGTTGTACAGATCATTCATTACAATAGTGATGGTCGTAGCTGCCACGTCCGTGGCGGCGTTGGGGGGGGAGGTTCCTTTCGAGGCATCGTGGGAGGGATCCGGACATGCCGATGCTAATTCGGAGGCATTTATGCACTGGGGAGTCGAGCCAAATACAGTATCGACCACTTGCGCCAGATGCCACAGCGGTACCGGCTTCCAGGACTTCATCGGTGCGGACGGCTCTGCCGTCGGTGTTGTGGACGTTGCTCCGCTTGTCGGTACGACCGTCAATTGTGTGGCCTGTCACAACAGTGCGACCATTAGCATGCACAGTGTGGTCTTCCCTTCAGGCGCCGAAGTTACAGATCTTGGCAGCGAAGCCCGCTGTATGCAGTGCCACCAGGGGCGTGAATCGACCGTTTCGGTTGATAAGAAAATCACTGATGCGAACGTGCCCGACGACGACACAGTTAGTTCAAAACTCAGCTTTAGAAACGTCCATTACTTCGCAGCAGGAGCCACCCAGTACGGGGGCTTGGTCTTGGGCGGCTACGAGTACGTCGGGAAATCGTACGATATCAAGTTCGCCCATGTAGAGGGTCTCGACACCTGTAATTCCTGCCATGACCCGCACAGCCTGGAAGTCAAGACGGATACTTGCGCCACCTGCCACGTTGGTGTGGCCACCAAGGCAGACTTGAAAAACATTCGGTTCGTTGGCTCTGCGTCGGATTACGACGGAGATAAGAACGTCACTGAGGGTATCGCTGCCGAGATCACCGGCCTGCAGGCGATTCTCTATTCTGCCATCCAGGCATACGCTTCCGGAACCATTGGTGTCCCTATTAAGTATAACCCAAGCTCGAGTCCTTATTGGTTCAAAAACGACGGTGTCACCAGGTACGGTGACTGGACTGCGCGTCTTGTCAAGGCGACCTACAACTACCAGTTCTCAATGAAGGACCCCGGTGGGTTCGCTCATAACGGCAAGTACGTTATCCAGCTGCTTTACGATTCCATTGAAGACTTGGACCCGGCTCGTGTTGCAGGCCTCGAGCGGAACGACGCCGGCCATTTTGCCGGGTCTAACGAGCAATTCCGTCACTGGGACGAGGACGGCGAGGTCTCGGCAAGCTGCAGCAAGTGCCATTCAGCAGAAGGTCTGCCCTTCTACCTTGAGACGGGTGTTACTGCTGCCCAGGAGATTTCCAACGGGTTCAAGTGCACCACTTGCCACAACGCGATTCCCGGATATACGCGCTATCAGGTGGATGAGGTCGAGTTCCCAAGCGGCGCGGTGCTCAGCCTCGGCGACCCCAACACCGGCAACCTCTGCATAAGCTGCCATCAGGGACGCGAGTCCACGGTGAGCGTCAACGAGGCGATTGCAGGCAAGGCTCTCGACACCGTGTACGGCAGCCTGAAATTCAAGAACTCGCACTACTTCCCCGCAGGCGCAACGCTCTTGGGCGCCGAAGCTAAGGGCGCCTACGAGTACATGGGTAAGTCATATAGCGGCCGTACTCGGCATACGGAGGTCCCAAGTGTTGATTCCTGCACAGAGTGCCACGATACCCATACACTTAAAGTAAAGGTGCAGAACTGTCGTTTCTGCCACAACGTCGTAACCGGGCCGAGAGATATCCGCAAAGACAAAACTAAAGATTATGACGGCGACGGCAGCTCGAGTGAACCTCTCGTTGGGGAAGTCGAGACACTGCAGGACGATCTCTACGCTGCGATTCAGGCTTATGCTCGAAATGTGGCTGGCCTCCCGATCATATACTCCACCAGTAGCCCATACTTCTTCATCGACACTAACGGTAACGGGAACGTCGATCCTGGCGAAGACTCGTCTTCCAACAGGTACAACGCCTTTACGCCGCGCCTGATCCAGGCGACTTACAACTACCAGTACGTGCTGAAGGATCCCGGCGCTTATGCCCACAACGCATCTTACATCATCCAGATCCTCTACGACAGCATAGCAGACCTCGGCGGCAATATGACTGGTAAGGTGCGGCCGGGAGCGACGAATACATCGCAGGAATGCGGTGATCCCAGGCATCCGTACCCGACGGGCGATCTGAATCTTGACTGTATCGTTGATTTCAAGGATGTTGCTGCTATCTGCACACACTGGCTGGATGATACTAATCCGTAGTTGCGATTGCGCATTCCGTATGGACAGCTCAAAAGGGCCGGCAGTTTGATACCGCCGGCCCTTTTCCATTTATCCGAGGAATAAGGGCCTCAATCCCCACACTCTTTAGTCCTCGCTCACTTCTCGCCGGAAGTTTTCCGCCTCTACGGTATGCAAGTCCGGGAATATCAGGAGGCTGAGCGGTACGAATCCAGGCAGCCTTCTCGGCTGTCAAATCATCGCTTTTGTTATCCACCTGCTTGGTTTGCCCGCTTCAGGCTCACTTCTTAGACTTTATATGTGAACGGGCAGGAGCTTGTCTGTCCTGCAGCGTGGAAGCTTTGTGAAATGCGAGGAAGCCCGGAGAATGACTCGGAAAGCCGCTATCATGCTCATAGCTGCCGTACTGTCCATCCCTCTCGGTGTGCTCGCCAAAATACAGCCGCAAAAGAATACTCTGCTCCATCACTTCCAGCTACCTTGTGATACTTGCCACGAGCCGCAACCAGCCGTTCCCGTCTTCCAGACAACCTCCAATGCGAGCCTCGGCCGGATCAAAGGCAACATGAACCGACTCTGCAGCGCCGCAGGTTGTCATAATTTCGACCCTATGTTGAGCCACCCGGTCGGCGTCGTGGCCCCCGGCGAGATGCAATCCGGCATACCGTCGGACAATAACTCGCGCATCACCTGCCTGACATGTCACAACAAACCGAAATCATTGACCGACCCGGAACACACTGACATTAACTCGGATCGTCTCCTGCGGAAACCGCAAGGCACCGAATTCTGCGCCGGATGTCACATGAGGATGAATGGTCCTTTGCTAATACAGTCCCACTGGCAGTTTTCCACACGTGCACACCTCGGCCCCGCAGGTCCCCAATTCGGTGAATACGCGGATTTTGAGCGATTCACCGGCGATATTGACTCCGAGTCTCGCACCTGCCTGAGCTGCCATGATGATATCTCTATCACAATACCGGCATACAGCCCGACAGGGCGGCGCACAGGGCAACGTCTCTGGGGCATGACCGATCATCCGATTGGAATGGATTACCGGCAAGTGGCTTCGCGTCGAGCCGAGCGCTTCAACTTCCTGCCGACGGACAACCAGCGAACCCGTTTATTCGATGGCCGCGTCGGTTGCGGCAGTTGTCACAGCCTCTACGCCAAAACCAGTACCCATCTCGTCGAGCCATTTGAAGGAGGTATTCTGTGCCGCAAGTGCCATAATCTATAGGGGCGGCTCCTGAGCGGTGGCTGACAACCATTCTCAGGACGAGATGAATACCCCTCCAGCACATTCTGTAATGTCTAAGACACAAGTGCCTTAGAAACAGAGACTTACGACATATCAACTGAACGGGCGGCTACACATCCCAAAAACAGCTCGAAATTGGCACAGGCAAACTGCCCGATAATATTGCTGAAATCCTTGCTGTTTCGCCGAGATACGGCAATGCTGCAATTGGGGCGTTAGCACGCACAGAATTGGAGACACAGTGAGTATCTGCCGATGAATTCATAGTGTGCAGAAGAATAGCCAAGCCCCAAGCACTTTGCAGACTGCTTGTCCTGTTGGGCGCACTTGTTGCCGCAACAGGCTGTGGCGAACCGCAGCGAAAGGTTGTCGCTGCGTGGCGAGGGGATTTCACAAGCGAAAGCAGGGCCAAAGAAGAGGTCAAGTTCACCCCGCCGGTGCTCGATCTTGTAGCCTCGAGCGGAGAGCCGGGCTCTTTGCAAATCGAAGTAAGGCAAAGGCAGCTCACGACGTTCAGTCTGGAAAAGCGCTATCAGAAAGTCGGGGCTGTTCGGCAGTTATCGGCAGAACAAGTGGAGCAGTTGAGGGGGGATTCTGCGAAGACAGCTCATGTCGGCATATTCTTGGGCAGCATGTGGCTGGTTCCGCCTGCCGGTGCGTCTCTGACCGCTGGTGCAGCATTTATGGAGAGGAAACAAGCTAAGAAAAAAGACGAGGCGGAAAGGAATGCTATTCAACAGCTAAGAAGCGGCGAATCCACGGTCACTATTCCGGTGAATTATCGTTGGAGCACTCTGCAGACGGAGTGCAAACGCGAAATAGTCGGCGAAGAAAAGTAACCAGCCGGAGCCGGGAGCGAGGAAGAAATGGTCGCTGCGGCACAAGTGCTGCTCAAGATCGAGAATTCGCAATATCCCACGCAGCAGAAGAGGGCGCGCACCGATGATTTCGGCAGAGCTTCTTTTGGCCTTGCCAAAACGCCTGCTGAAGCCGCAGTGCTGAAACCGGCAAAATGGAAAGTCTCCGCCATGTGGGCAGGCAAATAGCAGGAAATTGGCGCGGTTCAACTCACCCATGAGTGGATTGCTGAGGCTGTGCGCGGTTTGAGAGAACAGAACTTGCGTGCGGTCGGCAAGCCGCAACTGCCGCCCGTAGCAACGTTATCGCTGAAAGTCTCAAACGGCTGGTTTCAAGCCGGTATGGACAGCGATTTAGCGTTAACGGTTCTGAACACGGGAAAAGGTGAATTCTACCATTTGGAAGCGATTACCGAATCGGTAGTGCCTGCTTTGAACGGCCTGACATTCCAATTTGGCAAAATTAGCCCGGGGGAAGGCTTAACCCTGGTCGGAAAGATACACATTCCTCGCCAACAGCCTCCCGGGCAGGCCGTAGTGCGGTTTCGGTGGTCCGAGCTCAACGGCTACGCACCCGGTCCTGTTGAAGCCAGCGTTCCGGTGAAAGGGGCCTCTAACTCGTAGTCCGCTTTTGAGACCGTTTGACCGGCTCGCCCTCTGTTCAGTATTCACCTTGTATTGAGATATTTCATCTCCTGGCGCCTTGTCTGCTTCTCGCACACAGCAACCTCTTTCGACAGTTGGACTCTGGTCAATGGTCGGTTTTTTCTTCGTAACCTTGCAGTTTGCTCCTTTTACTGCAATAATTCTTATTGCCTTGCTCATTGCCTCCACAGTATTGGTGGCTTGGGCAAATCGGGCAAAAGAGAAACTGAATGCGACCAAAAACTGGAGTCAAGGCAGATGATTGCATGTCCGTCCTGCGATTATAAGAGTGCCGACACGTCGGATACCTGCCGGAAGTGTGGTGCCGTGCTGCATGGCGTTGACCCGATATGCGGGATGCCGATTTTTGGCGGCACCAGCGTAGGCCAAGTGCTTGACCGCCGATACGTAATTACCTGTGAAATCGGCTCAGACGGCATGGGAGTTGTATATCAAGCAGAGGATGCCGAGCAGGGTGTCCCTGTCTTCCTGCGGGCTTTGCCGATGACCCTTGCCAATGACCGGCAGCAGATAGACCATCTCCGGCGGCAGGCCAAAACCGTGCTTGGTCTCTCCCATCAGAATATCGTCCGCCTGCTCGGATTCCATTTTGACCGGACGGTCAAGTGTCTTGTGACCGAGCACTTTGCCGGCAGTACTCTACAGGAGCGAATATCAGCCGCCGGCCCCCTGACCGTCGAGCAGATGCTGAATATATTCCTGCCGCTTGCCGATGCCCTGGATTATGCACACAGCCGGAATGTTCTCCATCTTGATATCAATCCTGCAAACATCATATTGGCCGCCGACAGAAGCGCCAAGCTTGCTAACTTCACAGTAACAAGACAGATAAAGGATTCATTAGCCCAAATCACTTCCGAGCAAACACCCGACGCATCGCTCTACATGGCCCCGGAGCAGTTCCGCAAGGCAAAGGCCGGCTTCCTATCTGACATATATTCTTTGGCGGCAACCATTTATCACTCTCTCTGTCGCCCCCCGGTTGTCTGGCGAGGCTGGTTGGAATACCAGGTCCTCAATGAACAACCTCTGCCCCTGGATATTCTCACCGACGACCAGAATGCAGCCTTGCTGAAGGCGCTGTCCAGAGACTGCAGAAGCAGGCCCCGTACCGCACGAAGATTGTTGGACGACCTCAGGGCAGCGGCCTATTCTGCCGCCGCCATTGTCACCGAAGCTCAAGAGGAAGCAAAGGACTACGCCGACGCCATAGCACAGGCGGAAGAGAAGCTCAAAGCTGAAACTCGGGCAAGGATCAAGGCCGAGCATCTTGCCGGGACTGAAGCTCAGGCAAGGGCCAAAGCCGAAGAGCAACTCAGAGACTACGCCGAGAGAATTGCGCAAGTAGAAAAGGAACTCCAGGCTGAAATTGAAGCGAGAATCAAGGCCGAGAAAAATCTAAAAGCCGAAACAGGGAGACTAACTGAGATCAAAGCCCAATCAACTCAGGTGGCGGCAGCAGCCAAGGCTCAGATAGGAGAACAAGCTGAATTCCATGCCGCCGCAATGGCCGAAGCTCGAGAGCAGACAAAGGTAGAAGCTCTCGCCAGAGCCGACGCCGAGAAAGAGCTCAGGGCTGAAACAAAAGCAAAATCTGAGGCTCAGGAGCAGGTTAGGGGTTACGCCGAGAGATTAGCCCAGGCCGAAGAGAAATTGACAACTGAATCTGTCGCCCAGTTCCAACCTGGTGAACGTACAGAGGCCTTTTCTCAGCCGGCATCTGCAAGCGAGGAACAAGCCCGCAAGCCCGCATCGAAGTTCAAGGTCCTTGTTGCAGTCTCTGCTGCAACCGTGATAACAGTAGTTGTGGCTCTGACTGCTTCCCAATATATCGGCCGCGAAGAAACTCCGCCCCGGGCATTAGAATCGTGGATGCAGGCGCAACTATCCGCAGCACAGCAAGACTATGAGGGGGCGATTCGCACAGCCGATGCCGTCATTGCCGGTTTTCCACAATACGCCGGGAAACAGGACGTTCAACACATCAGAACCACCTGGCAGAAGACCCTGGCCGCTGACAGCCTCTGGCTCAACACAGAGCAGTTGGCCGACCAGTCGAATTACGAACAGGCAATTATCAATGCCCGAAGACTCATCAAAGAATACCCCGACACTCGTTACGCCAATCAGGCCAAAGCCAAATTACCTCTGTGGGAAAACGCTGTCTCCGTCAACAGGCAAACCTCTGCGTTGTTAACCGAGGCCAGGGGTGCGAGCGATGCCAACGACCTCGATGCGGCCCTTGCAGCAGTAGCGTCGGTTCTTGAGCTGGACCCGGGCAACGTTGAGGCCAGAGCTTTC
>Ga0315275_10006503_pt1 | contig 11191 bp, 7 predicted proteins | sample YL17G03_0_MG_FD_205557 | JGI IMG/M metagenome (GOLD analysis project Ga0315275, IMG submission 205557) | Sediment microbial communities from Yellowstone Lake, YNP, Wyoming, USA - YL17G03_0 | ecosystem: Environmental > Aquatic > Freshwater > Lake > Sediment | place: USA: Wyoming | collected...
AATTAATCAACAGGGCGAGTTCGTCGTGGGTAAGGCCCAGACCACCCCTGAAGATGAGTCGGTAGGCTTCCTCAACTCTTGCGTTGATGCTCTTTCCTACTGGGGGACAACAGTAGACAAGGCTTTACCCTCCCTGGCTACGGGCATCTACTCCGGCACCGCCGTGCTTAACAGGCTGCTTGAAAGAAAAGGCCGCAGGGTCGGCGTAATAGTGAGCAAGGGGCAAGAAGACTACTTTCGACTGGAGCGGGGAGTCCAGAGTTACCTGGGATACTCTTACTCCGACCGCCTGCATGTTTGTACCCACCAGCACAACCTGCCGCTTGTGCCCAGGCGCCTGGTCACCGGAGTGTCGGAGAGGATCGATGTTTTCGGGGACGTGGCCATACCGCTGAACGAGGATGATGCCAGGAGGGCGGTGGCGGAACTCCTGGACAAGGGCGCGGAGGCCCTCTGTATAAATCTCGTCTTCTCCTACCGGAACCCGATGCATGAGCAACGCACCAAGGCGATTGCAGAGGAAATCATAAGGGAGAGTGGCCTTGACGTCACTGTGTTCGCGTCCTCCGATTACTACTCGGTTCGCGGAGACTTTCCCCGACTCAACACGCTCGTCGTAGAGGCGATGATCGCCGAGCCCTCGAGGGAGCAGCTGAAGAATATCGACAGACGGTTCAAAGAGAACGGCGCCAGGTTTGACCTGCGGATCATGGCCTCCCATGGGGGAACGATTTCCATAGAGGCGAAAGAGCTGGCGCGCACCCTGGTGTCCGGTCCGATAGGTGGGGTCATAGGTGCGAAATGGCTAATGGAAAGAATAGGCATAGAAAACGTCTTCTGTACCGATATAGGCGGAACGTCCTTCGATTTCGCCCTGATCACGGGCGGCGAGTTCGAGGTCAAGCCTTATCCCGATATGGCCAGGCTGCTCCTGGCGATACCGCAGGTGGAGACCGACTCGGTTGGAGCCGGCACCGGCTCCTATATCCGCATAAACCCCAGCTCCAACCGAATCGAGATCGGCCCTGATTCGGCGGGCTACCGTATTGGAACTTCCTGGCCCGAGGGAGGCGTTGATACAACCACCATAAACGATTGCAGTGTGGTCCTCGGTATCATCAACCCGGACTACTTCCTGGGCGGCGACCTGAAGCTTGACAAGGACAAAGCCCTTCACGAGGTCCAAGAGCAAATCGCCAAGCCTCTCGGGATCGATGTATACCAGGCGGCTTCGGGTGTCCTGGAGTTGTTCGAGGAGACACTGAAGAATGAGGTCCTGGCCCGCATCCTGGCCAAGGGCTACGCACCTGTGAACTACAGTCTCCTCTCCTACGGCGGAGCGGGTCCCACGCACGTTGGGGGCATATCCAGGGACCTGGGCTTTCAGAACATACTGATACCCGCCTGGGCGGCGGGATTCTCCGCCTTCGGTTGTTCCTGCTCGGATTTCGAGTATCGGTTCAACGCTTCGGTCGACCTGCCCGTGTTCCCGGGCGTGCCCCCGGAAATGAAAGACGGGCTTGCGGCAATGATCAACGCCAAGTGTGACACTCTTCGCGAGAAGGTATTGGAGGAGTTCTCCAAGAGTGGTTTCTACGAGAAGGACATTCGCTTCTCCCTCCTTTTGCGCGTGCAATACATGGGCCAGCTAAGGGACCTCGAGGTAAATACCGGATTGGAGCGACTCGAGGGAGCGCAGGCTCTCGATGGCGCAATCGACTCTTTCGAGGGACTCTATGCCAAGGTCTACGCTAGAGCGGCCCGCTCCCCGGAGCTCGGTTTCATCATTACCCAGGTCGTCGTGTCGGGAAAAGTGGACGTGGAGAAGCCCGTCATCCCAACAAGGCCTCTGAAAGGAGAAAGCCCGCCGTCAAACGCCTCTAAAGGGGAAAGGGACGTATTTTGGGGAGAGAAGTGGTTCCCGGCTACCGTCTGGGAAATGGAACATTTGGAGGAGGGAAACCGTTTGCAGGGTCCGGCTATAGTAGAGAGTCCCGCCACAACTATGGTTGTGCCTCCCGAAGCGTCGGTCTATCTGGACGAACACCGCATTTTCCACCTCGCGTGGGAATAGGAGGGATCAGATATGGCAACTTTCTTGCCCAAGGAAAAGCCCGGGGAAACGTATTCGCCTATCGGTTGGGAAGGCATGAGCCTGCTGGAGATGCTTGAGACCTCCGAGCGGGTTTTTGCAGATACCGGACAATACGCAGGACTCGCCGACCTCGAGCTGAAGGAGAAGGAACCAATTCGGTATGAGAAGATCTTCGCCAAGCTACGCGGTGGCATCGTCAGCGCGCGTGAAACGGCCATGAACATCTCCGCATCGCCGATAGTGCAGGAGCTGGGGGAACTATGCTTCGCGTTGTACACCCCCGAAGGCGACTCCATCGTCTTGTCGACGGGAATTATCGTCCACGTGCATACCGTTAGCGACGCTATCAAGTTTATGATAAGAAACGAATACGAACTCAATCCGCGTATCCAGCCGGGAGACATTTTCTCCAACAACATTCCGAAGATAGGTGACGTTCACAACGCCGATGTGCAGACCCTGGTTCCCATCTTTTGGGAAGGAGAGCTCGTGGGATGGGCGGGTGGCGTGAACCACGTTATGGATATCGGGGCTTCCGTCCCCGGGAGTGTCCCGGTCGGGCCCATATCAAGCTACGAGGATGGGCTCGACCTCACGGCCAACAAGGTCGGGGAACACGACATCTTATTCCAGGACCACGAGATCAGGTGCGAGATGGGCACGCGTACGCCCATGTTCTGGAAGCTTGATGAACGATGTCGCATCGCGGGTTGCCACATGATCAGGGAGACGGTGGAACGCGTCATACAGGAAGAGGGAATCGATACATACAAGGAGTTCATCCGCGAGGTCATAGAGGAAGGAAGAAGGTCTTTCCTCAACAAGGTTCGAGAGCTTCTGGTTCCAGGCAAGTACTTCGCCCCTTTTTTTGGCCACATCCCATTCAAGGGAGAGGCCGGACTTCCCGACTATGCGGCCATTGACATCCTTATGCATGGCCCTCTCGAGTTAACGGTTAATGCGGAAGGGAGCATGCACATCTCCTTTGACGGCACCACCCGGTGGGGATACCACTCCTTTAATTGCCCACCAAGCGCAATGCAGGGGGCCATTTGGGTGCTGCTGACCCAGATGATTATTCCTAACGATAAGGTCAATGACGGTGCCTATCTGGCTACCTCTCACGAGTTCCCACCGTATACCCTGGCCAATCCCGTTGAGAGAGAGGCGGGAACCGGGGCCTCATGGGTTTTTCTCATTCCGGCCTTCACCGGACTCGTCCGGAGCCTTTCGAGGGGTCTGTTCTCCCGCTGCTACGTGGAAGAGGTCATGGCCAGCTACGCCTCCACAGCGAATGGCTTGCAGGGAGGAGGCAAAGATCAATACGGGCAGGACATAGGTATGCTGAGCATGGAGTTCTCCTGCGTGGGTGGAGGGGCAAGGGCGGTATGCGACGGATTGGATTACGGCGCAGCTATGTGGAACCCGGAGGGGGACATGGGGGACGTGGAGATCTGGGAACTCATTATGCCCCTTCTTTACATGGGACGGAGGGTCAAACCCTGCACGGCCGGTGCCGGGAAGTACCGCGGCGGTAGCGGTTATCAGTCGACATACTGTATATGGAAAACGCAGGACCTGGTGATGCAAAACATAAATGATGGCTCGTCCTTTGTGAGCCCGGGTCTTTACGGTGGATTTCCGGGCGCCTCTGGCTATCGTCACAATGTCCTCGATACGGATCTCCTGGAACGCTTCCAAGGGTTCTTACCTCATCCCGTAAAGGAGGACGACACGGCCGATTCAGAGATCTCCAGGTATTGTGAGGGAAATCATCTATTTGACACTCGAACCATGAATTTCCCCTATCGTATGAACCACGGTGACCTCTACTATTCGCCGATGAACGGGGCAGGTGGCCTCGGTGATCCGCTGGAGAGAGAAGCCAGGCTCATTGCAGAGGACCTTAACGGAGGCTTTATTCTGCCACGTTATGCGGAACGCGTGTATGGAGCGGTCATTTCAAAGGATGATGAAGGGGAATGGCACGTCGACCCCGAGACAACGAATCACAACCGGAGAGCTATCAAAGAGGAACGCCGGGAAAGGGCCGTGCCGGTTGAGGAGTATCTCGCTAGTGAGCGTGAGAAGATCCTCCAGGGAGAATTCAAGGAAGAGGTGTGCCGCATGTACAACCAGTCCATGGAACTATCAGTTAATTGGGGTAATTGGTACAAAGAATTCTGGAACCTGCCGCCGGAATTCCGTTTTCAGGAAGGCCAATAGATTTGAGGGGAGGAAAAATGGCCGAGTACGACAGGAATACACTCGAGAAGCTCATCGACGGAAAGCTCCCCTGGCCTGAGGTGAAACGGATAATGTGCTCCTTCAAAGACCGGAACCGCTTTGAGAAGTGCATTGAAATCTTTCAGGACAGAGTCGACTGGAAGGAAAAGATACTCCTTCCCCTGGGTTTGCATCTCTACATCGTGGAAAAAGATGATAACTCCCGTGTGGTAAAGTGTGATTGCGGGTTCGAGTTCGGCGACTATCAGCAGAATTGGAAGATGAAAGCCCTCATTTACGTTCGAGACACTGAGGAAAGTCTCCAGGAGATCTATCCCCCGCTAATGCATTCCGACCCGTCCTCGATTGTCTTGCGGGATTATTATTGTCCGGGTTGCATGACACAACTGGAGGTGGAGGCGGTACCGCCGGGATATCCGGTAATCTTCGATTTTCAACCGGACTTGGATACGTTCTACCGGGAGTGGCTGGGAAAGGAAATCTAGATAACCAGTTCCGGTTGATTTGGTCGGACCCCTACAGTAATGATTCGGCGCCATACGCCGATGTTCATCGACTGGAGCATGGAGTGGAAAACCCACTCGAACCCACGACATTACTTCCAGAAATCAATGTTGGCATTTTACTGGCGGAGGGAGGGGGATTCGAACCGCCGGAGCCTTGCGTCTCAATGGTTTTCAAGACCGCCGCACTTTCCCGGCTTATTGGGCTGTATCACTGTCTCTTGTGCTTGTTAAGAGACCTTTACAAGCCCTAGCTTCTGATGCGATTGATAAGCCTATTTATAATGTGCCTACGGCGATTCGGCACGTTTGTATTCGGACGATTCACTATTTCCAAGAGCTGCCGCATTAGGTCCGAAGAGCGCCGGGATTGCTTCCTCTATTCAATAGGTGGCCTATACGCCGTTGAGGAAATCGAGTATGAGGCGGTTTACGATGTCGGGATGCGCGATGTGCACGATGTGATCGCCACCGGGGACCTCCGCCATCCTCGCGCCAGGGACCGCATCCGCGATCTCGCGGAAGGTCCGCATGGGATCGGGCGGTTCGGAAAGGAACTGGTCGCGGTCGGTGGCGACGACCAGCGTCGGTGTATTGATGCCGCGCAATTCCTCGATCGTGAAGTCGGGGGTGTGGAGCCACATGTCCCGTATGGCGGCGAAGAACTCGCCACCCCTGTAATGCTCGGGCGTCAGCAGGCGGCGCATCATCCTCAGCGAGAGCGTGACCGGGTTCAACGGCTCCATGAGCGCGACCAGCTCCTTCATCTTCTCGTCGCTGTAGTTGCTGACATTCCAGGAGGTACCAATGAGGGTGATGCTTCGAAGGAGATCCGGATACTTGATCGCCATCCCCAGGGCGGTGCAGCCCCCGTCGCTCCAGCCAACGACGTGCACCGGCCCTGTCTCGAGCCGCTTGACGAGACCAATCGCGTCGTCCGCAAGCTGCCTGTAGGTCATCGGTCGGGTCCCCAGTGTTGTCCGGCCGTGGCCGCGCACGTCGGGCGCTATGACCAGATAGTCCGCGGAAAGGGTCGGGATCTGCCCCAGCCAGGTCTCCGCGAACATGAAACCGCCGTGGAGGAGCAGCACCGGCTTGCCCTCGCCGTAGCGCCTGAAGAACATGTCGATGTCATCGACGTTGACTCTTCCCTTGCTCCCCCGTGGCCATGTGCGCATAACCCAGCCCGCGTATGAAGCGACGGTCTTCGCGATCGACAGGTCGCTTTTCAGGACTCCCGCTATATTCATCATGGTCTCCAGTTCGCGCTGGAATCGAGCCTGATCCTGCTCGTCCGGTTAAGGCCGCCGTTCCGTAATTCGGCAATTCAAGCTTTAACCGACATCCTTCATGTGCCTCCCCCGGCGCCGACATCCTATCACTTATCTGGCTTTCCCCCGCTTCCCAGCTTGTTACGACTTCCTCCCATGTTCGGTCCTGCGGTTAACACTAATATTGCCTCCAACAAGCGCTCGATAATAAGTGTTATCACGCCCAAACTTTTAATGTGATCGACAAGATCACTTATCGAGCTACCCTTTACTCAATGTACTCGTCCAGCTTATCCCGAACCATATCCATATCCAGCGGGAGCAGCCCGCCTTCCTCAAGAACCAGGGTCAGGGCGTGTCGTTCGCAGTTCTCCACGCACAGCTCGCATCCTATACACTCCTCGGAATGATAAACACGCACACCGTCTTCTATCTCGATGGCGTTGAAGTTGCATGTTTTGACACACTTGCCGCAGAGTTCACACCTGTCCGCATCGTGCCTCACGGTGTAACCGGAGGGCGCGAACATGGTGATATCCTGCGCACCTTTGATCTTCTGGGCAAGCCGCGTGGCCCTGATGCTGACGCAGCACTTGGGGCAACAGTTGCAGATGACCCCAATGCTTCCGCCGGTGGCCACCTTGAAGAAAGCCTGGTTGATATGTCCTGTCCTGCGATGTGCGTCGATTATCTCCAGCGCCTCTTCCCGCGTTATCCTGCGCACGTGGTACTTCTCGCAATGATCCATCCAGAAGTCCACTATCGGCCTGCCCACCGCGATGCAGGAGGCTACCGGCTGGCAGGGATCCTTGAGCTCCAGCTTGCAGGGGCAGTCCATCACTGCAAGGTTATCGGGCTCCCGGAGCACGATCTTGTTGGCGTAGCTGTAGGGGATGATGCTGGTGTCCGTTCCCAGCTCAACCGTTTCATCCATGTTGATGATCTTGGTCACGTCGCCGTGGGAGAGGACCTTGGAATGGTACCGTTCGAAGACAAACTTCGGGATATACTTTGTCGCCTCCAGACGGGAGAACAGCGCCACAACAGCCCTGGTCAGGTATAGAGCCGATTTTACGTAGAGGGCGTAAAAAAGAAAATAGAAATAGTTGTGGATGGCCCGGTCCACCCTCCAGCCGTGCAGTCTGAATATCTTCCTGGTAGATTCTTTGATTCTGACTCCCCCTCGATGATCTCGATGTTTCATATTCTGGTCGGCTTGCCGGAACGGTCTGCATGTATAGGTTTTTCGTAGATATTGTAACCCGAGATATGGGCTAACGCGAAGGCAGGTTCTGTTTCACCGCCCGGTTTGATATGAACGCAGATTTCCTATATACATTAGAGCGGCGAAGCTGAAGCTTCATCCGTCAGCGTGCCCCGTGCACATATGTCTGGTCTTATAAGTTGTATCTGTCGGTGTGTAAAAGAAACGAGGGGGTGTCCATGAGCGATCCAGACCTTTTCCCCTATCCCGCAAGCCGGCTGGGACAGGTCGATGTCGGCCTGGCCTCCAGCCTCCGGGATTTGGTCGAGAAGGAGGTAATGGCCAAGAGGCCGGAATTAAAGGAGGACTACGCACAGGTCCTCCTGCCTTCTCTGCGCAAGATACTCACTGAGATCGGTGTGCAGAGGATGTTCTGGCCTGAGAAGTTGGGGGGCGAGGGGCATAACCAGCCGAGTGCAGCCTATACCGTCGTCTCGGCCCTCGAGCAGATCGGGAGGGCCGACACCGGCCTGGCCTTCCTGACCGCCCACAACCTTGCCCTGCAGGCCGCCCTTGCCCTGGAAGGCAATTACCAGGAGGAGGGGTGCTCGGCCATGGCTCCCCTTTTCTGCGAGGGCGACCGTCCCGTGATCGTTTCGTTCGTCCTCCCGGTCTTTGGGGAAGAGGAAGAGGCGCCGCGGTGGAGGGGAAAATACCTGCAGGTCCAAGCCGCCGGCGGTAAGGATGGATGGGTGCTCAACGGCAAAGGGGTGCGCCCGACCTGCTCCGGCGCGGACGCCGACCTCTTCGGGGTTCTGTGCGCCGTGAAGGATGATGAAGAACCTGCTTTCATCGCGGTGCCCGGGGATCTCTCCGGGTTGAAAAGAGGGAAGGAGTTCAAGAAGACCGGCCTTGCGGCCAGCCGCAACGCCGAGCTGACATTCGATAACGTTGAGGTGCCCGCGGTCAATTGTGCCTGGCGCGGGGAGGAGGGGCTGTTCCGGCTTCTTTCCTGGTACTACCTCGGTCTGGCGGCCACGGGCGTAGGCGCCCTCCTGGCCGTCTACGAGATCATCAAGGAATGGGGCGACACGCGAGTGATAAAGGGGCGCGGCCACATCTTCAAGGAGAATCCCCTGACCGCCGCCCTGATGGGAGAAATAGCCAAGGAGATCGTTATGGACCGGCTCCTCGCCTACGACCTGGCCGGGATACTGGCCGAGCCGGAGACCTACGGCGATGCGGGCTCGGAGGGCGTGTTCGTTGCGGCCACAATGATAGCCCACCACGTCTACGGCTCGGCGGATTATACAATCCATCGCACCATGGAACTGATGGCGTCCGCCGGCTATGCCAAGGAGTGGCAGCTGGAGCGCTACTGGCGCGATGTAAAGACCGTGCAGTGTTACCTGGGCGCTGCCGAGCTGGCCAAGCATGACTATGCCCGCTGGTTCTACAAGACCAAGACACTGTGAGGACGGTGAGATGAAATGAGAACTATAGACGATTTCACACGCCCCCTGGAATACATCTCACCAATGGACGGCCTCCTGGGATCCATCTTTCGGGACTGGGTGGAAAATGAGGTGATCCCCTACCGCAGGGAGTTCGACGAAGACTACCTGGAGCACCACCTCATACATCCTCCCTTCAAAAAACTGCTCGGCGGGTACGGCCTTCAGCGCATGATCTTCCCGGAAGACCTCGGGGGATGGGGCATGGGGCAATCAAACTACATGTGCGGCGCCGCCTACCGGATGTTCGAGGAGATAGGACGCGCCGACACGGGCATGGCCATGGCCTTTGGCGCGCTGTTCTGGCCCCTGCTCTTTATCGCGTTGAAACCCCACGAGAACCGCCGTCTCCTGGAGGAGTTCGCCCCGATGTTCTGCGGGACCACCGAGGCCGTTTTCGCGGCCCTGTGTATGACCGAGCCGCAGGGCGGGTCCGACATCGAGAACGTAGAGGTCGTAAAGGGCAGCACCATCCAGACCACCGCGGTGCCGGACGGGGACGAGTGGGTGATCAACGGCCACAAGATCTGGGCTTCCAACACCGGTGGGCTGGCCAAGCTCATGGCCGTGGTCTGCACCACCAATCCCGGGTCCAACGACCCGCGGGATATCGCCGTGATCTACGTGACCTCGGACACCCCCGGAGTGACCCAGGGCTCTCCTTACGAGAAGGCGGGGATGGCCGCGGACAAGAACTCGGACCTCTGGCTGGAGAACGCTCGCGTCCCACTCTGGTACCGAGCCATAGGACCCGGCGACGATGCCAAGTACTTCGGGGAGATCATGTCCACCGGTAACATGGGAATCATCGCCTGGATAACCGGGGCCATGATGAACATCTATGAGAGGCTACAGGACTTCGTCAACCTCAAGTTCTATCGGGGTCGCCCTTTGAAGGAAGACGATGCCATAGCGGGCGTCCTCGCCGATTTCGCGGCGAATATAGAGATACTGCGCGTCATCGGCTATCAGAGCGCGCGCATGTGCGACCGCCATGACCTGTACGGACCTCTGTGCGATCCCGGGCTGGTCGCCAAGACGCGGGCGCAGCGCAACTTCGCAACGGAACGTTTCATCGAGTGCACCGGGAAAGTCATGAATCTCATGGAGTGCTACGGCGCGGATCGTGACTGGGACGTGGAGAAACACTGGCGCGACGCGAAAATGCTCCAGCTGGTGGAGGGCAGCAAACAGCTCTGCCAGATGGAGGTGGCCCGCTGGTTCTACGAGTGCAAGACCCTCTGAGGTGAATGCGATGGCTACAGAAACAGTCGCCGAGACCAGCGGATTGATCGATGCGATCGCCCGTATCCTGCGCGAGCTCATCCGCAACCCCAAGTTCAAGGAGACGGCAATCTTACTCCTCAACTCCATCGACCCGCCGGCGGCACGCAGGCTGGTACGTATTATTTTCTGGGAGGACGCCGGCCTTTTCCTTTCAATCATCGCGGCCGTACCATCCCTGGCAAACGCGGGCATCGAGTTTGTGGCCGAGATGGCGGCGCAGATGAACTCCATGCCCCCTGACCTGCTGCAGGATGTTATCAGCCGGGTGGTCGAGGGGATAGACGGAGCCGCCGCAGGAGAAGCGGTCGGCGGGCTGGTCTCCATGGTCCTGTCCCTGCAGGTCGAGGGGAGCAGGCTTCCGGAGGGCATGGGAGCGATGGGGGAGGAGTTCGGTCGCGCTTACCGGACGGCAGCGGGGGAGGCGCCCCTGACCGGCCGGTTGGAGAGCTGGATTGAGGGCGTGGCTGCCAGGGCCCAGGACAAGGAGTCCACCACCTACGCTTTCATCCAGGAAGCGAGTAGGGCCATGCAGCGTAACCCCGACTTCCTGGAGTATGTCCTTAAGCCGCTCCTCTCCTCGGCGTTGAATGACCCGAGTGTGACCCCGGCCAAGGAAAAGTAGGTGAGAAGCGTGGAGACGGAAGACCTGGCCCAGACCAACCCTGAAGGACTCTCGGAGCTCGTGTTGAGGGAGATACTGCGGACACCCGCCTTCAAAGAGGTCATCCTGCTCCTCATGAAGGATGTTAACGCGGACACGGCACCGGGCCTGGTGAAAACCATTCTCTGGGAGGACCCGGGCATTTCCATGAGCCTCTTCGGTGCCTTTCCGGACATGATAAATTGGCTGCTGGAGTTCCTGCTAGAGACAGGCCGGCAGCTCAACGGCCTCCCCGAGCCGCTGCTCAAGGACATCCTGGGGAGGATAGGCTCGGGCATCGATCCGGAAAGACTGATGCAGTTCCCGGAGGTCTACGGCCAATTGGCGAAGCGCCTGCTGATAGGAGATGACGGGACCGCCGAAGAGGCCCAGGCCCTGGCGACCCGGGTCGTAAATGCCGCACTGGCCG
>Ga0315275_10006505_pt1 | contig 11191 bp, 14 predicted proteins | sample YL17G03_0_MG_FD_205557 | JGI IMG/M metagenome (GOLD analysis project Ga0315275, IMG submission 205557) | Sediment microbial communities from Yellowstone Lake, YNP, Wyoming, USA - YL17G03_0 | ecosystem: Environmental > Aquatic > Freshwater > Lake > Sediment | place: USA: Wyoming | collected...
AGAGCACCTTGTCGGGGTTCGTGACCTTGACGACGCGTTCCCCGACCTCGATCTCGATGAAGGGTGAGGGCATCGCCTAACCGTATCCCGTGCCGTGGCGTCTACCACTATAGAAAGTGAAGTAATGCAGGGTGGTGTGGTACGCTCGCCCCCGCTTCGAGGATCCGACAGAGGAGAACCATCATGCGCAAAGCGCTCATCGCAAGCCTTGCCCTGGCCGCCGCACTGCTCGTCGCGGCAACCGCCAGCGGCCGCTCCACCAACACTGCGGCCGCGGGAGCGATCCCTGGCTGCGCGAAGGATCAGCTCGGCCTGCTCGACTCCGACTCGATGATGCTGACGATCGGCGCGGACAACCCGGCCTACCCGCCCTGGTTCGGGGGCGACGAGAAGACCAAGCCGTGGAAGGTCAGCGACCCGTACAGCGGCAAGGGCTACGAGTCCGCCGTCGCCTACGCGGTCGCGAGGCAGCTCGGCTTCTCGAAGGCCGAGGTGAAGTGGACGGTGACCCCGTTCAACAACTCCTTCCGCCCGGGCAAGAAGTCGTTCGACTTCTACATCACCCAGGTCTCGTACAACCCGCAACGTGCCAAGGCGGTCGACTTCTCGAAGGGCTACTACTTCGTGAACCAGTCGGTCGTCGGACGCAAGGGCAAGCCGATCGCGTCAGTGCGCTCGATCAACGGGCTGAAGAAGTACCAGCTCGGTGCCCAGGTCGGGACGACGAGCTACAACTACATCGTCAAGCAGATCAAGCCGAACTCCGCGCCGAAGGTCTACGACACGAACGACGCGGCAGTGCAGGCCCTCAAGAACGGACAGATCGACGGGCTCGTCGTCGACCTGCCGACTGCGTTCTACGTCACGGCCGTGCAGGTTCCCGACGGCAAGGTGATCGGCCAGTTCGGCGCCCTGGGCTCGAAGGAGCGCTTCGGCCTCGTCCTGCAGAAGGGCAGCAAGCTGACGGGCTGCGTCAACAAGGCGCTCGATCGCCTCTGGGCGAACGGGACGATCAGGAACCTCCAGCGCATCTGGCTCGCCAAGGCGACCGGTGCGCCCGTCCTCAGATAAGCCCTGAACGAAGGCCGCAACTCGCGGATCCTCGGCGGCTCGACCGCCCGCGTCTCCAGGGAGGCGCGGGCGGTCGGGATCGCCCTCCTCTCGACGGCCGTCTTCGTGACGGCCGTCGTCGTGGTCGTGACGCGCTCTCCCGGCTGGGGAGCGTTCAAGGCGTACTTCCTCGACTGGAGCATCTACAAGGACAGCTTCCCCGAGATCCTCCACGCCTTCTGGCTCAACGTGAAGCTGTTCTGTGTAGCCGAGGTGATCATCCTCCCGGCGGCGCTCTTCCTCGCGGTGCTGCGCTCGCTACCCGGGCCCGTGTTCTTCCCGATCCGGGCGCTCGCGATCGCCTACGCCGACCTCTTCCGCGGAATTCCGACGATTCTCGTCATCTCCATCCTCGGCTTCGGGATGCCCGCGCTCGGCCTCTCGTGGCTGCCGCAGTCGGAGTTCTTCTGGGCCGTCGTCGCCCTCGTGCTCGTCTACACGGCCTACGTGTCCGAGGTGTATCGCTCGGGGATCGACTCGGTGCATTCGAGCCAGGCTGCGGCGGCACGGTCGCTCGGGCTCTCACACGGGCAGTCGCTTCGCTTCGTCGTCCTCCCACAGGCCGTCCGGCGCGTGATCCCACCACTCCTGAACGACTTCATCGGCTTGCAGAAGGACACCGCACTCGTCGGCACCCTCGGGGTGGTCGAGGCGTTCAAGCAGGCACAGATCGATCAGTCGGCCACGTTCAACGGCACCCCCTACCTCGTCGCGGCGACGCTGTTCGTGCTGATCACGATCCCGCTCGCGCGGTTCACGGACTGGCTCGTCGCGCGGGACCGGAAGCGGCAGCAGGCGGGGAGGCTGGCGTGAGCTCGGGCGACCCCGGGGAGAGGCTGAAGCCCCTCCCCCCCCTCTCCGCCGACGGTACGGCGCTCCGCGTGGAGGGCGTCTACAAGGCCTTCGAGAAGCTGGAGGTGTTGCGCGGGATCGACCTCGAGGTCGAGGAGCACGAGGTCGTCTGCCTGATCGGCGCCTCGGGCTCCGGCAAGTCGACGCTGCTGCGCTGCATCAACCTGCTCGAGCCGATCCAGGCCGGCCGGATCTTCGTCGGGGGCGTGGAGATCACGGCGCGGAACGTCGACCTCAACGCCATCCGCCGCCGGATCGGAATCGTCTTCCAGTCGTTCAACCTCTTTCCCCACATGACGGTGCTCGAGAACGTGACGCTCGCCCCCCGCAAGGCGCTCGGGCAGTCACGGAGCCAGGCGAGTGCGTCCGCCGCCGAGCTCCTCCGGCGCTTCGGTCTCGCGGACAAGCAGGACGAGTACCCCGACCGGCTCTCCGGCGGTCAGCAGCAACGGGTCGCAATCGTGCGCGCCCTGGCAATGCAGCCCGAGCTGTTGCTGCTCGACGAGGTGACGAGCGCCCTCGACCCCGAGCTCGTGGCCGAGGTGCTCGACGTGATCCGCGAGCTCGCGGCCGGCGGCATGACGATGGTCATCGCGACGCACGAGATGGGCTTCGCCCGCGATATCGCCAACAGGGTGTGCTTCCTCGACGCCGGCACGATCCTCGAGGAAGGCCCGCCGCAGCAGATCTTCAGCGCCCCGCGCGAGGAGCGGACGCAGCAGTTTCTGCAACGGATCGTCGACGCGGGCCGTCTCTGACCTATGCTTGGTGGATGTTGGAGGAGTCGAAGAACATCGATTCGTCACTCGAGCCCCTCGACGAGTACATCGTGATCCAGCCCGTCAGCGACGAGACGGAGACGCGCGCCGGGCTGATCCTGCCCGCGTCGGCGCTCTCCACGGTCCAGGTGCGGACGGGAATCGTCACGGCGGTCGGCTCGGAGCCGAACGGGATCGAGCGGGGCGACAAGGTGCTGTACCCGCACGAGGCGGGCTACGACGTGCGCCTCGGCGGGATCGAGGTCAAGGTGCTGAAGCGGTCCGAGCTGATCGGCCGCATCCACGACTGAGTAAGACGGCTGCCTCTTTCGAGAATTGGCCCGGCGTCCGATATCCTCTGCCGACCGGGAGAAGTGGCCGAGTGGCTGAAGGCGGCGCCCTGCTAAGGCGTTATGGGGGTGAACTCCTCCATCGAGGGTTCGAATCCCTCCTTCTCCGTTGATCGGGCCGGCTGCTGGATGCGGCACTTGGCCTGAGCCTTACCTTCGTTAACGAAGCCTGAACCGGGATCACAGGTCGTTCTCAGGAGCACCCGCTTCAATGGAGCCGTGTCCGCTCCACCCTCCCCCTCCCGCCTCGCTCCCGCCCGCCGACGCGCTCGCCTCCTGAAGGCCGTGTCGGCGGGGGTGGCGGTGGCGGGCTTCGGCATCCTCTCGCTCATCGTCCGCGGCGCCCACCCGGGCAGCGCAGGCACGAGCACCTCCGCAGCGAACGGCGGCCTCGAGGTCTCGTCCCGGATCAGCCAGGAGGCCGCACAGAGCGGCTCGTTCTTCGACTCCGGCTCGGTCGGCCCCTCGCAATCGTCGAGTCAACCGCAGGCGTCGACGCAGACCTCGTGAGCACACACCGCTTCAGGGCGATGGGATGCGAGGTCGTGGTCGGCGGCGCCACGCCCGACGAGGCCGCTGCGGTCGGACGTCTTTTCGCGGCGCTCGAGGCATCTCTGACCCGCTTCCGGCCCGATTCCGACCTCGAGCGCCTCAACCGCTCGCAGTCCGAGACCATGATCGTCTCGCCCCTGCTCGCGACGGCGCTCGACGACGCGCTGCGTGCCGCGGCCGCGACGAACGGGCTGTTCGATCCGACGATCGCCACCGCGCTCACCGCGGCCGGGTACGACCGCACGTTCGCGGAGCTCGAGCCAGGCCCGGGCGGCGATCCTCTACCGGCGGGCCGCTGGCGCGAGATCCGGCTCTCCGGCATGCTGGTCCGGCGGCCGACGGGCCTGAGGCTCGACCTGAACGGCGTCGTCAAGGGACGTGCCGTCGACGATGCCCTGGCCCTCCTCGAGGGCAACGGATTCGTCTCGGCGGGCGGCGACCTGGCCACGCGTGGCCAGCTCGTGGTGGCGCTTCCCGGCGGCGGCACAGTGACCCTTCACTCGGGTGCCCTCGCGACGAGCGGCGTCATGACGCGAACATGGGATCGCGCCGACGGCAGCCGTGCGCACCACCTGATCGACCCGGCGACCGGCGCCCCCGCCGACGTCCGCTGGGCGTGCGTCACGGTGTGCGCAGCGACGTGCCTCGCAGCCGACGTCGCCGCCAAGGCGGCATTCCTCCTCGGCGACGACGGGCCTGCCTGGGTGGAGCAGCACCGACTCCAGGGCAGGTTCCTCGCCGAGGCGGACGTCGTTCTGGCGGGCGGCTGGCCGGAGAGCTCGGAGTCGGCGCTTTGCATCTCGTAGCCTCGACGACGACCTGGTACGCCGCCCGTGCGGGCGGCGTCCTCGCCTACCTGCTCGTCTCGGTGAGCGTGCTCGCCGGCATCCTGCTCGCGGGCAAGGTGCGCGTTCCCGGTCTCCCCCGCTTCGCGGTCGAGGACGTCCACCGGTTTCTCGGGCTCCTCGCCGGGCTCTTCATCGCGATCCACGTTGGCTCGGTCGCACTCGACTCGGTGGTGCCTTTCTCCCTCACCCAGCTGGTCGTCCCCTTCACGGCCGGCTATCGGCCGCTCGCGACCGGGCTCGGCGTCGTCGCGCTGGAGCTGCTGCTCGCTCTGGCGGTGACCAACCGCCTCCGCTCTCGCCTCCCCTACCGCGTCTGGCGACGGGCCCACTACGCGACCCTCGCGGTCTGGCTGCTTGCCACCGTCCACGGCATTCTCAGCGGCACCGACCGCCACCAAGCGTGGCTGCTCGCGTTGTATGCGATCACCGTCGCGCTGGTGGCGGGTGCGGGCGCGGTGCGGTTCGGCCGGGCGCCCGCTCCGCGGCGGCTCGGCACCGGGCTCACCGTCGCCGGTTGTGCCCTCGCCGTCGTGCTCGGCCTCTCTGCCCTCCCGCAGCACGCTTCGCCCTCGAAGAAGAGCCCCGCTCCCACGGTCGTTGCGATACCCGAGCTCCGGGGCAGCCTGAGCGGGACGATCGAGCAGGAGAGCGGCTCCGGCATCGTCTCGATCCGCGGCACGGCGGCATCAAGGTCGGCCTTCCGGATCGACCTCCTGACGGGAGGGAACCAGGTTGCCGACAGCGCGCTCCAGCTGCACTTCGCCGGCGGCACGACCTGCGAGGGGACGCTCAGCTCGCTCGACGAGCGCGGCTTCACCGGCACCTGCACGTTGCCCGGCGGAGCCACCCGCACGGTGCACTCCGACTGGACGGTTTCGACCGGCACTGTTGCCGGCACGATCTCGACGAGCGGTGGCGCCTCGGGGAATCCTGCGGCAGCCTAGAGGCTCAGCGTCGGGTCTCGCGACACCCGTCTCCCGGTCTGCGCCTGCACGCTGGGACGCAGAGCTGCGATCGCGGCGAAGTCCTCATAGGCATCCGCCAACTCAACCGCCAGACCGTGCAGGCGTGCCGCGCGTTCGGCCGAAAGGTCGTCGCTGACGTCGCTCGCCTCGGCTGCACCTGGATCGTCCACGTGGAAGAACCGCCAGTCTCCTCCGAGCAGCAGGGGGTCGGGGACGGTGTTGCGATCGTAGAAATCAGCGAACGCCTCGATCGCATCGGCGAGGATATCGAGCACATCAACGAGGTCTCGCGCGAAGGGCTCCTCGGTGGCGTCGGCAACCCGGGGTGCGAGGTCGATCGCCCGACGGGCGTGGGAATCGAACCACGGCGTGACGAACTCGGTCGAACGCAGCCAGGTGACCTCGCGGTCGTCGAGGGCGCGATAGATTTCGTTCACCGCCACCCAGTCGACCCCGGTTTCCCGGTCGCCACTTGTGGGTGTCGTCCGGGAGCCACGAGCCCCCGCGAACCCGACCCGACGGGAGCGCTCTTCGAGAAGCGGCTCCGCGCGATACTGGGTCCGGCTGATGGAACGAAGGTGTCCTGCCAGAGTGATTGCGGCAGGAAGCACCAAGAGAGCGATGAAGAACCACCACGGTAGCGCGACGCCGCCGATCAACGCAGCGACCAGGGCACCGAGGAACGCCGCCGCCGAGGCCACCCACATCACACCGATCCATCGGGGCTGCATGTCCGGAAAATACCCGGTTTGGAACGTTTCGTCTCCCCCGCGTACGCAGTCAGGGCCAATCCCCCTGACGAAAGGGTGCAGACGCCCTCCGGGAATCGCCTCGAGAGCCGTGGTGAAGCGGGCAACCAAGCCCGGTTAGGCCGTCGCATCCCGAGTCCGGGGGTAGGGTCTGCGCATGGTCTGGGCCCTGCCGACGATCGCGCTGGCGCTGCTCGCCTTCGCCGCTGCCTCCGGACGCCTCGAGGGAACACCGATCACGAGCCCCATGGTGTTCACCGCCGTCGGGTTGCTCGTCGGCGCCGACACGCTCGGCCTCGTCGATCCCGCGGTCTCGAGCGAGGCCGTCAAGCTGCTGGCCGAGGCGACGCTCGCGCTCGTGTTGTTCGGCGACGCCTCGCGGATCGACCTCGCAGCGCTCCGGGACGAGGTTTCGATCCCGGCCCGCCTGCTCGGGATCGGTCTGCCGCTGACGCTGCTCGCCGGGTTCGCGGGCGGTCTCGTGCTCTTCGGGTCGCTCTCGTGGCCCGAGGCACTGCTCCTCGGCGTGATCCTCGCTCCCACCGACGCGGCACTCGGGCAGGCTGTCGTGACGCTCCCCCGCCTGCCGTCGCGTGTGCGCCAGGGGCTGAACGTGGAGAGCGGCCTCAACGACGGGATCTGCGTGCCACTGTTCTTCATCGTGCTCGCGCTGGCACAGGCCGACGCAGGCGATGTCACCGACGTCGGAGCCTTCAGGCTCGTGGCCGAGGAGATCGGCTACGGGATCGCAGGCGGAGTGGTCGCCGGCGTCGTAGCGGCCGCGGTCGTCGTGATCGGAGGACGGATGCGGTCGGTCGAAAATCTGTGGCTCCAGGTCGTGCCGCTTGCCGGCGCCGTCCTTGCGTACAGCCTCGCCGACGGGCTCGGCGGCTCCGGCTTCATCGCCGCTTTCGTTGCGGGAATGGTCTTCGGCGGGCTCCGCCGTCGTCACGGCGGCGAGGTCGGCTACCTGATCGAGGAGCTCGGGGGCGTCCTCAACGCGACCACGTTCATCGTCTTCGGCGCCGTCATGCTCGGCCCGGCGCTCGGCGCGACAACGTGGCAGATCGTCCTCTACGCCGTCCTCAGCCTCACCCTCGTGCGGATGCTCCCGGTCGGGGTCGCGCTGCTCGGCACGGGCGCGCGCCGGCCCACGGTCGGCTTCCTCGGCTGGTTCGGGCCGCGTGGGCTCGCCTCGATCGTCTTCGCGGTGATCCTGATCGAGGAAGGTGGGTTGCCGCACCAGAACCTGATCGTGACGACGGTCGTGATCACGATCGGCCTCTCGGTGCTCGCTCACGGCCTCACCGCGGCGCCGCTCGCCGACCGCTACGCAACGTGGTTCGAATCGCACCCGAAGGACAGCCTGCCGATGCTCGAGAGTCGCAGCACGACGCACGTCCGCTGGCGCACGCCGGCGCTGAAGGGACGGCACGAGCCCACCTGAGTCCGCACCGGGCGGCGGCCCGGCAGCGGTGCGGGTACCCTTTCGCCGCCGAGGAGAGGTGGCAGAGCGGTCGAATGCGGCGGTCTCGAAAACCGTTAGGGGTCGTTAGGCTCCTCGAGAGTTCAAATCTCTCCCTCTCCGCTGGACGAGCCGAAACCCGCCTGAGAGGGCGGGTTTCGCCGTTCGGGGCTGTGGGCGAACATCGGGCTCAACGGAGCGACGCGGTCGCGGTGACATGCGTCCTTGCCCTCGCCCGACTCGACGCCCGAGGCGTCCGGGCCGCCCTCGCTCCGACCAGACGCCGACAGCCCCGTGTGGGTTGACACCCAGGCCACTGGGCAGGAGGGGGAAGCCACTCGAGGCGCACCCCCCTCCTGTCCAGAGCCGGCGCGTCCCCGCGCCGCTACCGGCGAGCCAACTGCGGCAGGTGAAGCTGCAGATGCCGCAGATCCGGCAGGCTCGGGACGACGTCCAGCCACGAGTGGCGCCGTGAGCGGGCGAGCAGGATCCGGCCGGTGACGAGGATCGCAGCAAGCATGATCACCTGGCCGCCCAGCACGATCCGGTTCACGTCGACCGCCGGCTTCCAGGTCGCGTCTCCGTTCTCGACGATCCACGCTCCGCTCGGACGCGCCATCAGGCCGAAGCCACCGCCTCCGCCCGAGTCGCCGGCCTCGCTGTCACCCATGCCGCCTCCACCACCGCCGCGGACGGTTGCGGCCGGAATCACGGTGAGACCGTTCTTCTCGTAGGGCTCCCCGTACACGCGCTTGACGCTCACGACGTCGCGAGCGCCCGAAATCAGCTCCTCGAGCTGCATGACTCCTCCTTTGAGTCGATCCACCTACCACACCTAGCACTCTCCTTCGGCCAGCGCATCCGAGACGCCGCTGACCCTGGCTACCCGGAACTACCGACCTCGCGCAGCCTCACGGCGTGAGATGGCCGATGCCCATCTCACCCAACGCCGTGCCGCCGTGGAGCCGCACCGTCTCCGCCGGTGAGCCGGAATTGGCCTGCGAAGCACAGCCCTCGCTAGGCCACAGCCAAGATCACGTGTGCCTGAATCCTGGCAGCAACTGCACCGCTGCCGTGCCTGCCTGCGATCCACGACGCGGCGTAGTCGGTTGCGGCCTCGAGCCTGCCTGCGTCTCTGGCTTCGATCTCATTGCGGAGTGGGGTTCCCTGGCAGTAGGCAAGAGCAGGACGCCGCGGCGAGGATGCGCGGCTCTGCTCGGCTCGAGTCTCGATGACCACGCTCGAGAAGCCTGCCTCCTCCAGCTCGCTCCGGATCAACGCGGTGTCGTGATAGCCGTGCGGCGTGCGCGCGAGAAAGCGCGGCGGATCGCTGGGAAAGACGTCCGCGAGCGCGTTCGTCACATCGTTCGCGAACACGTTCTCCTCGATGCGATCCCAGACGTTGAACAGGAACCGCCCGCCGGGCTCGAGGACACGCCGTGCCTCACGGTACCCCGCCCGGCGATCGGGAAAGAACATGACGCCGAACTGGCAGCAGACGAGATCGAAGGCACCGTCTGCGAAGGGCAGCACCTGTGCGTCCGCCTGGCGCCAGCTGATGCGGCCGTCGGGCGCCTGTCGCGTCGCAGCATGGTCGAGCATCGGCTGGTTGAGGTCGGTGACGACGTAGCTGGCGTCTGACGAGAGCCCCGGTGTCAACGCTCGCGTGACGACACCACTGCCGGCTGCGGTTTCCAGGATCGCACTCGGCGACAGCGCTGCTGCCCGTTGCGCAAGATCCTGGGCGTAGCTCTCGAAGATCAGCGGGACGAGATAGCGGTCGTAGTCCTCCGGGATCGAGCCCGCGAACACCTTGTCGGTTTCGGACATCGCACCTCTCCGATCGACGAGCTCCGGCTTGAGTTGCCGCACACGCAGCGAGTGCTCTCACCCCCGCATCAGCGACGAGGGGATATCGCAGAGTAGTACGCACGCCGCTCGAACACGAGGCGGACTTGGGCGTTGTCGTCCCACTCGCAGCTGGTATAGCCTCGGCATACGCTCGACAAGCGTGCAATCCAGGCTGGAACACACACGAGGAGAGGAGAACACCATGGCGTACGGCGTCGTGCACGAGTTCGCAGGAGGCACGGAAGACCAGTACGCGGCATCGATCGCCGCCGTTCACCCGGCGGACGGCAGCCTGCCCGCAGGGCAGACGTTCCACGCGGCAGGCCCGTCAGCCGACGGCTGGATGATCATCGCCGTCCACGAGTCGCAGGAGAGCTGGCAGAGCTTCCGAGACGGCACCCTGATGCCGGCAATGCAGGCCGGGATCCCGGGCGGCTTCGCAGTGCCTCCCAGGGAGAAGACGTTCGAGATTTCCAACCAGCAGTAGGGAGCGGTCAGGTCTGCTCATCCGCCGAGAACCACGAACCCGCAGGAGAGGGCGGGTTCGTCGTTCTTCCGTTGAAAGCAACGGAGGGGTGCCCTCCGGATGTCTCCTGCGGGCGCCGGTGGTGCTACCGGCTTGCAGCTGCGAAGACCAGCGACTCGTTCCCGCCGGCGTCGAACAGCGTCAGGCGATCCTCGCGCACCTCGTACGACCTCGCCTGGGCCAGCAACGTCATGTACGCGCCCTCGGCCCGCATCGCCGGCTCCGGGCCTGCCATCCGGGTGCTGGAGAGCTGACCGACGCTGAAGGAGTTGCCCGAGCCGACCTCGTACTGGCCGCTGTAGGTGTTGACAGCGCTACGCCCGGAGATCCTTCCGTCGGCGAACGCCGCCGTGATCGTGAAGCCCGCCGGGCTCAACGAGCTCAACGTCCACTCGGTGAGCCGCCACTGCGTTCCCGCCAGCGGGTCGTCGTCGCGCGAGCACCCGGAGCCGACCATCGTCACAAGGGCCACGACCGCCACGCACGTCGTCGACCCGCGCATCACCTGGCCGCACGGGCGGCGTGCTCGTGCAGGGCCCGCTCCACGTCGGGCCCGACCGCCAGCGCGAGCTCGTGGTGGGTCTTCCAGCCGAGGATCCGGTTGCTCTGCTCGACCTCGACACCGCCGTGCCGCAGCACCTCGGCGGCAGGCGCGGTCAGGTGCGGGTCGCCGAGCACCAACACGAGCGGCCAACCACGCTCACGCGCCACGGCGAGACATTTCCCGGCGACCTCGCGGACGAACACGACGCGATGCTGCTCGAGCCTACGCTCGAACAGGTCGCGCTGCGAGCTCGAATGGGTTCCAGGAGCTCTCTCCCCACTCCCCCTCGGGTGGGATGCCGCCGGGCCCTGCAGCTCGTGGCTGCCGGCCATCGGCTCGTCGAACTCGAACTGCTCGACCTCCACGGTGGAGCCGGGGCGCCAGGTATCGAGGCGGGCGCCGTCCCCGAAGACCAGGAGCAGGCCCGCATACGAGTCGTCTTGGTACGTGGCTTCCATCACGCCATCTCCTGTAGCTCCTCCAGCATCGCCTCCGCACGGCAGTGCCGCATCCGGTGGAATTGGCGAACCTGCCTCGGAGAACTACTCGTCACGGAACGCGCAGTGAAGGTGTGGGCAGCGGCGAAGCCGTCCTCTCGGAGATGGGCGATTCCATCGACGG
>Ga0315275_10006506_pt1 | contig 11190 bp, 12 predicted proteins | sample YL17G03_0_MG_FD_205557 | JGI IMG/M metagenome (GOLD analysis project Ga0315275, IMG submission 205557) | Sediment microbial communities from Yellowstone Lake, YNP, Wyoming, USA - YL17G03_0 | ecosystem: Environmental > Aquatic > Freshwater > Lake > Sediment | place: USA: Wyoming | collected...
AGCGTCGGCGCGCACCGGCTCGTGCTGACCATGACCGCAAGCACGACAACGATCACGCAGGCATGGAACATCACCGTGACGCAGAACCTGCTGCTCAAGTGCTACACGCGGGTCCAGGACCTGCCCCTCACCTGCACCGGCGGCTCGATCACCGGCGACACCGGCGGCGGTTGCCGTCAGGTGACGTGCAGCGGCGCCTCGGGCAGCGTGACGGCGATGGCATGCAACAAGCCGAGCGAGCAGAACCCGACCTATTACGAGATGTACCGCACAGCAGCGAGCGGCGCGCCGCCCAAGATCTGCCTCGGCACGACGTGCATCCAGGACAACGGGTACGTCCACTCGAACCTTCCGGCGTGCATCGTCGTGGGCAATGGCACGAACGCCACGAACGCGACAGCCAACTACAGCCTTACCGTCACGAGCGCGCCGGCAGGCCAGCTCTCCATCAACGGCACTGGCTACGGCACGACTCCGCAGACCGTCAGCCTCCGGCCCGGCCAGTACGTCGTCAGCGTGAGCGCGTCCGGCTACGTGACCAACACGACGACAATCATCCTGTCGGCAAACACGACCCTCAGCCTGACGCTCGCGCCCGTGAGCAACGCCACCGGGAACTGCTCGAGCAGGGTCAACGACCTCCCCGCCACCTGCGCTGGAGGTTCAATCACGCAGGACGTCAAGGGGAGCTGCAGGTCCATCGTCTGCGCCGGCGGCGGGAACAGCCTGAGCGTGCTCGCCTGCAACAAGCCGGGGGACTACAATCCGCAGTACTTCGAGATGTACAAGCAGGGCCAGACCGGCAGCGGCGTGAGCATCTGCATCGCCACCACCTGCATCCAGAACAGCGGCTACGCGAAGAGCCCGAACTTCCCCATCTGCACAGGGAACGTGACTCCGCCGTCGGACACCACGCCACCCCTCATCGGCAACGGGCAGCCTTCAGGGACCTTGCCGGCTGGGACGACGAGCGCGACGCTCTCCGTCACGACCGACGAGGCTGCGACGTGCGGCTACAGCGCGGTGCCTGGGACAGCGTACGGTTCCATGACGCTCTTCACGACCACCGGCGGGACGAGCCACTCCGCGCAGCTCAGCGGCCTCGCGGACGGCACCGCCTACTCGCGGTACGTGAAGTGCAGGGATGCGGCCAACAACACGGACACCAGCGACTACACCGTCAGCTTCAGCATCGCGACGCCGCCGCCGAACGGGACGAACGCGACAGCGACGCTCAGCATCGCGCCGTGGTTCCCGCAGGGGAGGAGCTACGTTTTCCGCTGCACGACCTTGGGCTTCACGCCGACCTCCTATGACTGGCTCTTCGGCGACGGCCACAAGCAGCTCGGCATGTCGGCTGACAACGTCTACCACACCTACGCGAACGCAGGGAACTACACTGTCGGATGCACCGCACAGACAGCCACGCAGAGCGCGAGCGCGACGCTCCCGATTACCGTGAGCTGAGCAGAAACAATCAACTAGAGTGGCGCCGCCTTGGAGCAAGACCACGAAACGCCCCGATTCCCTCAGAAGCGAAGCTTCTGGGGCGCGTAGGATGCGAAGCATCCTAGCGCACGGAAACCTCCGGTTTCCTTTGCCCCAGCAACTCCGTTGCTCGGGGCATGCAGGGGCGTTTCGGCGATTGCTCGCGCCGCAGGCGCGAGTAGACCTCCGCGGCGCCACTCCCCGAAACCATTAAAAAACGGGCTGCCAATCCTGCGCCGCAGCGGGGCTGTGGTGTAGCTTGGCTATCATTGGAGGTTTGGGACCTCTCGACCCCGGTTCGAATCCGGGCAGCCCCATGAGCGAATGGGGGTGACCGCTCCGAACGCGAGTGAGGTTGCGGGCAGCCCCATCATCACTTCTCCTCTGAGGAGCAGGTGGTAAAGTTTATAAATCGCCTCCGATTCGTGCGCCACTTCCCGTTCAGAGGCATCGTTATGGCCGAGATTGTCGAGAAGCACGAGAGGGGCGTCAGGCGGTTCGGCGTCCGCTACGGCCGGACCGTGAAGCACAAGCTCGGCAAGATCGAGGCCCAGCAGAAGAGGGCGCACGCGTGCCCCTACTGCCACTACCCCAAGGTCAGGCGGAAATCCGCGGGTATCTGGCACTGCACCAAGTGCGGGAAGACCTTCGCGAGCCGCGCCTACACCGTTACGAAGCCGGGCGACGTGAAGCTCGAGAAGTCCACGGAGGCGTAGGGATGGCGTACAAGTGCTTCTTCTGCGGCAAGGAGATCAAGGACGAGTACATCAAGAAGAAGGTGCGCTGCATCTACTGCGGCTCCAAGATCATCTTCAAGGAGCGCACGGTGACGACGCATGTCAAGGCGCGATGATCAGCTCCACAATCAGGATTCCACGCTCTCCCCAGCTCGCCGCCTTGCTCAAGGCCGAGCAGGAGAGCTTCAGGCACGCGAGGACGTCGTACCGCGTCGCTGAGCGCGAAGGCCAGATTGTCGTCGAGATAACGGCGGAGGACGCCACGGCGCTGAAGACCGTGGTGAGCAGCCTCTGCCGCGTCGTCACCGTCTACGAGAAGGCGCGTCAGGTGTGAGCGATGGAAGAGGCTATCAAGGGGAAGATCCAGAAGCTCCAGCTCATCGAGGAGAACCTCCACAGCTACCTCGGCCAGAAGCAGCAGGTCCAGAGCCAATTGATGGAGATCGAGTCCGCGACAGCGGCGCTGGACAGCGCCAAGTCCTCCTACAAGATCATCGGGAACATCATGGTGGAGCAGCCAGAGGCAGAACTCCGGAAGGAGCTCGGCGAGCGGCTCGAGCGGGTGAAGGTGCGGCTCGCGGCGCTTGAGCGGCAGGAGGAGCGGCTGAAGGAGCAGGCGGAGTCGCTCCAGCAGGAGATCATGAAATCCATGAAAGGTGACAGCCATGGCGAACTTTGAGGAGATTGCGGCTGCCCTGCGGAACCTGCTCGACGAGCAGGGGACGCCGCGCAACGTCCGGGAGAAGGTCCAGGGGATGCTCCACGCGATTAACGAGAAGGGGGATGGCAGGATGAAGGCTGACCGGCTCCTGATGGAGCTCGACGACCTCCAGTCGGACGTGAACATCCCGCCCTACGTCCGGACGCAGCTCTGGTCCATCAGCGGGATGCTCGAGGACCTGGATGAGTAGTGTTCTGCGCTTCTTGAGAAAGAGGGTTTTGGGCTGTGCTGCCTTGGAGCGATTGCAGAAAATGCGCCGATTCGCAAGGAAGCGAAGCTTCCGGCGCCCCAGCAACTCCGTTGCTCGGGGCATGCAGGCGCATTTTCGACATTGCTCGCGCCACAGGCGCGAGAAAAACTCCGCAGCACAGCCTTCGACGAATTATGCGCTTTTCGATTTGTATGACTATGGCTTGCCGTCGTTCCTCCTCGCCGGCTTCCGCTTGAGGAGCTTGATGGTCCGCTTCTGGAGGAGGCTGTTCGGCACGATGACGGTGTCGCCGTTCCGCGTCTCGATGACGGTGTCGAGGATGTTCACCTCCTTGATCTCCCCCTCCGCCTCCTCCATCCTGATGTAGGCGCCGGGCCGGATCGACGGCTTCCGCATCAGGCCCGCGGTGGCGTTCTGGACGGTCTCCTTCACCGCGAGGAAGAGGGAGAGGATGAGCGCCAGGACGAGGAGGAGGACGAGGAGCTCGATGACCGCTCCTGTCAGGCCGACTGCGTCGAGCGCCAGGACGATGGTGAGGAAGTAGATGACCGCTGTGACGAAGCCGCTGATCGCGCGCTCGGCCGAGAACTTCGCACCCAGCTTCGCGCGGAAGAACGCGTCCGTCTTGACGTCCGCAAGAATCTTCTTGATGAGCCGCCCCAGGATCTTGCCGATGAGGAAGCCGATGAAGAGGATGAGGAAGAAGATGACCAGCTTGTTCAGGTACGGGGTGAACCCCTCCATGAACCGCTGCAGCCAGGCCAGGACGCTCTGCACGACCGCCATCGAGGAGCAGAGCGGAAGGCCGTTTATAATATTTACCAACACCACAATAATCATCCATATAGAAACTATTATTTCCTTATTCGATATTATCGTCGAGATATGATAATACAACCCTCACTCCGTCAGCAGCTCGTAGAGCATCGCGGCGCTCCACGCCTGGCTGAAGCAGCCGCCCCACTCCTGCTCGGCGGCGCTGCTCAGCTCTGAGCAGTGGCCGATGGCTCCCTGGAAGAGGAGGTCGTCGACGCACGCGCACCGCAGCTTCTCGATGTGCTCCCTGTACTTGGCGCTGTCCAGCCGCCGGAGGCAGAGCGCTGCGAGTCCGTTGACCCAGTACCAGGAGTCGCCGCGGTGGTAGCTCTGGTTGCTCATCCCTGTGTAGCGAGGCGTGAAGAGGGGATGCTCCTTCTCGATCGTGGCGAGCCCTCCCCACGGGAGCCAGAGCCGGCTGAGCGCATGGTCGAAGGCCGCCTTCCACTCCTCGGCGGGGAGGAGCTCCGGATAGAGGTAGTAGGCGAGGAAGATGTTGGGCCGCTGCGTCCAGTCCTGCTGCCCGTCGACCACGCCGTCGGCGAGCCGGCCGTCGGAGAAGAAGGCGGCCCTGACACGCCTGGAGAGCCCCTCCTCGCGCCGCCGCCACTCGTTCCCGGAGAGGAGGCTCGTCTTCCGTTCGAGGAGGCGGCAGAGCCGGTACCCTGCGAGCTGGAGCGCCTGGATCTCTATCCGCGCCCCCTGCCGGGTGTCGCCGCCGTAGGAGGCGTCCATCCACGTCTCGCCCACGCTGTTCACGATGAGGCCGTCGCCGCTCCGCTCCGCAGCCACCGTAGCGAGGGCGCCGCCGATCGCGTCGCGGAGCGAGCGGAGCTCGCGGCGAGAGAAATGCTGCCGGAGGAGGCCGCGCCGCTCGAGCGCCAGGAGGAGGTCGTGCGTCCGCTTGGCGAGCCAGCCGAGAGCGTCGGCAGCGGGGAGGCCGCCGCGCGGGTAGAGGGCGTCGAGCCCGTTCCGCTGGCTGAGGAGAGCCGCGTACCGGAGGACGGTCTCCTTGGCGAGGGCGTACCTCCCTGCCCGGATGAGGGCGCCGAGGGAGATCAGCTCGTCCCTGCTCCACGGCTGGCTGAACCACGGCAGCCCCGCATAGATCCATCCTGTCCGCGCCAGGGTGAGGCTGTCGAGAGAAGCGAGGCTGACGAGCGCCGGGAGCGGCTCGTCCTTCGGATGAGTCACAGCCTGCCTCTCGCCTGCAGTCGTCTTGACAGACGCCTCGACTGCGTTCGCCCCTGCGGCGAAGGAGAGGGAGAGGGAGCCGTCGACGCGGATCGCGCCGCAGCGGAAGAGCCAGAGCTTGGAGGAGTCGCCGCGCCGCGCGTCGTACTGGTAGCGCCCCTCCTGCCACTCCTGGATGAACCGGAAGGCGCCGTGCGCCACTCCCTGGACCGCGAGCGACAACTCGTACTCCTTCTGGGAGCGGCTGTCGTCGCTGTACTTCTCGTACGTGATGAGGAGCGTCTCCCCCTCCTGCCGCACTGCGTAGGCCCTGCCGGCTGCCGACTCGTCGCCGAGGCGCCGCATGTCGAGGTCCAGGAGGAGCTCTCCAGAGTAGCCTTCGATGGAGTAGGAGAGGCTGCAGGAGCCCATCGCGAAGGTCTCGACAGCCCCGCCGCTGTAGCGCCGCTCCACGCCGCCTGGGAAAGAGCGGACCGTTTCGAGCTCCTGGCCTGGGAGGAGGATGTTCTCGACCGTCTTGGCGAGGTGCTCCTCCACGCGGCAGACGAGGCCGTTGTACTTCGTGATGTTGCCGAGGCTGAAGAAGCCGCCCTGCCGGTCGGTGAGGAGGAACATCCCTGCGCCGAGGCCGTGGGCCTCGCCCTCTGCGCGCTGGCCTCCCTGCTCGTGGATGACCCTGACCACTGCCCACCCCCTTTCGCGAGGAGGACAAGGCGGGGTACTATTAAAATGTGTTGCCGAAGAGACCACGACGTTGACCGGAGAGACGAGGGCGTTGCGGAGGTTTGCCGGCGCTGGTGCCCTGGAAAACCGGAGGTTTTCGGGGCACCGGAAACGCTGCGCGTTTCCCAGTGCGCCGGGTTCTTCGAGAAACCGCCTGCATGAATCGGCGGTTTCTCTGCTTTTGCTCCAAGGCACAACGAATTCGCACGAATTCGTGTGCAGGAATGATAATGACTGCAACGCCCTCGTAAAAAGAAGGTGATTTAATGATACTAGTTGGTACCCTAAGAATCCTACCTGAGCCACGTCTTGGCGTGGTCGCCGAGGAGGAGCGAGGCGCGGTGCTCCCGCGAGCGCCCTTCGATGAAGGTCTCCTCGCCGAGGATCGACTCGGAGAGCGTGACGTCCTTGACTGTGCTGTTCCTGTCGATGATGCAGTCCTTGAGGACCGCGTTCTTCAGCGTGCACCCCTCGGCGACGCTGACGTTCGGGCCGATGACGCACCCCTCGACAGCGCACCCCTTGTCGATGAAGACCGGCTCGATGATCTTCGTCTCCGTGACCGGGCTCTTCACAGCGTGGCGCCGCTTGAGGAGGATGGCGTTGGACTCGAGCGTCGTCTCCGGGGCGCCGCAGTCGTACCAGCCGTCGACGCCGAGGACCTTCAGCTTCGCGCCCTTCCGGATCATGTACATGAAGGCCTCGGGGAGGAAGTACTCGCCCTTCACCTTCAGGTCCTTCTCGTAGACATACCTGATGCCCTCGAAGAAGAGCGCGTGGTTCCGGATGTAGTAGAGGCCGATGTTCGCCAGCTTGGAGATTGGCTCGGTCGGCTTCTCCACGATGCTGGTGACATGGCCCTGCTTGTCGTGCACGATGACGCCGAACCGCTGGTAGTCCTCGACCTCCTTCGCCCAGATGATGCCGTCGTCCTCGCTCGCCTTGATGACGGAGAGGTCGGCGTCGAAGATCGTGTCGACGAAGACGATGAGGAGCGGCTCGTGGACGTAGGGCTCGGCGAGCCTGCACGCCCCTGCTGTGCCGTCCTTCACCTGCTGCTCGATGAACCGCGCCTTGAACGTGTAGTTCTTCTTGATATGCTCCTCTATCTGCTCCTTCAGGTGGCCGGTGATGAAGATGTACTCGGAGATGTCGAGCCCCTTGAGGCAGTCGAGCACATGGTCGAGGACCGGTTTCCCGGCGACCGGGAGGAGCGGCTTCGCCTTCGTGTGCGTGTGCGGCCGCATCCTGGTGCCCTTGCCCGCGAGCGGGATGATGACCTTAATCGTAACCGCCTCTCATTTCGGCTCGTAAGCATGCTGTGTATAAAACCTTTTTGTAAACTTGGCTATCTTCTCGTACGCCGCTGCGAGGACTTTCGTCTCCGCAAGGAAGACGACGCGGAAGTGGCCGTACCGGACGCCGTCCTTCTCCTGCTCCGGAAGGCCGAAGCCTGAGCCGTAGACGACGACAACCCCCTCTTCTTCCAGCAGCTGTTCTACATATTCTTTATCAGTCACGTTTTTTGGGAGTTGCACTGAGGGGAAGGCGTAGAACGCCCCTCGCGGCGTCACCAGCCTGATGCCTGGCACCCTGCTCAGCCTCTCGACGCTCAGGTTGCGCCGCTCCTTCAGCTTCGCCCTCACCTCGTCGAGGAATGAGTGGTCTCCCTGGAGCGCCGCGATGATGGCGTGCTGCTGCAGGTGCGGCGCTGAGAGGCGAGCCCGGAGGAGCTGCTTGACCGCGGCGACGACCTTCTGGATCCGCTTGTCAGGGTCGTGGAAGTGGAGCCAGCCGACGCGGTAGCCGGGCATGAGGTAGTTCTTCGAGAGGCCGCCGAAGCTGAGGACAGGGACGTCCGCGGCGAGCGAGGCCAGCGGGTAGTGCGTGCCGTCGATGAGGATCTGGTCGTAGATCTCATCGGCCAAGATGACGAGGTCGTGTTTCTTCGCGAAGGCGAGGACCTTGAGGAGGGTTTCTTTGGTGTAGACGCCGCCGGTGGGGTTGTTAGGGTTGATAATGACAATTCCTTTAGTTTTACTGTTGACTTTCCTTTCTAAATCCTTGAAGTCGATCTGCCAGTCGTCCTCCTCGTCGAGGAGGTAGTAGTTCGGCTCCCCGCCGAAGAGCGCCAGGCTGGACTGGTAGAGTGGATAGCCAGGGCAGGGGACGAGGAGGTTCTCGCCAGGATTGACGAGCGCCGCGATCGCGAGGGTGATCCCTTCGCTGCCGCCGGTGGTGAGGACGATGTCGTCCGTTGCTGCGGGGACGCTGCGGCGCTCAGTGAGGAATTTTGCCACAGCCTCGCGCGCCTCCTTGATCCCCATCGAGTCCGCGTACCGGGCCACCTTCCCCTTCGTGTCGTTTATCTTCCTGATGAGGTGCTCCTTGATGTGCTGCGGCGTGTCGAAGTCGTAGACAGGGGGGTCGCCGATGTTGAGGTAGAGTACCTTCCTGCCCTGCTGCTCGAGCTGCTGCGCCTTCACCACGATGTCCCTAATAGCATACGTGATATTCTTCGTCCGCTCGGCGGGGAGTATCTCTGACACCATGGTTTTCCAGCACCAGTGCCGGCTATATAAAAGTTATGGGGCGGAGGAAAGAGGGGGAGAATCTGCACAAACTATTTAAAAGTGGGGAGAAATGACACAGATGAGGAGGTGAGTGTGTGGAGTCCATCTTAGACCTGCCGGGGGCGTACGAGCACCTTTCGCCTGAGCAGCGGCAGCGTTTCGACTCCCTCTTCTCGTTCTCACTCGATACCGGGAGGCTGGTCGTGCCTGAAGCGATGCGCCCCTGGGCCACGCAGCAATTTGGGAGCTATGAGAAGCTCGAGGAGCAGGCCATCCTGCGGGTCACGAACAAGGTCTCCCTCGAAGGGGCGCTCTTCAACCGCTTGCGGGCGGAGCGGCCGATGCAGAGGGGCGCTCCAGTCGATAGGGGGGAGCTCCTCGCGACAGCTGCGAAGGAGCCGTTCGCCGACGTGATGAGGAATACGCCGGAGGACACGTTCGGCCGCATCAGGGGGAAGCACGAGACCACAGCCTCCAACGTGGCGAAGTCCGACGCCCTCCACGGCGTCGTGGTCTTCGACAACGCAGACCCGCTCGCCTTCACCGAGGAGGAGACCGTCAGCCACTTCAACACAGCCCTCGCCTGGATTGGCGCTGCGCACCTCCATCACCGGGACGCTGTCTGGCCCGCCATCGGCTGGAACTGCCTCTGGAAGGCCGCGGCCTCATTGGTCCACGGCCACCTCCAGGTGCTGCTCGCCAAGGAGCCGTACGCTGCGATGCTCGCCAACAGGCGGAACGCCGAGGAGTACGAGCGGAAGTTCGGGAAAGGGTACTGGGACGAGCTGTTCAACGTCCACAAGGAGCTGGGGCTCGGGGCAAAGAAGGAGGGGGTCAAGTGCTTCAGCCATCTCACCCCGAAGAAGGAGAAGGAGGTTCTCCTCATTAGCGACGCTGCGGACGAGCGGCTCTTCGGGGCAATCTTCCGCGTCCTCGCCGCGCTCCGCGACGACCTCGGCGTCGAGTCCTTCAACCTCGCGATGCTCCTCCCTCCGCTCGGCGGGGCGTGGCCGAAATTCCCGGTCGTGACGCGCATCGTGGACAGGGGGAGCCTCGCCACCAGGACCGGCGACCTCGCCTTCATCGAGCTCTACCTCGGCGACGCGGTCGTCGCGAGCGATCCGGTCAAGGTCTGGGAGGCGGTGAAGCGGAGGCTGTGACAAGAAATAATGGCCTGCTCAAAAAGAAAATATTTAAACGACAGAGGGATTCCTTCTCACAACAATTTTTACGAAAGGGGGTGGTTATTGCATGGCGAAGAACGCACTTGATTGGATAGCGCTGGTGCTGGTGATAATCGGCGGCCTGAACTGGGGGCTTGTCGGCCTCTTCAGCTTCAACCTCGTCGAGGCGATTTTTGGAGTGGGCGTCATCGCGACGATTGTCTATGTCCTCGTCGGCCTCTCCGCGCTGTACATGATCTACTTCGCGAGCAAGGAATAGGCTACGGCGGGTAAAACCTCTTTTACTCTCTCTTCGGCCGCTGTGAAGATGAATCTCCTGTAGAGCGTCGCTTATAAGGAACCAGATATTTTCATTATAGAAATCAATAATTCTTAGACGTACTAATTTAATTACTAAAAAGTAACAAAAAAGCGAAAAATATTTAAATAAGGGAGCCCATAACGGCAGAAGAAAAGGGGGTTATGAGCATGCGTCTGAAAAGCGTCGCGCTAATCATCGTGGCCTTCGTCCTGGGGCTTCTCGCCAGCCAGGCCTATGCATCGCTCCACGACTCCTTCTCCACCACCACCTATAACGACGGCTACGAGTTCCCGACCCAGCTCTACAGCGACGTCACCGGGAAGGCGGTGGCGCGGGCCACGCCGAGCGACCACGTCACGGATGACCAGATCAAGGTCTACAGGGACAGGGTCGTGCTCGACGTCCAGAACGCAATCTGGGCCCAGTTCACCCCGACCCACTCGATGGATCCTGTCCTGAGCGAGAAGGCGAACGCCATCGAGGTCGTGCCGACGAGCGAGGACGAGGTGAACGAGGGGGACATCGTCGCGTACCAGAGCGACTACAGCGACGGCATCATCATCCACCGCGTCATCAAGAAGGGGCAGGACCAGCTCGGCGCCTACTTCATCGTGAAGGGCGACAACAACCCGGCAGCTGACCCGGGCAAGGTCCGGTTCGAGCAGATCCGGAGCGTCGTCGTCGGAATCATCTACTGAGGCACCATGAATACTGCAGACCTTCAAATGGTTATTCACGCCGCGGTGCTCTGCGACTACGCAGGGAAGCTCCGGATTCCCTCCCCGAAGATAATCCTCGATGTCACCCCCGAGGCTAAACCATCGACTTCCGATCTCGCCGAAGTGCTCCGCGATATCCAACCTACAAAGGAAACCAAAATCATCTCCCTGCCCTGGAGACCACTCGTTGAAGAGCAGTTGCGCTACACAAATTCCAGACAGCGCCGCTCCACCCCTGAACTGGACCCCCTCTCCTGCAGCGTCGGCGCAGCGGTCTTCGAATATACGTTCAACAGAGATGCGCGATACGGCGGCGTCCCCATCAGCGATGAGATGATGCTCCTCCGCCACGTCGGGGACCGTCTCGTCAACGGCGGCCTCGTCCTCGTCTGGAACGGCCAGTTCAAGGGAAACACCCAATTCGAGGGGAAGGAGCAGCGTTCCCAGCGGATGCGGCAGTACCAGCGAATCGAGTGGATTCTCGCAAGGCTCTGCAAGAGTCCCATCACGATGCACCCCGAGG
>Ga0315275_10006508_pt1 | contig 11190 bp, 8 predicted proteins | sample YL17G03_0_MG_FD_205557 | JGI IMG/M metagenome (GOLD analysis project Ga0315275, IMG submission 205557) | Sediment microbial communities from Yellowstone Lake, YNP, Wyoming, USA - YL17G03_0 | ecosystem: Environmental > Aquatic > Freshwater > Lake > Sediment | place: USA: Wyoming | collected...
CGGCCCCCTGGTGTTCCTCCTCCAGGCCGTCCAGGGTCTCCACGAGGTCATCGGCCTGGCGGGTGATCGCCAGCGCGAGCGCGACCACCGCCACGATGCTCATCGTCACCAGGAGTTTCGTGACCATCGGCTCCAGCGCCGCCGTCAAGAGGAACGAGATCACAAGCAAGAGCGCCAGGATCATCGAGGTCTGGATTCCGCAGCACGACCGGACGGTCGGGAGGTTGCACCACAGGCACCGGTGGTAGGGAGCCGCACCCAAGCACCGGCAGACCGCGCACCGGGGGTTGCCGGTGGCCGATGACGGATCGCGGCTCTCAGGACGGCGACGAACCAGGCCCCGCAGGACTTCTTTCGGGATGGCGTAAAAGACCGTCACGAACGAGAAGCCCGTCGTCCCGGCGAGGATGGCAATCGCCGCGGCCGCCAGGATCGGGAGCCACCCGAGCGCAAGGTCGCAGTAAAGCGCCGCCAACCCAAGTCCCAGGAGCGTCATCCGCACAGATTCATCCAGGCGATGAACGCCAAGGTGGAAGAAGATCGGATGGGCCGTCCGGTCCGAACGCGCAAACGCGTTCCACAGGCGGGCGATCACGGCAAACCGGACCGAGACGATGGAAATCATCGAGAGGGCCAGCGTCGCCCAGACCGGTGCTTCCCAGTTGACGACGTAGGCGAAGACCGGCAGGGCGCCGAGCACAAACTGATGAAACCGTGCTCCAGCCTCGGGCCGAAGCGATTGGACCGCCATGGCGGCTTCCCCCAACGCAGGGAGGCGACAAATAAGCCGTTGCGACCGACTGATGGTCGCATCCCATGCGCACTATACATATCGCCCCCCCCCCCCCAACTTTAAGTATTCATTATGATAGCATGGGTTGGATGACAGCCCTGTGACAGACCCAAGTAATGGGGGGGGCGGGCGGCGCCGGGTAGGCTGTATGGGGTCCCTAGCGACAGGCCGTCAAGTCCTTCTGGTACTCTTGGAGGCTGCGGACCTGGAGCGGGCCGCGGGCCATCTCTTCCAGTCCCAGGACGACCGCAGCCGCGCCCGACAACGTGGTCACCAGCGGCACCCCCAACCGCACGGCCGTCGCCCGGATGGAAATCTCGAACGGGCGGCAGTGGCGGCCGCTGGGCGTGTTGACCAGGAAGGCGATCTCGCCGTTCTTCATACGGTCCACGATGTTCGGCCGCGCGCCTTCCTGGACCTTGGGCAGTTCCTCGACCTCCAGGCCGCTCGTCTTCAGGACGGTGGCCGTCCCGTGGGTCGAGACAATCGTGAACCCCAGCCCGGTCAGCCGCTTGGCGATTGAGACGATGTCGCGCTTGTCGGTGTTGTTGACACTGACGAACACCTTGCCGCGCGGGGCCCACGCGTTGCCGGCGGCGACCTGGCTCTTGGCGAACGCCACGCCGAACTTCGGGTCAATGCCCATGACTTCCCCCGTGGACTTCATCTCGGGTCCCAGCATCGGGTCCACGCCGGGGAACCGCGACCAGGGGAACACGGGCGCCTTGACGGCCGAGTAGGGCGGCCGGACTTCCTTCGTAATGCCCAACTGGGCCAGGGTCTTTCCGAGAATGACCTTCGTGGCGACGCCCGCCCACGGGACGCCCGTCGCTTTGGCGACGAACGGGACCGTCCGCGACGCCCGCGGGTTGACCTCCAGGACGTACACCGTGTTTCCGCGCAGTGCGTACTGGACGTTGATGAGGCCGCGGACCTGGAGGTCGCGGGCCATCGCGCGGGTGCTCTCTTCGACCTCGGCGATGATGTTCTCGGCCAGCGTGAAAGGCGGCAGGGCGCAGCACGAGTCGCCGCTGTGGATGCCGGCCTCCTCGATGTGTTCCATGACGCCGGCGATTACGGTCCGCTCGCCGTCGCTGACGGCGTCCACATCAATCTCGACGGCGTCCTCGAGGAACTTGTCCACGAGGACCGGGTGCTGCGGCGAGGCGGTCACCGCCCGGTCCATGTAATCGCGGAGTTCGTCGGGCGTGTACACGATCTCCATCGCCCGGCCGCCCAGGACATAGGAAGGACGCACGAGGACGGGGTATCCGAGGCGCTTGGCGACGCGGATCGCCTCGTCGGGCCGGCGGGCGGCCCCGTTGGGCGGCTGACGCAGATTCAGTTTATGGAGGAGTTTCGCGAAGCGTTTCCGGTCCTCAGCCCGGTCAATGGCCTCGGGCGAGGTGCCGAGAATCTTGACGCCGGCCTTCTGGAGCGGGATGGCCAGGTTCAGCGGCGTCTGGCCTCCGAACTGGACGATCACCCCGATTGGTTGCTCCCACTCGACGATCCCGAGGACGTCCTCCAGCGTCAGCGGCTCGAAGTACAGCCGGTCGGAGGTGTCGTAGTCCGTCGAGACCGTCTCGGGATTGCAGTTGACCATGATGCTCTCGTAGCCTTCCTCGCGGAGGGCGAACGAGGCGTGGACGCAGCAGTAATCGAACTCGATCCCTTGACCGATGCGGTTCGGGCCGCCGCCAAGAATGATGACCCTCGGGCGGTCGCCCGGATTCGCGCCCTTGTTGCGGCGCGTTGCGGCCTGGGTACGGCGCGAACGTGTCGCTCGCGCGGCGCGCGAATTCGCCATAAGACGGGGCTCCTTGGACACTCCTAAGGGTCAACGAACGAGGTTGGCGAACCTCCGACGTGTGGACCCCCGGCAGGATAGCAACCGGCCCGCTTCTAGTAAAGCATTTTCGCGGGACGGCGAGGCCGGGTCAACTGCCGCCGTGACCGGCCGCCTGCGGATCGAGGACAACGCGCGTCTCGTCCAGGCAGCCGATCCGCGCATCGGGCAGGATGGGGTTGAAACTGCCCGGCGCCGGCCCGCACGCTTCCACGTGCCAATCGGCAAAAAGGACGTTGGCCAGGCCGTTGTGGCGGAACTGGACGTACTTCTTGCCCGTCTCGACGTACGGAAAGTCCTCCGTCATCGGATGCGTCGGCGAGGACGGCGGGAGGAACGTCACCACTTGGGCCGAATCGGCGAAGATCACCGTGCGGCTGGCGTCCCGCGGCCGGACCGCGTCATACGGCCGGTTACCGTTGCCCTCAGCGCTCGCGATCCCGTGGATCGGATGCGTGGAAAAGTAGCGGTTGATGCCGTAGGTCCACGGATCGCCTTTGTACTTCGGCTTGTAAGGGCCGGAGTAGGGGAACGTCGGGCAGACCTCTACGCCCGACGATGCGAGGTAAGGATAGAGTTTCCCCTTCGTTCGGTCCAGGATGCGGTTGCCTTCGCCGAGGGCGGGCGACCCGTTCGGCTCGAAGCCGTAATACCAGTATCGTCCGGTCCCGTCGTCTTCCGTGTAGAGCGGGAAGAACCACCCGTTGTGGTCCTTGAGGTACTGCTGCGTGGCCAGGCCGATCTGCCGCAGGTTCGACGCGCACGCCGTCTGGTGGGCGATCTGGATAGCCGCCACGAGCGCCGGCGCCAGCAGCGCAATCAGCGTGCCCACAATGGCCACGACGACCAGCAACTCGACAATCGTGAACCCTCTGGCTCGCATGACGTGCGACCCTTTATGCCCTCCGCCGCACACGGCGCGGCGTTGCCCCGCTGCGGCAAGCCCACCTGAGCCGCGCCAGCACGAGGCCCAGCCCCATCAGGGCCAGCGTCCCCGGTTCCGGCACCGTCATGGCGTCCATGGCGAAATAGGCCGGCGTATTTATCCCGTACGACCCCGAATCGGAACTGGCGAGCGTGAACTCCAGCGACTTGACCTCGCCCAGCCCGCTCAGGTCCGCCCACGTCCAATCGCGGACGATGTAGTCCTTCGCGTTGTCGGCGAACCGGAAATCGGCCAGGTAGAAGTCCACCGAGCCGGTCGGCTGGCCGGCGGCGTCCTTGCCCGTCACCGTCACGCGAAACCAGTCCGCATCGTTGCCGCTGGCGCCGCCGAACTTCTTGCTGTAGCCGCCCGGGTCCCCGTCGCGCAGGATCAGGTACGTGTAGGTCGTGTTGGTGAAATAGGCCCCGTCAACGACCGTGGGCTGCGAGAGCGCGATGGTCGGCGTAGTCGGCGTATAGGTGTCCTGGTAGGCGACGCCGTAGTTGCTGCTGCCGCCCTGGCCGCCGCCGGTGATGGCGCTGTACTGGTTGGTGTAACCGGGCGTCGTCGTGTCGGTCATGTCTGAGTAGGCCCATCCGCCCCAGAAGGCCCAGCCGGACCAGGGGTCAACCGCGTAGAGGTTGTTAAAGTACGCCGGGCCGCTCGTAAAGCCGCCTGACCCGTCGCTCCCATTCCAGTATTGGTTGGGCCCGAGCGGCAGGCCGTCGAAGTTGGCCAGGCCCCCTGCCCGAGCGCCGGCCGCCAGCGCCGCCATCGCTGCCAGTCCCACCGCCATCCGTAGCGCGGTCCTCCCCAATTGAAGACGTTTCATCCCCCTACTCCGCTTCTTTCCTGGCGGCAAGCGCGCGGCCGTCTGCCAGTGCTTGTGTTTCGCCCTCCCCCGATTCAGCCGCCGTAGCCAGGGCTTTTTAGGCGAAGGCGGCGTGCGACAGATTGAGGATGTTCGCCGCATCGCCTGCCGCCGGAACCGATAAAAAAACCTTCGGCTCCGCGCGGGAGGCCGAAGGTCAGACGACACCCTCATGCCGGCCATTCCCATCCGCGAGGAACGCCAAGCGATCTTGGAATCCGGGAGAGGTCTTCTGGCTTGCGATTCGTCCTACTCGGCCCGGCCTTCCCGCCCCTTCGGGCAGTGGCCGTTTGGGCCTTTCGTCCTCGCTCACAGCGGCGGGACCGCGGCGGATTTGCACCGCCTTCCCTGTTCCCGGCTTCCTATTCAGTTGTCGGGGATTACTATACCACAGTTCGGCCGCACGTCAAGTCCGATTTCCGAACGCCGTGGCGCCGAGCCAACTGCCGCGCCCGCCGCGGCGACCGGCTATCCGTTGCCTTTGGCCGTTGCCTTTCCCCTTATCCCTTATCCCTTTTCCCTTTCCCTGTTTTTGACGTAAGTCTCATTTTTGTTTTCGTAGATAAGTTTTTGGAAGGGCTTTTTGGCGCGTTTTGGCGCGATTTTTTGACCCAAGTTATCCACAAAACGGCCCTGGCGCGCGTGCCGCGAGGGGCATGCAGGAGAGATGTTAAACTGGGCAAGACGATTTTGGTCTCGATTTGGACGGTTTTGTACTCGATTCGTCACGAGTTGGATGGCAAATGACGTGCTTTTGATCGCTTTTGTACACCAATGGGTGGACATACGTCCATAATACTTACGTGCGTCTGCCAAAATGGCAGTGCCTGAGTTCCTGAGTGCCTGAGTGCCTGAGTGCCTGAGAAAGCATTGTGTGCCACAGCCTGCCCGCCTGGGGCGGGGCCGGCTTGGTTTACCCCGGCGACTTGTCCGGCGTAGCCTTGGCGAAGCCGGAAGCCGTAGCGAAGCCGGGTCCGCCATGCCTGCCCGCCTGCGGTGGGCTTTCGCCCGCGAAAGCAGGCCACCCGCCTCAGGCCGTTGCTCGTACTAGGCGCACCCTCGGCTTCGCCGTTTCCGCGCCTGTGGCTACCCGGACTTTCCTCAGGATCTCTCGGTGACACGAGTCGATCTGCTCGTGAAGGTTATCTCGTGTTTCCCACGCGTCCTCGTGCCACTTCTTCTCTTTACTCTGCTGTTGGCGGAGGTCTGCCACTGAATCCGAAATCGTGCGGAACCTGATCTGAAACTCGTCGCTAAGGATGTACTGGAAAAGCCCCCTGGCCTTCTCGCCGCTCGCGTCGCTCGACAGGCGAAGCCTCCCGATCTCGACGATTGCGTCGCTGAGGATCCTGGCGAGCGGCAGGGCCATCCTCGGTTCGACCACGGGAATGTCTCGGACAACACACAAGCCCTTCTGCTTGCGTGGCATGGAGCGGGTCACGACCAGCACGTACGGGGTATTGTACTGGCTCTGGTAGCGTTTCGCCTTGCCGACAAAAGCGTTCTGCCAGGTGGCGACGTTCTTGCTCTCGTAAACGATCCGCCCCAACTCCCGGGTACCGCTCATCACATGCTGGATGATATCCGCTCCCTTGACACCTTTCTTAACACGCTCCACTCGATCGCCGGGGAACTCGGCTTGCAATTGGGTGAACAGGTCAAGTTCGGCTTCCTCCCCACGCTGCTCGCCCGATTGCCTATCGAGCTTGTGGGAAAGTTCCTCGACTTGCCTTTGTAGTCTGAGGCCGTCCGCCTGGTGCCTGCTCCGCTCCCTGTCCAGCTGTGTCTTGAGCCTCTCCACAATCAGTTCGTGCCGGCTGTCGGCAAGCCTTGCCTCCTCGGCCTGCCGGCGTTTCGCCTGTCTCTCCAACCGTTCGCGTTCAAGCGCCACGCGGGTCTCGACCGTCGATGCTAAACGTTGACGGACCTGGCGGACTTCGGCCTCGTGCAAGTGTTTCGCTTTGCGAAGCTCTCGCTGGGCCGCAGTAGCCTCGTCCCGCTGGGCCCAGAGTTCCTGCCTGGCTTCCGTTTCCCTGCGCCTCGCATCCTCCCTCACCCGGGCAATCTCTGCCCTCAGCTGCGACTCGGCTTCCTTCCTGGCCTGGGTCACGGCCTGTCGGGTTTCAGCCAGATGCAGCCGCGCGGCTTCCCGAAGTCGGCGGCGAACTGCGACCACTTCGCTCCTTGAGGCCGCAAGATCCTTCTTAACCTCCATCCTTGCGTCCTGGAGTGCCTGGGTACGAAGAAAGGCCGTACGAGCCTTCAGCTTCTCCTCAAATTCGCCGGCCAGTTCCTGTTGCAGGCGATGCCTCTCGCTAGCCAAGATTGGCGCGGCAAGCCTCTGCGTTCTGGCTTGAAGCGCCTCAGGCGTGAGCGTCTTCGGCAAGGGTTGACCACATAGTGGGCAGTTTCTCATGGCCTTTTACCTCCCTGTACAGGATTGGGACACAATTACTATTTTCCTTTCGCGGTCGGCGCGAGCGCCGCAGTACGGTCCGACGTTTCAACATGCTTCCCCAACGGCCGAAGTATACATCTTCGGCACGGCTCCGCCAGCGCCAAATGGCGGCGCGAAACGGCGTACGCGCGGAAATTTTTTCTTGTGCTCCGAAAAAATTGTTACACTGTGCGCGGGCGCAGGATTTCGGGCCGGCAGGTTGGCGCGGCGGTTCGGCGACTGGCCGGCGGCACTTTGTGGGAGACGCCTGATCGAGATGAAACTGGCATTCAGCACGAACGCCTTCAAGCAGGTCAGCCTGGAGGAGAGCCTCCGCGAGATCGCCGCGTGCGGATACGCCGGCGTCGAGATCATGGCCGACGTGCCGCACGCCTACCCGCCCCACATGGACCCGCGCCGCCGCAAGGCCGTCGCGGACCTCTGCCGCGAACTTCGCCTGACAATTACAAATCTGAATGCGTTTACTCTGTTCGCCCAGGGCGACACGTGGCACCCGTCGTGGATCGAACCGGACGCCTCGGCCCGACGCCGCCGCATCGAGCACACCCTTGCGGCCATCCGCCTCGCCCGCGACCTCGGCGCTCCAGGCATCAGCCTGGAACCCGGCGGACCGCTGCCCGACGGGCTCCAGCGCACCGCCGCGATGGACCTTTACCGCCAGGGCCTGCGCGAGGTCCTGCCGCTGGCCGACGAGTGCCGCGTGAACCTCCTGGTGGAGCCCGAGCCGCACCTCTTGATTGAGCGGCCGGAGGAATTCGAGGAACTCATTGCGGGCCTCTCGCATCCGCGCCTGGGCTTGAACTTCGACATCGGCCACTTTTACTGCGTGGGTGTGGACCCGGCGGATGCAGCCCGGCGGCTGGCGCCCCATATCCGCCACGTGCACCTGGAGGACATCGCGGCGAGCCGCGAGCACCGGCACCTCGTGCCCGGCCGCGGGGCGGTGCCCCTGGAGCGGACTCTCGCGGCCCTGGCCGACGCCGGTTACGACGGGTGGATCACGGTGGAACTTTACCCCTATGAATCGCAGGCCCGGGAAGTGGCCGAGGAAGCATTTCGATATCTGGGGAAATGGTTCTAATGACCGAACCCAAGGGCGAATGGAAACTGATTGAGTGGATACGCGGCCGCACGCACCTCGACCCGGCGACTTTTCCGATCGGGCCCGGCGACGACATGGCCCTCGTCAGCCTCGGCGGCGAGTCGCAGTGCCTCCTGACGGTGGACGCCCTGCTGGAGGGCACCCACTTCGACCTGGCGAAGGCCGCGCCCCGACAGGTCGGATACAAGGCGCTGGCGGTCAGCCTGTCGGATGCGGCGGCGATGGCCGCCAAGCCGATCTGCGCGCTGGCGTGGGTCGGCCTCCCTGCTAGCCGCGACATGGCGTTCGCCGAGCAGTTGTGCCTGGGCCTGTCGGACGCCGCCGAGCGGTTCGCATGCCCGATCGTCGGCGGCGACATCACGAGTTGGAACCAGCCGCTCGTCACGATCGGTACGTCGCTCATGGCCCGTCCGGCGGGCGTCCGTCCGATCCGCCGCAGCGGCGCCCAGCCGGGAGACCTACTCTTCGTCACGGGCGACCTGGGCGGGTCGGTCCTGGGGCGGCACCTGGAGTTCGTGCCGCGAGTCGCCGAGGCGCGGCAACTTGCGGCGCTCGTCACGATCCGCGCGATGATTGACCTGTCGGACGGCCTCTCGACCGACCTCGGGCACCTGGCCCGCGAGAGCGGCGTCGCGGCCGAGGTCATGGCCGATGCAATTCCCATTTCGGAGGACGCCAAGCGCCAGGCCGCGGCCGACGGCCGCACGCCCCTGGACCACGCCCTGAACGACGGCGAAGACTTCGAACTCCTCCTGGCCGTCGAACCCGTGGACGCCCAAGACCTGCTGAAACAGAATCCCCTGAAGGACGTCCGCCTGACGCACATCGGCCAGATCGTCGCGGGGAGCGGCGTCACGCTGGTGGCCGGCGACGGGTCGCGCCGGCCCCTCGAGCCCGGCGGATACGAGCATTTCCGATGAGCCGGACCTGGACCGTCGAGACGCACTCGGCCGAAGAGACGGTGGACCTGGGTCGGCGGATCGGCTTGGCGGCCGCACGGGGCGACGTGCTGGCCCTCGTGGGCGAGTTGGGCAGCGGCAAGACGGTCCTCGCCAAGGGCATCGCCGAGGGCCTGGGGGCCGCCTCGGCCCGCGAAGTCACCAGCCCCACCTTCGTCCTCTGCCGCGAGTACCCGGGCGGACGGATTCCATTCTATCATTTCGATGCGTACAGGCTAAAGGGCGCGGCCGACCTCGCGCACATCGGCGCCGACGAGATCCTCGGGGAGGACGGCCTGGCGGCCGTCGAGTGGGCCGATCGCGCGCCGGGGGCCCTGCCGCCGGACCACCTGGAGGTGCGGCTGGAAGTGACGGGGACCGAGTCGCGCCGCCTGACGTTCGCGGCGCTCGGCCCGTCGGCCGAGCGGTTGCTGGACGCGATTGGCACGGGTGAGTGAAGAACGCCCCGGCGCTTCGCTTCTCCGCCGGGCTCTCATCAGTTCTTATTCGGTGTCCGGATTCCTGCGGCGGCGGCGGCGAAGGCGCTCGAGGTCGAAGCGGGCGACGGCGGCCCGGACGTCCTCGGCGGTCCGGCGGGCCTTGAGTTCGACCTTGCGGCCGGCCGCGTGGGCCCACTGGCGTGTGACTTCGCGGTAGCCGGCCAGGCGGCGTCGGCAGCGGCGGGCCTCGTAGTGGCCCCACAACTTGATGGCCAGCGAGAAGAAGTCGAACTTCAGCAGGCGCCTGAGGGCCGGCCCGAGCGAGTAGAAGCGGCAGAAGACCCGGATCGTCTCGGCCTGGAGTTCGAAGGTGCTCATGTTCTTGGGCTGGAAGACGACGTGATGGGCGTCGTAGAGGCTCCAGTCGCGCGAGAGGAGCCGCCCCTCGCGGTCCAGGGCCTCGAAGACGGGCGTCCCCGGCAGCGGCACGAGGATCATGAACTGGGCGCTCTCGATCTGGTGGGTCTTGGCGAAACGGACGGTCTGGCGGAAGATGGCGCTCGTGTCCTGGTCGGCGCCGAAGATGAACATGCCGTGGATGCGGATGCGGCGGGCGTGGAACCGGCGGATCGCCTCCTCCATCTCGGAGACCGATTGGCGCTTGTCGAAGCACTTCAGGACCGCCGGGTCCACCGATTCCATTCCGATATAGACATAGTAGCATCCGGCCTTGGCCATGAGGTCCAGGAGTTCCCCGTCGCGTGCGGCGTCGCAGCGGACCTGGGCGCTCCACTGGATGCCCAGGTTCTCGCGGATCATGGCCCGCAGGAGTTCCTTGGCGCGCGCCCGGTCGGCCGTGAAGTTGTCGTCGTAGAAGAAGACGACGCGGCCGCGGTACTGGCGCAGTTCCGCCATCACGTTCTCGGTCCGGCGGAACCGGTACTCGCGCCCGAACATCCGCGTCACGGAACAGAAGGTGCAGTTGAACGGGCACCCGCGCGACGTCTGGATCGGAACGATGTGGGTGGCCCTGGCGTCCAAGTCGAGCCCCTCCACAAGCGAGAGGTCCGGCGCCGGAAGGGCGTCGTAGTCCGGGCATCCCGGCGACGCCGGATTGTGCACGACGCGGTCGCCCGCGCGATACGAGAGGGAGGGGAAGTCGTCGAGTCTGGCGCCCGTCTCGATGCGGCGGACGAGGTCCACGATGAGGTCGTCGGCCTCGCCGCGCACCACGTAGTCGCAGTGCTGGAGCGCCTCGTCGGGCAGGAAGGTGACGTGGGGCCCGCCCATGAGGACGGGGATGCCCGCACGGCGCGCGGCACGCGCGAACTCGTAGGCCCGCGGCGCGGTCGAGGTGATCGTCGAGATGCCAACCAGGTCGGCCGAGAAGAGCGCCTGAAAATCCACCGGCGAAACGTCTTCAATGAAAATCTGGACCTCGTAACCGGCTCGCCGAAGCACCGTGCCGAGGATGATCGTGCCGAGTCGCGGCAACTTCCAGCGGCTGAAGACGTGGCGGTCGGGAGACCGCGGTTCGACAAACACGATTCGCTTCAAATATACCTCCCGTCCGGCCGCGCCTTGGGCGGCCTGATGGCATCAAGGCGCATCGGCCCTTTACAGTATAGCAATAAACCAAAAGTTGCAACAGGGCAATCGCCGCAGGGCAATCGCCGTTTGGGTCGGTAGCGGGCTTGGATAGGACAAAAGCCGCCGGGGGCCGCGTCCCGAAAGTGGGTGGAAATTGGGGTTCGGCGCGACCTGTATCCGAAGCCCAATTCGGCCCGCCTTCCTAGCGGACCTGACGTGACTCT
>Ga0315275_10006509_pt1 | contig 11189 bp, 8 predicted proteins | sample YL17G03_0_MG_FD_205557 | JGI IMG/M metagenome (GOLD analysis project Ga0315275, IMG submission 205557) | Sediment microbial communities from Yellowstone Lake, YNP, Wyoming, USA - YL17G03_0 | ecosystem: Environmental > Aquatic > Freshwater > Lake > Sediment | place: USA: Wyoming | collected...
AAGATGAAATCCTCCCTGCGCATGGAGCAATCCTGACAGAAGCCCGGTGGTTGTGCAAGGCGAAGCGCGAGTCCGGAGGACTCCGCGGTGCCGGGACAAGCCTGCATGCCGGGCCCGCCAATGAAAAAGCCCCGCATTCGAGCGGGGCTGTCTGCATTCTTCGAACTGTCCTCCGCGCGCCTAGTAGTCGCCCATTCCTCCCATGCCGCCCATGCCGCCCATTCCGCCGCCACCGCCGCCGCCCGGCATCGGTGCATCCTTCTTCTCAGGGATGTCGGTCACGATGCACTCGGTGGTCAGGAGCATCCCCGCGATGGAGGCCGCGTTCTGCAGGGCGGACCGCGTCACCTTGGCGGGATCGATGATCCCCTTCTTCACGAGGTCGCACCACTCCATCTCCTGCGCGTCGAAGCCGAAGCCCTTCTTCTCGTTCTTCGCGCGATCCACGACGATCGAGCCGTCCATGCCCGCGTTCTGCGCGATCTGGCGCAGGGGCTCCTCGAGGGCGCGCTTCACGATCATGAACCCGACCTTCACCTCCTGGGTGAAGCCGGAGATGTCGGTCTTCTCCAGGGCCTTTGCCGCCTGCACGAGGGTGACCCCGCCGCCGGGGACGATGCCTTCCTCGATGGCCGCGCGCGTCGCCGAGAGGGCGTCTTCCACGCGGTGTTTCTTTTCCTTCAGTTCGGTCTCGGTTGCAGCACCAACACGGATGATGGCAACACCGCCGGACAGTTTGGCAAGTCGTTCCTGTAGTTTTTCCTTGTCATAATCACTGGTGCTCTTGTCGATCTCAACCCGGATCTGGTCGATGCGACCCTTGATGGCTTTGCTGTCGCCCTTGCCGCCCACCAGGGTGGTATTGTCTTTATCCGCCACGACTTTCTCGGCACGTCCCAGGTCTTCCAGGGTTGTGGTCTCAAGTTTGCGACCGGTCTCTTCAGAGATGACCTGTCCACCGGTCAGGGTGGCGATGTCCTGCATCATGGCTTTACGGCGGTCACCAAAACCAGGGGCTTTGATGGCAAGCACGTTGAGCATGCCGCGTAGTTTATTTAATACCAGGGTTGCCAGTGCTTCACCGTCCACGTCTTCAGCGACGATGACCAGTTCGCGCTTGCCAAGCTGGACGAGTTTTTCCAACACGGGCACAATGTCCTGGGCTGCGGAAATTTTCTTGTCATAGATCAGAATGTAAGGTTCAGCAATGGAGGCTTCCATGTGCTCGGAATCGGTGATGAAATATGCCGAAATATAACCGCGATCGAACTGCATGCCTTCCACATATTCGGTCTCGAATTGCATTGTCTTGGATTCTTCCACGGTAATGACGCCGTCCTTGCCGACCTTATCCATCACATCTGCGATCAGGTTGCCGATCTCGGCATCTGCAGCGGAGTTGGTCGCCACGGAAGCGATCTCTTCCTTGGTTTCGATCTTCTGCGCCATCTTGCGCAGGGCTGCCACGACGGTATCGGTAGCCTGTTCAATGCCCAGTTTCAGGCGCATCGGGTTTGATCCAGCTGCCAGGTTCTTCAACCCTTCTGTCACAATGGCGTGGGCAAGAACGGTGGAAGTTGTGGTGCCATCACCGGCAATGTCATTGGTCTTGGTGGCGGCTTCCTTGATGAGCTGGGCGCCCATGTTTTCAAATGGGTCTTCCAGTTCAATTTCCTTGGCAACGGTCACGCCATCGTGGGTAATGGTGGGTGAACCAAATTTGCGGTCCAGTGCCACATTGCGTCCCTTGGGTCCAAGGGTGGTTGCAACTGCATTTGCAACGATATCAATTCCGTTCTTCAGCCGTCGACGGGCATCTTCTGAAAATACAAGTTGTTTTGCTGCCATAGTTTATTCCTCCGTTACAGGTTTGTGATTATTTTCCAACAACGATCGCCAGCAAGTCGCTCTCGCGCAGGACCAGCAGTTTCTTGCCGTCCAATTTCATCTCGGTGCCAGAGTACTTGGCGAACAAGACTTTGTCTCCGACCTTGACATCCATTGCGATGCGCTTGCCTTCATCATCACGGTCGCCAGGTCCAACCGACAAGACCATACCCTGTTGAGGTTTCTCTTTAGCGGTCTCGGGAAGTACAATTCCGCCAGCGGTGATCTCTTCCTGTTCGAGGGGTTCTACCACGACGCGGTTTCCGAGGGGTTTTAATGTAAGTGCCATATATGCCTCCTGAAAAAAATAAAAATATTGTTTTAGCACTCACACCATGCGAGTGCTAAATACTATCATACTTGCCTTCACGGGCTAAGTCAAGGGATTATTCCGTTTGTTAATAAATTACTAATAAAGATCAGGGTTTGGGTGTTGGGACGGGCGTGGCGGTTGGCAACGGGGTCGGCGTCTGAACGAGATCCTGTGCCAGCGATCGACAGATCTGCTCACCAGCACTAACGATCCCTATGATGATCGCGTCCGCTGAGAACGCCGCACGGACTTCGCTGAGCACCTGCAGGGCTTCCGTGCAATAATTCCTTTGCGGTACGCTGAGGGCAGCCAGCACCGACCCGTAGGTGTAGTAATACACCACGGTGGTGTTCGAGAGGGGCAGACCCGTGACCTGCGCGCCGGCTTCATTGGTACCACAATCCCTTCCGAAGCGCGCCTGGCATGATTCAACCGCGCTGCAGCCGCGCACGGCGCACTTGAGCGCCGGGATGGAACCTTCATAGTTGCGGGATTTAAAGTAAATTATTCCCAACTGCCCGTGAATATCGGCATTTGAAACATCAAAGGAAAGCGCTTTTTTGATGTTCAAGGCTGCCGCAAAAAAATCACCTTTTTGCGAATAGGTCTTTGCGATGGCAATGTACGGGATCGGGTCTGAGATCTTCAATTGGGTGTTCAACCTGGCAGCTTTGGCAAAGTACTCTAATGCCTGGTCATACTGGGCATTTCTTTCAGACGTGATGTTGTTGTCAAAAGCCAGGCGGCGGTAATTGGCTCCCACCGAGATGTACAGGAAGGTAAGGTTGGGCGTGATGGTGATTGCTTTCTTGTACTCTTCGATCGCCTGTGTGTAATTGCTGGTCGATTCAAGAACATAAGCGTACACACGGTGGACATCCATCAGGTCAGGACCACGCTCAACTGCCTGCAGGATGATCTTTTCAGCCTGGCTCCATTTCTGCATATCCACCAGGATCTCGGCGTAATACACCATGCCGAGCGTGTTTTGCGCATCCAGCAGCAGGGCGCGTGTAGCTTCCTGCTCGGCTTCGTTTAATAGCGTCTTCGGGTCCTGTCCTATCAGTGTGGTTTCGCTCCACAACCAATCCAGCACGAACGCGCGTGTAGCATGCACCATGCTGTCATCCGGTGCCAGGGGGACAGCTTTGTCAATCGAGGCAAGTGCATCTTGCAGGCGTGCCAGGCGCTGGGCATCCGTGGTCAAAAGGTTGGATGAATAAGCCTGGATGCGTGCAAGTTTGACCCACACCTCAGTGTCATTGGGATTAACCGTGGTCGCTTCCTTGTATGCGTTGATGGCTTCATCTAATTGCCCAGCGGCAAAAGAAGCATCCCCCTCCAATGCAAATGATCGTACACTGCGAGTCGGTTCGGGTGTTGCCAGGAACGGTCTCTGGATCACTCCGGTTTGCACCTGGTTGATCAACCATAATCCCCCCAGGATCAGGCAGATCCACAGGAAGATTCGATAATAATTGGTCTGTTTCTTCTGGTAAAAAAGGGAACGTCTTTTTCGGACGATCATGGTGTGGGGGTCACCTGCAGGGTGGGCTGGGCATTGGTGGTGGGGGAGGGTGTCAGAAGGGTGTTCCCACACTGGTCCAGGGCAGCCTGGGCATTAAAGACAGCATCCCCATCACTGGGTACTTTCTCCAGGATGGTCCGGGCAATATCCACCACCTCGCCGCAGTGATTGGTATGTGCCAGGACCAGTGCATAGGTGTAATAATATATGGTGATGTACAGGTCATTACCTGTCAACTGCAACGGTTCGATCACCTTGCCATCTTCAGTCCTGCCGCCGTGGATCGCCAGTGAATACTGTATCACCGACTCAGGCCATTGAAAGTTACGGTAAAGCATCAATCCGAGGTTGCCGATCATATAGGCATCGGTGGGGCTGGTATTTACCGCCAGTTCCGCAGATTGGACTGCCTTGGCGAAATCACCCGAGGCGGCATATGCCCGTGAGGTGTACAGGTTTGGCAGTGGGTCGGATGGATTAAGGGTATTTGCCAGAGTGTATTCATCAATTGCATTTGCCAGGGCACCCAGTCCTTTGTAGGTCCGTCCTAGCGCCAGGTGCAGCTCGGAGATATTCGGGTTGATATTGATGGCAGCCAGGTACGCCTGCACCGCCAATTCGCGGTTGTCCGTGATCTCCAGGATAAAACCACGCGCATAATTTGCTTCGATCGTATTGGGAGCCAGGGTGGCTGCCACCCTGGATTCCTCCGAAGCCAGGTCGATCGAATCAAAAGGACCGCTATTATTCTGGTACATCAAACCCAGCAGTTCGGCATAATACGCATGCGCCAGGCCATTGTTGGCATCGATGGATATTGCCTTTTTGAGGGAGGTCTCCGCATCCTCGTAATTACCCTGCTTGGAATAAGCCCAGCCACGCACGGCATACGCCATCGAGTTGTTACCCGATAAAAGCAGTGCATCTTCTGAGCTCGTCAATGCATCTTCATATTGACCGGCAAAGATCTGCACCCGCGCCAGGGCAATATAAGTTGCAGGGTTGGTGGGTTGGGAACCGATGGCTTGCTTGTAAACACTGATCGCTTGCAGAAGTTTGCCATCATTAAAAAGCCCCTCCGCCTCCGTCAGGTAGGTTTCAGGCGCCCGGGTGGGAGTGGGACTGGCGGTAAAGAGTGCCGGGATGGTGGGGACGACCACCTTATTAAAATAGACTGCCGCCGCGATCAGCAACAGCAAAACCAAAATCCGGAAGGGGTGGATCGGCTTCCGTTTTTTAGCCATACTCCATTTTGAACCTTTTAGATACATGTCATCATCTTACCATTCCCATTCAAGGGGCGTCAAGATGACCCCGATCTGGTTCCTGCAGGAGGACCTGTTTGCATAAACTGGTGGAGGACCTTCGTCGGGTCGAAAATTTAGCCCGAACATGCCACGAACCCCGGCTGGGAAAGGGGTTCGTGCAGTTCTCCTGTTTCCTTTGTAAGGGTCAATTCCCCTGCTGGATGTCTTTTTCAGCCAGGTTGATGAAATCTGCCAGCGACATAGGTCCGGGGTTCTCACCGTTGCGCAGGCGCACAGCCACCTGACTGGATTCTGCTTCCTGGTCACCGATCACCAGCATGTAAGGGGTCTTTTGCTTCTGGGCATCCCGGATCTTGGAGTTCATCCGTTCGGTGCGTTCATCCACTTCCACTCGCAGACCTGCCTCCAGCAGTTGTGCGGATACCTTCCTGGCATAATCCAGGTGACGGTCGGCAATGGGAATGACCATTACCTGCAGGGGGGATAACCAGACCGGGAATGCACCTGCAAAATGCTCGATGATGACGCCCATAAAACGTTCGGTGGTGCCTGTCACTGCCCGATGAAGCACGACCGGGATATGTTCTGCTCCATCTTCGGCGATGTAGGTCAGTCCCAGGCGGGCAGGCTGGATGAAATCCACCTGGATGGTGGACAACTGCCATTCTCGCCCAAGCACATCTCGTGCCAGGAAATCCGCCTTGGGTCCATAAAAAGCTGCCTCACCGCTGGCTTCAAAATACTCCACGTCATTTGAGTCCAGCGAGGCGCGCAGGGCGGCTTCCGCCTTGCTCCATTTCTCATCGTCCTGGACGTATTTGCCGCCCTCGCCGCGCAGGGACAGGCGCACTTTGTAATCCTTGAATCGGTAACGCGCCAGCACTTCCTGGATCAATTTCAATGCCAGTGTGAACTCGGACTGGATCTGGTCTTCCGTACAGAAGATGTGGCAGTCATCCTGGGTCAGGGCGCGCACACGCGTCAAACCGGTCAGTTCACCGGTCTTCTCGTATCGATACAGTGTGGCAAATTCACCGAAGCGCATCGGCAGTTCGCGGTAGGAGTGGCGTCCCATTTCCTTGTAGAGGGTCATGTGGCTGGGGCAGTTCATCGGTTTGAGGCGAAAACTGATGTTCTCATCCACCATGGGTGGGAACATGGCATCCACATAATTGTCAAAGTGCCCCGAGCGCTTGTACAGGTCTTCCTTGACCAGGTGACCGGTCCAGACGTGGGAGTAACCATAATGGGTTTGCAGTTCGCGCACATAGGATTCCATCAGGTGCCTCAGCATCTCGCCTTTGGGGGTGAATAATGGCAGACCTGGTCCGACATCCTCCGAGAAGTGGAACAATCCCAGTTCCTTGCCCAGCCGGCGGTGATCGCGTTTCTTTGCTTCCTCCAACTGCCAAAGGTATTCTTCCAGCTCTTTGGGAGTACGCCAGGCGGTGCCATAAATGCGCTGTAGCATGGCATTTTTCTCATCACCGCGCCAGTAGGCACCTGCTACAGACATGAGTTTGACCGCTGCCGGGTTGATCTGCCCCGTGTTTTCAACATGCGGACCCCGGCACAGGTCGACAAATTTATCCTGGGTGTAAATGGAGATCTCCGGTTTTTCCTTGAGTGGGTTGCCATATTCATCGAAACCACCCTGCTCCAGACCATTGATCAGTTCCAGTTTGTAGGGTTGCCCGGCAAATATCTTTCGGGCTTCATCAGCAGGAATGACCTTCTTTTCAAAGACATGCCGACCAGCCAGTACCTGGCGCATGCGTTTTTCAATGGCTTTCAGATCCTCCGGGGTCAACGGGCGTGGCAGGTCAAAGTCATAATAAAAACCATTCTCGATTGGAGGTCCTATGGTATATTTCGCCTCTGGGAATATCTCGAGTACCGCCTGCGCCATGACATGCGCGCTGGAGTGACGAATGCGGTAAAGGTCACTATCTTCGTATCTTTCCACCATCTTTTCAGCCATTTCTACCTCCTGAAATAAAAACTCCCGTCCGATCCCGGGACGAGAGCGCAAACGCGTTCACATGGTTCCACCCGGATTTGTCGTTGACTTATGGTCAGGACATCTCCTTGGGGCTGTTAACGGAGCCAACCGTTCGTCGTACTTGCCTTTCGGTTTTCAGATCCAGGCTCACGGGTGGTTTTCAACGCTGGCTGTTGGAGCAGGCTCTCAGTCTTCGACCTATGCTCTCCCTGTCAACCGCCGGTGCGTTTACTCGTCCCGGTCATTGCCGATCATATACGTTGGCTTATTATATGCCGCTTTGCCTGCCTGTCAAGCTGGGCAAATTCATCCATCTTTTTTTTAACACACGAGGACTGCCTGCCTGACGTTTTCCTTGAGAGATCATCAGGATGTATCAGGCAACCTGTACAAATATCCCCATCCGGAAAATGGTTTATACTTTGTTGATATCCAACACAATGGAGGAAAGTATGACCATCAACACTCCCCGCTGGGATCTCAGCAACGTTTACCCGGGGCTGGAATCAATGGAATTCCAGGCTGCCACCAATGAATTGAAAGAGAAGATAGCCAACCTGGAGGCATTTTTTAACCAGAATGCCGCCATCATGGGGAAGGATACCCCCCTGCCCAAACTGGCTCAGGCTGTCGGGCAGATGATCGATGATTTCAATACCATTTATGAACTTTCAAGTACTTTGCGAGCTTACCTGCTTTCTTTCATCTCAACCGATTCACACAACACCACTGCCATGCACCTGCAGTCCGAATATGAACAAACCGATGTCCGTCTGCAGAAACTGGATGTCCGTTTCAGCGCCTGGATTGGCAAACTGCAAGCCAGTCTGCCTGAAATGATCCAGGTCGATCCGATCGTCCACGCACATGCCTTCTTTCTGAAGGAAACTGCTGAACAAAGCAAGTACCTGATGAGTGAAGTCGAGGAAGCCCTGGCTGCAGAATTGAGTTTGAGCGGAGCCAACGCCTGGCACAAATTGCAGGGGGTGGTCACCTCCCAGTTGACGGTGAATTTCGAGCTGGATGGCAAAATGCAAAAATTGCCCATGCCGGCTCTCATCAACCTGCATTCCCATCCGGATTCCGGTGTGCGCAAGCGTGCCTATGAAGCCGAGATGACCGCCTGGGATACCGTGCGTGAACCCCTGGCAGCCTGCATGAACGGTGTCAAGGGTAGTGCCAATACCCTGAATGCAAAACGAGGTCGCAGCGATGCCCTGCACGCTTCGCTTGACCAGGCTCGCATCGACCGGGCTACCCTGGAAGCCATGCTGGGTGCCATGAAGGATTCATTCCCCGTTTTTCACCGCTACTTTCAGGCTAAGGTAAGCCGTTTTGGAGCAGACAAACTTCCCTGGTGGGATATCTTCGCTCCCACTGGGAAGACCGGACGAGTTTTCACTTTCGATCAGGCACGCGATTTTATCTGTGAACACTTTAATAAATTCTCACTGGAACTGTCTGCCTTTGCCAGAAATGCCGTGGACAATAACTGGATCGACGCCGAACAACGCGAGGGCAAGCGCGGTGGCGCATTTTGCATGGGTGTCCCCCTGGTGAAGGAATCCCGCATCCTCTCAAATTTTGACGGCACCCTCGGACAAGTCTCTACCCTGGCACACGAACTGGGTCACGGCTTCCATAACTATTGCAGCTACCAGGCTGGCAAGACCGCCTTGCAGCGTAACACCCCCATGACCATGGCTGAAACCGCCTCCATCATGTGTGAGACCATTATCAAGCGTGCTGCCCTGGATCAAGCCACTGACCCGCAGGAGCAGCTTGCCATCCTGGAGGTCTCATTGACCGGGCATGCCCAGGTGATCATGGATATATATTCCCGCTACCTGTTCGAAAAGGAAGTGTTTGAACGCCGCGCTGCCTCCGAGTTGTCTGCCGACGAACTGTGTGACATCATGGAACACTCCCAAAAGGCTGTTTTTGCGGGTGGCATCGACGAGCGTTATTTGCACAAATATATGTGGACCTGGAAACCGCATTATTATTTCCCAAGCCTGTCCTTTTATAATTTTCCCTATGCCTTTGGATTGCTGTTCGGAACGGGATTGTATGCCATCTACCAGCAACGCGGGGCAGAATTTGTCCCCGATTACAAGAAATTACTGGCTTCCACCGGTGAAGGTACCGCTGCTGAACTGGCTGACCGTTTCGGTATCAACATCCGCACCTCCAGCTTCTGGGAAGACAGCCTGGCAGTCATCGCGGCTGATATCGACCGTTATTGTGCAATATAGGCAGTAACTCATGTAAAAAAACGGTGTTTTATATGCAACAAGTGTTAAAAATGGCAGGAATTACCTTGCCTTTTTACAAAGTCTGAAAGGAGACTTCTGATGTTGCATATTGTCACCGATGGGGCTGCAGATCTGCCTCCCTCTTGGGAGCAGGAATTTAATATCCATGTCATCCCGATCAATATCCAGTTTGGTAACAAGACCTATCTGCAATTTGTGGATTTGGGGTTTGACAGTTTCTACCGCATGATCGAGGAAACACGAACCATTCCCAAGACATCCCAACCATCCCCGCACCAGTTCAGTGAGTTCTACCAGAAGATCGCCAAACCGGGTGATACCATCCTATCCATACATGTCACCAGCAAGCTATCTGGTACGTATGCTTCTTCTGTCGTTGCTGCTGAGGAATTAAAGGGACAATTTCACGTCCTCCCTTATGATTCAGCTGGTGGATCAATGGGGTTGGGGTTCATGTGCCGGGCTGCCCGCCAGATGGAGCGCGACGGTAAATCTGTGGAAGAGATCATCAAGTACCTAGATTCTGTTCGCGATAAGATCCTAATTATCCTAACTCTCGATAAGCTCGATTATGCCCGCATGAGCGGTCGGGTCGGCACCCTTTCTGCTGCGCTCGCTTCCGTATTGAATGTCAAGCCGATCGCAGTGCTTAAAGATGGCTTGGTGAATATGACCGAGAAAGTCCGCACCCGTAAAGCTTCCTTGGAACGTGTCATCGACATTGGTCGCCAGGCTTTTGGTGATCAGCCAGTGCTCATGGCTGTGGTGCACGCCAGGGATCTGGCTTCTGGCAACACTTTGATGGAACTGGCTAAAAAATCATTTAATGCTGTTTCAACCGAGTTGACCGACCTTTCGGTCGCCCTGGCGGTCAATTTTGGGCCAGGCACGATCGGTCTGGTGCTTTACCCGGCATGATAAATATATAACAGACGCCAATTAATCAGGGATCACCTTCACGATTTGGTGATCCCTGCTTTTTTTAACCGGGTACTGGTCACATGCCGGGAATCCGGGTTACAATTAACCCGTGGATCATATTCTATCTGCCTTCCAGATCTTTTTCCTTGCTCTCAAAAATGGCAGCCTGCCACAACTGGGAAACTGGACTTACTTTATGCTTGCCCTGCTGGTGGCTGTCGAAGGACCGATCGCAACCCTGCTTGGGGCTGTTGCCGCTTCAGCCGGGCTGATGAAACTCGACCTGGTTTTTATTTCAGCCATCATCGGCAACCTGACCGCCGATTCGCTATGGTACACGATCGGTTACCTGGGCAAAGTTGAACCATATTTACGCTTCGGTCAGAGGCTCGGTATCCGGCGCGATCTGCTTGATCGTTTACAGGCTGGCATTCAAAAGCACGCCACCCGCATCCTGTTCATAGCCAAATTGACCATCAGTTTTATGATCCCTTCCCTGATCGCCGCCGGGCTGGTGAAAGTCCCGTGGAAGCGCTGGTTCCCGGCAATATTTACCGGTGAAATGATCTGGACAGGCTCCCTGACCCTGATCGGTTTTTACGCCACAGAGACCTTGAAACGGCTGGAACGTGGGGTGGAGTACCTTGCGCTTGCGGGCGCACTTGTCTTTGTTTTCTTCATCCTGTATATGCTGCGGCGCTTGCTGAAAAGAAAATACCAGGAACCTGACCTGGAACAGAAGGAGTAGACGAAGTTTGACCGGGTCACCATGCGAATATTGATCGCCACTTCCTCTGATTATCGCGCCTTCCACGGTCAGGCGATATTTACCAAAAACCTGGCTGAGGGGCTTGCCCGGCATGGTCATGAGGTGCGGGTCGTGGCTGCCTCAAGGCGCGGTGCCCATTACGAGGCGGTCTTAAACGGAGTTGTGGTCATTGCCCTGCGATCCATCCGCTTCAAGTGGCTTAACCCCAATGCCATTACAGCGCTT
>Ga0315275_10006512_pt1 | contig 11185 bp, 9 predicted proteins | sample YL17G03_0_MG_FD_205557 | JGI IMG/M metagenome (GOLD analysis project Ga0315275, IMG submission 205557) | Sediment microbial communities from Yellowstone Lake, YNP, Wyoming, USA - YL17G03_0 | ecosystem: Environmental > Aquatic > Freshwater > Lake > Sediment | place: USA: Wyoming | collected...
TCTTTGAAGACAAAGGGATGAAAATTGAATTTCAGTTTGAGACGCTAGAAGAGTATCAGTCTCTTGTTTCCTCCTTGTCTCTCCTCCAGGAGAAAGAGGAGTTTCAAGAAATGTTGTTGAGCAGGCGCCCATCGAAGAAAACAATGTAACCACCAGTCCTTTGGCTCTCTGTTCCTGATGTCGTTTCGACATCAGGACGATCGGTGCACGAAAGATATGACCTCCTTTACGTTTCAGCGCATTCTGATTGACGAGGAAGCGGAAAGGGACGAGGCGACTCAAATCCTCCTGAGAAATCTTCCTGCGGTCCCGGTGGAGAGGATTCAAGACAAGAGACCGCTGATCAAGCGATTCTCCGATCTCACAGATCCCTTATCAGAGGGGAAAAAAGTTCTCTTGGTAACCCGGTTCTACGGAAGGCGTCTAAAGCCCTGTCCAGGGACGTCGAATCATATCTGTTGTGGATACCATGTCATCAACGCCATCACCAACTGCCCAATGGATTGTTCTTACTGCGTCCTCCAGACGTATCTCACGAATCCACTGCTCACTCTCTATTCAAACTGGGATGACATGATTGGGGAAATTGAGGATTTCCTTTCCCTGAAGCCTCAGGCGTTGGTCCGTCTGGGAACGGGCGAACTCTCAGACAGTCTGGCTCTCGATCCGATCTTCCCTCTGTCGCAGGTCCTCATCCCTTTTTTCGCCGAACGGAAGAATGGGATCCTAGAACTTAAAACCAAATCAGAGGAAGTCGGTCAGCTTCTCTCCTTGGAACACCGGAACAGAACCGTTGTCTCCTGGTCCCTCAACCCGCCCAGGATCATCGAAGAGGAGGAGATGGGCACGGCTTCACTGGAGCAACGGATTGGGGCTGCAAGAAGGTGCCAAGAAAAAGGTTATCTTCTGGGGTTTCATTTTGATCCCATTATCTACCACGAGGGTTGGGAAAAAGGGTATCGCGAGACGATCACTTCCCTTTTTCAACAGATCGACCCAAGACGTGTCGCATGGGTCAGCCTCGGAGGCTTCCGATATCCTCCCCAGTTAAAGGCGATTGCCAAAGAGAGGTTTTCAAAAACAAGGATCTTCTTGGGAGAGTTGTTTCCAGGAAAGGATGCCAAGTTTCGATACTTGAAAGACATCAGGGTGGAGATGTATCAAAAAATGGTTGGGTGGCTTCAACAGGTGGACCCGACCCTGTTTGTCTATCTCTGTATGGAGAGCCACGAAGTCTGGACCCAGGTTTTCGGATGGTCACCTCAGAATTCCAGCCACTTGAATCACCTTTTCGAAAAGAGGTTGGGAACATTTCTTGGCAGTAATTGAGGACTAGAGATTGAGGATGAGCGAAGCCCCAGATTGGGATCACGATCACAACGTTAAAGCGAGGGAGGTGCGGCGATGAGATTGAAGGGAAAGGTGGCATTAATCACTGGATCAACGAGAGGCATTGGGAAAGAGTTTGCTCTCGGATTTGCCCGGGAGGGAGCGGATGTCATCATCAATGGCCGAAACCTTGAGAAGGCAGCCGCGGTTGCTAAAGAAATAGAGAGCCACGGGGTCCGGTCCGTAGCGATCAGTGCAGATGTCTCTTCATCGCAGGATGTCACACGCATGGTCGAAGAGGCCACGGGCCACCTCGGCAGAATCGACGTCCTGGTGAACAACGCGGGAATCAACCCTTTCATCCTTGAGGCCGAAAAGATCAAGGAAGAGGGGTGGGACCAGACCCTGAATGTAAATCTGAAGGGTGTTTTTCTCTGCTGCCAGGCGGTTGGGAAAAAGATGATTCAGCAGGGCGGGGGTAAAATCATCAATATCTCTTCAGCCGCAGGAATCCTCGGAGAGCAGGGTTTCTTACCCTACTGTGTGAGCAAAGCGGGTGTCATGACGCTCACGCGTATCTTGGCCTACGAGTGGAGCAAGTACAACATCAGGATCAACGCCATCGCCCCTGGGTTCATCGCGGGAGGAATGAACGAGCCTGTTCTAAAAAAGGAGAGCCTTGTTTCGGGCTTAGCTCAAAAAGTTCCTCTCAAAAGACTAGCAGCCGCCAAAGAGATCGTGAACGTGGCCCTCTTTCTGGCATCCGAGGATGCGAGCTACATCAACGGGACGACGATCGTTGCCGATGGCGGAATGACGGGTTATAGCCCTGTGGCTTTCATCGATCTCATCGCTGAGATGATGAAACAAAAGGCCTCTAAAGCTTGAGCCGAATGAATGAAAAAACAATTGACTTTTCAAGAGAATGATATAAAATAAAGGCTACTTGTGGGCGCTTAGTTCAGGGGGAGAACGCCTGCTTCACACGCAGGAAGTCGTAGGTTCAAATCCTACAGCGCCCACCAATTGCCTGTACCCATTCTACTTTCCACCTTCGAAAGCGAGAAGATTATGTCTGGACATTCCAAATGGAGTACCATTAAACGTAAGAAAGGTGCTGCCGATGCCAAACGGGGCAAGGTCTTCACTAAGATCATCAAAGAGATCATCATCGCTGCCCGGTCAGGCGGAGGAGATATGAATGCCAATCCGAGGCTCCGGACGGCGGTCCTTGCAGCCAAGGCCGAGAATATGCCCAGAGATAATATCGATCGGGCCATCAAAAAAGGAACCGGAGAGCTCGAGGGCGTCAACTACGAAGAATTCACTTACGAAGGCTATGGTCCAGGGGGCGTCGCCATGTTGCTCGAGGTGCTGACCGACAACAAGAACAGGACCGTTGCGGACGTGAGGCACATCTTCTCCAAGCAGAATGGCAACCTGGGTGAAGCCGGATGTGTCTCCTGGATGTTTGAAAAGAAGGGACTGATCTCTTTTGACAAAACCGGTGTGGATGAGGATCGTCTCATCGAGGTGGCCCTGGACGCGGGAGCCCTCGACGTGAAGGATACAGGCAAGGAATTTGATGTGACAACACCCCCTGGAACTTTTGAAGAGGTGAAAAAGAAACTGGAGACAACGGGGTTCAAATCTACCTATGGGGAAGTCACCATGGTGCCCCAAACGACTGTCCGCCTCTCGGGTAAAGAAGCTGAACAGATGCTCAGGCTGATGGAAGGACTTGAAGACTCCGACGATATCCAGAAGGTTTACGCCAATTTTGACATCGCCGACGAGGAGATGGAACGGCTCAGTGCCTAAGACACTTATTTTGATTGAATGGAAAGCCACCTTGTGATCGTGCTCAAAGAAAACAGGTGGCTTTTTCGCATCTTAGGGAGTTCATCTTTTGAGAGTCATGGGGATCGATCCAGGGTTGGCTATGACCGGGTATGGGGTTGTAGACGGTCTCCCCCGGGGGGGAAAAGCCTGCGATTGGGGAACCATACGGACTGAGCCAGGCTGTTCACTTTCTCTCAGGTTAAAGACGATTTACGATGAACTCAAGAGTCTTCTGGAGGTGTGGAGACCGGATTTCCTTGTTCTCGAAGATGTCTTTGTTCTGAAACAATTTCCAAAAGCAGCCATTCAGTTAGGTGAAGTAAGAGGCGTCATCTGCCTCGCGGCTCAGGAACGGGGGATTTCGGTTCTTCACGTCAAAGCAACCGAAGTCAAAAGCGCCATCACAGGAAGCGGCCGAGCCGAGAAACGACAGATCCAGAGGATGATCCAGAGAATTCTTAAGATTGAGAAGCCCTTGGGTTCGAGCCACGCCGCAGATGCCTTGGCGTTGGCGTTAACAGGTCTTTCTCGAAACAGCAATTTCCGTTGGTGAAACAATTTTGTTCACCGCCGAGACGCAGAGGACGCAGAGAGATTTTTTGATCCGATCGGTACCTCCCGATCGGATAATTGGGCAGTATCTCAGCCAAATCAAAAAACCTTTCTTTCCCGGTGTTCTTTGCGGCTTTGCGGTGAAGGCAAATCGGAGCTACCGGTGATTCGGTACATCGAAGGAAAGCTCTTTAAGAAAGAAGAAGATCGGATCGTGGTGCTGGCCAATGGGGTTGGCTACGAGATTCTCCTACCGGCCATTGTCCGGCAGACCTTTGCCTCGAAGCGGGCGGGTGAAGACGGGGAGATCGTCAAGCTATTCATCTATTATCATCAGACCGAGAGACAGCCCAAACCCATGCTCATCGGGTTCAATGCCGAACCTGAAAAGGAGTTTTTTGAAAAATTCATCACCGTGGAGGACATTGGCCCACTCACAGCGGTCAAGGCCCTCATTCTCCCCATCCCCAGAATTGCCAGGGCCATCGAGGAAAGGGATTCGAAAACCCTCGAACGGTTAAAAGGAGTCGGAAATAGGAAGGCCGACAAGATCATTGCCACCCTGCAGGGGAAGGTCGGAAAATTCGCCCTCATGAGGGGGGAAGATCAATTTCCCGTCTCGGTCGAAGTCGTGGACCTTAAGAAACAGGTGGAAGAAGTTCTCGTCAAGGATCTTGGCCACAAGCTTGGAGAAGCTCAGCAGTTGGTTAAGGAAGCGATGCTCAGAAATCCCAGTATCTCGACTCCTGAGGAACTATTCGAAGAGGTCTACCGAGGACAGAAGAAGGACGTCCTATGAAAGAGACAGAGGAACAGGAAGAGAAAATTGAGCAGTCCCAAGAAAGGATCGAGGACTATATCGGCCTGAGGCCCCAGCGGCTCTCAGAGTATATTGGCCAGAGACAGGTCGTAGAGACTCTCGACATTGCCATCCAAGCCGCCAACAAACGAGGCGAACCCTTGGACCACATCTTGTTCCACTCGCCTCCGGGGTTAGGCAAGACCACGCTCGCCCACATCATTGCCAACGAGATGGGTGTCCACATTGTCACTTCTTCCGGTCCAGCCATCGAAAAGGGAGGAGACCTGATCAGCATCCTCACTCACCTCGAACGAGGGGACGTACTTTTTATCGACGAGGTCCATCGTCTTCCCAAGGTGGTGGAAGAATTCCTCTATCCGGCCATGGAGGACTTCTGCATTGACTTCATCTTCGATAAGGGAGCCCACGCCCGAAGCCACCGTTATCGTCTTGAGAGGTTCACGCTCGTCGGAGCCACAACCCGAGCGGGCCTGCTTTCGGCTCCTCTTCGTGAACGTTTCGGAATCTTGAGGACCCTTGACTTTTATTCCGTCGAGGAACTGTGTCAGGTGATCAAACGCTCCGCCGCCATCCTGGGAGTGCCCATAGACGGTCCAGGCACGGACGAAATCGCAAAACGTTCCCGGGGAACGCCGAGAATTGCCAACCGTCTTCTCAAGCGAGTGAGGGATTATGCCGACATTCGAGGCCAAGGCAAGATCGACCTAAAAATTGCAGATGAGGCTTTGCGGCTTGAGGGCGTCGATGAGATCGGTCTCACCGGTCTCGACCGCCGATTCTTAGAGACCGTGATCCGCTATTACAGGGGTGGGCCTGTGGGACTGGAGGCGATCGCTGCAACTCTCCAAGAAGAAACGGATACCCTGGTAGATATGATTGAGCCATTTCTTCTCAAGATCGGCTATATCGCTAGAATGCAGAATGGAAGAAAAGCGACTGAGCTTGCCTACCAGCACTTTGGAATTCCCTACTCCGAATCAGGTAAACAGCTTTCCCTCCCGACTCACAAGAAACTTTCCTGATCAGCACTCAGGGGTTACCGATACTCCCAATGGCCAAGGACTTATCTCAGACATCAAACCTGCCCGCAACGCGGCTTCTTGATCGAAAAGCCTTCTTCCTTAGTGGGGATTGGGCAGGAAAGTTGACCCCAGAAAAAGACTTGACTTTACTTCAAAAATGTATTATTCCGGCTTTGGGAGTTGTAAGAAGTATATGTTTGGATTAGCAGGGTCACAAGAGCTTCTTTTAACTTTTGTGGCTTTTTTTTGTGAGTGCCAAAGGCTATTACAACTTACCAAAATTGGAGAAGAGAGGAGGTGAGTTGTAGTGGCCAAAGGTCGTGTCAAATGGTTTAATGAGAAGAAGGGCTTTGGTTTCATTTCCCGAGACGGCGGAAATGATGTCTTCGTTCACTTCTCTGCCATCAAGAAGGACGGGTTCAAGGTCCTTTATGAAGGCGATGAGGTAGAGTTCGAAGTTACCGACGGTCCCAAGGGTCCCCAGGCGTCAAACGTCGTCGTATTGGGGGGGTAAGGTGAGACTCATTGACCTGAAAAAGAAAAAGACCTCAGGCGGTTTCGTCTGGGGTCTTTTTTTGTCTCCCCCTTTCACAGATCCGTTCCCTGTTCGGAAATCCTCCTGCTCTGGGCAAGACTTCCAGATACCACGGCAACGAATCCAATGGATCAAGTTGAAGGAACTGAAGTAGCAAAGTCTCTCTATCTGGAATCCCTAACGACCCCGCCGTCTGCTCCCTTAGTTCTTGAAAATGTCTTTGTTGATCTCAATCTTGGACTTTGCTTTCAGCTGCTCAAGCCAATTTCTAAAAAACTCCTCTTGTTTTTGGAAAGCTAACCGTCTTTCAAGATTGGCCTTGGAGGATGAGAATTTACTGTCGTCGGCAAGTTCTGAGGCAAGCAATCGCACAATAAAATACCCGTCCTTCGTTCGGAGAACTTCTTTGGGAACAGGATTTCTTTCTGTGAGTGATGCAAGTGCGCCGGCAAACTCCGTGTTCGGCCCGATCTTAGGCACCGCTCCACTTCCCCTCGTAAAAAAACCCGATTCCTCTACTGGGAATCCCTTTCCCTGACCGACCTCGCGGAGCGTTTTTCCAGATTGAACCTGTTTGAGAAGCTCCTCAGCCACCTGCCTTGCTTTCTCATCCGCTTTCACTCCCACGACTTTTTTCTTGAGCTCCTCTTTCACTTCTTCGACCGCGGGAATCCGGGATTCCTTCTTGTTGATCGCCTTCAGGATGTAGAAGTTTGGAGGAATGGTGACCACAGCAGAAATCTCTCCCACCTTCAGGGCAAAAGCGCTCGATTGGAAAGTCTCATTTCGTCCCAGTTCGGGAATCTCATCCCCTTCCTTAAAAAAACCCGTTGTCTGGAGAGGAATGCCCTTCTCCCTGGAGTAGCTCTCCAGGTCGCGGCTCCGAAACATGGAGTAGAAGGCATCATCGGCTTTTCGCGACGCTTCAGCTTTCCCCTTTTCTCTTTTAAAGCCCTGGGCGATCTGGTCTTTGACCTCTTCGAGCGATCTCTGTTTTTCGTCCACCACTTCTTCCGCCTTGAGGATATAAAACCCAGCCATTCCCTTTAATAGTTCACTCGTCTCTCCTCCTTTGAGAGAAAACAGTGGACCCTGGAGCGAAGCTTCAAGCGCACCGGTCTGGACCCACCCTAATTCGCCCCCCTTGGAGGCCGTGGCGGATTCGGAATACTGCTTGGCAAGGGCAGCAAAGTCTTTTGTCTTCTTCGCCTTCTCTAGGATCTCTTCTGCTCTTCTCTTTTTTTCCTCGATCTTGTTCGTCGGATCGTCGGCTTCCACTTTAATCAAGATCTCTCTGGCCTTCACTCGTTTCGGCACCTTGAGTCGGTCTTTCTGCACGTCATAATAGCGCTTGATCTCTTCGGGGGTCACTTGGGCCTTTCCCTCGTAGTCAGAGGGGCGAAACACGAGATATTGGATCTGAATCGACGTCGGAATCCTGAACTCTTCTTGGTGTTTCTGGTAATAGTCCTTTTCCTCAATCTCATTAACGGCTACTTGCCCCTTGAAGGCTTCCGGACCCACCTTCACGAACTGGAGATTCATTCGCTCATTTTCAAACCGGTAATTCTCCAAGGCTTCCTCCTCAGAAACCCTGCCACTGTTGAGACGGATGAGATTGCTGATCTTGGAGATGAGGACGCGGTCGCGCTGGATCCGCTCGAAATCCTCTGCGGTCATCCGGTTCATGCGGAGGAATCGTTCATAGTTTCTCCTGTCGAATTGACCGCCCACCTGAAAATAGGAAACAGATTCGATGGACTGTCTTAGTTCCTCATCACTGACTTGAAGCCCCAATCGCTTTGCTTCCTGAAGCAGCAGCACCTGAGACACGAGACTATCCAGGGCTCGTTCCCCAAGTTTCAGCTCCTCCGCCATCTTCTCTGTAAACGAAGATCCCATCATCTCCCGGTACTGTTTGGTCATGGCTTGGAATGTTTCGGCATAGTCCTTGAGGTCGATCATTTCTCCGTTCACCTTGGCCGCGTAGGTCACTTTTTTCTCACGAATCAGAGAGTACCCTCCCCACGTGATAAAGGTGACGGCCACGAGGACGAGGAGTCCTCGAAGCATCCATGATGTGGCGTGTTCTCTGAGAATCCTTAACATAAACCCTCTCCTTTCATAGGGGGAATAGTAAACAATCCCTGCCGAAAAAACAAGGCGAGGGACGAGCACTGTTCCCTGAGGGAAGAAGATGTAAGCATTTAGAAGGTGTAAAAAAATCGGTCTTCATGGCCCTTGCCCCTTTCAGGATGGCTCTCTTTCCGGAACTTTTGAATGCTGGGCATCATGGAGCCCCACGGGCTAAGCCCGTGGTACCTCCACAAGAATACCCTCCTACGCCCCTGAGCGCCGAAGCGCTCCCGCCTTCGCGAAGCCCGCTACGGCGGGCGTAGGAAGGTCGGTGCGCAGGCGCCAAGGCTTCGGAGGGTTATCCGCCAGTGGCGAAATCCGCCGAAGGAGTGATACCTCGGTTCAGGATTAGCACAGACACCGCTCACGCATTCATCCACGGGCAGAGCCCGTGGTCTTCTGCGTAGGCGGATAAATTGGGAAACCCTCTGTCGCAGTAAGTACACGCATTCACAGCAATTGGATCGCCAGAGTTGGACCCTAAGAAGTTCGGCCCTGCCTGCGCGAAGCCCCGCCTCCAGAAGCCTTGCGGAGGGCAGGCGCTTCGGCGAAGGCAGGGTGGCACCTTTCCTTGTCTAACTGCAGAAACGAACTACCTTGGAATGGATCTCGCCGCTCCGGAGGTCCGGTCACCCATTCCTCTGGAGACCCGCCATCTAGGGGTGCGGAGAAAACCACACTAGCCGGGTCGCCACCCTTGACCTCTATGCCTACTCCCAAAAGTAATCCCTCAGTTACGGTCGCAAGTACACCTTAGGTCCAGGGGTGGGCTATTCACCCGGAGCGTTTCAGCGGCGCATCCTTTTCTCGTTGAACAGCTATCTGCGATACGTAACCCGAAGAATCATTTGTGGAATGCACCACGACCATGCGCCCAGTCACGTCAAATGAAATCGCCGTGCTGAAACGCGAGGAAGGGATAGGCCGCCCTTGGACCTCTCGCACCCGAGTGTAACCGAGGGATTACCCCCAAAAACCATATCTCCTTGAAAGGTTTGTAAAGATTTGTTAAGATGGGAAAGTTTTTACAAATTTGAGGAGAAAAGGATGGTTTTCAACTCGCTCATCGGATTGTTTTCTACAGACCTAGCGATTGATCTGGGAACGGCCAATACCCTCGTCTATGTGAAAGGCAAAGGGATTATGATTTCGGAGCCTTCGGTGGTAGCCATTCAGCGAGATTCGCGAGGGGAGCGCCGTGTTCTCGCGGTCGGCCGACAAGCTAAAGAAATGTTGGGGCGTACGCCGGGGAACATCTTTGCCATCCGTCCAATGAAAGATGGCGTGATCGCCGACTTCGAGATCACCGGAGAGATGCTGAAGTATTTTATCGCGGCGGTCCATAACCGGAAAGCACTGCTTCGTCCGCGGGTGGTGATCTCCGTCCCTTCAGGAATCACGCCGGTCGAGAAGCGGGCTGTGCGCGAATCCGCGCAGTCCGCCGGAGCCAGGGAAATCTACCTCATTGAGGAACCCATGGCTGCCGCCATTGGAGCGGGACTTCCCATCACTGAGGCCTCCGGCAATATGGTGGTCGATATCGGAGGAGGAACAACCGAGGTGGCCGTCATTTCCCTGTCTGGCATCGTTACCAGCCAGTCGATCCGCGTGGCGGGTGACAAGATGGACGAAGCCATCCTGCAATACATCAAGAGGAAATATAATCTCCTCATCGGAGAGCGGACCGCCGAGTTGATCAAGATTAACATCGGAACGGCCTACCCAGAAGAAAACCCTCAAACCATCGAAGTGAAGGGAAGAGATCTGGTCACGGGAATTCCTAAGACCCTCGAGATCACTAGCGAAGAAGCCCGGGAGGCTCTGGCTGAATCGATCAACATGATCATCGACACGGTCCGGATCACTCTCGAAGAAACACCTCCCGAATTGGCCGCAGATATTGTGGATAAGGGCATTGTTCTCGTCGGAGGAGGAGCGCTCCTGAAGAACCTCGACGTTCTTCTCCGGGAAGTCACGGGCTTGCCCATCACCATTGTTGACGATCCCCTCTCAGCAATCGTCCTCGGTGCCGGGAAGGTTCTCGACAACGAAAAACTGCTCCACACGGTCACAGCCCAATACTAAAGATCGATGCGGATTCGGAGTCCCTCTTTTTTTCGAAGATATCCTATTCCAGCCTTTATCATCCTCCTTCTGTTGTCCGGCTTGGTTCTCATCTCCATGAGGATCAAAGAACGTGAGGGTGGCACCTTTTTTGATGCGCTTCTCATGGAAATCTGCTCTCCTTTCCAGAGTGCGGCTACGTCGGTCAGCCGTTCGATCGGGGGAGTGTTTCAGCGATACGTCTCCTTGACGCAGGTTCAACAGGAGAACGAAAAACTTAAGCGCCGTGTGGCTGAGCTTCAAAATGAAAACCATCAGATGAAGGAGATGGCCCTTGCCAATGTGCGGCTGCGGAGCCTGCTCGAGTTTCGGCAGCAGTGGGTGACCTCGATGATGGGTGCAGAAGTCATTGGTCAAGATCCCTCTCCCTGGTTCAAAAGCGTGACGATCGACAAGGGCGAGAAGCAAGGCCTTCGCAAAGGGATGGCCGTCATCTCTCCAGAAGGGGTCGTGGGCCAGATTCTCAAAACGTCTCCCGATTATGCCACAGTTCTATTGATCACCGATTACAACAGTGGCATCGATGCCATTGTCCAGCGAACCCGTGCCAAAGGAATTGTGGAGGGGAAGGAAGGGAATCGATGCCAGCTGAAGTACCTCTTGCGGACAGAGGATGTAGAACCGGGTGATGTCGTGATTACTTCGGGGTTGGACGGAAAATTTCCAAAAGGGTTGATGGTCGGAGAAATTCAAAAGATAGATAAGAGGCACTTTGGTGTGTTTCAATATGCTGAACTTGTTCCCAAGGTCGATTTGGCCAGGTTGGAGGAGGTGTTTGTCATCACCGAATTCTCGATTCCAACCCCCCTGCCCAAAGAGGAC
>Ga0315275_10006513_pt1 | contig 11184 bp, 6 predicted proteins | sample YL17G03_0_MG_FD_205557 | JGI IMG/M metagenome (GOLD analysis project Ga0315275, IMG submission 205557) | Sediment microbial communities from Yellowstone Lake, YNP, Wyoming, USA - YL17G03_0 | ecosystem: Environmental > Aquatic > Freshwater > Lake > Sediment | place: USA: Wyoming | collected...
GGGACATTGTACGCCGAATCCTCGCCTGCCGACCCAGAGGGGGCTGAACCGTGAAGATGCGCGCGCGACTGTCATCCTGAGGAGTCCGTCAGTTGATCCGTCAGTCGACGGAAAGGATCTCTGTATTTGCCACATTCCCGACTAATGCGGGGATTCTTCGCGGAGTTTACCCTGAGCGAAATGAAAACGTTCCTTCGCTGCGCTCAGGATGACCAGCGAAGGGCTCAGAATGACAGCACAGGTCGTAAACTTCGATTACAATAGCTTCCATGCCGGTCCACAAGCTTCTCCAACTCGCGCAGGACCTGGAGTGGCTCGGGTGCGAACTCGAACACTACGGCCACCTGCATGCGCAGGAGGGTTTCCCGGAATCCGGGCCGAACTGGCACGCGTTCCTGGAAAAACGGGACGGGGTGCTGAAGACGGCGGACAAGATCGAGCGCGAGCTGAAGACCGCTATCAGCTTCAATCCCACGGCGCTGGTGGGGGTGGAGTTCCCGCTCGATGCGGCGCTGGACGCCATCGGCGTGCAACTCAGCGCCCTCGAAGAAATCCGACAAGACGCGGAGTATGCCGTGTACGAACTCCCCACCAAGGTCCGGACCTTCACCCGCATGGTTCAGACCTATCTCACCGCCGTCGGCGCCAGCGGCCGGTAGGCAGGCGCCGTGATAGTATTCGGAAGTCAGTCGACAGTCCACAGTCAACAGTTGACAGTCCTCGACTGCCGACTTGCTCGGAGCGGCAGCTTCATCTTTGAGGTGACACCCATGAACCGACGCACTTTTTCACGCACTCTGGCCGGTGCTGCCATCGGCGCTGCGGCGTATCGCGGAGAATCGCTGCTGGCGACCGCGCCGCCGGCCACAGAAGGGGAGGCCGGCACAGTTCCTTACAAAATCGCCGTCATGCTCTGGACGGTATTCAACGACCTGCCTTTCGAGCAGCGGATCGAAAAGGTGGCTGAGGCGGGATTTCGGAACGTCGAGTTGGTGGGGGAGTACAAGAAGTGGTCGGAGGAAGACTTCCGTCGCGCCAACGCTAAGCGGCGAGAGTTGGGCATCAGCTTCACGACCACGGCGGGCCTGGCCCACGGCGTTGGCGACCCGAGCGCGCGCGAGGCGTTCCTTGCTGACCTGCGCGCCGAACTCCCGCTCATGGAAAAGCTCGAGTGCCCGGCCATCATCGTCATGTCGGGCGATCGGGTAGAAGGCCTGGCGCCGGAGGCCCAGCACGCGAGTTGCGTCGAGGGCCTGAAGCGCGCCGCCGAGATTACGGAGAAGAAAAGCGTCACGCTGTGGCTGGAAAATATCGACCTTGAGGAGAATCCCCGCTACTACCTCTGGTCCATGGCGGAAGCGTTCAAGATCGCGAATGAAGTGAATCAGCCGCGGGTCAAAATCCTCTACGATTTCTTCCACGCGCAGGTTTCCGGCGGAAACCTCGTCGCGCCACTCGAAAAGCACATCAGCCAGGTGGCCTGCGTCCACGTCGCCGATGTGCCCGGACGGCACGAACCCGGCACGGGTGAGATCAATTACCCCAACATCTATAGGAAACTTGTCCAGCTCAAGTACGCGGGCTATGTGACGATGGAATTCCTGCCCAGCGGTGATCCGGTGCCTACGCTCCGGGCCGCGCGCGAAGAGGCCCTGCGCGGCGGGGCGTAAGGGGAAACTGCAGCACTTGTAGAGACGTTCCGGTGGAACGTCTCAGCCTCTCAACCTCGGAGACGGCCCAGCGGGCCGTCTCTACACCCTTCAGGACAACTTCGCCAGCCGGCCTGATACTTCCTGGGCAAAGCGGTTGATGAAACGCGCGATGTAATCCTTCACATTCAGGGTGGCGTCCTTAACGAGCGGCGTCAGGTCGATGCCGAAGATGACCGACGTGGCCACGTCGGTGGCATGCGACTCCAAGTAGCTCGCGTTGGCGCGCCGCCGGCCCATGGTGGCGAGGTCGTAGCGTTTCCCGCCGCAGATCTGCGAATCGAAGATGCCCACGAGCGATGTGGCCAGGTTCTCGTGCGCGGAGACGTCGAAGACCACCTTGTCCTGGTCGTTCAGCCAATCGAGGTTCCGCCAGACTTCGCAGCCGAGCAGACGCTCGGGACGCATCTCTGCCGGCAACTCCCGCACCGCCCGGATAACCCGCAACACGACGGCCACGTGCGTGTCGTGCTTGTCGGCCAGGTTGTGGGTGTAGACCACCTGCGGGCGCGTGGCACAAAGGACGTTCTTCAGGTCTTCGATGACGTCGGCGTTCGCGCCGTCCTTCACGGCGCTGCTCGAGTAGTCGAGAAAAACGTGCGCGGCGTATTCCCCGACGAACGCCGCCTTCTTCTGCTCGAGCCGACGCACCGTCTGCATCTGCTCGTCGGTGTAGTGCGCGTAGAGGTCATCGCGCGGGCTGCCGGCGCCGTTCGTGACCGTGACGCCGGTGAAGTAGCGGTCGCTCTTGCCGAAGCACTCCAGGATGCCGTGGAAGGCCATGATCTCCAGGTCGTCCTGATGCGCGCCGATGCTCAGGTGCGTGGTGCGCAGCAGCGCCAGATCCACGGGTGAGCCATCGGGCACGTAGATCTCCGCGTTGGGGTTGTGCAGGTCCATTCTGGGTCTCCTGATGCTTACTTGATTTCCGGCAAGCTGGCCGCCGCCACCGCCTGGCCGACGCGCCGCGTGGATTCGTCCGGCAGATGCACGATGACTTTTTTCGCCAGCCCCGGGAACTCCTTCTTCAACACCTCCTGCGCCCGGCGCAGGATGATGTCGCCGCCTTCGCCCGACATCACGCGGCCCAGCACCAGCACGTGACGCAGCGTGTAGAAATCCGCGTAGTGAGCAACGCCGTAGCCCACGTAGCAGCCGATGGTCTCGAAGATGAGCCGGGCGCGCTCGTCGCCCGCGTGCAGCAGTTCCTGCACCGACTTGAGCTTTTCCGCCAGGCCCAGCGACTCGTCCAGCTTGATGCCCGCCACCGGCGCCAGGCGGAAGACGGCTTGCTGCGAGAAGTACTGCGCGCCGACGCCGCGATCGCCCGACCACTCGTCGGCCGGAGCTGCGGGGTCGTAGTCCACCGGCACGAAGGCGAGCTCGTTCAGCCAAGTGGTGATCTCGCCGTTTTCCGTGACATAGCCGCCGGCCTGGCTGGAACCCAGCGCGATGCCGAGCACGGCGACGTCGTTCAACGACATGGCGCCGGCGAGCGCAGTCACTTCGCCGTCGTTTACGACTTCGAAGGGAATCCCGCTCCAGGCTTCCTGCAAGTCAAAGAAGAGTCGGGTGATCTTCTTGTCGAAAAGGTCTTTCGGAACCCCGCGATACAAGGACGCCACGCGGGGCCGGTTGCGGATATACACGCCCGCGGCGCTGCCGCCGATGGCGTCCACACGCGGCAGGTGCTGGGCCGCGGATTTCAGCCCGGCCATGATTTCGTTGAAGTGATACGTGGGGTCGGCGGCGTGTCTGGGATCCCAAACGATTTCTTCCGTGTACACCGCTTCGCCATCGATGACGGCCGCCACCTTGCGGTCACTCGCGCCCAGGTCGAAACCGATGCGACAACCCTCCAGGTGCCCTCCCAGCCGCACCGTCCCCTCGGAGGCCGCCGGCACCTTTTCGGGATCGGTGATTTCCACGGTGAAGGGATGCTCGTAAACGCCTCCCATGAAGTCGAAATCGAACGCCCGCGCGCCTTGCGGGGAATAGACCCGCCGGATATGTTCGCCGACACTACGCGGCCCGCCGACGATCACCCGCCAGCCGCCCCGCTGCCAGAGGAGGGATTTCACCAGCCGTTCCGCGTAGGGCAAATTCAGCGCGGAGGAATTCGAGCGCTCGTCGAAGCACTCGGTCCGGTACACGGAGAGGGAGCCGTCGCCGCGCTCGAGCCCTACGACCAGCGGCACGCCCTGCCTCGATTTCCGCATCGCCTCGCGATAGGCACGATTGGCGAGCACGGCCGGGGCAAAGCGGTCATCGAGCGGCGGAACAATCTGCGGCTTTGCCAGTTCTGCTAGTTCCTTCATCTGACTCATCCTCTGAGAGACTTGCGGCGCGGGCACGGGAGGCTTTGCCGGTCCGTTTCAAGAGACGATGATAGTGGCGCTTCCAGACCTCGTCAACTCGGCAAGAAGTCACACGGTGCGCAGACTCAGGACGCAGGCCGGCGCTGCAGCTTGCGAATCCCGAGCTTCATTCATTCCACCCGGCGTGCTCCTGCCAATCCACGATGCGAAGATGGCGCTCCTCACGCGGGAGTTCGGCAAAAGTTCTTCGCATGCCCTCGCTCAGGTTCCCGCCCTGGGACTGGTAGATCCAACCCATCTCTTGCCGGAGGGCTGCCACCTCGCCGCTCATGAAGACGCTCATTTTCTCGTAGCGATAGGGCGCGGGTTTGAAACCGCCCGCACCGTAAGCTTCGTCGGCCAAAACCACCGTCGCGGGGTCGATCTTCTTCTCACGCAACAATTCCTGGCAAGCCTTGAGCACGAACCAGCTTGTGACGCGATGGTCCACGTGCCGCTCATCCGGATGCGTGGTGGCGATCATCGCAGGATGAGACTCCGTGATGATCTGCTTGAGGAGTTCCACGACAGGTTCGCGCGCGAAGGCCAGGTTAGGCTTCAGCACGTTTTCGTACGGCGCGTGATCGGTAGCCAGGTAAATCGAGAGGAAGGGGTTCGCCGCGTTGATATGCGGCGACCAGATGGCTCCCGAGCCGCCATCCGGCAAGCCCAGGAACGTCACCTTGTCGCGCGCGAGGCCTATATGTTCCAGCGCCTCCGTGGTCTCCTCCATGCGCACCAGTCCGAATTCCCGCGCCTCGTTGGGGCCGCAGGGCTTGGAGTAATACAGCTCGCAAGCGCCCACATCCCCACCCGTGAGAGTCACCACCCGCACCGGGACGCCCGCTTCCACGGCGGCGCGGATGAGGCCGGCGTACAAGGTCTCGTCGTCCTCGTGAGGACCGATGACCAGCAAAGAAGCCGGCAAGTTGTTGACCGCAATTTCCGTTACGGTCCCGGCCTGCGTCCGACCGTCCGGCCCCGCGGTGGATAAGGTAATCGTATATATCCCCGGCGGCTGGGACTTGGGGATGGTCCAAACATCGTACTCAACGGTGCTCGTCGCGCCACTCGCAAGGTTGTCCAGAACCCTGTTGCTTCGCGCCTCAACCTCCCGCCCTGCGGGGTCTTTGATTTTCGCCCGGAGTGTCAACGGCGTTTCCGTTCCCAGATTCCTGACTGTCGCTTTGAGGACGACCTTATCTCCGGGCCGGTAGAGCGTGCGACTACGGTCTACGGTGAGCGCCGGGGAAATTTGCCCGGGCGGATAGAACTCGCGGTACTTCACGAAATCGATATCGGAATTATACGGGTGGGCGAAGCTCCGGCTGTAGGGTTTGGGCAGGTCGCGGTCCGCGGGCCGCACCATCGCCGGCGTGGTGAATTGCATGTCGTAGAGCTCCGTGCGGTCCGCGTTCCAGACGGCGACGGTGTAGGTGTCCACTTCCGGCGGCGGCAGCTTTTCATGCCGCGCCGGGCCGCCCGCGCCGAGCACGGCCACTTGCTGGCCTTGCAGGAAAGCTGCGGTGCCCGCCGGCATCATCGGGATGGTGACCGCGCTCGCGGCCGGCAGGTCCAGATGCTCGCCCATGACTTTGATGGCGAGTTCAGGATTCTCGGCCGCCGCCGTGGATGACCCGCCGGCAGTGTTGAACAACGAAATCCAGGGATAGTTGGCGTTGGAAAACTCGACGCGCAGGTCTTTCAAGTCGCGCTCGGTGAGATTCTCCAGCACCATCTCACACTGGATCGGTTCGCCCACGGAGTAGAAAGTCTTGTCCAAGGTCAGGCGCGCGATGCGCACCAACTTTCGATACACGGCGAACCCGCGAATTTTCTGCTCTGCCAGAACATCCTCGCTCGAACGATCCACGACCCGCAGGCTCACGCCGTAGATGCCGGTAGGGGCCCCAGAAGGAATCAGCCATTCGCCTGCCAGAGGCACTTCACCGGGCTTGCTGCCGGGTTGCGGATCGAGCTGGACACTGCTCACGGCCGTAGTGCCCAGGTACTGGATGTCGGCGAAAACGATGGTGCCGCTGACGTCGCCGGAAACACCTTTCAGCGTGGCGCGAATCGTGACCACCGAGCCGCCGTTGTAACCGGTATCCGCAGGCGCGCCTTCAATGGAAATCGTCTGCGCTTCGAGCTGGCGCCCCCCCAGAAACAGGCAGCAGAATGCCAACATCCACAACCACTTTCGCTTCGTCATTTCGTCTCCACCAGTTCGTTGATGTCCTATCCATTATTCAAGGGTGAGGCCAGGAGTTCAACTTGAATTCGTGAGGACCGACGAAAAGCCTTGCACGCACCGCAGGGGGCTCTTAGAATGAGCGCGACTTCGAGCCGCATTCGCAATCGAGTACGCCTGTGCGTCGCGCTCTGCCATCCCGTCTCTGGCCCCGCCTCTTTCTGATTTTGCCTGTTCTCGTGCTCGCCGGCTACCCCGCCTTGAGCCAGAGGCAAGAGGGCCTTTCCGCCGACCGGCTCAAGAACCGTGCCTCCGGCGAACTAGTTTCTCCCGCGGGGGTCACCGGCGGTGCCCTGCCGGCCCCGCGAGCCTGGACTGACAGCTTCGACGACGGCCTTCCCGATGCGGCCCGCTTGGACCTGGCCGCCGACCGCGAAAACTTCACACGCTGGCTCACCTTTCTCGCCGAGGCCTTGTACTATCATCCCGCACCGCGCGCGCTGGAAGAAGTGCAGGACTGTGCGGCGCTCGTTCGTTATGCGTATCGCAATGCGCTGGTGGCGCACACGCCCGCCTGGCGGCGCGCGGCCGGCCTGCCCTACGAGCCGGGCTTCGGTGACGTCAACAAGTTCGCCTACCCCGCCTGGCCGCTGGGACGCGGCTTGTTTCGCACCCGCGCGGGGCCGCTCTTGCCCGCGGATTTCGAGCGCGGCGCGTTCGCGGAATTTGCCGACGCTGCCACGCTCTTCCAGTACAACACGTTTCCGGTTTCGCGCGACCTTGGCGCCGCGCGGCGAGGCGACCTCCTCTTCTTCTTTCAACCTGCACAACAGGAGCCTTATCACGTCATTCTCTTTGTCGGTCCGTCGCACTTCCAGCCGCACGACACGGATTGGCTCATCTATCACACGGGCGACCTGGACGGGCGGCCGGGGGAAATCCGCCACCTGCGGGCGAGCCTTTTGTTCGAGCATCCGGACCCGCGCTGGAGGCCGCTCGCGGCCAACCCGCGGTTCCTCGGGGTCTATCGTTTCAACCTGCTGCGCTGACGAAACATGAGTAGCCATCGCAATCTTTCACCAGCCAGATCGACGCGACCGGCGGTCCCCGATTGCATCGGGGCAGGCGCCGACCGCCGCTACCGGGCGCTGGGGACCTCCGCCTGCTTGCTGCTGGGCTTGCTCTTTGCGGTTTCGTCGGGATTCGCCCAGGAGCCCGAATCCACCGAGCCGTTTTTCAGCATCTCCTCGCAGCAAACGTACGCGCCGTCGCAACAGCCGAAAATCTGGTTGACGTTCCGGCAAGTGGACCGGCTGGACTTTCGGATCTATCGCGTCCAGGACCCCGTGCAGTTCTTTGCCAAGCTGCGCGACGCGCACCACTTCGGCAGCGAGAAGCAGGAACTGGCCCGCGAGAAGACGTGGCTCGAGCGCTTCCACGCCTGGAAGCGCGACCTGCGCCTGTCGATTCGCGATTTCTTCCGCTCGCAACTGCGCTACGAGACGCGCTCCCTCTACACCGCCTCGCGCGTCCGCGAGCAGAAAGTGAAACGTCTTCCCCTGGACGTGACCTCCTACGCGCAGGTGCCCTTGCTGAACCGGCAGCAATTGGTGCTTTCCTGGCGCGAGCTGCTGCCCCGCACGCGCGACGCGGAATTCCGCGAGATTCCCGTGGACCTGCACGAGAAGGGGCTATTCCTGGTGGAGGTCACCCAGCGCGAGCTGCGCGCTTACACCTTGTTGATGATTACGGACCTGGCCCTGGTGTCGAAGACCGCGCCGGGCCAGATTCTGTTGTTCGTGGCGCATCGCGCCGCCGGCAGCCCGGTGGAAGGCGCCACCGCCGTCATCTACAACAACCACCAGGAGGTGGCGCGCGGCTCGACCGATGCCTCGGGTGTTTACCAGGCCCCCTTTGAGAAGATCAAAGTCGAGGACGCCATCATGGTAGCGGCGAAAGACCAGGACGTGGCCGCCACCAGCGTTGAATCCTTTTTCTTCTACGATTCCTCCGCCACCGACTACGTCGGCTACCTCTACACCGACCGCCCCGTCTATCGCCCCACGCACGAAGTGAATTTCAAGGGTGTCCTGCGGGCCCGCCGGGCCGGCCAGTACAGCCTGGACGTGCCCCAACCCGTGACGGTGGAAATCACCGACGCCAACTCCAAGACGATCTACCAGCAGAAACTCCCGCTTTCGCCTTTCGGCTCTTTCCACGGCCAGCTCACGCTCGGCCCGCTGGCGGCGCTGGGGAACTACTCCGTGGTGGCCCACATCGGGGAGAAGGAGGTTTACGGCGGCTTCGAGGTGGAGGAATACAAGAAGCCGGAATTCGAAGTCACGGTTTCCACCGACCGCGCACGCTACCTCCAGGGGGAAACGATTCAGACCGCCATCAACGCGCGCTACTACTTCGGCGCGCCCGTCGCGAACGGCCGCGTGAAGTACTCCATCTACAAATCGCGCTACTACTTCCCTTACTGGCGGGTGCTCTGGGGCAGCGAGGACTACGAAGGCGAGGATGGCGGGGAGGGCGATGGGTATTACGCCGGGCAGGAAATCAGCCAGGGTTCCGGGCAACTGGACTCCGAGGGCCTGTTGCGGATCAGTGTGCCCACCGAAGTTGACGAGGAGAAGCGCGCCTACCGGTATCGCATCGAGGCGCACGTCACCGACGCCAGCAACCGGGAGATCCTGGGAGGGCGCGCGGCGCTGGTGACGTATTCCACCATCGTCGTGCTGCTCGACACGAACCGCTACGTCTATCACGCGGGCGAGCAGGCGGACGTCACCATCCGGACGGTGGATTACGACCTGCAACCCGTCTCGACCCGCGTGCAGCTCAGTTTCGAGGAGCGGCAGGGTTGGGGGTCGCAGGAAATCCGCCGACCTCTGGGCCAAGCGAGCGTGACCACCGATGCGCAAGGCATCGCGCACTATTCCTACACCGTGCCTCCAGCTTTCCGGGTGACAGTACGTGCCAGCGCCCGAGATCCCCGAGGGCGCGAGGCGACCCACGAAACAACTTTCTGGATCTCCGGCGTGGATTACTTCGGGGGTCGCGTTGAGTACCAGCAGCCGGAAATCTATCCCGACAAGCGCTTCTATCGGCCGGGCGAGACCGCCCACATCTTGATTGTGACCCACAAACCTGGGGCCCAGGTCCTGGTCACGACCGAGGGCCAGCAGGTCTATACGTGGTCGCTGCACCCCGCCGCCGGATCTTCGCTGACGGTGGACATCCCCATTGAAGGACGCTACGAGCCCAACTTCTTCGTGGGGGTCACTCTCGTCAAAGATGAGCAACTGTTTGAAGCCAGCAAGAACATTTCAGTGCCTGCCACCGAAAAGGTTCTGAAGGTAACCGTTGAGACCGACAAGCCGCAGTATCGGCCCAACGAAAAAGTGACCTACACCCTCACCACCCAGGACGAGCAGGGCAAGCCCGTGAGCGCCGAGGTGAGCCTGGGAGTGGTGGACGAGGCAATCTACGCCGTCCGGCCGGACACGGTTCGACCCCCCGAGAAGGTGTTTTACGCCCGCATCTGGAACCATGTGAACACGCAGTTCTCCACGAGCTACTGGTTCACCGGCTACTCCGGCCGTAACAAGATGGAGCTGACCTCCTTGCGGCAACCCACCAAGCTCGCCGACTTCAAAGGCGGCCAGCCCGTGCAACCCAAGGTGCGGAAGTACTTCCCCGACACCACCTACTGGGCGCCGGCGGTGGTGACGGATGCGAGCGGCAGAGCGCGCGCCAGCTTCGCCTTCCCCGATTCACTCACCACGTGGCGAGCCACGGTCCGCGCCGTGAGCCGCGACACGCTTGTCGGCCAGGTAATCCACAAGGTCATCACGCGCAAGAATCTGATTCTGCGCCTGGAGATTCCGCGCTTCTTCACCCAAGGTGACACGGCAACGGTGACCGGCATCGTTCACAACTACCTGGAAAACGACAAGACCGCGCGCGTGTCACTCGAGGCCCAGGGCGTGGAACTGGCGAGCACGGCAGAGACTACGGTGAACGTTCCCAAGAATGGAGAAGCCGTGGTCACTTGGACCGTCCGCGCGCCCAAGATCGGCGAGGCGAAGTTCCTCAGCAAAGCTCTGACCGATGAGGAGTCGGACGCCCTGGAACTGACCGCCCCGGTGCGGCCGTGGGGCCTCCAGCTCAGCGCCGCATTGTCCGGCTCAACTGCGGCGCCCGAGGCGCAAACCGCCGAGAAAATCGTTCTGCCGGCGGACATCAATTCGGAGGCCTCCTCGCTCCGCATCGATCTCGCGGCTTCGGTCGCGGGGACGCTGATGTCGGCGCTCGATTTCCTGGCCAGCTATCCCTACGGTTGCGTCGAGCAGACGATGTCGAGCTTCCTGCCAAACATCCTGGTAACGCGCGCGGTGAAAGAACTGGGGCTGACACCGCCCGCGGCTTCCGTCGAGCTTGAGAAGAAAATCGCCGCGGGACTCCAGCGGCTCTGCCAGTACCAGCACGAGGACGGCGGCTGGGGCTGGTGGGAGACCGACGAAACGCAGCCGTTCATGACGGCCTACGTGGTGGCGGGGCTGGCGCAAGCGAAGGAAGCGGGCTACCCGGTGGACGAGAATCGCCTGAGGCGAGGACGTGAGTCATTGCTCCAGCAGATCAACCAGAATCCCCGCGCGCTCGCCGATATTCGCGCCTACCTGATTTACGCGCTTGCCTGGAGCGGCGACTTCGACCGAAGCCTCGTGGAAAGCCTCTACGAGGCCCGCGGCAAGCTCTCGCCCTACGGACAGGCGCTGCTGGCGCTGACTCTGGCGCGCCTGAAGGACCCGCGCGCGCCGGAGCTCGCCAGGTCGCTCGAGGAGTCAGCGCGCGTGCAAGGGCCCTACGCCTGGTGGAAGTCGGAGCGCCAGGAGATGCTCGACTTCTCCGCCGACAACTC
>Ga0315275_10006517_pt1 | contig 11181 bp, 6 predicted proteins | sample YL17G03_0_MG_FD_205557 | JGI IMG/M metagenome (GOLD analysis project Ga0315275, IMG submission 205557) | Sediment microbial communities from Yellowstone Lake, YNP, Wyoming, USA - YL17G03_0 | ecosystem: Environmental > Aquatic > Freshwater > Lake > Sediment | place: USA: Wyoming | collected...
CCCGGAGCCGGCTTCCGGCTTTCTGGACGCTTCCTTCGAGGACGAAGGCGACGCTTAGGAGGCGGCCGATGTCGCGAATGTCGGATTCCTTGCCCTTGAAGGAAAAAGCCGATGTCCGAGCGGCTACGCAGAGACCCTTGACCTGGGCCAGGGCGTTGATAATCTCCTCAGCCAGACCCTCGCAAAAATAGTCCTGATCATGCTGAGGGCTCATATCTTTAAAGGGGAGAACGGCGATAGACTGCCTGAGGCCGCGGGTCTCGGAGGCTTCTCGAGCCGCGTTTGGGACGGGCTTCTTTTCAGCCGGCGGGATCTTCGAACCCGAGATCTCCGCCTCGATTTCGGCCAACTCGGAGAGGACTTCGGTTGCGTTTTGCGGACGCTGTTCGGACTGTTTTTGCAGGCACTTCATGATCAGCCGGTTCAGGGCGGGCGGAGATTGAGTGTTCAACTCTCCTGGCTGCGCCGGGATGCCGGTTTTATGTTTCATGGCGACACTCAAAGGCGTCTCTCCGGAGAACGGGACCCGGCCGGTGACCATCTCGTACAGAATGACGCCCAGCGAGTAAATGTCCGAACGCGCTTCCACCTCCTTAGCCTCGGCCTGCTCGGGACTCATGTACTCCGGCGTGCCGATGATCACGCCCTCCCCGGTGATGCTCTCCGTCCGGAGCGACCGGGCGATCCCAAAATCCATGATCCGAGCGTTCCCGTCTTTGTCGATAATGATATTCGAGGGTTTGAGGTCCCGATGAATCACTTCCAGGCGATGGGCCTCGGCGAGTCCTTCGCAGATGTCCTTGGCGATATCAACCGCCGTTCCGATCGCCAACCGCTTGGATCGATGGAGAAAGCTCCTCAAGTCCTCGCCCGGGACATATTCCATGGTGATGAAATGGAGGCCCTGGTCCTCCATGAGTTCGTACACCCGGCCGACATTTCGGTGGCTGATTTTACGGGCGACTTTCAGCTCATTCTGGAAGCGCGTCAGGGTGCCTTTGTCCAGGGCGATCTCGGGCTTGATGAGCTTTATAGCAACTTCCTCGTTCAGCTTCTTGTCCATAGCCCGATAGACCTTCCCCATCCCGCCTTTGCCCAGCTCTTCAATGATCTGGTAGCGGCCGGCGAAGGTCGAGCCCGTTGTCAATTCTTTGACGGGCGTCTGGAGCGTCTCTGTTTGAGAGAAAGGGAATTCTTTAGAGGAAGGAACGGGAGTGGCGCATTCGGCGCAGAATTTCGAAGTCGAAGGATTCTCAGTCTGACACTTGGGGCATTTCATGGCCGCTCAGGGCTCCAGGTTCATCTTCCGCATTAGGGCCTGATAGGCCGGGTGAGATCGCAAACGATCGTAGGTCGGTGAAGATTTGAGGGCTGTCACGATGATCGGATCACGCTCTTCGATTCCCTTTGCGATCCACTCCAGGCTCTGCTGCCCTTCTCCTAGACCACGATGGACGATTGCGAGAGCGGAGGCGGGCACATAGGCCGACCGCCGTCGCGCCGTTAGCTCCTCCAGCAATTGCCGCGCTTCGGCGGTTCGGCTGGCTCGTCCGTAGAGGCTACCCAGTGTTCCCAGCGTCAGCGCATTGCCCCCGGAGAACTGGTTCGCCTTCTCGGCCGCGGCGATAGCCTCTTCGAACTGCCCCTTCTGCGCATAGGTGATCGAGAGAAACCAATAGGAGAAGGGGAAAGTCGGGTCCAGATCGACGGCGTGCTGGAGTTGCTCGATCGCCGGCTCGAATCGCAGCAGGGAGTAAAGGAGATGCCCCAACAGCGAGTTGAAGAACGGATCGAGCGGATCCAGCTCCAGTGCCCGCCGTATCTCGGCCAGGGCTTGTTCCACCTGCCCCAGTGGGTATAGGAACCACATGGCGTAACACCAGGCATAGTCGTATCGGACGACCGCGGAGGATAGACTCAACTCCAGGGCCCGGCGGAATTCGCGCTCGGCCCCGGGCCAATCGAACTCGCCGCTGCCCAGGACGGTTCCCAATGCGCTGTGTGCGTCGGCGATTGTGTCATCGTGTCTGAGGGCTTCTAGCGCCGCCGACTTGGCCTTGGAGAACGCCAACCGCGGATCCATGGATCCCCAGAAGGCGCTCCAGAAGTAGGATTCGGACAGCATGACATGCGCCATGGCGTAGTTCGGGTCGAGCGCGATGGCCTGCTCACAATACCGCCGGCCCGCCTCGCGTCCTTCCGGTGTCATCTTCAAGAGGTGATAGCGGGCCTTCAGACAAAGGTCATAGGCGGCGAGGTTCTCCGTGTATCGCTTGACGAGCGGACGATCCGCCGCTAAGCGCACCCGCAGCTTCTCGACAATGGCCTTCGAAATCTCGTCCTGAATGGCGAAGACGTCGGTCATTTCCCGGTCGAATCGTTGGCTCCACAGGTGGTACCCGTCGCTCGCTTTAACCAGCTGCGCCGTCACCCGGATGCGATTGCCAACCCTGCGGACACTACCTTCGAGGATGTGCTCGACGTTGAGCCGCGCCCCGATCTCACGAACGTCCACCTCCTTGCCCCGGAAGGAGAAGGCCGAGGTCCGCGCCATCACCCGCAGCCCCGCGACCTGCGTCAGGGCGTCGATGATGTCCTCGGCCAATCCGTCGCTGAAATATTCGTTCTCCTTGTCCCCGCTCAGGTTTGCAAACGGCAGCACCGCCAGCGACGGAATGCGCGGGGACTCCGCGACGCCGGGGAGGGCCAGTCGTCCAGTCTCGCGCTCGCGCTTCAACCGCGTCAGATCGACCAGCAGATCCCTGGCCGACTGGTAACGGACCTCCCGGTCCTTCTCGAGCGCCTTGTTGATGATCCGCTCCAACTCGTCGGGCACATCCGGATTGAGGCGGACGGGGGATATCGGCACCTGATGGAGGATGCTATCGATAACCGCCACCGACGTATCCCCTCGAAAGGGCAGGTTGCCCGTCACCATCTCGTAAAGCACCGCGCCCAACGAGAACAGGTCGGTCCGCGCATCCAGGTCCTTCCCGAGCGCCTGTTCCGGCGACATGTATGCCACCGTCCCGGCAGTCGTGCCGGGGCTGGTCAGCGGCTCGGGGACCGTAAGGGTCTCGCCAGCGGAAAATCTTTCCGGCGCCAGCTTGGCCAGCCCGAAATCAAGGATCTTGGCCTGTCCGCGTCGGGTGACGAAGATGTTCGCCGGCTTGATGTCCCGGTGGATGATCCCTCTGGCGTGCGCCGCCTCGAGACCGTCGGTTACCTCAAGCGCCACCGTGAGGATCTCGTCTAGCCCCATCCTCTTCCCGAGGATGCGCTGTTTCAGCGTCTGGCCCTCGAGCAACTCCATCGCGATGAAGTGCTGCCCCTCGTGCTCGTCGATATCGTAGATGGTGCAGATGTGCGGGTGATTCAGGGCCGAGGCCGCCTGGGCCTCCCGCTCGAAGCGCTCCAGCGCATGCCGGTCTCGGGATAAATCTTCGGGCAAGAACTTCAAGGCAACGGGGCGCTTCAGCCGGGTGTCCTCGGCTTTGTAGACAACCCCCATGCCTCCGCCGCCGAGCTTCTCGATGATCCTGTAATGGGAGATCGTTCTGCCGATCATCCTCACTCCTTAATCCTGATTCACCTTCAATCCACCAAGCCGAGCCTTTTCCACAACGCGTTCATGCGAGGATCCGAACGGAAAGCCCCAAAGACGGGATTTGAATAAGCATAAAGCATATAAAAATCTCGAGCTTCGACGGCTTTCTCGGCCCAAACCATCCCCTTGTCGAGGTCTCCCAAACGACCATAAAAGCTGCACACGAATGAAGGAAGTACAGCACCGAGGGCACTTTCGTTCCGGACGATGAATTCGCGAGCTCTTTCTTTTTCTCCCATCTTCAAATAAGCCAGATTAGCAAAATATTGTCCGGTGAGCGATTCGCTTTCTCCATCGGCTTTCAGCACATCGAACAGGTCCCGATATCTCGAGGCCGTTAGAAATGTCGCATAGAGAATGATCTTGTGGCTTCCGGACGTCGGATCCAGGTCAATCGCTTTCTTGCTCTCGACAACCGCCTCATCATATCGGCCGGAAAAATAGTAGGAAGCCGCAAGGTTTTCATAGGTCATCGGCACGGTCGGGTCCAATTCCAGGGATCGCTTGAGGTGAACGATTGCTTCATCAAAACGGCCGCGCATGTTCATTAGACGGCCATACCAGTAATGGGCGACCGGGTAGTCCGGATCCAGCTCGAGCGCCCGCTTGAATTCGCCTTCGGCGCTTTTGACATTGAAGTCAAGATCCAGGTTGATGAATCCCAGCGAGGCATGGCCTTCGGCTAGACGCGGATCGAGATCCAGTGCCGTCAGGGCCGCGTCCCGCGCTTCTTTAGCCTTATCCAGCATGGAATAGACGTCGGCCAGGCCCGCATGGGCCTTGGCATACTTGGGATCGGCAGCGATGGCTTGCTGGAAATACTCCTCCGCCTGGCGATAGCCGGCTTCGTTCCGTCTGTTCCAGGCCTGTCGGCCCTGGACATAAAAGCGGTAGGCGTCCGCATTCCCCGTCGGCTGCTTGCGAAGAATTTCCTGATCTTCGGGAGTTAAGGCTTTCAAAAGCGATGAGGCGATCCTCTCGGCGATCCGTCCCTGAATGCCTAGGATGTTGGACAACCGATCCGGATAGCGATCGTCCCAAACCTGGTTTTCGCTCCTGGCCTCCGTCAATTCCACATAAACCTCGATCTCCTCCTTGGCCGCCCGGATCTTTCCCGTGATGAGATAATCGACGCCGAGCTCCTCGCCGATCGCCTTCAAACTTTTATCCGTGCCTTTGAACCGCGTCACGGCGGAATTCGACCTGACCGGGAATTTTTGCAAACTCCTGAGCCGGCCGGTGATCTCTTCGGCCATGCTGTCGCCGAGCTCGAGCCGGCTGTCTTGAGACAGTTCGTCCGCGAAGGGGAGGACGGCGATTGAGAGCTTGTCCGGCGGCTTATGGGAAAAAAGCCGCCAAAGAATGAACGCCGCCGCCGCCGCGATCCCCAGTCCGGCCAGGACGGGGACGAGCCAACGGCGGAACTTAACGGTAACCGTGATTTCCTTGGACGTGGAGGATTTGATTTTCGGAAGCGCACGCTCGGTCGTGGGAAAGCCTTTTTCGATCCGCTCGAGTTCTGAGCGTACGTCGGACGCGCTCTGATATCGCTTTGCTTTGTCTTTTTCCAGGCATTTCAGGATGGCCACGCTCAGGTCGTCGGGGATCTGAGGGTTCAGCTGTTTCGGATTCCTGGGGATTTCTCCCTTGTGTTTCATGGCGATGCCGAGGGCCGTCTCCCCTTCGAAAGGCACGCGGCTCGTCGCCATCTCATAGAGGATGACTCCCAGGGAATAAATGTCGGAGCGATGCTCGACGTCTTTGGCTTCGGCCTGCTCCGGGCTCATATACTCTGGCGTTCCAATCATGACGCTCGGACCGGTGATCCCTTTCTCCCGGATTGAACGGGCGATACCGAAGTCCATGATCTTGGCGTTCCCGCCCTTATCGATCATGATATTCTGCGGTTTTAAATCCCTATGCACGACTCCCAGACTATGGGCTTCGGCCAGGCCGTCGCAGATCTGTTTTCCAACGCTCAGCACCGTGCCCATGGTCAGGCCCGTTGACATCCGGATCATGCTCTTCAGGTCTTCGCCATGGACGTATTCCATAGTGATGAAGTGGGCCCCCTCGGCCTCGCCGATATCAAACATGCGGCAGACATTGCGCTGACCTATTTTCCGGGCCAGGCGGAGCTCATTCGAGAATCGTTCGATGGTCTCTCGGTCCAAGGCGACTTCGGGCTTGATCAGCTTGAGTGCGATTTTTTCTTTGATCTTCGTATCAAAGACTTTATAGACTCGGCCCATCCCGCCGCGCCCTAATTCTTCGATGATCTGGTAGCGGCCGGCGAAGGTCGAGCCGGTAGTCAGCTCTTTAATCGGCGTTTGGAGGGTTTCCGTGAATTCGGGACAGAGGTCTTTGGAAGGAGGAAGTGGAGTTGCGCACTTTTTGCAAAATTGGGAATCAGCAGTGTTCTCTGTATTGCATTCGGAGCACTTGATAGTCACTTCTGACCCCTTCCCACGGGCGGCTCAACATTATCAAAGAACCGAGAAAGGGTCAATTCGCTCGCCGCTTTAAAAAAATAGCGGATAACCTTCTTACTAGGTGACAGATTTAATAGGTGGCAGATAACCCAATCCTTAAATTCAACTCAATTGAATTTTGGCAATGTGATGATTGTCTCCGAATTTCATTACTGGCCGGGAGATGACGATCCGCTAGATATTCTTAAGAAGCTCTTTTATTTTCAATAAAAAATCTTTGGCCCATTCGCATCTTTCTTCCGCAGTCTTTCGGTTTATCCCGAGAAAAACGTCATAATCGGCGATCTCTCTTTTCTGCTTCGTATCGATGATGAAGCGATGAAAGACGGGATCTATTTTGCCTGTTTTTACAAAGCATTCCCCGAATTTTGCCACGACAGCCGAATGCTTTATGACATCAACTCCGCTGTTTTTAAGCAATGCTTGCGCCGCATAAAACATGACATAATAAGACTTTGAACACGAATCATCGAAATAGCCTTTGGCCAGAAGTTCAGCGGCCACCTTCAGCGATCTTTGTGCTTTTTGCAGGTAACGCCTGACTTCCTCGGTCATAAAGAAATGCCTTCGTTTCGGATATTTCTATGAAAAGAACTCCCCAATTTGCCCAATTTGTCATAAGAATATTTCCCTAGAATTTCAACGGAAATAAGAGGCGTAAAATTTTGCTCCCACATAATATCGTAGGCGATTTTCCTGATCTGGCTTTCAGCTAACTTTGATTTATCTTTGACGATAACGAGAATATCGAGATCGGAATCAGCCCCGGCTTCGCCCCTCGCATATGATCCGTAGACGACGATCTGTTCGATTTGGCCTGATAGCTCGGAGAAAATCCTTTTTTTAAATCGGTCCAGAATATCTTTAATTTTCTTACTCATGATTAGCCGTTCAATCCAACTTTTTTTAAGTATATCATTTTCATTCCCAGACCTCAATTTGCAGTTGTCGGATATTTCCCCTCTATTTCTTCCTCTCCCTTCCCCTCATCTCCGACTTGCCCTTGATTTTAATCTTCGTCACGTGCAAAGGAATCCGGAACAAATTGTCTGAATTTTGACACGAACCGGTTCAAAGCGCCCGGCCCTTTAATAGATTATCGATAGGGAAGAGAATTAGCGACGAACGTAATTGCCCGCTTCATAGCTCAAGAAAAAATCTAATAATACCTATCCATCTCGCTATACTGGATAGCCTCGCTCAGGTGAGCGGGGCTGATCTCCTCCTCCCCCGCCAAATTCGCTATCGTCCTTGCCACCTTGAGTGAGCGGTCGTTGGCTCCAATGCTGGATTTGAAGCTCACCAAACGCCAGCTTTCGCTCAACCTTAATGTTTCCGACGTCACGATATATCTTTGGGAGAAGAATAAAGTTCAGCCTTCGCTAGCTCTGATTCCGAAGATTATTGAGTTTCCGGGACGCGATCCGTTTGAGAAAGAAGCTGACAATTTTGGATGCAAAATTCGGGAATATCGGCGGGTTCACGGGCTTAGCCAGGAGAAACCGGCCGCTTTGTTAGGCATTAATCAGACGACACTGGCGGGATGGGAAAGAGGAAAACGCCAGCCGTGGAAAAAGCAACTCGATAAACTCGCCGCAGTCCCTATTTCTATGCCTTCATCAACTTCGTAGCCAGAGAAATAGTGAAAGATTAGAGGCCAAATGCATTCATTCGCTCAGCGCGAATCGAGTGGTCTCCCTGATTGGGCAATGGTGGGAAAAGAAGGGCATCTCTGACGGCAACTACTTCAGCCCCGCCAATCTCTTCCTGGCGTCCTCGACTTCGGGCCGGCCGGGGTCGGCGTCCTTCCAGAGATCGAGGAAGCGCTCGTATTGTGCTTTGGCCTTGTCCTTCCGGCCCTTCTGTTCATAAAGCTTGGCCAGCCTGTAATGCAGCTCAGGATGGACGAGAAACCGTGCCCGGCTGTTCGGATCAAAGGTGACGATCTTCTCGTACTCAGTTATAGCTCGATCGACATCGCCTTTCTTCAGGTAAGCTCTGGCTAATACGTCCTTAAAAGATGGCGCGTTGTACTTTATAAGAGATATAGCTCTTTGCATTCCGGACGGAACAGGCAGCGCGGTCTCTTGAAAAACCGTAATGGCCTTATCCGGGAAGCCATCGGCCAGTAAGACCTCAGCCTGAACAAGATTAGCAAAAAAAATCCCCCACTCTTTCTGGTTGGGAGTCAAACGAGGTAAAAGGGATGTTGTTTCGGCCGCTCTTGTTTTGGCCGAGTCTATCCTTCCCTCTTTCAATTCTATTAAACTCAAGACGCCCAGGTAGCCGATTTTATTAAATGCTTCGTTTCTGGGATCTTGATCCCTTAAGACATCGAACCACTCTTTACCACATTTCCGGGCAAGCTCAAATTCACCTGTGAAAAGATAAATCAACGCTTTAAAATAGCTGATTTGGGCTTTTCCTTTGGCGTCCCCCACTGCGGCCAGCATCTCTTCGGCTTTTTTCAGGTTGTCCAAGCCCTTGTTCAAGCTGCCGAGCCAGCCTTGATAGAATCCCTTGAATGCGAATCCGTCCCCTTTCCAGCCTGCATTGGTCGCCTGGGCAATGAACGAATCCATCCAGGCCGCCGCCTCAGCCGGATTCTCTTTCAAAGCATAAATGTAGGCGATACAATAATTGGAAGTGAGAAATTCAGGTTTTATGGCCAGGGCCTCTTTATACTTGGCAATGGCCTCGTCGAGTTTGCCCGAAAGAAAATAAGCCTCGGCTAAAGAATCAAGAGGGTTGGCATCCCGGGGATTCAAAGAAGCATATTTTTGGAAATGCTCGACGGCTTTCCCAAAATCGCGCAGGTCGAGGTAAACGTAGCCGAGCTCATTATGAGCGTTTCCATAATCGGGATCGAGCTCAAGGACTTTGTTCTGCTCTTCGATGGCCATCTCATGGTTATTTGCCCCGCGATAGATAACGCCGAGCCAATAGTGAGCAATTTTCTCCCTAGGGTATTTCTGGATGATCTCCTGCAAGAGGCGATTTCTGACTTCCTGGTTGCGTTCAATCGCGCCGGCATAGGCTGCTTCTATATAAAGCCTCTCTTTTTCAGTGACTTTACGGGATAAAGCTTTCGCTTTTTCAATGGCCTCATTGCCCGCCTTAACATTGCCCAAAGCCTGGTGCGTCATCCCAAGAATGAAATTAGCCATGGCGAACTCAGGGTCCAGTTCGAGGGCTTTTTCGAACGATCTTACGGCATCCACATAATACATTTTATCGTATTCTTCGCTGCCTTTGAGAAAATGCTTATAAGCCTCCATCGAGCTTGTCGTTACGTCTGCGACTTGGGCTCTTTCGGCTTCGATTTTCTCTCTGGCCAAGCCGATGCCCGCGGAAATGGCTCTGCTCAATTCGTCGATCTGCATCCTCAGGATGCTGTCCGCCCCTTCGCCCCGGGAGCCGGCGCTTCCAAGCATTTTTCTGGTTTCGACATCCAGGACCTTGACATCGGTGGCAAACATGTTTCCGGCTTTGACGAAGCTTCCCAGGACGATCGCTTCGATTCCTTCCCTGCGGCAAAGCCGAAAGCCCGATTCGCGATCTATGGTTTCGGCGTCCTTTTGGCCCATCTGCGAAAGAAGGTCGGCCATTCTCTCCCAAGTGGCCACATACAGCCCGCCTCTTTGCTCCAAGCTGGTGATGAGAAGGCTGGGGATGGCCTTCCTGAGATAATCATAGGCCTTGTCGCCGGTCTGGTTTTCAAAACTGATGAGGGCAATCGAATTTTCGATTTTGGGAGCGGCGGGAGCTTTTTTATGAGGGAGAAATTTCCAGAGAAAGACGGCTGCGACGGCCAGCACGACGACGGCTGATAAGGGCACGGCGACCTTCTTGAGATTGAATTTGACCGTGATTTCCCGTGAGGTGAACGGCTTCCGCTTCGAAACGACGCGCTCGGTCGTCGGCAGTCCGTGCTCGATTTTCTCCAGGTCGGCGTGCAGTTCCTCCGCGCTCTGGAAACGATTCCCCCTGTCTTTTTCCAGGCATTTTAGAACAAGCCGGCCAAGGTCCAGGGGAATCTGCGCATTCAGCTGCCTGGGATCTTTCGGTTTCTCGCTCTTGTGTTTGACTCCGATCGTAAACGGCGTATCTCCTTCAAACGGCACTTGACCGGTCAGCATTTCATAAAGGATGATCCCCAGCGAATAAATATCCGAGCGCCGGTCCGCGTCTTTTCCTTCGACTTGTTCCGGGGACATATACTCCGGCGTCCCGATCATCACCCCGGCGCCTGTTATCCCCTTCCCCGCGAGCGACCGCGCTATCCCGAAATCCATAATCCGCGCGTTCCCGTCCTCGTCCACCATTATGTTCTGGGGTTTCAGATCCCGGTGGACGACACCCAGATGATGCGCCTCCGCCAGGCCCTCCGAGATCTGCTTCGTAATTGAAATGGCCCGGCCAGCCCCAAGCTGGCCCGTCTTGCGGATGAGCTTCTTCAGGTCCTCGCCCGCCACGAACTCCATGGTGATGAAGGTTGTGCCCTCGACCTTGCCCAGGTCGAACATCCGGCAGACGTTCCGGTGACTGATCTTGCGGGCGAGCTTCAGCTCGTTCGAAAAGCGCTCCACAGTTTCCTTGTCAAGGGCGATCTCGGGCCGCAACAGTTTGAGGGCGATTTTCTCTTTGATGTCGGCGTCAAAGACTTTATAGATCTTCCCCATCCCGCCGTGGCCGAGCTCCTCGATGATCTGGTAGCGCCCGGCGAAAGTCGAGCCGGTGGTCAGCTCTTTAATCGGCGTTTGGAGGGTTTCCGTGAATTCGGAACGGATTTCTTTGGAAGACGGAAGAGGAGTTGCGCACTTTCTGCAAAATTGGGAATCAGAAGTGTTCTCGGTATTGCATTTGGAGCACTTGACGGCCAATTCTGATCCCTTCAATCAGTTGTGGCTCAAGTTTATCAATAAAAAGAGCAAGAGTCAATTCGCTCGCCGCCCCCTTAAGTTACGAACCTATTCACTTTCCTCATTAGTCTCGCAGTCTAATAATACCTATCCATCGCCCGATACTGGATGGCCTCGCTCAAATGCGCGGGGCTTATCTCTTTCTCCCCCGTCAGATCCG
>Ga0315275_10006518_pt1 | contig 11180 bp, 6 predicted proteins | sample YL17G03_0_MG_FD_205557 | JGI IMG/M metagenome (GOLD analysis project Ga0315275, IMG submission 205557) | Sediment microbial communities from Yellowstone Lake, YNP, Wyoming, USA - YL17G03_0 | ecosystem: Environmental > Aquatic > Freshwater > Lake > Sediment | place: USA: Wyoming | collected...
CATCCGCATCCTGATCTGCTACGACCGGGACGACGATAATACCTTGCCGGTGCTCCGCCAGGTGAACAGCAGGTTCGAGATCTCCCTGGTAAAAAACAAAAGACAGTCCGTGCATGGGGCGGTGGTCACCGGGTTCGAATCCAGCACAGGCCCGGCTGTCATCTCCTACATGGCGGATGACGATTACAACGCCGGGCTGATCGACAGGATGGCGGAGATGTTCTGGCAGGGGAACGAGATCGTGTGCGCCAGCCGCCTGATGCGTGGAGGCTCCATGGCGGGATGCCCTCTGCCCAGGAGGGCGGTGTACCGGCTGGCATCGTTCAGCCTCCATAACCTGGCCGGGCTGCCGGTCCGTGATGCGACCAACGCGTTCCGGCTTTTTTCCCGCAGGTTGCTGCAGCAGGTTCACATCGAATCGACCTTGGGTTTTTCATACAGCTTCGAGCTGCTGGCGAAATGTCACCGCCTGGGCTGGAAGATGGGGGAAATACCGGCTCAGTGGCCCATACGGCGGATTGGCAAGAGTCGATTCCGGACTCTTCAATGGTTTCCAGATTATTTGCGCTGGTTTCTTTACATCTTCGCCACGGGATTTCTGCGAAAGAGATAACGGAGTACCAGGTAAACCTGTGCTTGCCGCCGGACAAATGGAAGAAAGGGGGATTTCTTTCAGTGAAATTATCGAAATTCCTTCCTTGACAAGTATAATGGAACCTGTTGAAATGAGCGTGCATTTTTCCAAAAGCATCATGGCACGCCCTATTACTTTCATGTTTTGTTATTAATAGGTATTGAGACGCGTTTTTACATCTCCGAAAGGTTGAAATGGATTCAAACGTGACCAAAGTTCTACTCCTGGATGACGATCCGCACATGGGTCAGATCCTTAATGACATACTCGCCTTGAAGGGATTTGAACCCATCACTGTGACGACAGGCGCGGCCGCGCTTGCCAGGATCGAACAACAGGATATTGATGTGGTCCTGATCGATATAAAATTGCAGGACATGTCCGGGTTGGAGGTGCTGCGTACCATTAAGACGCGTACTCCCAATACCGAGTGTATCGTGCTCACCGGTCACGCCACCCAGGCAACCGCCATCGAAGCCGTGAACCTGGGGGCGTATTCCTACTTCCAAAAACCCTATGAGGTGGACCAGCTGCTGGTTGCCATCCGGCGCGCGGCTGAAAAACATGCCGTGGCGCGTACATTGCTGGAAAGCGAAGCCCGTTTCCGGTCCATGATCGAGAATTCCACAGACCTGATCTGCCTGCTCAACCAGGATACAACCATTCGTTATATTAATCCTTCCATCGAGCGCTTGCTAGGTTATTCGAGTGACATGATCGTTGAGGGCAGCGCCTTCCAGGATTACATCCACCCGGAGGATGTCCCATTATTTGAAAAGGCGTTCCGGTATAGCATCCGCGCCACCGATGCCTCGCTGTTTCCCATCACCCTGCGTATGCGCCATCGGAAGGGAACCTGGCGCACCCTGGAGGGCACAGGACGCAACCTGCGGGAACGCCCGGAGATAGAAGGCGTCATAGTCACCCTACGCGATGTCACCGAACGGAGTCAGTCGGAAAGAGAACGCCAGGCCTTGCTGGAGATCATGCAAGGTTTGGCCGTGTCGAAGAACCTGCAGGAATTTCTCCAACTCATCCACCGTTCGATCGCCAAGGTGATCTATGCAGAGAATTTCTTCGTTGTTTTTCACAACAAGACCAGCGGGCTGTTCGAAGAGGTTTACGCGGTCGACCAGTATGATGCCGCCATGCCTCCGTCGAAACATGAAAAGAGCATCACCTCGTATGTTTTTCGCACCGGCGAGCCCCTCCTGCTGACCCAGGAAAGGTTCGAGGAACTGGTTGCTCAGGATGAAGTGGAACTCGTTGGCACCAATTCACCTTCCTGGCTGGGCGCGCCGCTTAAAACACCCAGCGAAACCATCGGTGTGATCGTGGTCCAGAATTACGAAGACGCAGATTGTTATACTGAGCGTGACCGGGATTTCCTCGCTTCCGTGGGGGTACAGGTTTCCCTGGCGATCGAACGCAAACAATCCGAGGATGCACTACGAAGCAGCGAAGCCTCATTACAAGCAGTGCTCCATTCCACTGCTGATGGCATCCTGGCGGTCAACAGCGAAAATGAAGTCCTTTACACGAATGAAAGATTCCAGGAAATGTGGCGGATTCCCAGGGAGGTGATGGTCACGAGGAATGATACCATCCTGCTGCAGCATGTCCTCGATCAATTGAGCGATCCGAAGGGTTTCCTCAATACGGTGCAGGAATTATACAGTTCGAAGGAAGAAAGTTTCGACACGCTGGATTTCAAGGATGGCAGGGTTTTCGAGAGGTTATCCCACCCCTTGATGCAAGGATCAAGCGTGCACGGCAGGGTCTGGTCTTTTCGGGATATCACCAACCGCCAGCAGGCCGAAAGGGATCTGCATCGTTCGAAACAGGAAACCGATCATGCCAACCGCCTGTTGCTGGCCCTCAGCCAGGGTGCGCAAGCCGTCCAGCGCGCCCGTACAACCGAGGAAGCCTATGAGGCAATCCAGAACCAGTTAACCCAAATGGGTTATCACACGACAGGTTTCCTTCGTTCTGAGGATGGTCAAAGCCTGCATATTGTCTACGTGAATTACAAAAATGATCTTATACGCAAGGCAGAAAAAGCAACCGGACTCTCTCTCAAGAACTTTATTTTCCGTCCACGAGCAGGCAGCATCCTCCAGCGGGTCATGAGCGAGAACGAGACGGTATATGTGGAAGATCCTGCCCAGGCGGTGGCAGATGTTCTACCGAAGAATCTGCATTCGATATCCCGGGTGATTGCAAACCTGTTTAAACTGAATCAGTCCTTTTTCTCGCCTCTGAAGGTTGGAGAAGAGACCATCGGCATCCTGGCGGTTGATGGGGCAGATTTATCGGCGATGGATACCCCCGCCATCGCCGCCTTTGCAAACCAGGTGGCAATCGCCATTAAAAATATTCAACTTTATGAGCAGGCTCAACAGGAAATCATCGTTCGCAAGCAAACCGAGGAAGCACTGGCGGCCTCCGATGCAGAATTGCGCGCCTTGTTTGCAACCATGCTCGATGTGGTGCTGGTCATTGACCGCCAGGGGAAATATCTCAAGATCGCTCCCACCAATCCGAACCTGCTTGCCAAACCGCCGGAAGAATTACTCGGCAAGATGCTCAAGGATGTCTTCTCTCCCGAGCAGGCCGTGGACTTTACCAATGTCATCCGCCATGTGCTTGAGTCCAATCAGACCACGCACATCGAATATGACCTCACCATCAATAACCGGACCACCTGGTTTGAAGCCTCCATCTCACCGATGACGGAAAACAGCACCCTGTGGGTGGCTCGCGATATTACGGAACGCAAGCAGACCGAAGAAAAGGTCCGTGCGAGTGAAGAAAGATACCGCATGCTCGCGGAAAACATGAGCGATACCATCTGGCTGATGGACCTGGGCCTGCGCACCACCTACATCAGCCCATCGGTTACTCGTTCGCGCGGTTTCACCCTCGAGGAAATCAATACCATCCCGCTCGAGAGGCAATTCTCCCCGGATTCTCTGCAGAGCGCCCTGAAGATCTTTGCAGAAATGCTGTCTCCCGAAAACCTTTCCCATCCTGAACGGTTTGTGCCAAATACCATTGAACTGGAATTTTTCCGGAAGGATGGGACCACCTATTGGAGTGAGACCACCTTCAATCTTATCCGTAACGCTCAAGGACAGCCATTTGCCATCCTGGCATCGGGACGTGATATCGGGGAGCGCAAACGTTCCCAGGCAGCCCTCGAAAATAGTGAAAAATATTTCCGCCTGCTTATCGAGAATAATACTGATGCGATCGTCCTGGTCGACCCGCGAGGCATGGTTCTGTATGAAAGCCCGGCGTATGCCCGTATGATGGGTCGAGAGACCGGTCAGCGCCTTGGCAGAACCAGCTATGAGCATATCCACCCGGACGATAGGGCTTCGTTTTCACAGACCCTGAATGATCTTGTCAGGCACCCCGGGGAGATCCGGCAGACCACATTCCGCAATCAACACAAAGATAAGACCTGGCATTGGATCGAGGCCACGATCACCAATCTGCTGGGAGAATCAACCGTCCAGGGGCTGGTGATCAACATGCACGACATCACCGGACGCAAGGTGGCTGAGGAGGAGATCCGCCGCCGGGTGGCTGACCTGGAAGTGCTCTACGAGAACGGTCTGAGCATCAGCGTATTGCTGGAGCCAAGAAGTATTGCCCAGAAAATGATCGAAATTCTCTCCCAGAAACTGGAATGGCACCTTGCAGCCATCCGCCTGATCAACCCAGAGACAAAACGATTTGAAGTGATGGCACTAAAAAAATATGACCTGGACCAGGACGAGAATCTGGCAGAAATCGACCATATCAACAAGATAATTACTCCCGCCAATCAGGGTTTGAGTGGTTGGGTCATCAAGCACGGAAAAACGATCCGCAGCGGTGATGTGCAGGCGGATAAGCGTTACCTTTCCACTTTCCCGGAAATCCGCTCCGGTCTGTATGTGCCGCTGATGATCGGGGAGCAGTCGATCGGTTCGATCGCCGTCGAAAGCCGGCAGCCAGACCGGTTCAGCGCGGATGATGAGCGTCTGCTGCAAACCCTGGCTGCCCAGTCTGCAATTGCGATCGAGAATGCACGCCTCTACCAGGAAGCAGTAAGAGCGGAGAAACGCAAATCCGCCTTGCATCAAGGTGGTCTGGATATCGTGCGCGCCGGTCATGACATCGATGCGCTTTGCAGGGCTGTTCACCATGCCGTTCAACAGGTGATGCCAGCGGAATTCTTTGTCGTCTCCCTCATTACCGAAAATGGCCTGATGGTTGAAGCCCCCTATCTTTATGATCGGGGTATCATCCATCCCAATTCCCTTCTGCCTGTTGGAGCCGGGATCACCGGCCGGGTGATCAAGAACAAGAAACCACTGCTCATCAAAGATATCCTGAAATCGCGGGGGGTAAAACCCATCATGGTAGGCGAATCCGAGCCGACCCGGTCGATCCTGTCTGTGCCGTTGCTGGCCCAGGCGAAGATCATCGGCGTGATATCCACCCAGAGCCGCGATCCGGATGTATTCAGCCACGAAGACCAGATCTTCGTAGAAACCATCGCTTCAGAAGCCGCGGTCGCCTTTGAAAGTGCCCGCCTGTTCGATGAAATCCGCCGTCGCCTGACCGAACTCGAATCTCTGTCCCAGGTAAGCGATTCATTAACCAGTGTCATCGACCTGCAATCCTTGCTGGAAAGCATCCTGGTGGGGGCTCGAAATGCGATCCCGGGTGCAGAAAAAGGAGCAATCCTTCTGACCGAACCAGATGGTTCGCTGCGAATCCATGCTGTATCTGGTTACTTTGATCCTCGTTTTATGGGCTTGGTTCTGCCAAGCCAGAACGGGTATGCTTCCAGGGTTGCCCGCGAACGAAAAGCAATAAAAATTGATGATGTCCATGCTGATTATGATATTCCCTTTTCCGGGGCAATCGAAGAGATCGAAACCGTGAAGAGCGGCATCGCCGCCCCGCTGATCGCCAAAGGCAAAGTCATTGGAGTCATTTCCCTTGATAACGCTTCACAAAGGACCGCTTTTACGGATTCCGACTTGCGCCTGCTGGTCACCTTTGCTTCTTCAGCAGCCGTGGCGATTGAAAATGCCCGGCTCTTTTCCGAAACCCAACAGCGCTTGCACCGCCTCTCCGCCCTGCATTCTATCGATGCCGCCATCGGCGCGAGCGTGGACATCAAGGTCACCCTCAACATCGTGCTGGAACACGTGCTCGCGGAATTGAACGCGGATGCTGCTGCCGTGCTGCTGTTCAACCAGCAGAACCGGGTGCTCGAATATACCGTCGGAAGCGGTTTCCGCCTGCACGTCATCGAGGGATTGCGGCTGCGGTTGGGTGAGGGCCTTGCGGGACAGACCGTGTTACAGCGCCGGGCGATCAACATCGCGGATCTGCGGCAAACCGATGAGATGGAACAGGTGATCAAGTCCTCCGTTGCCACATCCTCCCCAAATCCGCTGCAATACCTGGAAGGAGAGAATTTCGTCTCCTACCACGCCATCCCCTTGATCGCCAAGGGTCAGATCCAGGGAGTGCTCGAGATCTTCCGGCGAACACCGATGCAGGTGGATCAGGAATGGATCACCTTCTTCGAGATGCTCGCCGGGCAAACCGCGCTGGCCATTGACAACGGTCGCCTGTTCGAGAACCTGCAGCATTCCAACCTGGAATTGACCCTTGCGTACGATGCCACCATCCAGGGCTGGTCACAGGCATTGGAGTTGCGTGATGAGGAAACGGAAGGTCATACACTACGGGTGACCGAACTGACCCTGCGCCTGATCCAGGTTTTGGGAGTTGAAGAAGCGGAAATGGAACACGCCCGTCGCGGCTCCCTGTTGCACGATATCGGCAAGATTGCCATTCCTGATAGTATTCTACTGAAACCCGGCCCACTGGATGAGAAGGAATGGACCGTGATGAGACAGCATCCCCAATATGCCTATAATATGTTGTCCCCCATCACCTACCTGCTTCCGGCGATCCACATACCCTGGTGCCATCACGAAAAATGGGACGGCAGCGGTTACCCGCGCGGCTTGAAAGGCGAGGCAATCCCGGTGGTGGCGCGGATCTTTGCCATCGTGGATGTGTATGATGCCCTCACCTCAAACCGTCCTTACCGCCTGGCGTGGAAGCGGGAAAAGGCGATGGAATATATCCGCGAGCAATCCGGTTTGTACTTCGATCCCAGGGTGGTGACCGCTTTCATGGATCTGATGGCCGGCGAGAAATTAGACAATCAGTAGGAATCGCCTGATAAAAAAAACAGGAAGCAGCAAATGGCTGCCTCCTGTTTTCATTCGCTGGATCGAGTTTACATTCTCTGGACCATCAACGCACCCGAGGGATCTCCACCTTCCAGTTGCATGTACATGGCAATGATGGTCTCTTCCAACAATCTCTTCAACCGCCTTCTCTCCGTCCCGGCCGGATTGAGCGGGTTATAAGCCACCGGTTTCCCTAACACCATCTGTCCAGCAGAATGGACTGCCATGGGGTAGAACTCGAGTGATTCCCCTGTTTCTTCATAATACTTCTCTCCCAGGCGGACAAAACTGTGCTGGAAGGGCTGCATTTTCGTCACCGGATCCTTTGCCAGGCGGTAATCTTCCGGGAAGACAAGGATGAACTTCCTTTCCCGCAACACTGCCATGCTCATTTCCAGGGTTTCTCGCATACGCTCGTAATCGCAGGTATACACCGGGATACAACCGAGCGAGTAAAAGAGAGGCACGCTGATGGAACAGAGGGCGCGCGCCAACCACCTGCTGAGCGGCACTTTCAAATGCAACTGCCGCTCCGTGAAATCTTTCTGCAGCCAGAGCGGGGCAAGCACCCTGTCCATCATGTCGGCGATCACCCAGGGATGGACGCGCAGCGGTATCGAACAGGCCGTTGCAATCGGACCGGTGGCATCCAGGTGATTGGAAATGAATACCGCCGGCCCGCGTCGGGGCAGGTTCTCCTTCCCCAGCAATTCGCCGCCCCACAAGAATAGATCCAGCACGCCTACAATGAATTGGTACAGTCCATCTTTCATGGTTCACCTATAGCACATTCATTCTGGAACGGTATTGAAGTGCTTCGGCCACCTGCGCAGGAAGGATCTCATCGCTTCCAGCCAGGTCGGCAATTGTGCGAGCCAGTTTCAGAATGCGGTGATAAGCTCTGGCTGATAGTTGCAACTGGTTCATGGCAGTCTTCATCAAGGTTTGCCCGGATTCATCCAGTGAGCAATATTTACGCACCTCTGCAGGCCGCATCTCGGCATTGCAGCGCAAGTGGTTTCCTCCACCATTGGTGAAACGTGCACGCTGAAGGCTGCGAGCCGCCTCCACCCTCTCACGAACCGTGGCGGAGGATTCTCCCAGGCGCGCCTCCGATAATTTCTCATATTCTATACGCGGTACTTCCACATGGATGTCAATTCTATCAAGCAATGGACCCGAAATTCGTTTCTGGTACTTGGTAACCACCATCGACGAACAGGTGCAGGGCTTGAGAGGATCGCCGTAATATCCGCACGGGCAGGATAATAGTGCTTATTGAAAACGTTTCTCTTCAAGGTTTGAGTCTATAATCTCCTGTTTATTAGCTCCATGTTGATAATCAATAACAAGGTGCTGATTTAAAACTCAATCTTCTTTTGAGCAAAAAGCTTATTGATCCCTCGTTCGAGTCGATTCTTAACTGGTATCAAGACAGCAATAACTAGAGCGATGGATATCAGATATATCAAGAATGAATTTTCACCAATTCTTTCCCCAATATAAGTTACGAGGAGATGTTCAGATACACTGTATACGACCAAGAGGATTCCTGCCAGGATGGAATAGATCGTGCCCTTTTTAACGATGACGGTGATATCGAAAAGCCTGTCTTTGATTATCGCGATACCAATAATGGCATTAAATACATCGACCAAGAACATCCCCAACGGCAGAATGAAAGGAATATTGATCCCCATGACCACACCAACTTTCACGACTGCGAAAGTGATTACCAGGATACCCGTCAGAATATACAGGTAATGCCGCCGTTCAAGTCGTGAAGCCGCTTTTTTTGCACCATTGAAAAGCAGCCAGCACGCAGATAGGTTAAAAGCAAACCAGAATACCATAGAAAGGATTCCCCCCATATTGGATGCGATTTTGAATATATTCCCCCAATTGTAGGTATAAACTCCTACCACATTCCAACCCTGCCCAAAAAAGCCCATGATAAATAAGATCGCGGTTAAAACCCAGCCGAGTACAATCGCCCATTTAAGGGATCGTCCCGTGTATTGGCACGCAAAATGAAAGATCAAGATTGGAATAAATCCGCACGGCACTCCAATGATGTAACCAATAGTCTCCAGTTCGTTTAGATGAGTATTTCTGATCATGAGTAGGAAGGTGCCCAAATCCCAGAAGAGGCAGACGAACAGGAAGGCTGCAAAGAGATAATGATAAGTCTTTCTTCTGCGAGATAGCAACAGATACAGGATCAAGCTGGTGAGCAAGAATCCAAGGCCAGACTCAATGGCAGTGATAATCACGATGGGTGAGGTCATTTTATCTCCATATTGTGAATGCAATCCGTTTTACTCTGCCCCGAGCATGTAAGGGCGAACTCTTCTCACTTCTTGCTGTAAAAATAGGCAAACACTGCTGCAAACCCTGCCATGATGATCGCGTTGATCCAGAAGGCTGCTGGTGCCCCGGCGAAGATCAGGCCGTACAAGCACACCAGGGCCACCAAGACCGTCCAGGCGATCTCTGCCAGGACGACGATTTTTACCCGCTCCCATTCAGCAGCCTTGTAGCAGAACCAGGAACTGGCGCTGAAGGCGAGAACTGCGGCGCCAACGATCCGGTAAGCTAATTCATCCTTGAGTGACACGCCGAACCAGCCCATGAATATTCCAGGGATGAACAGGTATGTCAAACCAAAAATGAGCCCAAACACGAAGTGGACCAGGAACAATGTCTTCAATCCCGAAGAGATTTTAGTCATGCAAATTTCCTCCTTTGCCTGGAACAATTAAATAGCCACGGACATGCTGTCAGCGGCTTGAATGTGAGTAGTACGACTAGCACTCCGCCTGCAAGGTGAAACGGATTGCTTATACATTATAGGTCAGGTTTTGGCAAAGTCAATCCTTATATTTCCCCTGGTTATCTACCAAACTCACGTGATGGACGCAGCCATCTCTTGGTTATCTCTAATCCTCCGTAGTCAAATACTGCACGTTCAGGCATTCCAATTATTACAACGTAAAACACTCGTCTTATTAGCGGCTTCGCGCAGCACCTCCGCAGGAGGCAACAGCTTATGGGCAGATAGGCGGGAGGGGCGACGGTATCACCATCGGTGAACGGTCGTAGTTCTTCGTTGTGATGCTACGCACCGATCGAACAAGTGTGGCACCTGCAGCGGTAGGTTCCGACCCAATTAATCGAAAATCAGCCCCTCGAAGGACGAGAAGAGACTCTTTCGAGTTACTGAGTCATCAAGCTTTTATTTTCTTGATCGTGTTGTCCGCGATCACCGTTTCGATTTTTTTGATCGTGGTGTCCGCGATCACTGCTTTGATAGGGACTTTCACAGCATCTTCCATGGGATCTTTGAAGGGCACCTCGATTCGGAGCAGTCCGTTCTCGTAGATCGCTTCGGCTTTGTCAGGTTTCACTGGCCAAGCTAGAGCCAGTGCTGCAACATACTCGATGTCCCTTGCTGGCGCTGACAGGTGGACGCTGTCTTCCAAGATCTTCAGATCGATGGTATCCGTTGGTGCTCCTGGGATAGCGAACTCCACTACTAACTTGAGGTTCTCCTCGTCAGCATACGCTACTGAATTGGGGGCAACTCTCATCCGATTTTCCGGCATACTGGCAACCTCCTTGTGGCTGGGAATAGCTCAACCTCGTTAATACTATAGCATTTTTGATTTTGTAGGTCAAGCATCCTTTATTTTTCCCACTTTCTAGTAATCTCTAATTCTCCATAGTCAAAACTTGCACGGCCAATCATTCCTTGTATTACAACATAAAACAATCTCCTTATTAGCCCTCACCAGCAAATGGGCGAATTAACGTGAGGAATGAGGCATGAGCGGTAGAGCCTATTACCGCTTAAGCCTGTTTTGGGCGGTGGTTCTTATTCTCTTAAGACAGCTTCATTTACCATCAGAGCGCGCAATATCTTTTCATTCAAAGTGTGATTACTTTACTGGCTTTGGTTTGAGCTTCAAGAATATCAGGCATTCCTCCAACAATTCCCACTCGCACCTTTTCAGTCAATCCAAAGTAGTTGAGGCATGTTGAGCAAACAATCAGACGGACGCCTCTTTGCTCGAGTTGAAGGAGTCTCTCCAGTAGTGGTGATCCTTCAACCACTAGCTTAATACCTTCTGTATAAAAGCATATGGCAGCTGGTAATGAGCCATTTTCCAGAAGGAGACGTAAGTAGGTATCAAGTAGCTTGTGTTGTAGGGCAGTATCGGCAGATCCCATGCCTTCTCTGGTTATCAGTATGACTGCATTGGTGAAAGATGATT